>Ga0164243_10000404_pt1 | contig 84577 bp, 59 predicted proteins | sample OricompcompostOP_FD_108781 | JGI IMG/M metagenome (GOLD analysis project Ga0164243, IMG submission 108781) | Organic Plus compost microbial communities from Emeryville, California, USA - Original compost - Organic plus compost (OP) | ecosystem: Engineered > Solid waste > Mixed feedstock >... | reverse complement strand
TTCGACATCGCGGGGCTGGAGCTCTATCTGCCGCTGATCACGGGCGCGCGCGTCGTGCTGGTGAGCCGCGCCGTCGCCGCCGACGGCATCGCCCTCGCCAGAGCCATCGTCGACTCCCGCGCGACCGTCATGCAGGCGACGCCCGCCACCTGGCGCATGCTGCTCGACACCGGCTGGACCAACCCGTCGCGTGTCCGCATCCTCTGCGGCGGCGAAGCTCTGCCGCGCGGCCTCGCGAACGGTCTCCTCGCCAGCGGCGCCGAGGTCTGGAATCTCTACGGCCCGACGGAGACCACCATCTGGTCGACCGTGCAGCGCGTCGGGCCCGCCGGCGATCCCGTGCCGATCGGCCGCCCCATCGCCAATACGCAGCTCTACGTCCTCGACGCGCACCGGCAGCCGGTGCCGGTGAACGTGCCCGGGGAGCTCTATATAGGAGGCGCGGGCCTGGCCCGCGGCTATCACAACCGCCCCGAGCTCACGGCGGAGCGCTTCATCGCGCACCCGTTCGCGGCGGACGCGCAGGCGCGGCTCTATCGCACCGGCGATCAGGTGCGCTACACGCCCGACGGCACGCTGGAATACCTCGGCCGGTTGGACACGCAGGTGAAGGTGCGCGGGTTCCGGATCGAGCTCGGGGAGATCGAGTCGGTGCTGGCGACGCACGCGGCGGTGCAGCACGCGGTGGTGATCGCGCGGGAGGACGTGCCGGGCGACGTGCGGCTGGTGGCGTACCTCGTGGGGGCGGACGGCGCGCGGGTGAGCAGCGGCGATCTGCGCCGGTGGCTCGGCGGGCTGCTGCCGCACTACATGGTGCCCGCGGCGTTCGTCTTCGTCGACAGCCTGCCGCTCACCCCGAACGGCAAGGTCGACCGGCGCGCGCTGCTGTCCATCGACGCGAGTCCCCAACAGGCGTCTGATGCGTCCGTCGCGCCGCAGCCGGGACTCGAAAGCCTCGTGGCACAGGTGTGGCAGGAGACGCTCGCCGTGCCCCAAGTCCTGGCGAACGACAACTTCTTCGATCTCGGCGGCAATTCGCTGCTCGGGATTCGCCTGCTGGCGAATCTCGAGAAGCTCGTCGGCCAGCAGCTTCCCGTTTCCGTGCTGTTCGAGGGACAGACGGTGCGCAGCATGACGGCCGCGCTGGGCCAGGCGTCGCACGACGATCCCGAGTCGCTGGCGGTCAGGATCAAGGCGGGTGTCAGGACGCTGCCGCCGTTGTTCGTCATCCCGGGCGTGAACGGCAACGTCATCGGCTATGAGAATCTTGCGAATCAGCTCGTCACCGATCGCGCGATCTACGGACTGCGGTCGGTCGGACTGAGCGGAGAGACCGAGCCGCTGGAAAAGCTCGAGACCATCGCCGAGCGGTTCATTGAGGATCTGCGAAAGGTGCAGCCGCGCGGACCGTATCACTTCGCGGGCGTCTGCATCGGCGGAATGGTCGCGTACGAGATGGCCCAGCAGCTCGCGAAGCAGGGCGAGCGCGTCGCGCTGCTGGCGATGATCGGCACCTGGCCGCCCTACGCCGTGGATGAGACGCGGCCGACCGAACGACTGTCGACCAAGATCGATCATCTGCGCTCGTCGGTCGTGCGGCATCTGCGCGCGCTGTGGAACCGGCCTCGCGGCGAACGACTTTCGTATATTCTGAAGTACGTCGGCGCGGTGCGCGAGATGGTGGAGCTCGGGGACGTGTATCGCCGCGATGCCGACGAGCTCCGGCGCGATCTCATCTCGGACAGCAACCGGCGCGCGGCACGCGACTACGAGCCGGCGCCCTACGCGGGCGACGTGGTGTTGATCCTTCCGAACTCCATTCGCCGGTCGCCGCGGCGCGATGCCCGGCTCGCCTGGCGCGGATTCGTGCAGGGGAACACGACGGTCATTCGTCTGCCCGGAGAGGACTCCGGCGCGCTCATCAGGCCGCCCTATCTGCAAGCACTGGTCGACGAGCTGTCGCCGCGGCTCGCGGCGAGCGGATCACCGAACGCGTCCCGGTGAAGCTTCTCTCCTTTCTGTTCCGCAGCGGGGGCCGCGGAATCTTCGTCGTCGCCGTCACGGGCGTTCTCAGCGGACTCGCCAGTACGGCGTTCGTCGCGATGGTCAATGCCGCCCTCCACGCGGACAACACCGCGCGGCTGGCGCTGGGCTTCGCCGCGATCGCGGTGCTGCGCGTCGGCATGAACATTCTCTCGCAGTGGTACGTCATCACGTTCGCTCAGCATGCGATCCTCGAGTTGAGCGATCGCCTGGCGCGGCGCGTGATCGAAACGCCTTTCCGCACGCTCGAGACCGTCGGCCCGGCGCGTATCCTGACGACGCTGACCGACGACGTCACGACTCTCGCGACCGCGCTGACCTCGATTCCCCTCATCGTCACGAACGGCGCGATCCTGCTCGGCTGTGCGTTCTACCTCGCGTGGCTGTCCCGCACCGCGGTCCTGGTTCTCATGGTGTTCGCGGGGCTTGGCGCGGCCGGCTACAAGCTGTTCTCCCGCAGCGCCGCTCAGCCGATCGCGGAAGCGCGACGCGAGCGCGATACGATGTTCCGCCTGTTCCGCGGGCTGACGGAGGGGATCAAGGAGATCAAGATGAACCGGGCGCGCAGCGCGCAATTTCTCGAGAGAGATTTTGCGCACAGCGTCCAGCGCCTGCGGCAGTTGAACCTCGCCGCCATGCGTCGCTACCTCATGGCCGACGCGTGGGCGCAGTTCATGTTCTTCCTGATCATGGGCGTCATGCTCTTCGCGCTCCCCCGGCTGGGGGAAATTCCGGTCGCGTCGCTGACGGGGTATGCGTTCGTCGCGCTGTATGCCATGACGCCCATCTGGGGATTCATCGGCGCCCTGCCGACGTTCCAACGCGGCGAGACCGCCCTCGAGCGAATCGAGGAGTTCGGGTCATCGCTCACCGGCGGGCGCGGCGACGTCGCGCCCGAGGATCACCGCGCGACGTCGCCGGCCGCGATCGACCTCGAGCAGATCGTCTTCTCCTATCCGGCCGGCCCGCGAAACGGCGGGTTCACGCTCGGCCCGATCGACATCGCCGTGCGCCCCGGCGAGCTGCTCTTCGTCATCGGCGGGAACGGCAGCGGCAAGTCGACCTTCGTGAAGCTGCTGACGGGCCTCTATGCGCCGGAGTCGGGACAGATTCGCCTGAACGGCGAGCCCGTCACTGACGAGAACCGCGCGCAGTATCGCGAGCAGTTCTCGGCGGTGTTCTCCGATTTCCATCTGTTCGACAAGGTGGCGGGTGCCGGCGGCGAGGATGTCGACACGCGGGCCGCGTTCTACCTCAACCTCCTCGGCCTCGATCAGAAGGTGACCGTGCGTAACGGCGTGCTGTCGACGACCGAGCTGTCGCAGGGACAGCGTCGCCGGCTCGCGCTCCTCTCGGCGTATCTCGAGAACCGCCCCGTCTACATCTTCGACGAATGGGCTGCCGACCAGGATCCCGCGTACCGCGAGATCTTCTACACGCGTCTGCTCCCGGAGCTCAAGGCGCGCGGCAAGACGGTCGTCGTCATCACGCACGATGACCGCTACTTCTCGCTCGGCGATCGCGTCATCAAGCTGGAGTACGGTCGCATCAGCTGCACCGAGCCGACGCGCGGAGAGTCCGTGACGAATTCGAAGCCACAGGCACTCGCGAACGCCGCGGTGTGACGCGTGGCGGCCACCCCGATGTCCGACGATGGGATCGTGCGGGTGTGGCGCGTCTCGATCGGCGATCGGACCGCCGCCTCGGTCGCCGCGCTGCTCTCCGATGATGAGCGCGCTCGTGCGGCGCGCTACCGCTTCGACCGCGACCGCAACCAGTTCGTCGCCGTCCGCGGCTGGCTGCGTCGCCTGCTCGGCGAGTACCTGAAGAGAGAACCCGCCGATATCTGCTTCGGCCTGGGACCGCAGGGCAAGCCGATGGTCGTCGACGCGAACGTCGACCTGCGGTTCAACGTGTCGCACTCCGGCAACGTAGGGCTGTTCGCCTTTTGCCGCGGGCGCGACGTGGGCGTGGACGTCGAGCGGCACGACACGCGAGTCGAGATCGCGGAGCTCGCCGAGACGTGCTTCTCGATTGCGGAGCGGGAGTCGCTCCGTGCGTTGCCCGAGGGCGCGCAATCCGCGCGGTTCTTTCAGCTGTGGGCCGCGAAGGAAGCGTGCATCAAAGCCCTCGGCGGAGGCCTCTCGATTCCGCTCCTCGATTTCACGGTCGGCGTGAACGACGACACTGACGGTTGGACCGTCGAGATGACCACGGCGCCAGGCGATCGCGGCGCGCTGGTGGTGCGTCGCATCGATGTGCCGCCCGGCTACGCCGGCGCCGTCGCCGCCCCCGGCGACGATTGGGATGTCGTCGTTCGCGATCTCGAATAGCCGCTGGCGTCGGCGGCTCGGGGTCGGTTCCCGCGGCGACATCGACGCGGGTGTTCCCCTTGCCGTCCGGAGAGCAGTCCGATAGCCTTCTCCTATCCCACTTAGGAGAGACAGTGCGCCCTCCCATCTCCCGAAGCGCAGTCCTCGCGCGGCTTCGTGCGCTCCATCGCGCCGCGTTCCGGCGGGAGGACGTCGAGTCGGAGATTCGTGCGGAGTTCGATCACCACCTCGAGCTCAGGACCGCCCATCTCGTCCGCACCGGCCTCTCCCACGACGCGGCCACTCTCCAGGCCCGACGCGAGTTCGGGCACATCGATACTCATCGCGCCGAAGCGCGCGGATGGCGCGCGTTCCGGACGCTGGATCAGATCCGGTTCTCGTGGCTCGACGTGAAGCTCGCGCTGCGCATGCTCGTCAAGCATCCGATCCTGAGCCTCGCCGCGGTCTTCGCGCTGGCGGTGGGTATTCCGGTGGGGATCGCGCCGACGCACCTCGCGAACGCCGTCGAAGCCCCTCTCCCGGGCGACCCTGAGAACCGCCTGCGTGCGATCCGCCTGTGGAATCCGGCGACGAGCTCGGTCGACGTGACGACCGCGGACGATTTCGTCTTCTGGCAAACGTCGCTGCGGTCGTTCTCTTCGATTGCCGCGTTCCGGACCGGTTCGTACAACGTCGCGTCGGAAGACGGGCGCGCCGGTGCGGTGCCCGGAGTGGAACTGTCCCCCGATGCATTCGCGATGCTCCGCGCGACTCCGCTGTTGGGCCGCACGCTGAGCACTTCCGACGCGGAGCCGGGCGCGCCAGGCGTGGTGGCGATCGGCCACGATGTGTGGACGTCGCGCTTCGGCGCCGATCCGCGAATCCTCGGACGCCGCATTCGGATCGGGCGCGAGCTTCGAACGGTCGTCGCTGTCATGCCGGCGGGCTTTCGCTTTCCGGCCAATGAGCAACTGTGGTTGCCACTTTCCTCACAGCTGGGTTCTGCCGCGGACGGACGTGCTCCGGTTCGCGTTTTCGGTCGCCTCGCCGACGGCATCTCGGCGGATCAGGCGCAGGCCGAGCTGTCCGCGCGTGGAGGCGCGCCGACGGCGAGGGAGCACCAGGCGCGCCGGAGCCTTCGGCCGGAAGTCGTCTCGTTCGGGCTGCTCTACCTGGAACTCCCGCGCGGCGGATTCGACGCGCAGATCGAATACCGTTTCGTGCGATTGCTCAGCGTGGTGCTCCTGCTCGTGGCGTGCGGCAACGTCGCGATGCTGGTCTTCGCGCGCACGGCCACGCGCTTTCGCGAGCTGTCGATTCGCACGGCGCTCGGCGCCAGCCGCATGCGGATCATCTCGCAGATCTTCGTGGAGACCCTGGTGCTGGCGGTCGTCGCCGCCGGAATGGGCGTGACCGGCGCGGGTTGGGGGTTGGGCCGCGTGAATCTCGCGGCCATCGCGGGACAGCCCGCGCTTCCCTACTGGCTCTCGCTCGACATCACCGCCGGGGACCTGTTCCGGGCGCTCCTTTTCGCCGGTCTCAGCGCGAGCGTTGCCGGCGTGATTCCCGCGATCCGGATCACGGGAAGGGCTGTGCAGCAGCACCTGCGCGGGACTTCGGGCGTGCGCTTCGGTAGAATCACCGGCGCGCTCGTCGCCGCGGACGTCGCCATCTCGGTCGCCGCGATCGGCATTGCGTTGGCCATCGGCGATCGCGCCACCGTCGGTGAGTCCGATCGCGTTGCCGGCATTCCCGCCGCCGAGTACCTCGCAGTGCAGTTTCGCACTCCCAACGACGGACGGGACGCCGATCCGCTGAGCCTCGAACGAAGCGCGGCGGAGCAGCGCGCGCTGATGGCGACGCTCGCGTCGGAGCCTGGCGTCACCGGCGTCGCGGTCGCCAGCGCACTGCCGCGCATGGAACATCAGTCGGCGGTCTTCGATGTCGACGGCGACGCGCGCCCGGTCGACGCACCTCGACGCTGGGTTCGCACGGCCCGCGTGGACGTCGGATTCTTCGCTGCACTGGGCCACCGTGTGGTCAGCGGCCGTGACTTCAGCCGAGCGGATCTGGAGCCCGGCCGCCGAATGGCGATCGTGAACACCGCGTTTGCAGCGCGCGAACTCGGAGGCCGGGACGCCATCGGCCGCCGCATCCGGTTTCCAGGCCGCCAGGGACCAGACTCGGCGTGGTACGAGATCGTCGGCGTGGTCGACCATCTCGGTGTGAACATGGTGAACGCCGACAAGGGCGCGGCCATCTACCTTCCCGCGGCCCCCGGCTCCATCAACCCGGCGTGGATCGGCATCCACGCGAGCGTCGCCCCGACGACGCTCGTGCCGCGCGTGCGCGAGATCGCGAACCAGGTCGCTCCCGATCTCGTCGTCGGAGAAGTCACCACACTCGACAAGGTTCATCAGGGCGACTGGTATCTCGTCGTCGCCGCGGCCGCGGGTCTGACCGTGCTGGTCTCCGTGCTCGTGGCGCTCGCCGCGTCGGGCATCTACGCGATGCTCTCGCTGTCGGTGTCGGAGCGGACGCGGGAGATCGGGATTCGGACGGCACTCGGCGCGGAGCGTCGAGCGGTGGTCTTCATGATTCTCAAACGGTCGCTCGTTCAGATCGGCATCGGCGCCGCGCTCGGGCTGCCGATCGCCGCGCGCGTGGTGCATCTGACGATCGGTGCGACCGCCAGCCAGTCGCCCGTCGCATCCACGCTGATGGCGATGGGCGTCGCGATGGCCATCGTGCTGGTGGTCGCGGGCATCGCATGTACGATCCCCGCGCGGCGCGTGCTCGCCATCGACCCGAGCGAGGCGATGCGAGCGGATGTGTGAACGTCGCGCCGGCGGCGACTAGCCTTCGGCGCGAAGCGCCTCCGTTGGATCGATGCGCAGCGCGCGACGGAGCGGCATCGCACACGCCGCGAGGCCCGCGACGACCATCACGGAGTCGGCGGCGAGGAGAAGCAGGACGTCACGAGCGTGGCTGACGCCGAGCGCGCCGGCCAGAAGAGTGCCCGCGACCACACCGATGCCGATCTGCAGGAACGCCCGCGAGAAGATCCCGGCGACGAGGCGATTCGGACTCGCGCCGAGCGCGGCGCGAATGCCGATCTCGCGCGTGCGCCGCGTGACGGTGAACGACATCAGCGCGTGGATTCCGGTCGCGGAGAGCATCAGCACGACGAACGACACCACCCAGGCGACCCACGTGAGCGTCCAGTTGATCTTCGCTTCGCCGCCGCCGACATCGGTGAGTGGCTGGACCTCCGTCAGCCGGATCGTGGGATCCACTTCGGCCGCGAGCGTCCGCAGTCGCGGCGCGAAGGCGACCGGGTCGCGCACCCGAACGGCGAGGTTGACGGTCGCGTCCGGACCTGGCGTCTTCGGCCGGTAGATCGCCGACTGCTCCTGCGGCTCCGGAAGCTGCCACCCGAAATTCTCGACCACGCCCACGATCTCGAACCAGTCCTTGCTGGTGACGCGCTGATCCTCGCCGTTCACGATGCGGATGCGTTGGCCCACGGCGTTACGCCCGCCGAGCACGTGTCGCACGAAGCCTTCGTTCACGAGCACGACGCGGGCGTTGTCGAAGTCCCGTGGCGAGAAACCGCGACCGGCGATCACCGACGCGCGAAAGGCGGAGAAGAAGCCGGACGACGTCTGGACGACTGTGCTCCGCCGCGACGTCGTCGACGGGATGCCGGACGCGGTGTCGACGTCGATCGTGTACTTGAACTGGTCCATCACCGGCAAACGATCGGCGAAGGCGACGCCCTCGACCGCCGGCTCCGCCCGGAGCCGACGCTCGAGCTCATCCAGGCGCAGTCGGCCGCGCGTGACGAAGGCCGCCGAATCGGCGCGCGCGTCTTCGCGATCCAGCGTGACATTCGCCGTCAGATAATGCTCCGCGCCGATGCCTTCCGCGCGCTGGTTGAATCGGTTGGATTCGAACACGCCGCCCGCCGCAAGTGGAATGAGGGCGACCGTGATCGCGACCTGGACGACGATCACCGTCGTCCAGAATCCGCCGAAGCGCAGGCCGGACGTGGCGGCGCTTTCACTGCGCAGAGCGTCCTGGATGTTCACGCGCGTCACACGCAGCGCGGGTAGGATCCCGACGATGGCCGCGCCGACGAGTGTGAGGACCGACGCGTAGAGGATCGTCCGCCAGGAAAGTCCGTCGTTGATCCAGTACGGAATGCCATCGTTCGCGCTCATCATCCCCAACCCGACGCGCAATGCAATTCTCGCAATGAGCAACCCGACAACGGCGGCCACGGCGGCCAGGACCAGCGCCTCGATGAACAGCTGCGCGATGATCCGGCCGCGGCTCGCGCCGAGCGCCGTGCGAACGGTGAGCTCCCATCCGCGCGTCGCGGTGCGCGCGAAGACGAGCGTCGCGACGTTGGCGCAGACGACCGTCAACAACATCAGGAAGATACCGTTCACCAGGTACAGCACGTTCCGGATCAGCCGCCCTTCCCCGCCTTCGAGGAACGGCTTTCCATAGTTCGTCACGCGCGGCCGGAGAAACTTGTGCGTCTCTGGCTCGGCCGCCGATAACCGTGCCCCGACCACGTTCAGCTCCGCGCGGGCATCGCTGATCGAGGCATTCGGCGCCAGACGGCCGAATACGGAAACCGCAGGGCCGCTGCGCCCGACGAGTCCGGCGTCGATGTGGAGCGGCAGCCAGAGCCGCTGCTTCACTGGAAACCCGAAGGTCCCGGGCATCACGCCCACGATCGTCGCGGTGGTAGTCCCGACCTTCACCGTGCGGCCAAGCACGTTCGGATCGCGATCGAAGCGCGATCTCCAGACTTCCTCGCCGATGACGACGACCGGTGGCTGCGATGGCTCCGCGTCCAGGTCGACCAGCGTGCGTCCGAGAAGCGGCGTCGCGTTGAGCAGGGCGAACGCGTTCGCCGTGATCTCCGCGCCCGGAGTCGGTTCGATCCGCCCGTCATCGGTCGCGACGTTGCGGACGAACGAGACCGCAGCGCCAAGGCTCTCGATGGACCGGAGCTGCGTGCGCCACAGCGTGTAGTCGCGGAGGATGCGCCGTTCCTCCGTCGTTGCGCTGACGTCCCAGTCGTGGATCGACACCACCCGCGCGGCGTCGGCGACCGGAAGCCGCGGGTTCTGCCACTTGTCGAGCAGCTCGAAATACAGCGCCCCCAGCGCGATCCCGACGGCAATCGCAATCGTGCCGACGATGGACAGGCCCGGATATCGAGCCAGCATCCGGAAGCCGACCTTGAAATCGAGCTTGGAGATGCGAGGGGCGGACAGTCGGGCGGAGGAGGGATTCATTCCGGGACGTCTCCAGTAGGGGCGCGCTTCGGATGGCAGCTCGCGCCTACTTTACAACACAAAGCACTATGAGCGCAAGAGCGCGTCCATTCGCTCAGCCCTTCGTCGGCGTCCCCTTCTTCAGCTCCTCGTCGATCGCCTGCCGCAGCTCCGCGAACGAGAGCGCCCCTGGCATCACCCGCTCGTTCACCACGAACGTCGGAATCCGGCTCACGTCGAGCTGCGCGGCGATCTGATTCGCGCGCGCGGTACGCGGATGCAACGCCTGCCGGGTGTAGCAGCCCCCGTACGTCGCCCGATCGACGTCCGCGCCGAGATACGGCGCGAAGACGCGCGACGGCACCGTCGCCGCCTTCCAGTTGGCCTGATGCGCATAGAGGCTGTCGTACATCGCCCAGAACTTTCCCTGGTCGGCCGCGCATTCGGCCGCACGCGTCGCCTGCTGCGTGTTCGGGACGGCGCCCGAGATGATGGGCACGTACTTGAAGAAGACCTTCCCCGTGCGCACGTACTCGCGCTCGAGCTTGGGGAACGTCTCGGTCGCGAATCGGCGACAGTCCGCGCAGCCGAAATCACTGAACATCACGACCACCACCGGCGCCGTCGTCTTGCCGGCATCGTGGCCGATCCCGGTCAGGTCGGCGTCCCCGACTCTGACCGCTCGCGACGAGCCGCGTGCGGCGGCGGCGGCGATGCTGTCGGCCGACGCCGCGGCCCGTGCGCTGTCGCTCGTCAGACGGTCGATGACCGCCGAAACGCCCGCGGTATCGCCGCGCTCCGATTTCGCGGCGCCCTTCGACCGGGCTCGATCGCCGTCGCAGGCCACGCCCGCGACGACGACTCCGACGGCGATTACCGACCGCCAACATCGAAACGACATGCGTCGATCACTCCGGGTTGAAAACCTGGCCGCCAACTCGATCCCGCGCCCCTCACATAGTAGCGACGCGCCCCGCGATGAGAAGGACCGCGCTCCACGGCCGCGCGCGATCACGCGTTCACGGGCACCGGAGCAAAGGTCCCGCGGGGCGGCGCGACACCATCGCGCTCCGGCTCCAACTGGACGCGGCTCCGCGGCAGTGCATGCGGGTACCGCTCTCCGACGAATGCGATCAGCTTCTCGCGGATGTGACACCGGAGATCCCACGCCGTGCCGGAGTCCTTGGCGTCGGCCAGCGCGCGCAGCTCGAGCGTGTGTTCACGGGCATCGCTCACCTGAAGCACGCATACGCCGCCCAGCCACATGTCGGTGCCCTCGAGAATGCGCCGCAGCTCCGCGCGCAGCTCGTCCACCGGTACGCTGTAGTCGACATACAGATACACGGAGCCGAGCAGCATGGCGGTCGTGCGTGTCCAGTTCTGGAAGGGGTGTTCGACGAAGTAGGTCAGCGGCAGCACCAGGCGGCGGAGATCCCAGATCTTGACGACGACGTACGTGGTCGTGATTTCCTCGATCCATCCCCATTCGCCTTCGACGATGACGGCGTCCTGGAGACGGATGGGCTGCGTGAGCGCGATCTGGATGCCCGCGAGGAGATTCGACAGCGTCGGTCGCATGGCCATGCCGACCACGAGGCCGGCGAGCCCGGCCGACGCGAGCAGGCTCGCGCCGATCTGCCGGATCGTCGGGAACGTCATCAGCGCGACGCTGATTGCGAGAATGCTCACGACGACGAACGCCACTCGCCGCAGCACCTGCATCTGCGTCGCGACTCGGCGCGCCGCGAGGTTGTCCGCCGCGTCCATCCGATAGCGCGTGCTCAGGACGTCCTCGAGGACGTCGACCAGCGCGATGATTCCCCACGCGACGCAACCGATCATGCCGATGCCGGCGAGGTGCGCGATCGTCGCTCGGAGCGTGTCGCTCATCGGCGCGGTCGGCAGCACGAAGAGCACGGCCAGCAACGGAAGCGCGAGCCGGGCCGGGCGACGCGTGTGTTTCACGACCGCATTGTCGAGCGCCGTCTCGGTTCGGCCGACCAGCCGCTCGAGCAGGCGATATGCTCCGGCGTGCAGCACGAGTGCGATCACGATCGCCCCGCCGATCAGCATCACCGCCCAGATCCAGGTGTGCCAGAAATCCACGATAACCCTGCCTCCGTGTGAGGGGTGCCCTTCACCGTAACTCATGGGACACCATCTACGGAAGCCCGGAGCCTGAATCGCCGGATACGCCGTGTTATGATATTAGCATTTTCTTATGCACTACGGCGACGCCGCCTGGCCCTCACCCGCCGCGCGCGAGACGCACCGCGGCAATGACCAGCACGATCCCGACGAGCGCGTTGAGCCTCGCCAGCCGGGCCGCCTGCCGTCGCAGAACGATCGCCTCCGGAGATCCCGGTGTCGCTCGGCCGGCTCGCGGACCATGTATGAAGTCGTGAATCGTGCTGATCGAGACCATCGACACGACCGCGATCAACTTCGCCGCGAGCGCATGTCCGACGCCCGTCTTCCAGAACGCCGAGGACGCGAGCACACCGTGCCAGTGCAGCCATCCACGAAACTGGAGATTGAGCACACCCGTCACCACGAGCACGGCGATCGCATACCAACCCACACGCCTGAAGCGCGTGCCCAGCTCCTGGAACAGCCGCTGCCGAAGCGGAGGCGGCTCGATGGTGCGCAACACGGGCGCGCCGACGATGCCCAGAAAGAACATGCCGCCGAGCCAGAGCATGGCGGCGAGCACGTGAATCGTGACGTTCGCGTAGTAGAGTCGGGACATCAGCCGCAGATCGTGCGCACGACGTCGTCGGCGCTGATCTTGCCGAAGTACTGCGCCACATCCACCCCGGCGAGCGCGGCCGCGACCGACGGGCTGTCGTACCGCACGCCGCGCAGGCGCGCCTCGAGCTCGCCGACGTCGCGCTGCCCCATGAAGTCGCCGAAGAATCGCAACGCCTCGATGGCGCCCGCCTGCACATCGATCCGCACGTCGATCTCGCCGATGGGAAAGCGAACCGCGTGCTGTACGTTCGACGGCGGGTTCTCACCGTAGTTCCACGCCCAGGCGCCATACTTTCGCTCGACGAGGGAGTGGACCGCGTCCCAGTCGGCGGCCGTGAGGGCGAGCGTCGGGATGCGTGCCCGATCCCGTGTGCCGAAGATCGACTCGAGGATGCGCTCGCGCAGTTCCTCGACGGTGATCGCTTCGAGGGCGAACTCGCGGATGTTGGCCACCCGGCTGCGGATCGACTTCACGCCCTTCGACTCCACCTTGCCCGGCTTCGGGCGCAGCGCGGCAGTGACGTCGTCGAGGTTGGCGTCGAACAGCAGCGTGCCGTGGCTGAACATGCGATCAGGCGTGGCGAACTGCGCGTTGCCCGAGATCTTCCGCCCGTCGGCGAGAATGTCGTTCCGTCCGCCCAACTCGGCCGGCACTCCGAGGGCGCGCAGCGCGGCGACGACCGGCCTGGTGAACTCGTCGTACCGGCTGAAGCGTCCGCGCACGGCCGGCGTCATGAAACTGAAATTCAGGTTGCCGAGATCGTGATAGACGGCGCCGCCGCCGGAGATGCGTCGGACGACCGTGATGCCGCGCGCCGCCACGACGTCGGGGTCGATCTCCTCGATCGTGTTCTGATTGCGGCCGATGATGATCGCCGGCGCGTTGACGTAGAAGAGGACGCAGTCCTCGCCCGCGAGCCGCTCGCGGAGCACGTGCTCCTCGAGCGCGAGGTTCACGCGAGCGTCGGTGATGTTCTGGTTGTCGACGAAAAGCATGGATCGGTGGGAGCAAGCGACTCGGCGAATAGTCACGGCGGCGCCAGGACGGAGACGCCAGTGGCAAGCTCGAGAGCCGGGCGTTCGCCGTACGCGCCGGCTCCCTCTGGAAGTTATCCCTCGCGTGGAAGCGTCCGCCGACTGACCGAGGCCCCGATCTTGCCGCCGCCGCGAACGCATCATGACCGCCCGATCGCGCCACCCCTCAGCGCCCGACTCCGTTTCGCCGCAGCTCATGAGCGACCTGCGGCAGCGGCTCACGAAGGGCGACGATGTCGTCGATCCGAAGACCTGGGCGGGCTCCATTCCTGCCGCGTCCGGCATCTTCCCGCGGCTTCGCGTGGGTGCGAGCCGTTGGTGGAACGTGGCCTGGCTACTCCCCATCGGCTGGGCGTTGCTGCTGCTCGCCGTCGCCGTCGCGCGCTACGCGATCGACCTTCCCGCCGTGGACGCGTTCGTGCGCCGGCATCCCGGTACCGGGTTCGCCACGCCGTTCGCGACGCCCATGCCGGGCTGGCTCCGTGCACAGCACTTTCTGAATCTGTTTTTTTTGATGTTCATCATCCGCGCCGGCCTCCAGATTCTGGCCGACCACCCGCGCCTCTACTGGACGCGCCATTCGACGCCCGGCAAGGAGTGGCTCCGGATGCAGAAGGCGGTTCCGGACGTTCCGCTCTGGACGGCCAAGCAGGACTCGATCACGCTGCCGGCGCACGTCGGGCTTCCAGGCATTCGGCACTCGATCGGACTGGCGCGCTGGTGGCACCTCGGCGTCGATACGCTCTGGCTCGCGAACGGCGTCGTGTTCTACGTGCTCCTCTTCGCGAGCGGAGAGTGGCGCCGAATCGTGCCGACGAGCTGGCAGGTCTTCCCTGACGCCGCTTCGGTCTTCCTGCGGTACCTGTCGCTCCGATGGCCCGCGGACGAGAGCTGGGTCGCGTACAACGCCCTCCAGTCGCTCGCTTATTTCGCGACAGTCTTCATCGCGGCGCCGCTCGCGCTCATCACCGGACTCGGAATGTCTCCGGCGCTGTCGACGCGCTTTCACGCCATCAGCAAGCGGATCAGCATCCAGGTCGCGCGCTCGCTGCACTTTCTCGTGCTCTGCTGGTTCCTGCTATTCATCGTCGTTCACGTGACGCTGGTCTTCGCGACCGACGCGCTGCGAAACCTCAACCACATCTATACGGGAACCGACGCACGCAACTGGGTGGGCTTTGCGATCTTCGCCGCATCGATGACGGTCGTGGCGGTCGCATGGTTGGCGGCGACCCCGTTCACCTTGCGGCACCCGCGCGCCGTGCAGCGCGCCGGCTTCGCGCTGATCGGGCCGGCGCAGCGACTCTTCGAGCATCTCGACGCCGCGCCAGGCACCTACACCGACGAGGATGTATCACCGTACTTCTGGTACAACGGCCACTTCCCCGAAGGGGCGGAATATCGCGCGCTGTTCGACTCGCACTTCGTCGATTGGCGTCTTCACGTTCGCGGTCTGGTGGAGAACCCGGTCGAGCTGAGTCTGACCGAGCTGCGCGCGCTGCCCCACCATGAGCAGATCACGCAGCATTTCTGCATTCAGGGATGGTCGGGGATCGCGAAATGGGGCGGTGTGTGCATGCAGACGATCGTCGAGCTGGTTCGCCCCACGCCTGCTGCCAAGTGGGTGGTGTTCTATTCACTGGGCGACGGGCCGAACGGGGGACGGTACTACGACGCGCATCCCATCGAGCAGATGCACTACCACCTCACCATGCTCGCCTACGACATGAACGGCGCGCCGCTCTCGTACGGCCACGGCGCGCCGTTGCGCCTTCGAAATGAAGTGCAGCTCGGATTCAAGCAGGTGAAGTGGCTCGCCGGCATCGAGTTCGTCGCCGACATCAGCGAGGTCGGCGGAGGCTACGGCGGCTACAACGAAGACCACGAGTTCTTCGGGTACCGACAGTCGATCTGATCACCGCCTCCGACGGCGTCGAGCTACTCGGCGCGCAGCGCGGTCACCGGATCGACCCGCGCCGCGCGGCGCGCTGGAATCACGCTCGCGACCAGCGCGACGACGCCCAGAAGCGCACACGCATAGCCGAAGGTCAGCCCATCCGTCGCCGTAAGCCCGAACAGCAGCGAGCCGAGAGCGCGCGACGCGACGAGACTCATCCCGACCCCGATCGCCGCACCGACGAGCGTGAGTACGAGGCCGTCGCGCACGAAGCCGCGAACGACCTCCGCCGACCGGGCCCCGAGTGACATCCGAATTCCGATCTCACGCGTGCGCGCCGCCACGCTCTGCGCCATCACGCCGTACAGACCGAGCGCCGCAAGCCCCAGCGCCAGCGTGCCGAGTACTCCCAGCATGGCCGCGGCGGCGCGCTGCGCGGCGACGGAGCCTTCGATGATCCGCTCCATCGATCCGACATCGTAGAGTGGCAGCGCGGGATCGAGCATCTTCATCGCGCGCCGCGCGGCATCCGTCGCGGCGGGAGTGCCGAGCGACGACCGGACGACGAGCGAAACCGCGGATCCCGCGTCGTCCTGGCTCACCGGCACGAAGACATATCCGCCCGCCTCGAGCTCCGTGAGCGACTCGGTCTTCGTCGTCGCTACGACTCCGACTACCTCGACGGTCGATCCGTCGCGGAAGCCCACGCGGAGTCGCTTGCCGATCGCGTCGTCGTTCGGCCAGAGGCGCTGCGCGAGCGCCTCGTCGATCGCCGCGACCTTCGGCGACGTCCGCGTATCGCGCTCCGAGAAATCGCGACCGCGAATCATCGCGATGCGGAGCGCCGCGAAGTAGCCCGGCGACACCGCGCCGCGGCCGGCGATCGCGCTGCCGGGTGTTCCCGGACCCGCGTTCGGCACCCCGTCGTCTCGGGAGACCGCGATGCGGGCGCCGCCCGACCCCAGAGGCAGCGCCGTTGCCAGCCCGACATCGGAGATCCCCGGTTCTCTCGCCAGAGCGTCGAGCAGCCGACTATTCAAGGCGTCGGACCGCGCGTCGTCGTAGCCCTGGGCACGGGCGTCGAACGTCATCGTCGCCACGCCATGCGCGTCGAAGCCGAGCGGAACGTCGAGCGCCTTCGCGAGGCTGCGGACGAACAGGCCGGCGGTGATGAGCAGCAGCAGCGATACCGAGACCTGACCGACCACGAACCCGTCGCGCAGCCGGTGTGCGCTCCGTCCGACTCGCAGCGTGATCGACTGATTGCGCAGCGCGGGAGTCAGCGATTCGCGAGTGGCGGTGAACGCGGACAGCGCGCCGAACAGCGCGCCGACGGCCAGCGTCAACGCGAAGGTCGCACCGAGCACGCGACCACTCGGTGTGAGCGCCTCGGCGAATTGCGCCGGAACGCTGCCGAGCATCGAGATGCCCGCCGTCATCCACGACGCGACGATCACGCCCGCGACGCCCGCGAGGAGCGCCAGGATCATCGTCTCGGTCATGATCTGTCGTGCGAGCCGCCCGCGTGAAGCGCCGAGCGCGCGGCGCACCGCGAACTCCTTCCGCCGCTGCACGCTGCGCGCGATGAGCAGATTCGCAACATTCGCCGTCGCGACGACCACCACGAGCAGCGGAACCAGCACGACGAGCGACAGCACGGGTGCGGCCTTGGCGCGGTTCGACGGGAGAAGCCCACCACTCACCGGTTCGACCGCGATCGTCACACGTCCGGGGCGCGGCGCTGGCGGCGCGAGAGGGTCGCGCCGCGCTGGCATCTCCCCGAAGAACGGCTGCGCCATGGTTCCAGCTTCCGCCGCGGCCGACTCGAGCGTGGCGTCGTGGCGCACCCGCGCGACGGCGCGCAGCCACTGACCGTGCTCATAGGCGTCCGCCTCGTTCGTCACGACCGCGGGAAGCTGCGCCATCGTGAGCCACACGTCGCCCCGATCCGTGAGCGACAGTCCGGAGAAGCTGGACGGCAGAATTCCGATGACGGTCGCGGGCTGCGAGTTGAGCACGATGCGCTGGCCGATGATCGAGGGATCGCCCGCGAACCGGTTGATCCAGAGATCGTGCGCGATCACCGCGACGATGCCACCGCCGCTCGCGTCCTCCTGCGGCAAGAACGTTCGCCCGAGCCGCGGACGAACACCGACGACGTCGAAGAAGTTGGCGGAAACGAAGTGGGCGCTGACCCGCCGCGACGGCTCTCCGCCGAGGGTGATCGCCCGCTCCGCGAACGCGGCGACGCCGTCGAACGAGCGGGCCGCGCCGGCGAACGAGCGATAGCTCCGCATGGACCATTTCGCGTAGCGCGTGGGCCGCTCCTCGCGGGGCGAGAGCCAGACGAGCGACTCCGGCTCTCTCACCGCGGCGGGCTTGAATAGCAGCGCATCGACCAGGCTGAACACCGAAACGTTCGCGCCGATGCCGATGGCGAGGGTGACGATGGCGATTGCGGCGGTCGATCGCTGTGCTACGATCTGCCGAACGGCGTAGCGGACATCGCGGAGGAACGAATCCACGCAGTGCCTCGATGTAATGAATGGGTGCAGGCAGGACTCCGGTCCGAAGGCAACCGCCGTTCCACCGACCTCTGCACACTAACGGCACTGATCGCAATGAGTTGCGGGTGCGCATCCCCGGCGAGCCGCGGCGGACTCGTTCGCTCGCGGGAATGGCCGTTCCATTTTCGCACACGTCGAGAACGCGCCGCGCGCCCTACTCCTCGCTCTCGAGTCTCCCGTCGCCGTCGAAGCACTCGCGTTCGTCGGCTGAGGTGCGCGGGAGTCCTCCCTCGCCGCCGTAGCCGGAAGTGTGTTCGACCGAGCGATCGAGCAACGGCTCGGACCCGGCCCGGAGTGCGCCGTCGCGGGCGCTGACGCCGGTGACTCTCCCCTCGAGGGCGCTGTCCGCGTCTGGACCGGCCGTCGACCCGAGTCCGTGAATCCCCTCGGCGGCCTCGCTGCCGGCCCCGAGTGAACGCGGTTCCGAGCTTTTCGTTTCCTTGGGGGGCATCGCCCCTCTCTTTGGCGGTATGCTGGACATTGCGACCAGAATCTGCAGGACCAGGGCCGCGCGCGGCGAAGCTGATCGGGTTTACCGTTGACGTGACCCAACCCGTGAAGGTGCGGTCCATGACCATCATGACGAACGGCAGAGGAGACGAGGGCGGGACTGACCGCACGAGCGAGACGACGTCGACGCGCCGACGTGCCGTGACCGCCGGCGCCTCCGCGGCATTCGCCTTCGTGTTCACCATGGGGATCGTGAATCTCTTCGGCGACACGACCTACGAAGGCGGCGCCGCGATCAACGGCCAGTTCCTCGGCTCACTCGGAGCGAGTGCCGCCGCGATCAGCATCATCGCCGGCGCGGGAGAGTTCCTCGGGTACGCGCTGCGATCCGTCGCCGGATGGACCGCGGACAGGACCGGCCGCTACTGGCCCGTCACGATCGTGGGCTTCGCGATCAATCTCTTCGCCGTGCCCGCCATGGCGCTCGCCGGCAGCTGGCAGGTCGCGGGATTGCTCATTCTCGCCGAGCGGACCGGGCGCGCGATTCGAAAACCCACCGTCGAGGCGATGCTCTCGTACTCCACCGGCGCGCTCGGCACCGGCTGGGTTTACGCGCTCAACACCGCGCTCGACGAGACCGGCGCGACGATTGGCCCGCTCCTCATCGGTTTCGCGATGATTCGGCATGCGAGCTATCGCGGCGCCTATTCGCTGCTTCTCATCTCCGCGGTGCTGGCGTTCATCGCTCTCATCGTCGCCCGGATCATCTTCCCCGTCCCGTCCAGGCTCGAGGAGGGAGAGCAGACCGCCAGGGCCGACCGGTTCACGCCGGCGTTCTGGATCTACATGGTGGGCGCCGCATGCTTCGGCGCGGGCTTGATGAGCTTCGAGTTCATCGCATTCCATCTGGCGACGCATGGCACGGCGAGCGCGCACTGGATTCCGATGCTGCTCGGCATCTCGACGGGCTTCGGCGTGCTGGCGAATCTCGTTCTGGGCCGGCTCTACGATCGCAATGCCCTGGCAACGATCGTGGGCGCGGTGGTCGTGAGCGCACTCTTCTCGCCGCTCGTGTTTCTCGGCGGGTTTCGGGTCGCGCTGATCGGGATGTTTCTGTGGGCGATCGGTTACGCCGTGCAGGACACGCTGTTCAAGGCGGTCGTCGCCGATCGGCTGCCGGAGGGACGCCGCAACTTCGCGTTCGGCATCTTCTACACGGGCTATGGCGTCGGCTGGTTGGTCGGCAGCATCGCGGTTGGGTTGTTGTACGACGTTTCCGTCGGCGCCGTCATTGCCTTCTCCATGGCCGTGCAGCTCGGGTCGATTCCAGTCTTTCTGTGCGCGCGGCGCAAGGAATCGATCGCGTCAGTTCACTCCGCGCCGTAGACCCGCGAGGCGGAAGTCGCGACCGCGGACCGCGACGAGCAGCGTCGGCACGACGAACAACGTGATCGGCGTCGAGAGCGCGAGCCCGCCGATCACCGCGAGGGCGAGCGGCTTCTGCATCGCGCTCCCGGCACCGATGCCCAGCGCCAGCGGCAGCAGGCCGAACAACGTGCACAACGTCGTCATGAGAATCGGCCGCAGACGGATCCGCGCCGCATGCTGCAGCGCCTCGGAAAGCGGGAGGTTCTCATTCGTCATCACGTGCCGGGTGAAGTCGAGAAGAATTATGCCGTTCTTGACGATCAATCCGACGAGGAGAATCAGCCCCATGAACGACGAAACGTTGAGGGGCGTGCCCGTGATCAACAGCAGTCCGATGGCGCCGACGAACGACAACGGGGCGGCGAAGAGGACGATCAGAGGCTCCGTGAACGACTGAAACTGAATCACCATCACCGCGATCACGCTGGCGACCGCGAGGCTCAGCACGAGCAACAATGCGCGAAACGCCTGCTGCTGGCCCTCGTACTGCCCGGCCAGCTCGACGCGGACTCCGGCCGGCGGCGGATTCGCGGCCAGCACGGACTGAACGTCCTTCACCACGGAACCCAGGTCGCGCCCGGAAAGGTCGGCCGTCGCCCGGATGAGCTGTTGTTGATTCTCGCGCAGCAGCTCGGAACGCGTGTCGGCGGGATGGAACGTCGCGAGCGTCGCGAGAGGAACGGAAGACTTCGTCTCCGGCGAGAAAATCGGAATGGCGCCGAGCAGACGCGGATTGAAACGCACCGAATCCGGTGCGCGCACGCGAACGGACACCGAGCGATCGTCCAGGCGCACGTCGCCGGACGGCTCGCCCAGCAGCGCCCCGGAGAGCTGGGTCGAGAGTTCGCGAGGCGTGAGGCCGATGCGATTCGTCTCCGCGAGATCGATCGACATCTGAAGCTCGGCGCTGGGCTCGCTCACGCCGCTGAAGTAGTCCTCCACGCCGTCGATCCCGGACATCTTCGGCTCGATCTGCGTCGCGTACGACTCGAGTTGGCCGAGGTCCGCGCCGAACATCTTGATCTCGATCGGGCGCGAGGCACCGGCGAGATCGTTGATGACGTCGGACAGGATCTGCACGAATTCGATGCGCAACCGAGGAACCGAACGCTGGATCTGAACGCGGACGTCGTCGATGACCTCGAAGATCGACCGATCGCGCTGCCCTTCCGGCTTCAGGCGCGCATTGATGTCCCCGGTATTTTGTTCCGTCGCAAAGAGGCCGAGTTCCGCGCCGGTCCGACGAGAGATGCCGGTGATTTCCGGGGTTGCCATCAGGATCCGCTCGGCGATGTGGACCTGCCGGTCGGTTTCCGCGAGAGCGGTCCCACCCGGACTCACGTAGTCGAGCACGAACGCGCCCTCGTCGATCTCCGGCAGGAAGCCGGTCGGCGCGAAGCGATGCGCCGCGTAGCCCGCGATCATGAGCAGCACAGCGATCACGATCGCCCACCGGGAATGACGCAGGCTCGCCCCCAGCGCGCGTTCATACCTGTCGCCGAGCGAATCGATGGCGCGACCGACGCGGGCGAGAACGCCCTGTGCCCGCCCGGTCTCGCCCTCCTCAGCGATGGTGGCGGCGAGAAACTGCTCGCTCAGCAGCGGAATGATCGTCAGCGCGACCACGAGCGACACGAGGACGGCGACCGTGAGCGTGAGCGACAGCGCCTTGAAGAACTGGCCCTCGACGCCGGTGAGGAGGCCGAGCGGCAGAAACACGACCACCGTCGTGATCGTCGACGTCGTCACCGGCCAGATAAGCTCCTGTAGCGCCGAGCGGATCGCGCCCTCCCGATCGCGCTGCAGGTGAATGTGGCGGACGATGTTCTCGGTGATCACGACGGCATCATCGATCACGAGGCCGATCGCGATCGCCATCGCGCCGAGCGTCATCAGGTTGAACGTCTGTCCGAGCCGCGACATCACGAACACGGTGATCGCCATCGTAATCGGAATCGACGACGCGCTGATGGCGGTGATCCGGCCGTGACGCAGAAACAACAGGAGAATGATCACCGCCAGTCCCGCTCCGATGAGCATCGCGTCCCGCACGGATCGCGTCGCGTCCCGGACGAGCGCGGCCTGATCGTACACGGGCTTCAGCACGACGCCCGACGGCAGCGATCTGCGAAGACTCGCCGCGATCCGCGCGACGCTGTCCGCGATCGCGACGGTATTGCCGCCCGCCTGGCGGGTGATGTTGATCAGGGCCGCGGGCTTGCCGTCGCCGGCGACGATGCGGACATGGTCCTCGGTTCCTGGAACGACTCGCGCGAGATCGCCGACGCGCAGCCCGCGTCCGATGACGATTCGCGCCACGTCGTCGGCCGAATGCGCTTCGGTCGTCGTGACGATCAGATATTGCTTGTAGTTCTCGGGCATGCGCCCGACCGCCGTGACCGTCGTCGAGGCCTGAATCGCCGTCGCGAGATCCTGATACGTCATCTGCTGCGCCGCGAGCTTGGCCGGATCGGCCACGACTTCGATCTCGCGCACGCCGTTGCCCTGGACGTCGACACGCCCGACCCCCGGCACGCGCGAGATGAGCGGCTTCACCTGGTACCGTGCGAGATCATAGAGCGTCGCGGGCTCGCCGCCCTGGAGATTGTAGGTCAGAATCGGGAAGAGCGACGGTGTGAGGCGTTCGACCTCGATGTCGAGCCCCGGCGGCAGGTCGGCCGAAACCTGGTTGACCCGCGCCTGCACCTGCTGGAGCGCGACGACCATGTCGGTGCCCGGCGCGAAGTTGATGTTCGTCTCGCTGCCACCGCGAATGGAGCGCGACTGCACGCGCTGCACCCCGGGCACGATGCTGACGGCTTCTTCGATCGGACGGGTGATCGCAAACAGCACCTGGCGTGCGCCGAGCGATGAGCCGCTCGCAACGATCGTGATGCGTGAGAACGTCAGCTCGGGATAGATCGCCGACGGAAGCTGGAACGCGGCCCAGACACCAGCCCCGCTGAGCACCGCGACCGCCAGGTAGATGAACCGGCGCTGCGCCGCGAGCAGCCCGAAGAGGGAGCGCCGCTTCGCCGGCACCTGATTGTAGTAACCCTGGCCGATCGTCCCGCCGCGCATCGCCTCTCTCACGGTTGACTCGTACGCGACGCCGGCGCCGGCGCGCCCCCGGGCAAGGCGGTGAGCGGCGCTACCCTCGCACTGTCGGAAACGGCGTACGCCCCCTGCGTGACGATCCTCTCGCCGACGGTCAGCCCCTCCGCAATCTCGACGCCGACCTCCCCCCTGCCGCCCACCGTCACCTCACGTTCGTGCGCGACTCCGTGGTCGTCGACGACGAAGACCTTGAACGTCTCACCGTCAGGAACGAGCGCATCCTCGGGAATCACGATCGCGTTCGGTCGTGTTCGGACGGCAATCCGGCCGGTGACGGTCTCTCCGATCTTGAGCGGCCGACGCGTCGCCGACGCGCGAACCCGGATCGCGACGCCCCGCTGGGTCGAGTCGACCACCGCCGATACGTCCACGACGGTTCCAATCCCGAGCGTGTCGCCGTGCACCGCACTGCCACCGCTCAAGGCGACCGGTGCCCCTGCACGCGTACGGCCAGCGTCGGCGGGCGTCGCGTTGAGCACGGCATCGATGGTTCGCGGATCGGCCACCTCGACGAGCGGTTGCGCCGGGTCGACCGACGCACCGAGTGTCGCATTCATTCTCGTCACCACACCGCCAATCGGAGAGCGCAGCGTGGCGAGCGCGGCCATCCGCTGCGCATCGACGAGATTCGCGTGCTTGGCCGCGGCATCGGCGGCCGCAGCCTCCGCGTCCTTCTGTGGCACGATGCCCTCGTTGGCCAACCGCCGCTGCCGTTCATTCGCGCGGTCCGCGGCGATCGCCGCCGCTTCCGCCGCGTGAAGCGCCGACACGAAAGGCGCCTGGTCGAGTTCGACGAGCACCTGACCCGGGCGAACCGTCTGACCGACGGCGGCGCGAACCGCCGCGACGCGGCCGGCGCTCGGCGCGCTCAGGGTCGCCACGCCTCCCGCGCGCGGCTCGACCGTGCCGATGGCCGTGAACGTCTCGGTAAAAGCCCGCGCGGTCACGATCGCGGTCGCCGCGTTGACGACTGCCTCGGGTGCGTGCTCGCCGTCCGTTCCTCGACGGCAGCCGACGACGGCCGCGCATACGACTGCGATGCTGAGCGTTCTCGAATTCATGGCATGGACGTCGGCGGAGTGGAAAACACTCGCAACTCGGCGGTGGCCACCCAGGCCGCCGCCAGGTCGTCGATATACTGACGAAGGACCTCGCGCGCCGCGCGCTGCGCCTCGAGCACGTTCGCCAGGCCCGATGCACCTTCGCGGTAGGCCGTGAGCGCCATCGATTCGACCCGATCGGCGCTCACGATCAGCCGGCGGTCGCGCGCCACCTTGCCGAGCGCCGTCTCGCGCGCGCGGAGCGCGTGGTTCAGCGCGTTGCGCGCGTCGACCTCGGCCAGCCGGAGCTCCGAGCGCGCCTTGAGACGCTCCGCCTCGGACTGCGCGATCTGCCCTCTATTGCGGTCGAATATCGGCACGGCAATCCCGATACCTAGCGTCGGAAGCAGCCCGGGCTGCGACGGGTCGCCGTACTCGAATCCGGGCGATATGCTGAGCTGCGACCAGATCGATCGATGCTGAAGCCGCGCGTTCAGATCCGCCGCGTCGAGCGTGAGACGAGCCGCGTCGACATCGAGGCGGGTCGAGATCGGCATCGCCGGCTCCGGCGGCGGCGTCAGCGAATCGACCGGGTCGATCGCGATGGCGTCGTCGACCATGCCCAGCACCGCCTGGAGGTCGAGTACCGCGGACGCGAGCGTCGCCGAATCGTCGGCGGCCACGTTCGCCTGCTGGCCGGCGTTCACACGCGCGAGCTCCACATCCATGTCGCTCGCGTCCCCTGCGTCCCGCTGGCGCACGACCATGTGCAGCAGACTGTCGGCATCCTGCGCGTTCCGCCGAGACAATCGCACCTTCGCCCGCGCGGCGACCGCTCGTGTGTACGCCGTGTCCGTTTCCATCGCGATCATGGCGCGCTCGAACAGCACCCTCGCCTGTGCGGCCTGCAGCCCGGCCCGCGCGGAGCGAGTGCGCAGGTTCCGCAACAGGGGGAAGTCGATCGGGATATCGGCGTTCAGATGCCAGTTGGGAACCGACTTGCTGTAGCTGCCCGTGACCGTGGGATTCGGCAGGGCGCGCGCGGCGATCAACGCGGCGCTCGCGATCGCCGTATCCGCCGCCGCGACGCTCAGCCGGGCACCGCGCGCGAACGCGGCCTGGATGGCGCCGGCCCGCGTCAACGATGTCTGCGCGGCCGCCGGTGACGCGACCAACAGCAGCAACGCGGCGAACGGGAGGCGAACTCGTGCGCCTCGAGGGAGGATCTCCACCCCTCGATGCTATCGAGCGGAGGCTGTCAGGACGGTGACACGCGGTCGACGAACGCCAACGGAAACCGTACCACCACTGTCGTGCCACGCCCGACGGTGGAGTCGACCCGGATCACCGCCCCATGCGCCTCGGCGATCCACTGGGCGATCGCCAGCCCAAGACCGGCGCCTTCGGACGCCGCGGTCCCAGCTCGCGAACGAGCCGCGTCGCCACGGTAGAACCGCTCGAAGACGTGCGGCAGCTGGTCGGCCGGGATGCCCTGTCCCTGATCGGCAACACGCACCACCGCCGCGCCGCCCGATTGGGCCACGCCGATTTCGACGCGTGTGCCCGGCTCCGAGAACTTGATGGCGTTATCGAGAAGGATCATCACCAACTGGCGGACGAGCCCCGGATCGGCCGTGATCGGCGCCTCCTCGAACTCGGCGACCCCGATCCTGATGTCGCGACGGGCCGCGATCGCCTTCGCCGCTTCGGCCGTATCGAGCACGATGTCGTCGAGGAACACGCGCACGCGTTCGACGGGACGCTCGCCGGCGTCGGCGCGCGCGAGCACGAGCAGGCCTTCGACAAGCCGTCCCATCCGCGCGGACTCCAACTCGATCCCGCGAAGCGCGTCGCGATATTCGAGGGGGGCTCGTTCACGCTGCAGCGCCACCTCCGCGCGCCCGCGGACCACGGTGATCGGCGTGCGCAGTTCGTGCGCGGCGTCGGCCATGAACCGGCGCATCTGCTCGATGGTGCGCTCAATCGGCGAGATCGATTTCCCGGCGATGAACCATCCACCCAGCCCCACCAGCATCAGCGCGCAGAGGGCGGCGACGGCCGACGCGGCGATCAACGCAGAATACCTGTCTTCGACCTCGATCTCGTCGCCGATCGCGATCGCGACGAAGCCTCGTCCGTCGGCCGTACGAAACGGCTCGGCGAATGCGCGCAGGATCCGCCCCTGCTCCTGCTGATAGCCGAGTTGGCCTCGATCTTCACGTTGCGCTCGTCGCGCCAACTCGCCGATCCAGGGCTCGACCGTTCCCTCCGTGAGCGGCGCGCCGCTGTCATCGAGCAGGATCAGCCGGCGCTCGGCGCTCGAAAGAAATGTGGTCTTGCCCCCTGTCCCTCTCGAGGACACAGCGGCCGCCATCGCGCGGGCTGCGGCGCGCAGAGAGGCGTCGAGCTCGCGATCCATTCGCCGGGTGACCATGGCGAACAGCCCGAGCCCGACCAACAGGAGAACGGCGAGCAGCGTCCCTACATACCATGCGGTCAGACGCAGACGCAGCCCACGCAGCGAGTGCGGGACGACGCTCGTCCGGTCACGCATGGCGTTCACTCACCGAGCCGGTATCCTGCGCCGCGAAACGTGTGAATGAGCTTTACGTCATGGCCGTCATCGATCTTGCGACGCAGCCGTCGCACGAGGACTTCCAGGACGTTGGTGAACGGGTCGTGATTCTCGTCCCAGACATGTGCGCTGATCGAAGCGCGGTCGACGACCTGGCCCACGTGGCGCACGAAGAATTCGAGCAGCGCAAACTCCTTGGCCGTCAGCTCGATCGACCGGCCGGCCCGTTTCACCTCGTGGCTGCGAAGATCGACTTCCAGATCGGCGACCGTGACCGTTTCCGGCAACGGAGTGGGACGCCGCCGGGCAAGCGCGCGAACCCGCGCAAGGAGCTCGCGAAACGCGAACGGCTTGGTGAGATAGTCGTCTCCGCCGGCATCGAATCCCTGGACACGATCGTCGACCGCGTCCCTGGCGGTCAGCATCAGAACGGGGGTACCGATCCCACGCGCTCGAAGGTCGCGGCAGAGCGCGAACCCGTTCCCGCCGGGAAGCATGACGTCCAGCACGATGACGTCGAACGTTCCCAGGATCGCGCGCGAACGGCCGCCCGCGAAGGTCGTTTCCACCGCGGCATCGATGCCCTGGTCCACCAGTCCGCGCGCGACGAGCCCCGCGATCTCGATATCGTCCTCGACGATCAGTACACGCACGGACAGGACGTCAGCTGGCGCGAGGGTGAGTACGACGGCGACGGTCGCTCACCTCCGCATGTGGCGAGAGCATGGAACCTCCATCAACGCTGGATACGGATCAACCACGCCGCCTTGATCGGGCCGCGGCCGCCGCGCCCGCCCGGCGTGGCGGGACCATACTCGGGTGCGAAGACGTAAGCCGTGTGTCGCACGGGATCCACGGCGACCGTTCGCGCGCCAGTCATCGTCGGCACTGTTTCGACCACGGTGAATTTGTCGGGAGAATCTTCGTGGACGACAGTGACGTTCCCGCTGCCGCCCGCCGGAATGTACATCAGTCGCGTCGACGGGTCCCAACCCAACGCGTCCACGCCATCGCCATTGGGAATCTCGGCGACCACCTTGCCGCTGTTCGCGTCGACCACGACCGACTTCTGGCTGCACCCCGCGAAGATGCGATTCGTCGCACGATCCATCGCGATGCCCGTCGGTCCGTCGCACGGCTCGATGCTCCACGTTGCGACGACCTTCCACGTTTTCGCGTCGACGACGTCGATCGCGTTCCTGTCCTCGAGATTGATGAAGACGCGCCCCTTCCCGTCGCTCACCCCGCCCTCCGGGGCGGCGCCGGTCAGCGGGATGGTCGCGACCACGGTCGCGGTCTTCGGGTCGATCACCACCGCCGTCCCCATCGGCTTGCTGTGATTGATCGTCAGGATCTTGTCGGTCGCATCGTCATACATGATGCCGTCGAGACCGTCCTTCCCCGCTTTGATCTTCCGTTTCACCGCGAGCGTCTCCAGATCGAACTCGGTCGACGTGGAATCGCCCGCATTCGTGGTGAAGCCCATGCCGGCGGGAACGAACACGATGCCATGCACGCGCGGCGTGTCCGGGAGATCACCGAGGACCTTGCCGGATGCCCCGTCGACGACCATGACGTGATTGCTGCGCGACACGAAAACGCGGCCCCTGGCGTCGACCGACAGATAGTCGAACGCGCCCTCTCCCCCGATGTCGAAGCGCTGCGCCTTGTAGGACTGGGCGGCGAGCGGAGAGGCGACGAGGAGTGCGATGAGCGTCGGATGGAGCACGGTACGTGTGAGCACGGTACGCATGGCGGGCCCTCGTCCTCGGATGAGGTGTGATGGATGAAGGAGCGTTGCCGCTGACGACCCCCTGCATATACACCGCGGCAACTGTCACGACGATGACATCCGCCGTGTCATCGTGACGACAGGTATCGTGGTCTAGGCTTCCTCCGGAGAATGTCTGGAGGAATGCTGACTCGTTCGCCTTCGATCATCGAGACCGGCCCGACGACCTGCGCGCTGGAGCAGGGCCGCAGCGCGCGTCTGGGCGGCGCGCTATTTCGGAAGCGCGGCTGGTTGCCCGTGCCGTTCGTCCTGATCGTGCTGCTCGTTCCGGCGAGAAGTGGTTGGCCCCTCTGGATCGCCGGCGCAATCCTCATCCTCGTCGGAGAGGCAATCCGACTGTGTGGTGTGGCCGCCGCCGGGACGGTGACGCGCCGGCGCTCGCGGAACGTGCAGCGGCTGGTGACCTACGGCATCTTCGCGTGGGTTCGCAATCCGCTCTACGTGGGCAATTTTCTCATCTGGATGGGCTTCGTCACCGCATCCGGCGTCGTGCTCTTTCTCCCCGTGGCCATCGCGCTCTTCGCGATCGAGTATTCGCTGATCGTCGCCTACGAGGAAAGTGTCCTGGAGTCGATCTTCGGCGCGGAGTATCTCGCGTACAAGCACGCGACGTCGCGATGGCTCCCGCGTCCGCCGGCGACCCATACGCGTGGACAGCACGACTGGGCTGAAGCGTGGCGCAGCGAGGCCTCGACGTTCATCCAATACGCCGTGCTCGTCGTCGCGCTCATCGCCAAGGGACGCTTCCTCGCCGTGCGCTAGCATCCACCCGGACGTCCCTTTGCCGTCGTCCAACGCCGCGCGGCCGAAGCGCAGCCGCTCGCCCCTCCGCTACAGCAACCCCTCCTGCGCGGCCTGGTAGACGGTCCGAATCACCGGCACGAAGCCCAGCCGGCGCGCCCGCGACGCGTCCAGGTGCAAGTGCCACGGATTCGAGAGCGGAGCGTCTGAAGACTCCATCGTCTCGCCGACTATCTGAAACAGCTCGTAGAGCGATGTCGGCGCCTCGTCCGCGATGTTCACGGTCTGCCCGTCCAGGGCCCCGCCAAGGGCGAGCGCCATCGCCGTCGCGATGTCCTGGTGGTGGATCAGGCTCATTCGCTGCGCGGGGTGGAACTGCACCGCGCCCTGCGCGACCAGCTTCGGAAGCGACTCGAGGTGGCCGTCTCGATCGCCGTAGACGAACGGGAGCCGCACCACCGCCCACTTGAGCCCGCTGGTGCGCAGCGCTTCCTCCGCGGCGACCTTGCTGGCCGGATAGGCCTGCTTCGGATTCACCGGATCGTCCTCGCGCCCCGGATGTGAGCCGGCCTCGTAGACGTGGCCCGTGCTCGCCAGAATGAATCGAGCATCCGGCGCGAACGCCTTCGTCGCGTCGATGAGATTGCGCGTCCCCTCGAGATTGGCCTTCCAGATCAGGTCCGCGTCAGTCGTGCGAAACACCGCCGCCAGATGAATCACCGCCGAGACGCCGCGCACGGCCGTCTCCAGTGACGACGGATCCAACAGATCGCCCGTCGCGGCCTCCACGTCGCGCGCAGGCGGACGGTCGCCGCGCACGAGCGCGCGACAGTCGATTCCGGACTGAACGAGGCGCGGCAGCAGTCGCGCACCGACGAGTCCCGTGACACCAGTGACGAGCACAGTCATGCATCCACTCCATTCGATCAAAGATTTTCCAGCCGTTCGGTCGCGGTTCTGAGAACGCGAATCGCCGTCGCCAGGGACTCGGCATCGATGTCGCCGAAGGCCACCTGGTGGATGAACGTCAGGTCGGGGAGCTGGCTCCAGAGCAGTGCCCCAGCCGCCGTCAGCCGCAGGAGTTTCTGGCGTTGATCCGCGCGGTCGGGGACCTGTTCGACATATCCCTTTCGCACCAGGCTGCCGACGATGACGCTCAGCGTGGCCCGCTCGACCTCCAGCGTCCGCAACAGGTCGCGCTGTCTGGTCGGTCCATCCTCGGCGAGGTGGTAGAGGACGTACCACTGCGTCGCGCCGAGCTCGAAGGGCCGGAGCACGTTGTCCATTGCCGCGCGTCCGGCGAGATAGCAGCGCTTGGCCCACCCGCCAACCGTGTCATGTGTGCGCATGTGCATTTGTTAGCCTGCTAACAACATCGTTAGGCAGCTAACAATTGTCAATCGGTGCGGTTCTGCCCGACCGTGGCCGTCGCAGGCCGGCTGCGCCGCGGACGTGGCGCGCGGTCGTCCGCGCGTTTGGCGCGAACCGACGCCTGGCCGTCAGGCGGCCTGGTGTTGCTCCCTGAACACCGGCAAACGCATCGCGAACGTCGTCGTCTCGCCGGGCGTGCTCGCCACGCGAAGCGATCCACCGTGCGCCCGCACGATTCCCTGTGCGATGTAGAGTCCCAACCCGAGCCCGGACACGCCGGAGCGTCGCGTGTTTCGCGATCGCACGAATCGATTGAAGAGCTGAGGAAGATCTTCCTTCGCTATGCCCGGGCCACGGTTCGTAACGGTCACCTCGATCTCATCCGCTCGGCGCGCGGCCCCGATGGTGATCTCCGCATCGCGATCGCCGTACTTGATGGCGTTCGAGATCAGGTTGCCGAGCACCTGGCCGATGCGCATGGGGTCGACCAACACCGAGGGGAGGTCGGCGTCTGCGTCGACCCGCACGCGCTCGATGCCCGGCATGTGCGCCAGACGCTCGATCGTCTGGCGAATCAGATCGGCCGGCTTGGCCGGCCTGCAGTCGAGCTTCAGGCGCTCTGACTCGAGCAGCGACATGTCGAGCAGATCCCCCACCATGCGTCGCAGCGTCTCGCCCGCGGCGTGGATCCGTTCGGCCAGCTTTCGCTCCTCCTCGTTCAGCGCGTTCGCGCGGAGCGTCGGCAGGAGCTCCGACGCCATGAGAACCGTCCCGATGGGCTGCCGGAGGTCATGAGCGATCACTGAAGTCCATTCGTCGCGGAGGCGCTCGAGTGCCTTGAGCTTCGTGATGTCAGCACAGGTGCCGGCCACGCCGACTATGCGCCCCGCCTCGTCTCGAAGGGCCTCCCCGCGTGACGCGAGCCAGATCACCGTTCCGTCGGGACGCGTCGCGGAGAATTCCATCTCGTAGGGCGTGCCGTCCGCGGCCGTCTTCTCGACGGCGGCTCGCAGCCGCTCCTTCGCCTCGGCGCTCATGATCTGCGACTCCGGATCGCGAAACAGCGGCGTCGTGCGCGGCTTTTCCGGATCAAGACCGAAAATCCGGTACAACTCCTCCGACCACTCGATCCGCTCGGTTCGGGGGTCGAGGCGGAAGCTGCCGACGTGCGCGACGCGCTGAGCGGTCCGGAGACCCTCCGCCGCCCGGCGGAGCGACTCCTCGTCGCGCTTGCGTTGCGTGATGTCGGTCCAGATGCTGCCGAGCGCGAGGATGGTCTTCGATTCGTCGAGGATGGGGAACGTGGTCACGACGAACACCCGCCGTTCGCCGCCGAGCTCTACCGACTCTTCCGTGACGACAGCCTGCCCCTCCGCCACGGCCCGCTCATCGTTCGCCTTGAGCCGCTGCGCGAGTGCCGCTGGAAACAGGTGTGGGTCGCCGCGGCCGCGCGCGTTGGCCGGCGTCGTGCGCGCAATCGTGCAGAAGCCATTGTTGACGGTCGAGTACCGGCCGTCGACCGACTTGATGACGATGGCGTTGGGCGAGTAGTCCAGGATGCCCTGGAGAAACCGCTGGCTCTCCTCGAGCTCGGCCAGAGCCTCGGTGAGCCTCCGATTCGTCTGGCCCAGGGCGTCGCGCTGTGCCTTGGGGGCCGAGATGTCGCGCGTCATCGTTCCGATCCCGAGCAGCTGCTGCGTCGTCGGATCGCGGATGAGAAAATGCGTGTCGAATACCGAGATGGACGCGCCCGTGCGCCAGTTGCGAAGGTTGGCCTCGCCGGCCCATTTGCCCGCCGCCATCATGTGCGCGACGATCGTCTTCTCCGCAAAGGCCCGGTCCTCGGGCGGATAGTAATCCGGAATATGTGTCTGCTCGATGTCGACGTCGTCGGGCAGCTCGATCATCCGGCGCCCCGCGGGGTTGATGTACCGCAGCGCGCCCGCGGCGTCGGCGATCGCGATGAAGTCGAGCGAGTTCTCGCTGAACGCCGCGAAGATCTTGTTCTGTCGAGCGTAGCGAATCAGCTGCCGGTTGGTGAGGCGAAGCCGCTCGTGCAGCAGGCTGATGGCCACGCCGATTGCGATGAAAAGCGCGCCCGAGAGGTAGTGCCCGGGGGCCATCGCGCCGAACGTGCGTACCGGTGGAATCAGATACCACCACGCGAGCGCGACCGAGGTGATGGTCGAGACGATGCCGGTCGCGAGCCCGCCATTCGCCGCGCTGACGATCACCGCCGCCACCAGGAGAAGCCACACCGATCCGACCGACGCGAACATCAGTTTCTCGCCGACGAATCCCAGCAGCGGCGGCACCAGTGCGATCGCTGCCTTTCGCAGTAGTTCGGCTGCGGTCGATGAGCGTTCGCTCATGGCCCCACCCGTGGGCCAGTTCGTCTCCGATGACGGTCGCAGGGGGATCACCTCGCCAGGCACTGCCTGTCCCGGATCGCGCGCGCGCACGCGAACGACCTCGCACGAAGGCTGCCTTCGTCGCCTGCCCCGCGGCTATCGGACTTTGGTGGCGAGCGGCGGACTAGCGCCGCTCGGGCTCGCCCAACCGCGCCACCCGCCGCTTCGCCTCGGCCACTCGTGGCTGGAGCGCCGCGTCCGCGCCCGACCACAGGTCGATGAACTTCCGATAGTGCGCGATCGCCCGCGTGCGATCACCACGCTCCTCATAGAGCCGGCCGAGCCGCTCGTGTGTCAACGTGAGGCCGAGTGGGTCGGCCTCGACGAGGCGCTCGGAGTATGGCATCGCGAGGAAGCGCTCATACTCGGCGACCGCCGAATCCGCCCTGCCGGCCACGTCGTACGCGCGGGCGAGGTTCAGGTGTAGACACGGCTCGCACGCGCGCGCGGGCTGCCCGTCGTAGCCCACGTCGCCTCGGCGGAATTCCGCCAGCGCCTCGTCGGCCTTCCCCTCGGCCAGCGCGATCTCGGCACGCGCGTTGTGCAGATCGGCCGACTGAAGGCGGAGGAACGCGGTGTCGGTGACCGCGGCCTGATACGCGGCCAGCACCTCGCGCGCCCGGTCCGGCCTGCCGACGCGCGCATAGGTGGTCGCGATCTCGAAGTACGGGCGATCGCGCAGCGCGATCTTGTCGAGCGGGTGCTTCGCGAGGGCATCCGCGACCCGCGCGGCAGCGGCCGCGTTCGTGTTCGTGAACCAGGTGGTCGCGGTGATCAGCGTGAGCGAATCGAGAAGCGCCGCCCGAGCGTCTCCGCCGAGCCGCCGAACGAGCTGCTCGGCGCGAGCGAGTTGGCCGTCGACCAGCGCGAGACCGACCAGGTACTGCAACGACATGTCGCTGATGAACTGATTCTTGCCGCCGACGAGCGAGTCGAACCCAACTCGAGCGGCGGCGCGGTCTCCGCTGTTGTACCTGGTGAGCGCGCTCTGAGCGCGCAGAAACGGATCGCCAGGATGCAACCGCATTCCCGCGGTGAACAGCGCTCGCGCCGAATCGAGACGGCCGAGGTCGAGCTCGGCCTCGATCGCGGTCGCGTAGGTGTTGACCGTCTCGGTGTCCAGTCGTGCGACCAGCGTGGCCAGCGACTCCGCGCGAACGAACTGGCGCATGCTGGCCAGAATCGCCACGCTATTCCCCAGGTTGATGATCGAGTCCTCCAGCTGCACCACCTGTCGAATCACCTGGCCATAGGCCTCGAGCGCCCGGGTCCGATCGCTATGCGGCCCGTGACTGTAGAAGCTCGGGAGAAACCTCAACCGCTCGCCTTCGCTCATCCGGTCGCGGAGTGCATACGCGCGTTCCATCGCGGAATCGACCGCCGCTTGCGAAGCCTGCAGGTTCGAGAGGCTCACCCCGAGATTGGCCCAGGCCACGGCGAAGTTGGGATCGATGGCGACCGCCTGCCGGTGCAACGTGACCGCCTTCATCACATCGGTCGTGATGTTATTGGCGCGCCGCGCTTCGGTGTAGAGGCGCAGCGCTTCCAACGATGTCGTCGTCACGCGCGCGAGGGGCGGTGTCGCCTGAACGTCACGCAGCGACTCTCCGATCTTCGCGCGAAGCTTGCGCGCGATCTCGTCCGCCGCGGTGATCACACCATGCGGTCCGTCGCCCGTCGCCTGGAACGACGCCAGCACCGCGCCGGAGTCGGCGGTCACCAGCCTGAGTGTGAGGATGTAGCCGCCGCTCACACCAGTGATGCTCCCGTCGACCACCACTCGCACTCCGTCGCGCTCGGCGACTTCGCGGGCCAACGAAAGGTCGAGCCGCGTGTCTCGCGGGCGCTGCATCAGCCGAAGCGTCGAGATCACGTGCGCCTGCGATACGAGCGAGATCACCCGCGACTGCGCGAGCGCCGCGCGCACCGCCTCGCTCACCACCGGCCCGAGCGCCGAGTCGGTGTTCGACGTCGTGAAATCCGCGATCAACACCGGTGCTCGTTCGCGCAACTTCCCTGCGGCGAGCAACGTTCCGGCCGGCCCGATGCCGAGCGCGCGCATCAGCATGAACACGCCCACCACGGCGACGAAGACGCCCACCGCCCACACACCCCCCAGTCCCGCACGACGCCACGACAGGTGCGGGCTCGCTTTCATCGCCAGCGTCGCCAGCGTGTCCGGCCTCGGCAGCCGCGGCGTGCCACCGGGCGTGAAGTGCGGCGATCGCAGAAGTGCACGCCGCGTCACCCGCTGCGCGTACGCGGTCAACAGGATCACCGGCAGCCCGAGCGCCATCGTGATGAGCGCGCCCGGAAAGACCCAGGCCGGCAACCCAATGACACTCGTCGCCGCCTTCGCGAGCACGGCGACGACGATGAATGCGCCCGCGTAGACCCCGAGGGCCTTCCAGAGCATCTCCGGTCCGCCGAGCAGCACCGCCGGCATCGCCGGCCGACCCGGGTCGCTGGTCGGCATCGAATCGAGTGCGGCCACGATGTCCTGTGCGGACCGCGGCCGCGCCGCCGGCTCCTTCTCGAGACAGCACATGACGAGCTGCGCGAGCGCCGGCGGCACATCCGGGCGAAGCTCCGCGATGGGCCGCGGCGTCTCGGTCATGTGCGCCGCCATGAGCCGCTGCGCGGTCCGCTCCGCGAATGGCGGATGTCCGACCAGCATCTCGTACGCCATGCAGCCGAGCGAGTAGATGTCGGCGCGATGGTCGACGTCCGGGTCCCCCGCCGCCTGCTCCGGCGAGATGTATGCTGGCGTCCCGATCGCCATGCCGACCTGCGTGAGCGTCGCCGCGCCCGAGTCAGTGCGCGACGCGGAAATCGCCTTGGCGATGCCGAAGTCGGTGACCACCGCGGCGCCGCCGGAGAGCAGGACGTTGTCCGGCTTGATGTCGCGGTGCACGATGCCGCGGTCGTGCGCGTAGGCGAGCGCGCGCGCCACGTCGCGGAGGATGCTCACGACCTCGCCCGTCGACAGCGCGCCGTGCTCGCGGAGTCGCGCGCGCAGGGCTTCTCCCTCGACGAACGGCATCGTGTAGTAAGGCACGCCGTCGGTGTCCCCCGCCGAGAGCACCGGAACGATGTTCGCCTGCTGGAGCGACGCCGCCACTCGGATCTCGCGCTCGAAGCGCTCGGCGCTGATGCCGGCGGCGAGCTCGGTGGAGAGCACCTTGACGACCACCTTGCGTCCGAGGCGGGTCTCCTCGGCGACGAAGACGCGCGACATCGCGCCGCCACCGAGCTCGTGGTCGAGGGTATAGCTGCCGCCGAGGGAGGATTGGAGCTGCGCGCGGAGGTCCATCGCTGCTGGCGCGTGTCGTGGAGGTGGGACTGAGGTTTCCGCGCGACCAAGCTACTGGCTCGCCCGGGAGGTGCGCCAGCGGGAAACGAGCAATTCGAAAAGAAAGATTGCGATGGCGGCGGGCAGCCAGGAGGCCAGGCCGCGGCGGCGCGTTCGGCCGTCCGTCGAACCGTCCGCGGACCGGATTCGAGAATTAACGGATCATAACGAAGGGTCACTGCCCGTCGTCCAACGGCGTCCGACCCTCATGTCCCGGATCTGCTTGCTCGCGCTGTCGCCGTCTCGCCGCTCAGCCCGAGACGAGCGACGGGAAGGCTACGCAGAGAGCGGAAGACACATCGCCGTTGCCGACGCCGGACACGCCCCTCGAAACTCGGCGGTCGCGCGAACGTCGTCCGGAACCGTATCGCGCACGGTCGGGTGGAAGCCGAAGCTCGGGAAATAGCGTTCGGCGGTGGTCGTCAGCAGGTACAGCGCGTGGAAGCCGCGGGCCTCGGCTTCCGATATCACGCGCGTCACGAGGGCGCGGCCTATGCCGTGCGAGCGCCACTCCGGCGACACCGCGACGGAGCGCAGCAGCGCATTGTCGCGACACACCTCGAGGCCGGCGACGCCGACGAGCGTGTCGCCCGCGCGCGCCACGACGAAGTCCGCGAGGGCGTCACGAACGCCGTCCAGCGGCAGGTGGCTCTCGATGAGCAACTGCTCGATCGCGGCGAGATCGTCCGCCGTTGCTGGACGGATTTCTGGCACCGGCGTGGAGGGTGTCGTCATGGTCCTGGCTCCTCAGGTGCAGCAGCCGTCGTCGCAACCACAATCGCGCGTCGCCGTCGTAGCGCCGAGTGAGGCCAGGTCCCTCCGCGGCTTCGCCGGGCGCGGGGACGCGCCTGGTTTCGTCGCGCGAACGAACCCACTCATGATCTTTCCCTCGACCTGGTCCGCGATCGACGCGTCGAGCCCCGTTCCGGCAAGCAGCGCGGCCGCATCGTCGCGCGTGTAGACGCGGGTCGGTTCGATGCTCGGATTCTCGAAGCCGGCCGCATTCAGCAGCGCGATGAACTCGCTCTCTTCGAGCGCGCCGGCGACACAGCCCGTCCACAGCGGCATACTCTCCCGGACTTCCCGCGGCAAACCGGCGCGGGTGACCACGTCGCTCACCGCGAACCGTCCGCCGGGCTTGAGCACGCGGAACGCCTCCTTCAATACTCGAGCCTTGTCGCCGGAGAGATTGATCACGCAGTTGGAGATGATGACGTCCACGGTGTTCGACGGCAGCGGAATCGATTCGATGTGGCCTTTGAGGAACTCGACGTTGGTCGCGCCGGCCTTCGCCTTGTTCTCGAGCGCGAGCGCGAGCATCTCATCGGTCATGTCGAGCCCGTAGGCCTTGCCCGTCGGACCCACCCGCCGAGCGCTGAGCAGCACGTCGATGCCTCCTCCCGACCCGAGATCCAGCACCACCTCGCCTTCATGCAGTTCGGCGAGCGCCGTGGGGTTCCCGCATCCGAGCGAGGCGAGAAGCGCCTGCGCGGGAATGCCGGCCGTTTGACCAGCCTCGTACAGGTCCGAGGTGATCGGATCCCACGCCTCGCTCGTCGAGCCACAGCAGCCGCTCGACCCGTCAGCCGGGCCGCAGCACCCCGCTCCCGTGGTCTCGCCGGCGGCGACGCGCGCCGCCGTCGCGCCGTAGCGCGACTGCACCGTCGCACGAATCTCTTCGAGAGTGGTCGGCACCTTCGTCGAATCGCTGTTCATGAGGCCCTCGATCATCAAAAAAAGTTGATATTTCGCTCAAAAGAAAACATCACCGGCAGCAGGCGCGGCGCAGCACCGGCAAGCCGTTCTTCTTCGGCTGCAGGGCGACCGTCAGATCGTGCACCTCCTCCAGGGCGGCGGGCGCGATGGTGTAGTACATCCAGCGGCCTTCCTTGCGATCGGCGACGAGCCCAGCCTCCTTCAGCACGCGCAGATGGAACGACAGTCGCGACTGCGCCGCGTCGAGCTCGTCCTGCAGTTCACACACGCAGCGTTCGCCGTCCTTGAGCATGTCGAGAATGCCAAGCCGGGTTGCGTCCGAGAGCGCGTGGAACAGCGTCACGGCGCGGTCGACGTCGGGAGCAGTTCGCATCGCGGCGGTCATGACGTGGAATGTATCAACAAAAATTGTTTCGTCAATGGGCGATCAGACCGACACTCGTCATCGTCCGCCTGCGAATCGAAGTCCTTCACGTCGCAGGGGAAGGTCGTCCCGTGGCCCGACGCGTCGAACCGCGTGATCGGCGCGGAGCCGCGAGCGCCCCCGCACGCTCGCGCACTCGCGCGACCGCGTGCTCGAGGTGCGCTGGATCGTCGTAGAGCTTCGCGAGCATGAGGGCTCCTTCCATGGTCGCCACCAGAGCGCTCGCCTCGGCATCCGGATCGGTGGCCTGCGCGAATTCGCGCGCCGCGACGCCGTCGGCGACGATCCGTCGCACGGCGGCGAGGAGTTGCGTCATGGCGCGCCGCGCACGCGTCCGGAGTGCCGAGTGCAGAGGGCTCTCGGCATCGTCCGTCTCCACCGCGGCGTTCATGAGCGGACAGCCGCCGCCGACCACGGTGTCGCTCGCGGCGCCCGCCAATGCTTCCGCCACCGCGACCATCCGCGCGGCCGCGTTCTCCGGCGCCAGGTCGAGCCGCGCGCGAATCCGCTCGCGTTGGACGTGCACGGCATGATCGAACGCGGCGAGCGCGATCGCCTCCTTGCTCTCGAAGTGGCGGTACAGACCACCCTTCTCGAGCCCCGCCGCCGCCATCAGGTCCGCCATGCTCGCGCCGGCATAGCCAAGCTTGTTGAACAGCGGCGCGGCGGTACTGACGATCCGCTGCCGAGTGCGCTCGCCCTTCGTATCGTTCATGATATCCTCATTCGTGTGCTTGCATCCCGCTCAGACGCGCTCGATCACCGCGGCGATCCCCTGCCCACCCGCGATGCAGAGCGTGACGAGGGCCGTCGCGAGCCCACGCCGCTCCAACTCGTCGAGCGCCGTGCCGACCAGAATCGCCCCCGACGCTCCCAGCGGATGCCCCAGGGCGATCGCTCCGCCGTTCACGTTGACGCGCGCCGGATCGATGTCGAGGTCGCGCATCGTCTTCAGGGGGACGGCCGCGAACGCCTCGTTGATCTCCCACAGATCGATGTCGCCCGCCGTCATTCCGGCCGCCGCGAGCGCCGCGCGCGATGCGGGAGTCGGCGCGGTCAGCATGAGAACGGGATTCGACCCGGTCGCGCTCATGGCCCGCACCCGGGCACGCGGACGCAGCCCATGCGCCGCGGCGTAGTCGGCTGACGTCACGAGAAGGCCCGCCGCGCCATCGGCGATTCCGCTCGAGTTGCCGGCGGTGTGAACGTGCTCCACGCGGCGACCGTCGCGCAGGGCCTGTTGCATGCGCGCATTCTCGCAGAGCGAGCCCGCGGCGAGCTCGCTCCGCAGCTGATCGAGCACCACGTCGTCGAGTTCGGCGCCGAGCGCGGCGAACGCAGGCGGCAACGCGGCGAGTCCGTCGGCGGTGGTCGGGCGCGGGAACTCTTCATGGTCGAGCAGCAGCGCCCCGTCCTCCGGATCGGTGACCGGAACCAGGCTCCGCGCAAAGCGCCCTTCCGCGATCGCGGCCGCCGCCCGTTGCTGCGACGCCAGCGCGAAGGCGTCCACGTCCGCCCGACTGAACCCCTCGAGCGTGGCGATCGTGTCGGCGCTGATCCCCTGCGGTACCTGTCGCACACGCCGGCGGAGATGCTCGTTGCCGCCGTCGCTAACCCCTCGGCGGTCTGGCGCTTCGCCAGGCGCTCGAGCGTCGGAACCCATCGGCACGCGCGACATGCTCTCCACGCCGCCGGCGACCACGACGCGCTGCACGCCGCTGGCGACGCCCATGATCGCGTAATGCAGCGACTGGAGGCCGGAGCCACAGGCGCGGGTGAGCGTCGTCGCCGGCACGGACACCGGCCAGCCGGCGGTGAGCACGGCGTGGCGCGCGAGGTTCGAGCCCTGGTCGGCAACCTGGGTCACGCAGCCGAGCACGACGTCGTTCACGTCGGCGGGCGCGACTCCCGTGCGTGTGACGAGAGCCTGGAGCACCTGCGCCGCCATTTCCTGAGGGTGCAACCGGGCGAGCGCCCCCGGGTTCTTGGCCGTCAGCGGCCGCCCGCGCCCGCGCGGCGTTCGTACAGCATCGATGATCACAGCGTCGCCCAACGACATACCCTATCCACCTCGCGTCAATTGACGCAGCTAGTTGAGAACGTTTCGGTTTGTCTCGCCAGAAAGCACTCGTGGGTCCTGCGAACTGCGACTACTGTCTCGAGGGCAGATAGCTCGCGGCGTCCGCGCTCAAGCCCCGCTTCACTGCCACCGTTCGTTCGTCGGCGAGCACTTCGTCCAGTCCGGCCTCCAGTCCGTCGAGCGCGCGAGCGACGACCTCGTCGGCGCTCACCTTGGGCATGTCGATCCCGCGCGCGAGATCCGTATCCACGAATGCCATGTGCAGCGCGAGCACGTGTGTCCGCTGTTGCGCGAGCTCGAAGCGCAGCGCGTTGGTCAGCGACCAGGCCGCGGATTTGCTTGCCGCATAGGGACCGAGCGAGCCGTTGTTGATCCACGACGCGACGGAGAGGACATTGAGGATCGCGCCGCCGCCGTTCGCCGCGAGCACCGGGGCGAAGGCTTTGCTCATCCGCAGCACCCCGAAGAAGTTCGTGTCGAAGATTCGGCGGGCGACCTCTTCGCTGTCCGGCGCGAGGAACCCGCCGGCGCTGCCGATGCCGGCGTTGTTGACGAGGAGTGTCACGTCGCCGAGCCGTGCGGCCGCGTCGGCGATCTGCTCCGGCTTGGTGACGTCGAGCTGTACCGGCTCGACGCCGCTCGCGACGATGGACGACGGGTTTCGTGCGCCGCCGTAAACCTTTCGCGCGCCTCGCGCGACCAGCTCGCGCGTGAACGCCAGGCCGATCCCGCGATTCGCGCCGGTCACGAGCGCGACCGTATCTCGCATGTCCATGAGGTCTCCCGTTCGATTTCCGTTTTTGCGACCGTTCGGTCTTGTTTCGTAACAAAGCGACCACTCGGTCTCTTTGCAAGAGTGGTCGGCCCCCCCGAGGTGCGCGCCCAGGCGTGTGTCCAGGCACGGCGCGGCTGGCGGGCTGGCCCGAGTCCTGCCTTGCCCACACCTCGAGGCCGACATCTCGAGCCGAACGCCACGACGCAACTCCTCTACCGAGCCACCGACATGCCACACGCCGATATCAGCGCGCAACCCGAGAATCGGGCGACGGAACGCCGCACGAAGCTCCGCCTCCGCGAGCTCTGCGACGAAGTCCTCGCCTCGTATCAGCAGGCGCGCGGTTATGATCTCTTCTCGAGCGATGACCGCCGATTCGCGCGCGATCTGATGGCGTCGGTCGTACACCAGCGGTAGTCAGCCCGCGCACCACGCTCGATCCAGCAACGCGGAACCCGGATGCGGCGAGTGGTCATCCCGACCATTCGCGCCTGGAAGCGCCGCGACGAATTCCGGGAAGCCGCTGCGGTACGTCACCATCGCGCTAACCGCCGCGGTGGCCGGTGCCCTGTCATTCGTGGGCTTCAGACCTCGTGCGGCTGAGCTCATTGCCACGCCACGATCGAGTTGAAGGGCGATGGTTCGTGCGCGGAAGGCGACGGCGTTCGTCAGGGCACACGCGCCGGCACCACGAGAATGACCGGCGTCGCATTCCCGCGCATCTACTCGCTTTGAAGGGAGATGACGGGATTCACGCGAGCGGCACGAACCGCGGGAATCAGCGTCGCCACAGACGCCACGAGGAGCACGAGGAGCGCGATCAGACTTCCGACGATCGCGTGGCTCGTCGCGACTCCCTGCTCCAGCAGATTGCTCGCCCCGATGCTGATCGGAAGCCCCAGGACCAAGCCAATCGCGCCGAGTCGGAGGCCGTTGCCGAAAAACAGCCCGACCACCTGGTCCGGCCGCGCCCCGAGCGCCAGTCGGACGCCAATCTCACGCCGCCGTTGCCTCACACCGAGCGCGACAGAACCGTAAAGGCCGATCGCCGACAGGAAGAGCACGAGACCGCCGCACGCCGCGAGACCGGCGTTGAGCGCCCGCACGTTCCGCGATTCCTCGGTCTCGAAATCCTTCATCGTCGTCAACGACGTGATCGACGCCGACGGCAACTCCTCTCGCACGATGCGCCGAATCGAGTCGATGACGCTCGAAGCCGGCGCGGCAGTCCGAATGAGGAACTCGCCCGAGTGTAGCGTGGCCACGGGGCGGTACACCAGCACCGGCTGGCTCCGGTCGAAGTATCGCGAGTCATAGACGCCGCTCACGACGAAGCCGCGACTCCCTCTCGACGATCGTCCGATCTCACTGAACCGACGGCCGATCGGATCCGCCCCGCCCCACAGTCGCCGCGCGAGGTCGCTCCCGATGATGATGGCGGTGCTCGTGTCCGAGGAGCCCACGTCGTCGCCGCCTCGAAGGAGACGCACGCCGATGAGATCGAAGTAGCCGGACGGCGCGCCCCACAGCTGCGCCGAGACGGGATTTACCACGCGAGCGTTCGCGCCGCGGTCATCGCGCTGGACGCTGAGCGTCGCCGGTCGAATGGGCTCCGGCCCGGGCAGGACCGCCGTCACCCCTCCGGTCTGGGCAATTCGTCGCTCCAGGCGATCCATCGCCCTGACCTTCTCCGCCGACGATCCACGGATCGACGGAATGTCGACGCGCAGCTTCAGAACGTGCTCGGGAACGCCGCCCGGAAGCGGCTGCTTCGCGTCGAGCATGGCTGCGCCGATGAACATTCCGACGAACATCAAAAGTGGCTGCGTGAACGCCACTTGCCCAATAACGAATGTCTGATGAAGGCGAGAACGTCGCGACGCACCCGCCGCCGTGTCCTTCAGGGCCGTGGCAACTCCCCCGCGCGTAGCATGCAGCGCGGGGGCAAGGCCGCACAGGATACCCGTGCCGACGGCAAGGCTCATCGTGAAGGCAACGGTGCCGAGGTCCGGCTCGAAAAACGCCGTCATCGGAATTCGCCGCAGCGCGACCGTCACTCCCCAGAGCGCCGCGAGCCCCAGCGCCCCTCCACACGCGCTGAGGAGGACGCTCTCCGTCAGCAGTTGTCGCATGACCCGCACGCGCGACGCGCCGAGCGAGAGTCGGACCGCGATCTCCGCGCGGCGCTCGATCGATCCGCTGACGACCAGCGCGGCGACGTTGGTGCAGACCACGAGCAGCAGCAACGTCGCGAGCGTGCCGAATAGCGTGAGCAGCCACGTGAGGCCAGGCCCCGGCGGTATGCCCAGCGCGGCTTGCAGCGCGTCGGTCGAATTTTGCAGCGAGACGACGTCGGCGTCGTAGACGACGACCGGAGGTGGCAGTGCGCTCGCATCATTCGCGACTGGCGGCGTCATCCGACTGACCGCGTTCGCCGCGATCACACGCACCGCCGCCGTCGCTCTTCTCGGCGACACGCCCGGCGCGAGCCGGCCGAACACCTCGAAGAGCGTGGAATCAATGCTCGATAGCGCCGCCCGTGCCGACGCATGCGCGCCGGTTTCTGCCGCGAGGATGATCGCGCGAGTCGATAGCGGCATCCAGAACATCAGCCGGCCATCATCGCCGCCGCCACTGACGCCGGTGAACTGTCGCGGAGCAACGCCGACGATCCGGACGGCAACGCCGTTCACCTTCAGTGCGCCGTTCGTAACATCCTTCCGCGCGAACGCGTCCTCCCACATCGACTCCGAGATCACGGCGACCAGCTGAGGCTCGGCGAGCGCATCCCGCGGCGGCGGCGGCAGAACAAAGCCGAGCGCTGGACGCAGACCGAGCACCGGGAAGTAGCCGTCGGTGACGAATTGGACCTTCGCCGTCGCGGCGTCGAGCGCGTTCGGCACGTCGACGCTGACGGCGCCCTCCGTCCAACCCGCAACGCCGGCGAAGATCGAGCGCTGCGCGCCCATCTCGAGCACCGTGGGATAGGAGAAGCGCGCGCGCGACCACACGGGTTGCTCCTCGGGTCGCGCCATGCGACGTATGAGAACCAACGGAGGGTCGTCCGGTATGCCCGGCGGCGGCCGCATGATCGCGCTCTGCAGTGCGCCGTAGACCGTCGCGCATGCCGCGATGCCGATGGCGAGGACGAGCACGACGGTCGTCGACGACAGCGGGTTGCGCGCGAACAACCGGAGGGCGAAGCGCGCGTCGCCGCGAACGGATTCGAGCCACGTTGCGGCACGTTCACCACGCGCGCCCGAAAATGCCGCATCGCGAATCGAGCCGACGACTCGCGCCGCGCGCCGCAGACGATCCAGCCCGAATCGGACGCTGAAGGACACTGCTTCCCGCCAGTACCAGAGCGCGGCAGACACACGACCATTCGAGTTCGACCGCGCCGTATACAGCTCGGCCAGATCGCCGTCGATGGAGTCGCGCAGGTCGGCGGGCACGAAAAGCCGCAGCAGTGCGCGAGCGATCGGCGGCGGCGGCCGCATCAGCGCGACCTCAACGAGGCCGGATCGAGCTCGCCCCACATGCGGTCGACCAGCTGGCGCGACTCACGCAGAGCGCGCCGGCCGGCCGATTCGATCTTGACGTATCGGCGGCCCTTGCCGCCGCGTTCGGGCGTCGGCTCGCCGATCCAGGAGGAAACGTAGCCCTTCTCCTCGAGCCGGCGGAGGGTGACGTAGACCGCGGCCCGCGCGACGGCGCGCCCTGTCCGTCGCTCGATTTCGTCGACGATCGGGATGCCGTACGCGTCCCCGCCGAGGTGAACGATGGCGAGGAGGACGAGTTGTTCGAATTCGCCGAGGCCCTGGTGCGTCACGAGGCAATGAATACAACGTCAACATTACACGGGCAAGCCCGGCGCGCATTCGCATTGACAACCGCCGCCATGCGTGCGACGATACTACTAACCCGATAGTAGCCACGTCGCGGTCGTCGACGAGGAACGATGAGGAGGCGCAACGATGAGGGACGTCCCCGGCCGTTCAATGACCGACGCCACGCGGCTGCCCGGCCGCACGACGATGTCGCGGCGCCTGGGCCTGTGGTTCGAGCGACGCAGCCAGGACGTGCGACAGGCCGTTCGCGGTCTTCGACGCAGGCCCACTTTCACCGGTGCGGCCATCCTTACCCTGGCGCTCGGAATAGGCGTCAGCAGCGCGATGTTCAGCGTCGTCTACGGCGTGCTGCTCCGGCCGCTCCCGTATCCGCGATCCGAGCAGTTGGTGATGCCGTCGTATCACTCGGACATGTCGCCGTCGCCCCGCAATGCGAGCATGCTCGATCGCGCCTTCGTCGCGCTCAGTCGGGACGACACGCGATCGCTGTTCACCCACGTAGCGACATGGACGACCAACAACTCGATTCTGCGCGGCCACGGCGAACCGACCCGCGTCCGCAGCGCGCAGGTCACTCGTGATTTCTTCGGCACACTCGGCACTGCGGCCCGGATCGGCCGCGCCTTCGCCGCCGGGGATGACTACGCCGAGCTCACGACGGCCGTCGTTCTCAGCGACCGTCTGTGGCGCACGCGGTTCGATGCCGATCCATCGGTGCTCGGTGCGTCGATCGACCTCGACGGCACACGACGCCGGGTGATCGGCGTGATGCCTCCGGAGGTCGATCTTCCCGCGGGAACCGACGCGTGGACGTTGCTGGAGCCGCAGCTCCGCGAAGGCCAGGCGTGGGCACGCACCGTCATCGCACGGCTGGCGCCGGGGGTGAACCTCGAGGCCGCGACCGCGAGATGGAAGATCATCGCGCCGACTCTGGCGAAGGGTGAAGCGGACACGCGAGAGCGCTACGTGGCCTCGATCGTTTCCCTGACGGCCTTCGTGGTGGGCGACGCCGGGCGATCGCTCGCCGTGTTCGCCGGCGCCGTGCTGCTCGTGCTGCTGATCGCCTGCGCCAACGCGTCGAACCTGATGCTGATGCGCCTCGCCGACCGCGAACGCGAATTCGCGGTCCGGGCCGCACTCGGCGCCGACCGCCAACGACTGGTCGGCCAACTCCTCACCGAATCGTTCGTGATCTCCACGTTGGCCGCGATGATCGGAACGGCGCTGGCCTACGCCGGTGTACGCCTGCTCATCGCGACGGCGCCGGCCGGCATTCTCCCGCGCATCGCGGACATTCACATTGACGCGGCGGCGTTGTGCTTCACGATCGCGCTGATCGGCGTCACGACCACCGCCTGCGCGATGCTTCCGCTGCTGCAGATAGGCGAGCGCCGTATCCGCGCGTCGCTGGTTCAGGGCTCCGCGTCGGCCGGTGGAACGCATGGACTGATTCGGTCGTCGCTCGTCGTCGCCGAAGTGGCGCTCGCGCTGTCGCTGCTCGTGGGTGCCGGATTGATGGTGCGGAGTTTCCAGAACATGCAACGCGTGGACCTCGGCTTCTCGCGTTCCGGCGTCGTGACCGCATCCGTTCAACTGCCGGAAGACACCTACCGTGACGCCGCGTCGATGCGAGCCTATCACGAACGCGTGATCGACGGCCTGTCGCGAATTCCGGGGGTCGAGGCGGTCGGCGCGATCAACCTCCAGCCGTTCCGCAATCTGCATATCACGGGGCCGTTCATCGTCGAGGATCGCCCGGATGCGAAGGCGCTCGAAGACGTCGAGACGTCGACGGTGACGCCCGACTATTTCCGGGCGGCCGGCATCACACTGCTCGACGGCCGGCACTTTACGGCCGCCGATCGCCTGGGCGCTGTCCCCGTCGTCATCCTGAGTAAGAGCGCGGCTCGATTCGTGGCTCCGTCGGGCAGCGCGATCGGCAAGCGCATCGCGCGCGGCAGCGACCGCGACCAACCCGACTGGCTGACCGTGGTCGGGGTCGTGAACGATATCATGCCGTCGTCGGTGACGGATGCGCCGAGCGCGTCGATGTATCGGCCGTTGGCGCAAAGCGACTTCGCGTTTTTTCTGACCTTCGGCGGCTACGTCGCGAAAACACGGGCGCCGTTGGGGAGCATCGCGCCCGCATTCCGACGCGTTCTCCGCGAAGCCGACCCCACGATCCCCATTCCGCCGGTGACACAGATGGGCGACGTCGTACACGCGTCGATCGTCACCCCGGAATTTCAGTCGCGAGTGCTCGCCGTATTCTCATCGTTCGCGCTCCTCTTGGCGGTCAGCGGGATCTATGGCGTTCTCGCATACAACGTCACGCAGCGCAGCCGCGAGATCGGCGTGCGCATCGCGCTCGGCGCGTCGCCCGGCGATGTGCGGACGATGGTGCTGCGAGCGACTCTGCGGATGTTGATCCCCGGTCTCGCGCTTGGCGTGGCGGTGACGCTCGCGCTCACCCGGTTGCTCGGGCGCTTCCTCTTCCAGATTCAGCCGACCGACCCGCGGACCTTCGCCGCCACGACGGCGCTGCTGGTCGTCGTTGCGCTCCTTGCCGCGTACGTGCCGGCGAAACGCGCGAGCGAGCTCGATCCGCTGTCGGTGCTGCGGAGCGATTGACGCGCGCTACCGGACTTCTTTCAGGCGGCGCAGCGCCGTGCGCGCGTGATCGGCCGCCGGCGTCCCCGGCATGCGATCGATCAGGCGCCGCAGCTCGACCATCGCCTTTCCAGGCAGATTCAAGGGTCCGACATAGAGGTCGACCAGTCGGTTCGTAACGTAGACGAACTGCCCGGCCGAGATTTCCCGGGTGGCCTGCGCCTCGCGAAAGAGCGACGCCGCACGCTCGAACTTCTTCGTCTCTCGGCAATGGAGGTCCGCCGCGCGAATGCGGACGTCGATCGCCTCTGGCCGTGATGAAGCGATGGATTCTAACGACTCCACTGCCTCGTCGACGCGGCCCTGCATCACCAGCGAGTCCTCGAATGAATACTGCTCGACGTAGGGAGTGCTCGTGCCGTCGACGAAGAACCGCTTCCAGCCCCATCCTACGGCGGCCGGGATGAAGACGACCCCTGCGACCACCGACGCCGCCGCGGCCGCGCATCCCAGCACGACGAGGAAGGTCAATCGAACGTGGGTGGCCAGGGCCGCCAGCGCCATGATGAACACGGCCACGCCCCAGCCGAGCGCCGCCGCGTGCTGTAGACCTTCCGGACCGAATCGGTCGAGGAAGGTCGGCTTTGGGGTGCCACTCTCGCGCATACTCGCAATGACTGACGACGGCTGAGGGTGTAACCAGCACCTTCGCCAGTCATGCGGCTGCGTCGCTTGCCGCCAGGCCGGCCTCGAGGTCGTTTTCGCAGGAGGTCGCCGGCTCGCCTGAGGCGCCCGATCTGTGTCATAACGCGCCCGATCCATAGTCGGAAACACAGATCTCGGTTTATCGCATTCGATAAGGGCACTCGAAATGCGGGTCCACGCCATGGACGACAAGGATCTGTACGCCGGCCTGATCCGCCTGCAAATAATGCATAGCGTGGTCGAGGAGGGTCCGGGCTATGGCCCGGATGATCGAAGAGCTCGGCAAGCACTACCGACTGAGTCCGGGCACGCTGTACCCGATTCTGTATAGCCTCGAGATGCACGCCGTGCGCTCGCCGGCGCGAAGCCGCGTGTCTGGGAGCTGTTCGGCGAGATGTTCGACCCCGCGCGGGCCGAGGCGAAAGGCAGCGTCAACACGACCGTCGTCCCGAAGAAGCCCGCCCGCCAGGTGAAGCGGCCGGCTGGAAAGTCCCCCAACACTCGGAGCCGCCGTTCATGAAGCCCCTCCCCTCGACGATTCTCGCGACAGGCATCCTGCTCCTCCTCGGCCGTCAGACGATGTACGCGCAGAACGCCGGCGCGTCTCAGCCGGTCGATCCTCGCTGGACGGCGATCCGGCAGGTCTTCGGACAGGACGGCGAAGTTCACGACGGCTATTTCCGAGTCAACCTTCCCCGCTCCGACCTCGGTGTTCGCATTGGTGGCGACGCCCTCGAATCGCCGTTCGAATTCACGAGCTACGTTGGTTTCGTTCCCGTCGGCGCCCGCGACGTGCTGGCAATGGGCGAGTACGTCTTGCGTGACGACGAAGTGGCGACCGTTCTGACCGAACTGCTGCGCCAGGGCATCCCCACACCCGCGCTACACAATCATCTCATCGGCGAATCGCCGCGCATCATGTACATCCACGTGATGGCGCGTGGGCCTGCGGCATCAGTCGCGTCGAAGCTCAAAGCCGCCTTCGCGAAGTCTGCGACCCCGCTCACGCCGCCCGTCGCGTCGCACGCTTCGGTCGATTGGACGACGGTCGACGCCATTCTCGGCAAGCATTCGGAAGCGAGCGGCCATGTGGCGGAATACGAATTCCCGCGCCGCGAGCAGCTGACCGTCGACGGCGTTGCGGTCAAATCGAGCGGGCTTCTCGAGACGGCGTCGGAAGTGGTCTTCCAGCAGCTCGCGAACGGTCGCGTGGCCTGCGGCGGCGAGTTATTCGTGTTGCCCAGCGAGATCGAAGCGGTCGCACATGCGCTCGACGAGCACGGCCTCCACGTCACCGCCATCCACAATCACATGCTGGATCAAACGCCGCGGATGTACTGGATGCACTGGTACGGGACGGGCGATCAGGAGAGCCTTGCCCGCGGCGTTGCATCTGCCCTGGCGCATATGAACAGCGTGCGCAAGTCCTCCGGCGAGCAATAGTGAGCGCGCAATCGTGGGCGCACCCGGCCGGAACGCCGCGAACACGACGTCGCGGCGGGAACTCGCGTTGTCATTCCTCACGCGTCGGCGGTCCGCCGACGCGTGACAGACGCTATGCTACTCTTACCAGAGCCGCAGCCCACTCCGCCGTATCTTTATCGGCCTCGTAGAGCTTGTCGACGTCGACCCGAACGTTGGCACCGTCGCGCGCGATGGCGAATCGATCCATGTTGCGCGTCGCGCGACCGCTCTTCTCGATGTAGACGCCAGCGGGATCAAAGCGGGAATGATGCTTCGGACAGGCAAAGCCCTTGTCGCGATCGTCCCACCGCAGTGCCGTGTTCTGGTGAGGACAGGAGAGATTGAACGCATAGACGGCTCCCTGCCACCGCACGAGAATCACTTCGTTCTTCCTGTCGATCTGCGCACCGTCGGCCGATGGGATGGCATACGATGGGGAATCGCCGCCTCGGCGGTCGCCCTCGATGAATTCGAGCGGCATGGCCAGCGCAGCGGAGCCTGGCACCCCGACGGCGATCAGCGCCGTCGCCACAGCTACGAAACTCTGACGCAGAAACCGCCGGCGGTCCGCCGGCAGTGAACAGTCTCCGGGACAGTCCTCGCGATGCTTTGCTTCGTGCGACATGGTCAGCCTCCCACCGTGACGGTACCGGCCGATGCGTCGTAGGTCGTCGGATAAGAGCGGAGATTGCTCGTGCGCTGACCGCCGGTCCATCGACCCGCAAGATCGAACGTCGCGCCATGCCCCGGGCAGTAAAAGCGCGACGTTTGCGGCTGCACGGTACTGCCCTGATGAGGACAGATGAGTGAAAACGCGGCGAACGTGGTCGTCGACTCGCGGACCACCGCGACGGGCGAGCCGTCTATGCGAATCGTGACGACGCCCCCGACCGTCGCGAGGCTCTGATTGTCGGCGAGCGACAATGTCGTCGCGGAGAGCGTCGACGGCGCCGTCGGGCTACTGCCACCGCAGGCCGCCAACGCCAGGGCCGCGACCGTCGCGGCGCTCTGCTTCAGGAACGTCAGGCGATCGACGCGCGATTCGCTTCCCTGACCGAGCGCGCATCCCGCGCAGGCTTCGGCCGACTTGCCTTCCAGCATGATTCAGGTCCCTCGACTGCGTGAACGGCGACTGCGTTCCTCATACACCGATCATTCCTTCCAGAGCCACATCATCGCGGTACCGAGCGTTGCCACTCCGATCGAGCCGAGCGCGACGTTGCGATGGCGGCGGGCATTGGCGTTGGATTCCTTCGCGGCATCGGCGACGGCGCCGGTCGCGACAAACCCAGCATCGGCGGCCAGCATCGTGATCGCGTGCAAGGTCCGTCGGGTGCGGCCGGATGGGTCATGGCGCGAGTCCCAGAGATTCCACGCGCCAGTCACGGTGTTCACCGTGAACAACGCGCCGATCCCGGTCGCGACCGCGACGTGAGCCGACTTCATCCCCCCGCCGCTATTCCCGTGCAGCAGTTGGTTGCCCAGCACGTACTCGGCCCCGAACAGCGGCAGCATCGTGTAGCTGCCGATGCGGTGAATGGCCAGTCGTCGTGAATACCAGTCGCTGTACTCCACGGCGCGTCTCCGGCGCGGCTGCGTGTCCGGTTGCTGTTCCGCACAGCGTCTGTTCAGCCCAGTGGCGGAGTCGTCCATCGCGCTGCAGCGCGTCGAATCCGGCACGACTGATGACGCCGTCGCGATGGCCGCGACGAGCGCGTAGAGTGCGATCATAAAACGCTCGTGACTGTATGTGGCTCGAGTCCTACCTGGCGCACGGGGGCTGCTGTGCGCTCATAGCGCGTTCGAGAGCACAATTCCGACCAGCGCCGTAGCCGTCCACAGAAGGACACTCGACATCGACAACAACCTGATACGGGCCCACGCGATAGTGGCGCCCTTCGATCCTCTCCGTTCGCCGCCGTTCAGGTCGTGCTCGGTGCGCGTCAACATCGCGCCGTTCACGACCAGGAGCGCCGCGAGCACGAGCTTGAGCCAGAAGAGAGGAGACGGAAGAAATGTTTCGACGTCGGCCATGGCGAGCAGCACGCCGCTGACAAAAAGAACGATGACGCCAACGAGTACGATCCAGTGCACGGCTGCCACCTCGCGCAGCTGCGCCCGGCGAGCAGCGTCATCGCCGGGGGCAACGCGCAGTGTCATGCGGTCGGCGGCGACGGCGAGGCCACCGCTGATGAAGAGCGCCATGATATGAAGGCCAATGACGGTGCCGGAGATCCACTTCGAGTGACCGAAGAGATCGTTCCATGGCGCACACCACGCGATGATTCGATCGAGATTCACGCCTGAAAGGTGACGTGTCGATCTGAACGCACCATGAACTCGAGATGAACACCGCATTAAGTCGCGCGCGCGGCGGACGAATGGTCAGCCGCCATCCGCGACGACCTCCAGCGCGCCCATCGCGACTGCTGAGGTCGTCCGGAATACGCACAGCCAACACCGTGGCCTCGCTGTCACTTCATGATCGGCGATCCGACTGGATCACGGCCGACGAGGATCGGTGCCTGCAGCGACGTAATGAGTATCCGTCGGACCGAATCCTGTGATGTAGACGACCGCCGGCTGGTCGCGGGTGACCGCGAAGTGGTCCCTGCCGGCAGGCTCCGTATAGAAGCTCCCCGCAGGCAGTGGCTTGGCGAGCGAGTCCGCCGCGACGGACCCGTACCCGAACCACCATGTTCCCGAGATGACCACGGCGGATCGATCGTCGCGATGCGAATGCGCCGCGATTCTGGTGTGAGCGGGCACTCTGATCTCGATGGTGTACGGCTGCGCCAGCGTCGGATCGCCGGAGAGCACGGTGGTCGTAATGCCGTCCACGCCGGATGTCCCCGCACCGGCGCCACCCTTCGGCATCGTTCCAATCTCCGCGACACTCAGTCTGCGTTCGGACTCCTGCGACGCCGCCGGAGCGCGCGTAAGAAACTTCTCAATTGCGTCCATCGTCGCCGCCGGATTTTCCTCCATCAGCCAGTGGCCGGAGTTCGGCACGACGACCTGCTGCACGTCCGGTGCGGCGGCGCGCATCACAACTGCCATCGTCGGACCGAATGACTTCGCGCCGCCGATCGCGAGAATCGGCATCGACAGGCGGCCCGTCGAGAGGAAGGCGCGGTTGTCGATAGCGTCCTGATCGAATGCCTTGAACTGCTCGAACGCCGAGTGCATCGCGCCGTCGCGGGCGTAGAGCTGAGCGTAGTGTTGGCGTGAGGCCTCATCCCAGTGCGTTCGATCCGCTGAAAACTCGTTCCAGAATCGATCGAGGTAGATGCGCTCGCGGCCTTTCACGAGGCGCTCCATGTCCGGGCCTCCGAAATGGAAGTGCCACAGGAGCGGACTCTTGAGAATGTCGTCCCACGGGCCAACGCCGGGCACGGGGGCGTCGAGCAGCGCGAACTTCGTCACGCGATCCGAGTGGGCAGCCGCGAACGCGAAGCCAACCATGTTGCCGATGTCGTGGGTGACGAGCGCGACGTCTCGCACGTGCAACGTGTCGAGCACGCCCGCGATATCGGCGGCCTGCGTCTTCTTGTCGTATCCGTCGGCGGGATGCGATGAGAGCCCCATGCCCCGAAGGTCGGGAACGATGACGGTGTGATCGCGGACGAGCCGCGCGGCAAGCGGCGCCCACATGTCGCCGCTCTCGCCAAATCCGTGAAGGAGTACGACGGCGGGCCCCTTTCCACCGACGCGGACGAAAATGCCCGCGCCGTTCGTGGAGATCGTTTCCGACTTGAAGCTCGCCGGAAACGGGGTCACCTGTGCCGTCGTCGACGTCGAGACGAGAGCGACCATGCCGATCGCGGTATACATCCGGCGGCGCATGCTCATCGCGACACCTCCGACCCGTCGAACCGCTTGATGAAGGCGAGCGCCGTCTCCGCCACTTCCCGCCAGCCGTCGTCGATCGTCAGCGCGTGACCGCGGCCCTTGATCTCCTGAATCTCCGTCACGCTCACGTTCCTTTGTTGCTGCTTGAATGAGGCGTTCGCTATCGACCACGGCACGACGTGATCCTTTTCGCCCGAAAGAATCAGAAGCGGGCCGCGATTCGGGGTTTCCGTGTCCACCTTCACCTCGGTCCATGGATTCAGGTTTGCACTTGCGGCCTGGAAGATCGGCTTCCCAGCCGCTGGGACCGCAAACGCCTCGTAGAGGCGTTCGGCTTGTGCCTCGTCGACCGCGTTCGCAAACGCGTAGCGGAACTGATCGAAAGTGAGCGGAACCGCGCGGTTGCGGTTTGCCGGATTCCCGAGCACGGGCCACGCGGATTTCAACGCGGAAAACGGCAGCGGAAGCACGCCCCGAAACGGCGCGGGATCCACGGCGACGGTTGCGGACGAGAGGCCTCGCCCCGCGAGGATCTGCGCGAGCAATCCACCGAACGAGTGGCCGATGATCGCCGGCGCCTGGTCCAGCCCGCTGATGATCTGTTCGTAATGATCCGCCACATCGCCGACACTCTTTCCGGCGAACACCTCGGGATGCGCATTCGCCGCACTCACCGTCTGCGGATCGTCCGGCCATCCCGGAGCCAGCGCAGTGAAGCCGGCGGCCTCGAACAACGTCATCCACCGCTCCCAGCTGCTTGGCAGCAGCCACAGCCCGTGGACGAAGACCACCGGTCGAAGTCCCGTCTCGTTTGCGCGGTCCACCGCGCGGCGGTCGTACTCCATGACCGTCGCCAACGCGACGTCATTCGAGTTTGCAGTTTCCGTTGTCATTGTCATGTCGGTTGTTCACGTGGATTGGCCGAGCGGAGTCTAGGGCGGCAATCGAGTGGGCAAATCGACCGGCCGGTGATTTTTTCGCTACGCCGTTGGGCGTAGATTCCTGCATGACAGCAATGCGTACGAGACGGTGGACAGCTCGCTGTTTCATGGCGGCTCTCATGATCCCGGCTTCGGGGCAATGGGCGGACGCGCAAGTCGCACGCCGATTGACGCAACCGCAGGAGTTCACCGTCGATCAATGGACGACGGTCGACGGCCTGCCTCAGAATTCCGTGAATGCCGTTGCACAAACCCCAGACGGATACATCTGGGTCGGCACATTTGGCGGCCTCGCACGCTTCGATGGAATTCGCTTCGAGCCTGCCGAACGGATCGATGGCGCCGGGCATCACGTCGATCGAGTACTGGCGCTAGCCGTCGCGCCGGACAGCTCACTCTGGATCGGAACTGAAAACGGGCTGCTACAGTACCGAGCCGGTCGCTTCAAGTACTTCTCCCGGGCCGATGGGTTGCCCGATTCGGAGATTCGCGCACTTCTGTTCGATCACACCGGTGATTTGTGGATCGGCACCGAACGTGGTGGTGCGGCACGGTATCGGGACGGACGCTTCGTCACGTTCGGGCGCGCGGAGGGGGAGCCCTTCGACGAAGTCTCATCGCTCGTCGAGGACCGCACCGGTGTCATCTGGCTGAATTCGCGCGGGCGCTATTTCACCATCGAACACGGAAACGTCACTGCCGCTCGGCCGAAGCCCTTCACCGATCCGGGCTACCAGCACATGTTGCTCCAGGACCGGGATGGTTCGCGCTGGTTCCTGATGAAAGACGGACTCGCGCGCATAGGGAGCAACGGCGCTCACCGGTTTCAGTGGGGGTACGGACCAGAGATCATGATCGAGCAGCCGGTCCAAGGCCGGTATTGGCTCGGCACGTTCGGTAACGGTGTGCTGGAGTTTCGCCCCGAAGGGTCGGGCCGCACGCACACCTACGCACTCGGAAATGGCGACACGACCTACGGGACGAAATCGTTACTCGACGCGCACGACGGAAATGTGTGGGCGGGCACGACGAGCAATGGATTGCTGCGCCTGAAGAAGAATCTGTTCTCCACCTACCGAAGAACAAACGGGCTGTCCCACGACGTCACGACCGCGGTGATGGAATCCCGCGATGGATCGCTCTGGGTGGGAACGAATTGCGGCGGCCTCGATATGATCGATCCGGCACGTCGATCGATTCGATCGTTCAAGACGGGAAAACCTGGCGTGGGAAGCGATCCGTGCATTTACGCCCTGACGCAGGACAGCGCGGGCGTCATGTGGGTCGGGACCTACGGCGGCGGACTGACCCGCATCGAAAACGGACTCGCGACGAGAGTGGGCGGACTCTCCCGGCTTCGTGACAGCACCATCCTCGCGCTCTTTACCGACCGGAGCGGTACGGTCTGGGTCGGCACCGGAGCGGCAGGACTGGCCGCCGTGAAGGACGGAAGGATTCGACGGGTTTACACCACCGCCGACGGGCTCGCACACGACAATGTCCGCGCGATTACGCAGACGCGCGACGGCGCAATCTGGATCGGCACGCTCGAGGGATTGAGTCGCCTCGACGCTGCCGGGAAGTTCACCAACTACACGTCGGTGAACGGCCTGTCCAGCGAATACGTCCGCGCGATCTATGAAGACGCCGACGACAAAGGCACGCTCTGGGTCGGAACCTATGGCGGCGGCCTCAATCGCCTACGCAACGGAACGATCACCCCGATTACCCGTGCGGCCGGCCTTCCCGACAACGTCGTATCCTCCATTCTCGACGATGGCCTCGGCAATCTCTGGATGAGCGGCAATCGCGGGATTTCGCGCGTGGCCAAAGATCAGCTGAATGGTTTCGCCGACGGGACGCTGAGCCGCGTCCACAGTGTACTCTACGGCGTGGCCGACGGACTGGTGAAGGCCGAGACGAATGGCGGCTTTCAGCCTGCGGCGTGGAAGGATCACTCCGGTCGTCTGTGGTTTCCGACGATCGACGGTGTTGCCAGCGTCGATCCCCGCGATGCGACGGATATTCCTCGCCCTCCGTCCGTCTCGCTAGGCGAGATCCTGGTCGACGGCGCGACGATGTCGCCGGCGAGATCGCTGGAGGTCGGGCCTGGTCGGCCGAATGTGGAGTTCCGCTATGGCGCCGTCAGCCTCTCCTCTCCGGACAACGTGACGTTTCGCTATCGGCTCGAGCACTTCGACGAACACTGGGTCGAACCTGGCACGCGGCGCGTCGCGTACTACTCGCGACTCCCGGCCGGCCGGTATCGTTTCGTCGTGACGGCCGCGAATCGCGACGGCACCTGGAATCCGGCCGAAGCATCGATGAACGTCGTGGTCTTGGCGCCACTCGTAGCGCGCCCGTGGTTCCTGGCGGTAATGTCTTTCGTGCTTGCGCTGTCACTCTGGGCCGCGCACCGCACCGTACTGCGAACCCGTAGCGCGGCAATCCGTGAGGAGCGTTCGCGGTTGGCGCGTGAGATCCATGATTCCCTTCTCCAGGGCTTCGGTGGGATCGCGTTGCAGCTTCACGCCGCTTCGACTCGATTGTCGCTGTCGCCGGCGCAGCAGCCGACGCTCGATCGCGTCCTGACGATGATCGACCGCACGCTGAAGCAGGCACGTGAGGCGGTGTGGGATATCCGACTACAAGAGAACTCGTCCGCGGATCTCGTCATCGACTGCGAGCAAGCGGCGCCGCGCGCGGTTGCCGGCTGCGACACGGAAGTCCGCGTGATCGCCACCGGGCGGCAGCGTCGACTGTCGCACACGGTGCGGACCGAGTGCCTTCGGATCGTCGAGGAGGCGCTGTCGAACGTGAGAAAGCACGCGGCCGCCCGTCACGCCGTCGTCGAAATCCACTTCGCGTGGCAATCCCTTCTGGTGACGATCACCGACGATGGGCGGGGATTCGATCCGGAGCGTGAGGCGGAAAAGCCCGGACACTGGGGCTGGCTCGGCATGCGCGAGCGTGCGAGCCGGATCGGCGGTCGCGTGTCACTGACGAGCAGAATCGGGGCGGGCACCGTGGTCGTGCTGCGCGTACCATACTACATGACCTGGCTCTCGATGCTGGCGCGGCAAGACTAGTCGAACGACGTATTGCCCTGGCGCCGCTCCGCAGTCACCGTTCGCTCATGGCTTCGAGGGCGAGGGACAGTGCTGGCACCCCGGAATCCGGCTCGACGATCCGAGTCATGACCGCCGACGACCACCCCGTCTATCGGGATGGTCTGGCGGCGTTGCTGGCGGTCCACGACGATCTCGAGCTCGTCGCGGAGGCTGGCAACGGCGCCATCGCGATCGAGCTGTTCCGCGAACATCGCCCCGACATCACGCTGATGGATCTCAGCATGCCGACGATGGGCGGCGCCGAGGCGATTGCCAAAATCGTGGGCGAGTTTCCCGATGCAAGGATCATCGCGCTGACGACGTACGAAGGCGACGCCGACATTCATCGTGCGCTATCCGCGGGTGCTCGCGGCTACCTGCTGAAGGACGTCGTACGCCACGAAGTCGTTGATGCGATCCGTTCCGTGCACCGAGGCGGCCGGTTACTTCCGGGCGTGGTTGCCCAACGGCTGGCCGAGTTCACACCGCGGATCGAGCTCACCGATCGCGAGATGGAAGTGCTGACGTTCATGGCTCAGGGGATGAGCAACAAGGAAATCGCGAGCGCGATCGGACGCGCCGAGTCCACTGTCAAGGTCCACGTGCTGCACATCCTCGCGAAGCTCGAGGTCGATGATCGAACCAAGGCGGTAACGGTCGCTCTGAAGCGCGGCATCATTCACCTCGGCGATCCGCGGTGAAATGCCGGCAACAAACGACGCGGCCGGACTCGACTAGAGATTGCTCGCAACGGGCGTGACGAGGCCGCGATCCGATCGACGCGGCGCTCGCGATCCTCGCCGCCCGCCGACAGTCGGGCGCCGGTGCCCCGGCCCCCCTCGGAAACGGGGGGGAAATATCCAGTCCAAGCGTTTTCGGTGGACCCCGCGGTGGCTCCCGGCAAAACGCCCGGGTCCACGTCGACACCGGGCTTCGAAAGTACGGCCACCACAATGACTGGCAGAGAGCGGGCGACCGGACTCGAACCGGCGACGTCCAGCTTGGAAGGAGACCGGTCTACGGTGCCACGGCGCTGAATAGCACGGTACTCGAACGGGTTACGACCAGCTCACCGCGATAGGAAAACGGCGAATCCGGATCAGAAACTTTCACTCCGTGGACCCTCGGTGGACCCGGAGAGGTAGCCGGACCCGCTAGCAGGCTGTTGAAAAAGGTAGAGTCTTTAGAAATGTTATAATGTATTGTGCCCTCCACAACGGAGACGGCACATGCGTGGTCGTGGCGGGCCCCAGCAAGTCTTGTTCAGCTACCGCTCGATGGACGATCGGATTCCGGACACCCATATCGCACCGTGTGACCGATGATCTCCGCATCGTACGGCAGTTCCCCCGACCGGTCGGTCACTCTTACTGCTGCGCCCGAATGGGGGATGGCTCTCGCACCGCCTTGCCGGACATTCTCGCTCCCCGCGACTTCTTGGGTTGTTCCAGCTTGCGAAGTTGCCCGTTGTATGAAACGTTATGGACTTGTATGAGTGATCCGTTACACGGATCATGAGATGTTGCCCAGATGGTGTCCGAGACGGACGGGCCATCGACGGTGGGACGAGATCATCTCACTTCACCAACCGTCGTGTAGCGTGCGAGTGATGGCCACATCGGTCGGAGCAGTTCAGGCGGCACAAACACGACCGTGATTTCTTACCCAGGACGCCGCCACTGACGCCGGTTGCGGGTTCGCCATAGGCCAGTCCTCTCCGGCAGCCTTGCCCCCCACTGACCTTGCGATTTCTCCTCCGACTGGCGTCCGGCGCCTTCGTCTGCGCCGGTGCGTGCGCTCACGTACAGCGCCAGACCGACGACAGGGCCAGTTTCACCATTCCTGCCGGATCGCTCCGCATCTCCATCCCAGAAGAGATCTGTTCATCCAAGAACAAGGTCGGCGAGACGTTCACCGGCCATGTTGTCCGACGGATATGGACGTTTAACCCGGGAGAACTGCCGATGGAGGGCCTGGACGCCTCAATGCCGCGTGATCTCGAAGCCGTTTTCGAGCTGGTGCAGGTGACGCCTCCGCCCGCGCAGCGCATTGCGTTTGTGGTGCATTCCATACGGACCGGCAACCTGTCCGCCTCTGGCCTCACACTGCCGACGAGGGCGGACCCTGAGGCCCTCCACTTCTCCCTGGAGCCGCCGGAGGTCTGCTATCCCAAAGGGGGGTACCTGTACGCAGGGACCTCGACACCCATCGAGTTGCGGTAACAACGGACCGACGTGTTGCGCATTGCTCCGGTAGTGTGATCGACGCGGATCACTATCGTTCCTGTCGCCCCCCCTCTTCACGAGGCCCGCATGTCTTCCAAGTCAACACGCTCCAGACCCACGGCGTTGGCGTTGGCGCTCTGTGTCTCCACACTCGTCGCGGTCGCGTGCGAGAAAGACGAAACCATTCTGTCGCCACGACGGGCCACGAGCATGAATTCGACGCTTGTGCCCGATGTGCCGACCGATGTTGAGCCGGGAGACATCGATGATGAGGATTCTCTCGTCGTGATCAACAGCAACTTAGCGCTCCACCGAACGATTGTGGCGGTCCATTCCTGCCGGGGACCAGTCAGCCCACCAAGCAGGCCGCTGTCGACTCGGTGGCTGGCACGGTTGTCGGCGGCTCGACGAGTGGCTTGAAAACGTATTGCATCCGCGTCCCCGATGCGGGTTGCCTCGATCGCGGCATCGCAAACCCGCGTGGAGAGTCCGCGCAGCAGGCGGCCACTAGGAATGCGACCCTCGGATGGTTCCGCGAACTGGAACCCGCGGCCGGTGTGTCGCAAGCCGATGGGCGCGGGTGGTACGGGCTGCGCCGCATCCTGATGGACAACGGCACCGAAGTACACGTCGAACGAGATGAGCCTGAACGCGCTGGCCGGCACGAGCACGGACATGCGGAACTCGGTCTACCAAGACCAGGAGTCCCTGGAGGCGAAGGTCGACGCGGCTACACCTACGAGCGGATCCGCACCGGCGGCCGGGTCTCCGGAAGCACTCCCGCACCGAACCTGGCCCTCGTGAACCCGGTGCTCGCCAAGGAGCTCTCGGTCTACACGCCGGAGGAGATTCGCTCGGCGATCGCGCACCTCGAGGCGCAACGCGCGGCTCGCCAGGCCGCGTCGAAGCAGGTGTCGAGCACGGTCAATCCGGTCGAAAAAGGGACGCGGTGGACCCCACGGTGGACCCCGAAACAGAGGCCCGGGTCCACGACGTGGATCCGGGCCTGGCAAGTGCCGATTTGAGCGATTAACGCAGAGAGCGGGCGACCGGGCTCGAACCGGCGACGTCCAGCTTGGGAAGCTGGCATTCTACCAACTGAATTACGCCCGCGTCCACACAACCTAATCCACCTCCCGCCCCCACGACAGACCGCCTACGTCACCACCACTACGCCAGCTGACGTATACGCCACCACGCCCCGCCCGCGCATCCTCCCGCCGTCCTCAAACCCGGAGTCTCGATGCGCACCATCGCCCGCGCCGCGCTGCTCGGCGCCCTCGGCCTTTCGACAGCCGACGCACAGCGCCCGATCCCCATCCCCGTCCCGCCGATCTGGTCACCCCGCCCCCGCCCTGCCAGCGCGACGGAGCGCAACGACGACCGATCCGGTCCACGCTTCGGCGCCGCCTACCTCATTGGCGGCAGCGTCACCGCCGCGCGAAACGGGGAACACGTCCAACCGCTGATGTCCCTCTTCGGCTGGCAGGTCGAGCAATCGCTCACGACAGGCGTGAAGGACGCGCCGGTGCCGCTCGTCGAATTCATCGGCCTCGTCGGAGGGCTCGAGCAGAACACTGCGCTGCTCAGCGGCACGATGCTCATCGCCGCGCGACAGCGCGACGGCTGGGAAGCGGGCGTCGGGCCGACGCTCACCGGCGCGGGCACACAGCTCACCTTCGCCGCCGGGATCACCCATCACGTGGGATTGCTCAACGTCCCGATCAACCTCGCGCTGACGCCCGGACGACGCGGCGCGAGCATCAGCCTCACGACGGGCTTCAATCGCCGAAGTCGATCCTGAAAAACGAACGGACGCCGCTCGTGGAGAGCGGCGTCCGTCGACGTCTCACCGGCACCGGCGCGCGAGTGCATCGCGGCCGGCGCGCGCGGAGGAGTTACGGCCGTACGGCGGTCGGCGCCATCGCGACGCTCTTCTGACCGCGCGACTCGATCACGAACACGACCCGCCGGTTCAATTCGGCGCCCGGCTGGTTGCCCGACGCGCCCGGGGTCACCTGACGCGTCTCGCCGTAGCCGATCACGCCCAGTTCGTTCGCCGTGAGGCCGGTGCGCACGAGATAGTCGCGCACCGCGCGCGCGCGGCGCAGCGAGAGGGCGGCGTTGTAGCTCGCCGAGCCGGCGGGATCGGCGAAGCCTTCGATCGTGACCTTCGATCCCGGATAGTACGTCTGCACGACCTTCGTGAAGCGCGCGAGCGACGCTTCGTCCTGCGAGCGGACGGTCGCGTCATCGAACGCGAAGTTCACCGGGAACGCGAAGTGGAGCCCGTCTTCCATCGCGGTGATCTTCGCGTTGAATTCGGTGCGCATCGCCTGGAGCTCGTTGCGGAGCGCGGTGACGTCGCCGCGCACCATGCCGAGCTGCTGCGCGAGCGCGCTGTCGCTGGCGGCGCGTTCGGCCCGCTCCGACGCGAGCGCCGCGTTGGTCTCGGCGAGCCGCGCCGTCTGATAATCGCTGGAGTGCTTGAGCTGGCTCTGAGTCGCGAGGCATCCGGTGAGCATCGTGCTCGCCGTGACGGCGAACAGGGTTCCGGTGAGATGGCGCATGCTGTACTCCTCTCGTGCGGTAAAGGTTGTGATACGGCCGCAGCCATGGCCTTGCAGAAACGACGCCCGCCGATCACAAACGTGAGAACAATCACGGCGCGGTCGTGACGCGCGCTTCGCCGAGTGCTCCGCGCGTGACCGCGTGAGTTCGCCGCGCGTTACCTGGATCACGCTGCCCGGCACGGCCGTGCGAGTCGCGCTCGGCCAACCGCGCGAATTATTACAGATCACTCAGGGAAATTCGGTACGCGGCGTCACACCAGCAGGTAATAACTCCCGGCTCCCCATGGCGCACGCGACGGTACGCAGTCGAACGATCGGCAGGGGGGACCGGGTCGCAGCGTCGTTCGCGTGATCGGCCCCTCGACCAGACACGCGCGCGCGGGTGACGCATCCAGACAGGGTGCCGGCGCGAACCCGCCCCCACAAACGACGAAGGCCCGCACTCGGCGGGCCTTCTGAAAAACCTCATGATCGTATTTCAATCCTACACCAGAGCCACAGGTCGGGATTGAACCGACGACCGCTCGATTACGAATCGAGTGCTCTACCACTGAGCTACTGTGGCAACCCCATGCCCTGGCACGGACTCGAACCGTGACGCCTCGCGGCACCACCCCCTCAAGATGGCGTGTCTACCAATTTCACCACCAGGGCATACCAGCCTGCACCTGCCTCACTACCTGCCAGCGATCAGCGTTCAGCGATTCCGAATTACGAAACTCGTCATTGCGTCAACACCTGCGCTGTCCAACACGGGAGCGACGGGGCTCGAACCCGCGACCTCTCGAGTGACAGTCGAGTGCTCTAACCAAACTGAGCTACGCCCCCAAACAGGTCCCAGGTCTCAGGTCCGAGCTCTCGAACGAGACCAGGACGGTGAGCTGCGACCACCCAAACCGCATCGCGATGCCGGATTCCTCCAAGCACCGCACTCCGACACCATACCAGCAACTGACCGCGTCGACGCTTCCCTCGGACCGCGCTCCGCTCGCGCGGCGCGCAGTAGCCCGTAGGGGAATCGAACCCCTCTCTGCACCGTGAAAGGGTGCCGTCCTAACCGATAGACGAACGGGCCCGAGCCAGCGTGCCTTGCTACTCCATAGCGCTAACGGGATTCGAACCCGTGTTTGGGCCTTGAGAGGGCCCCGTCCTAGTCCCCTAGACGATAGCGCCAGCGATTGTCCTGCCTGACCGCGAACGTTCCACGTTCGCCTGCACTTCCCTTCGATTGTCAATCAACTCGAGCAGGCCGGGAGGGACTCGAACCCCCAACCGCTGGTTTTGGAGACCAGTGCTCTACCAATTGAGCTACCGACCTAGATCCTACCGCAGCATGCTCTGCTGACCTGCAGGGTGACTGACGGGAATTGAACCCGCAACCCCCGGAGCCACAGTCCGGTGCTCTAACCAATTGAGCTACAGCCACCATGGAAGAGCATAGCCTTCATGCTCTTACGGGCAGACGAGAAGCATAATCGAGCACCCCTCGCGGATCAACCGGCTCGCACCGCCGTTATCGCTACTTGGCGCGCTCCTGATACTCGCCCGTCGTCGGATTGACCTTGACCTTGTCGCCCGTCCCCACGAACTCGGGAACGTTGATCGTCACCCCGTTCTCGAGCTTGGCAGGCTTCGACGACGCGGTCTTCGTCGCGGTCTTCATCACCGGCGCCGTATCCACGACCTCGAGCACCAGCGAGTTCGGCAGCTTGATGCCCACCGGACGCCCGTCGTAGTACTCGGCCTGGATCTTCATCCCCGGCTGCATCCACTGCGCATTGTCGCCGAGCATCTCGTCGTCCATCTCGAGCTGATCGTAGTTCTCGGTATTCATGAAGTGGTACGTGTCGCCACCCTGATACAGGAACTCGAGATCGTGCGTTTCCATCGAGGCCGGATCGATCGAGTCGGCCGCGCGGAAGCGGTGCTCGAAGCTCGACCCGGTGCGCAGATTCTTGAGCTTCGCCTGCACCATCGCGCGCAGGTTGCCCGGAGTATGGTGACGGAATTCGATGATGCGGCAGGGCTCGCCCTCGAACACGATCACCATACCACGACGAATCTGAGTGGCCGGAATTGCCATAGCGCTACACTCGATCAGGAAAATGAGATTTGCGAATGTAAGTTGAGACAGCCCTTGAATTTAGATCGAGCCCCGCGAAGGGTCAAGGCCGCGGGGAGCAGCGAGCGGGGAGCAGGAAGCAGGGAGAAACGGCAGCGTCTCCGCGTGGTCGTTCGGTCATTCCCTGGCGGCCGTGCCTCGAGCCTCGCTCTCGAGCGCGGGCCGCAATCCGCGCCACACATTCTCCGCCACGATGTGCTCGCCGCGATCGTTCGGGTGCACGCCATCGCCCTGATTGAGCTCCCGATGCCCTGCTACTCCCTCCAACAGGAACGGCAGTAGTGTCACGCCCTTCTCGCGTGCGACGTCGGCGTAGAGCTTGTGAAAGCGCGCCGCGTACGCCGGCCCCAGATTCGGCAGCGCTTCCATCTGCACGACGAGCACCTTCGCGTCCGGCCGCCGCTCCCTGATCCGATCGAGCGCCGCCGAGAGGTTGGCCTTCAGCGTCTCTGTTGGAATCCCGCGAAGGCCGTCGTTCGCGCCGGTCTCCAGCACCAGCACGCGGAAGTCGCCGCGCAGCAGCCAGTCGAGCCGATCGAGCAGCCCCGCCGACGTCTCTCCGCTCACGCCAGCATTCACGACCTCGAACGGCAGCCCGGCCGAGTCGATCTTCCGCTGGATGAGCATCGGATACGCGCTGTCCGGCTCGAGCCCGAGCCCCGCGGTGAGGCTCGTCCCCGCGAACAGGATCGTCGCGCGGTGCGACGCCGACGAATCCGCCGATGCGGACGGCGACGCAGCCCCAGCGGTAGATTTCGCGTCGGCTGACGATGCCGACGCACGCGTCGTATCGACCGCCGACTGCCGATCCGAACCTCTGGCGCACGCAACGACGAACGCGGCGAGCCCACACCACAGTGCGCTCACCACGATCTTCCTGCGCTCATTCGACCGAATTCGAGTCTTCATGCTCATTGCGCGCGATCTCTCGAAGGAATATCGCAGCGGCGACAATACGCTTGCCGTGCTGCGCGACGTTTCGTTCTCGATCCCTCAGGGCGCGCTCGTCGCGATCGTCGGCCCGTCCGGCAGCGGCAAGACAACCCTGCTCGGCCTGCTCGCGGGACTCGACGCGCCGACCAGCGGCCAGGTCATTCTCGACGGCGCCGACATGACGGCGATGGACGAGGACCAGCGCGCCCAGCTCCGCGGCGAGAAGGTAGGCTTCGTCTTCCAGAGCTTCCAGCTCATCTCGACGCTCACCGCGCTCGAGAATGTCCAGGTGCCGCTGGAATTGCGCGGCGAGCGCGGCGCGGGGGAACGCGCCGCCGAGTTGCTTCGGCGCGTCGGGCTCGGCGACCGCCTCGATCACTTTCCGACGCAGCTCTCCGGCGGCGAACAGCAGCGCGTCGCCATCGCCCGCGCCTTCGCCAACGAGCCGCGCATCCTCTTCGCCGACGAGCCGACGGGCAATCTCGACAGCGAGACGGGCGCGCGCATCGTCGAGCTGCTCGAGTCGCTCAACCGCGAATCCGCGACGACGATCGTGCTGGTGACGCACGACCTCACGCTCGCGGCGCGCGCCGAGCGGGTGATTCGCATGAGCGATGGTCGGGTGGTGTCGGACACGCTGTCCGAGGTCGCGGTCTAGTGGCGACGCCCGCGTCGGCGCGCCCGCGGCGCGCGGCGGTCTGGCCAAGGCTCTTCGCGCTCGCCTGGCGCGAGAGCCGAACGGCGCGCCGGCGGCTGCTCCTCTACATGTCCTCGATCTCGCTCGGCGTGGCCGCGCTCGTGGCGATCGATTCGTTCTCGGAGAACGTCATTCAATCCGTCCACGAGCAGTCGCGCGCGCTGCTCGGCGGCGACATTGTCGCCACGCGGAATGCCGCGCGCACGCCGGCGGTCGATTCGCTCGTCGATTCGCTGCGCGCGGCCGGCGTCGCGTCGGCGACGTCGACCAACTTCGTGTCGATGGCGCTCGTGCCGCGCACGGGTGGCACGCGCCTCGTGCAGGTGCACGCGGTATCGACGGGGTACCCGTTCTACGGCGTCATCACGACGGAGCCGGCGTCGGCGTGGGGCCAGCTCCAGTCGGGGCACAACATCGCCGTCGACCCTGCCCTGCTCGTCTCGCTCGACGCTCGCATCGGCGACACACTCACGCTCGGCCAGGCGACGTTCGTCATCACCGGCTCGCTGGAGAACGTGCCGGGCGACATCGGCATCTCGGCGGCCATCGGACCGCGCGTCTACATCCCGGAGCGCTTCGTCGAGGAGACGCAGCTCCTCACCTTCGGCTCGCGCGCCGACTATCAGACGATCTTCAAGCTGCCGTCGAACGTGGCTCCGGCGTTCTTCATGGCGCGCTTTCGGCCGCGCCTGCTCGCCGGCGCCAACGGGAATCTCCAGGCGGCGGGCTACAATGAATCGCGGCTCGCGTCGGCGATCGATCAGCTGCACGACTATCTCGCGCTCGTCGGGCTGATCTCGCTGCTCCTGGGCGGCATCGGCGTCGCGAGCGGCGTGCACGCCTTCGCGATGCGGAAGATCGATCCAGTCGCGATCCTCCGCTGCCTCGGCGCGACGAGCTGGCAGGTGCTGACGATCTACACGCTGCAGGCGGCGGCGATGGGACTGGTCGGCGCGTTGGGCGGTGTGGTGCTGGGACTTGGCATTCAGTTCCTGATGCCCATGGCGCTCGAGGACTTTCTGCCCGTCGACGTGACGGTGCATCTCGAGCCGTCGGCGATCCTCCTGGGTCTCGGGATCGGCGTATGGGTCGCGCTGCTTTTCGCAATGCGGCCGCTCGTCGCGCTGCGGCGCGTGTCACCGCTGCAGGCGATTCGCCGGTCGGCCGACGCCGATGCGCTGCGCCGCACGCGATGGGATCCGCTCCGCATCACGCTGTCCCTGGCGATCGCCGTCACGGTGCTCGAGTTGGGGCTCAGCCGCGCGGATACGATCCAGCGCGGCGTGGCGTTCACGGCGGGCATCGCCGGGGCGATCGGCATCCTGTGGATGAGCGCAGCCGCGCTGTCGTGGACGGCGCGACGCATGCTTCGCCCCACGTGGCCGTTCCCGCTCCGCCAGGGCGTCGCCAGTCTGTACCGGCCCGGCAATCAGACGCGCGCGGTGGTGCTCGCGCTCGGCTTCGGCGTGTTCCTCATGGGCACGTTGTATCAGGTCCAGCACAACATCCTCACGTCGCTCGACAATCGCCTCGGCGAGGCGCGCGCGAACGTCGTGTTCTTCGACGTGCAGGATGCGCAGAAGCCGGGCATCGATTCGATCATTCGCGCGGGCACGAACGAACTGATCGAGGAAACGCCGATCGTCGCCATGCGCATCTCGGCGATCAACGGACGGCCGACGACGGACATCGTCGCCGACATCGAGCGCGAACGCCGCGAGCAGCGCGCCGCGCGCGAGGAGGGTCGGGGCGGCGAACGACGTGAGCGCCGCGGGCCGTGGGCGCTCCGCCGCGAGTTCCGGTCGACCTATCGCGACTCGCTCACGCGCTCCGAGGAGCTCGTCGCGGGCAAGTGGTTCACTGCCCCGCTGCCCAACGGTCTCGGACAGGTGTCGCTCGACTCGAGCGTCGCCCGCGAGCTCGGCGTGAAGTTGAACGACACGATCTCGTGGAACGTCCAGGGCGTTCAGGTGCCGACGGTCGTGACCAGCCTGCGCGAGGTGAAGTGGTCGACGTTCGCGCCGAACTTCTTCGCGGTCTTCGACCCGGCGTCACTCGCGAAGGCGCCGAAGCAGTTCGCGATCCTCGTCCGCGCGCCCGATGCGACGGCCATCGCGCGGCTGCAGCGCGACGTGATCGCGAAGTACGGCAGCGTGTCGAGCCTCGATCTCACGCTCGTGCAGAAGACCGTAACCGACGTCCTCGGGAAGGTGATCATGGCCGTGCGCTTTCTGGCCCTGATCAGTCTCGGACTCTCGGTCCCGGTGTTGTTCAGCGCCGTCGCCGCGACGCGGCGAGAGCGCCTGCGCGAAGGGGTGCTCCTCAAGACGCTGGGAGCGACCAGACGGCAGATCGGGCGAATCATGCTCGCCGAATACGCCCTCCTCGGGACGCTCGGTGCGTTGACGGGGATGCTGCTGTCGACCGGGTCGGCGTGGGCGACGATGCACTGGGTCTTCCGGCAGCCGTTCTCTCCGGCGATCGGCCCGGCGGTGATGGTGGCCGGCGCGATGATCGCGCTGTCGGTCGCGATCGGCCTGCTGACCGGCCGCGAAGTGTTCGCCGAAACGCCGATGGCGGCCCTGCGTGCGAACTGAGTGCCGTGGTCAGGCGCCGGCGGAGATGCGAGCGGCGCAGGCGAGAAACAGCGCGGTGGTGAACGCCAGGAAGGCGCGCTGGAAGAACAGCTTGGAATCGAACTTCATGATGTCGGCGGAGTGATGCGGGCGGGAGAATCGGGCACGCCGGGCTTGGTGGGCGTGCCTTTGGAGTGACGATCGATCGGGCGATCTGTTTCAGGAATTCTTATGGACGCGCTCGCTTGTCAGTGAGGTTCGACGATCGTGAGGGGCGTCGAGACCGCCTGCCGCGTAGTTCCGTCCCCTCGCTGCCCCGACGTGCCCAGGCCCCAGCAGTAGAGATTGCCGCGCGTCGTCACGCCACAGGTGTGGCTGCCAAGGCCGGTCGCGATTTCGGTGAAAGATTGTCGCCCGAGCACGGGCGTGGGCGTGAGACTGCACGGATGCGCGTTGTCGCCGCACCGCCCGATCGATGTTGCCGGCACGCCGAGCTGTCCGAACGTGTCGTCGCCCCAGCAGAAGCCGGCGCCGGCGATCGTCACACCGCAGGTCTGCGCGAGGCCCGCGCTCAGTTGCACGAACTCGAGATCGCTGCCGACGCGCCTGGGCGTCGTGCTGCCGTCGAGCGAGCCGTCGCCGATCGTCCCGCGCGGATTGGCCTCCCAGCAGTACGCGAACCCCGAGATGTCGGCGCCGCAGGTCGTGAACGACCCGACGCTCAGCCAGGCCATCGCCGGCGCGTCGGGCACGAGTTCCGGAACGGGTTGGGTGCGCGACAGCTCGAGTCCTTCCTGCCGCACGACCCAGATCGCGCCCCAGCAGTAGACGATCCCCGCGGTGGTGCGCGCGCAGGTTCTCGCCTGTCCGGTGCTCACCGCCGCGATCGGCGAGCTCAGTTGCACGGCGACCGGAGTGCTACTCGTGAACACCGAGTTGTTGCCGAGCTGTCCGCGCTCGTTCTGTCCCCAGCAGTAGAGCGCGCCGTCGCTCCGCACCGCGCACGAATGCGTGTAGCCGGCGCTGATCTGCGTCCACGGAAGGGTTCCCGGGACGCGCATGAGCGTCGGGCCGCCGAGACCGAACGCGGCGAGCTGGTTCTCGTCGTTCGCGCCCCAGCAGTATGCCTCGCGATCGGTCGTGATGCCGCAGGTGTGGCGCTGGCCGGCGCTGATCGACAGGAACTTGACGGTCGTCTGGACGGCCACAGGACGAAGCGCGCATGCCGCCACGCCGCTCCCGGTGCCGCAGGTCGTATCCGTCTCGAACACGCCGAGCTGTCCGAAGCGGTTGCTCCCCCAGCAGTAGGCGGTGCCATCCACCTTGAGCCCGCACGAGTGCTCCCCGCCGACGGAGACGGCGGTCCAGTTGCTCGTGCCGACTTCGTCGAGCAGTGGGTATCGCAGGAGGGGCGCGGTGGTTTCATTGCACGACACGACGAATGCCGCGCCCAGTGTGAGCGCGACCCTCCCCGCGAAGCGAATCCCCGGTGTGTACGTGACTCTCAAGCGACCTGGCCTACGGACGGCGTTGACCTTCGGCATCATCGCCGCGACGCTGGAAATGGGCATCATCCTCTGGATGGCGTACTGCTGACGCGAGACGATCGGCCGGCAGGGCGCGGAACGCGCAGCTCTCGGCGGTAACGCCGGGCCCTGGAGCGGTGTATCAAGCTAGTGCAGAGGGCGGTCGATAATTGACGGCATGGAGATCCTCGTGGCTCGCCAGCCCATCTTCGACCGGCGGGAGTTGCTCTACGGGTACGATCTCGTGCTGCGACGTCCCGGGAAAAGCGGTGCGCCGGGGGACCCGCTGCCCGAGCAGCTCGTAGCGGACACTTTCCTCGGCATCGGCATCGACCAGGTTGCGGCGGGACATCGCGCGTTCGTGACGGTCGATCGCGACATGCTCCTGAGCGGCGCGGCGCGGCTCCTTCCTCCGGATCGCGTAGTCCTGCAGCTCTCGGGACGGCTCCAGCCGGACGCGGAGCTCGTCCAGGCGTGCGATCAGATGGTATGGAGCGGCTATCGCTTCTCGCTGAACAGCGACCGCCCCGAGGAGTTGCCCGAAGAGTTCCTGCGCCTCGCCGAGATCGTCAAGGTCGACGTGGCGCAGACGGACCGGCAGTTCCTCATCGATCTGGCCGCGTGGCTCAAGGGGTTCCACGTCAGGATGCTGGCATCGAACGTCAGCCACCGGGTGGAGCGCGATCTCTGTACGAGCGTCGGCTTCGAGCTCTTCGAGGGCTACAAGTTCGCGGCGCCGGAAACGCTGATGCGGCGCGACCTGCCGATCGAGCACATGGTGACCTTCCGGCTCCTCAAGCTCGTGCGCGACGCGCGTTCGTCGGACGTGGAGATCGAGGATCTGCTGCGCCGCGACGTCGCGCTGTCGTACAAGCTGCTGCGGATGGTCAACTCGGCGGCGATCGGCGGGCGGGACATCTGGTCGATCGGGCATGCCCTGCGGCTGCTCGGCCGCGACCAGGTCGCGCGGTGGCTCGGGCTGTTGCTGGTCACCGACACGGGCAAGGACGGCGTGCGCGCCGAGTTGATGCATCTCGCGCTGGTGCGTGCGCGGATGTGCGAGCTGCTCGCGGAGACGACGGGCGTGCCGCGCGCCGGGGGCTCGCTCTTTCTGGTCGGGATGATGTCGCTGCTCGACCGGCTGCTCGAGACGCCGATGGAGATGCTCGCCGAATCGATGGAGCTCGCGCCGGACGTGCGCGCCGCGCTCCTGCGCCGCGAGGATTTCTTCGGGGCGGTGCTCGCCCTCGTCGAGGCATACGAGAAGGGCGCGTGGGAGGAGGTCGACACGTTGTCGGGCGGCCTTGGTCTTGGGGCGGTGGGGTTGGCGCCACTGTATCTGGAGGCGCTGGCCTGGGCGAACGAGCACCGGGCCAAACAGAGCCCCGCGGAGCTGGTCGCGGCGCGATAGTCGCACCGGAAGGCGCGTCGCGCCCAACCCTTCGCGGACCCATACTGTCCAACTGCCGGACGGTTGGCTATCGTCGCTCACACCACGATCAGCGCGATGGCCGCCATGAAACTCCTCGGGTTCGTTCTGTCGATCAGTATCGCCCTTCCCGCCGCCGCACAGGCGCCATCCGGTGGCGACTACGTCATCCGCAACTTTCGGTTCGAGACCGGCGAGACGCTGCCGGAGCTCGTGCTGCACTACGTCACGCTCGGCAAGCCGCGCACGGACGCCCGCGGGGTCGTGCGCAACGCGGTCGTCGTCAATCACGGGACGGGGGGCACCGGCGGTTCGTTCCTCGGGCGCAACTTCGCCGGCGAACTATTCGGACCCGGCCAGCTGCTCGATACATCGAAGTACTACGTCGTGCTGCAGGACGGCATCGGCCACGGCAAGTCGAGCAAGCCGAGCGACGGGCTGCGCGCGCGCTTCCCGAAGTACACCTACAACGACATGGTCGAAGCGCAGCACGAGCTGCTCACCAAGGGACTCGGCGTCAACCACCTGCGTCTCGTGATGGGGACGTCGATGGGGTGCATGCACGCGTGGGTGTGGGGCGAGAAGTATCCGGACTTCATGGACGGAATCGTGCCGCTGGCGTGCGCGCCGACGCAGATCGCGGGACGCAACCGGATGATCCGCACGCTCATCATGGATGCGATCCGCAACGATCCCGGCTATCGCGACGGCAACTATACGACCCAGCCGCTCGGTCTCAAATCGGCGGAGGGCTTTCTGTTTCTCATGACGTCGGCGCCGAAGGTGCAGCAGCGACAGGCGCCGACGCGCGACTCGGCCGATTCGTCGATTCGCGTGTACGTGGAGCGGGGCTATCGCGCGAGCGACGCGAACGACATGCTCTATCAGTTCGATGCGTCGCGCACCTATGACCCGAGTCACGATCTCGAGAAAGTCACCGCGCCCGTACTGCAGATCAATTCCGCCGACGACTTCGTGAATCCGCCGGAGCTCGGCCTCGTAGAGCAGCTCATGACGCGCGTGCGGCACGGCAAGTTCGTGCTGCTGCCGATCACCGATCAGACCCGCGGCCACGGGACGCACACGCTGGCCGCGGTGTGGAAGAACCACCTCGCCGAGTTTCTCGCCGCGCTTCCCGAGCGCTGACCATCGCACCTCTCATCCCACATTCATGACCCTGTCGATCACGCGCCGCACTCGCGCGGCGCTTCGTGTTGTGCCACGACCGGTCGCGCGGCTCGCGCTGCTGGCCAGTCTCACCGTCGCCGCGGAGGCGGGTGCGCAGAGCGCCGCCTACTCCCCGATCGTTCTGCGTTTGCCGGCCGGGCCGCGAACCCTCGCGATGGGCAACACCGGCATCGTCTCGCGCGACGACGAGGCGATCTTCTTCAACCCCGCGCAGCTCGTGACGGCGACGGGCTTCGGTGTTTCGGGTGAGCGTCTGTCCGCGACCGCGGGCACCGGCGCCGTCTCGGCGGTGACGCGGTTCGGCGGCGGCGGCGTGGGGATCGGGATGCGATTCGCGAGCTACCGGACGCCCGGCGGCGTGTTTCCGACGTCGCGCGCCTCGATGCTCGCCGACTTCGGCGCGCCCGGCACGTCGCTCGAGGCGACGGCCGGCATCGCGCGCACCATCAAGGGCTTTCGCGTGGGCGTGGCCGGCAAGTACGCCGAGGAGCTCACCGGGGGCGCGCGCGTTGCGTCGCCCGCGGCGGACGTCGGCGTGTCGCGCGACGTCATGCGCGTGAACGTCGGGCTCGCGGTGCAGAACATCGGCGCCGATCAGGACGTCGGCGCCATCGAGACGCTGATGCCGCTGCGCACGACGCTTGGCGTCGGGCACACGCGGTCGCTGGGACCGTTCGATTTCGCCGTCACGGGCGCGGTCTCGCTCCTGCGCGACGACTTCGTGCAGCCGTCGGGCGGCGTCGAGATGAACTACAGCTGGCTGAGTGGCTACAACGTCGCGCTCCGCGCGGGCGGCCGCCGCCCCGCGCTCGGCGAGGACGGGTTCACCGCCGGCGCCGGCTTCACGCGCGATCGAGTGAACATCGACTACGCCGCCGAGATGCTGCGCGACGGGCGGTTCGGCCATCGCCTCGGCTTGAGGATTCGCTGATGCCTTTTTCTTCGACGGTTTCCAGCCGCACCGCGGGGCGCGCGATCGTCGCCGCAAGCGCGCTGCTCGCCGCGGCGTGCACGCAGCCGCTCCGCCTCTCGAAGGACGATTCGCCGGTCGTGCTCTCGCACCAGCTGATCACGGCACAGAACCCCGGCGAGAAGGGCACGTTCAACGTCCAGACGCTCTACTACGGCAGCGGCACCGACAAGCGGCGCCCTGAGTTCCGCGATTCGGTGACCATCAAGACGAAGACCGTCGATGTGTCGCCCTTCGTGTCGACGGAACCCGCGAACGCGAAGAGCCGCGAGAAGGACTGGGGCTTCGGCTTCAGCAAGGTTCCCATCAACGGGCGCGTGTGGTATCCCGAGGGCAACGGCCCCTTCCCGCTCGTGCTGATCGTGCACGGCAACCACGACCCGCTGGACTACTCGGATCCAGGCTACGAGTACCTGGGTGAGCTGCTCGCGTCGCGCGGGTTCATCCTCGCGTCGGTCGATGAGAATTTCATCAACGGCAACCTGCGCGGCGAGAGCGACGGCCGCGCGTGGCTCCTGCTCAAGCACCTCGAGAACTGGCGCCGGTGGAACGACAGCTCGGCCGGCCCGTTCTCGCACAAGGTGGACATGAACAACATCGGGATCATGGGGCACTCGCGCGGCGGCGAGGCGGTCGTGATCGCGGCCGCGTTCAACCGGCTGTCGCACTATCCCGACGACGCGAACATCAAGTTCAACTTCAACTTCAACATCAAGTCGGTCTTCGCGATCGCGCCGGTCGACGGGCAGTACAAGCCGGCAGGCCAGTGGACGCCCGTCGACAACGTGAACTACATGGTGATCCACGGCTCGCACGATGGCGACGTGTCGTCGTTCAGCGGGCTGCGCGCCTTTCAGCGCATCCGCTTCACCGACGGCAAGCCGTGGTTCAAGGCGGCGTGGTACGTCTATCGCGCCAACCATGGCCAGTGGAACAGCGTGTGGGGCAACAAGGACAATGGACCGCGCAGCGGCCGCACCCTCGACCTGCGCGGACTGATCTCACCGGAGGAGCAGCGCCAGTTCAGCAAGGTGACGATCGGCGCGTTCATGGAAGCGACGTTGCACGGCAACGCCGCCTACCTGCCGATGTTCCGCGACCATCGCGCCGCCGGTGCCTGGCTGCCGAAGACGATGTACATCACCCGGTTCGAGGAGTCGGGCTTCGCGCCGCTCGCGACCTTCGACGAAGACGTCGACGTGACCACTGGCGAGCCCGGCGTCACGCTGTCGGCGGACAGCCTCGGCACGTGGAAGGAAGCGCCGCTCACGCTGCGCGGCGGGCAGAACGACCCGCTCAACACCCAGGCGGTGACCCTGGGCTGGAATCGTCACATTCGGGGAGACGATACGACCAAACTCGGGCAGCCGGCGTCGTACACGATCACGCTCAGCGATTCGCTGCGCGGCGCGCTGCACGTCGGACGGGAGAGCGCGATCTACCTGTCGCTCGCGCCCACCGACGCGAAGCCCGGGCCGCGGTCGCCCGCGCGCGACACCACGAAGAAGGCCGATACCACGAAGAAGGATGCGAAGGCGCCCAAGCCGCCGAAGCCCCCGAAGAATCCGCCCAAGGATTCGACGCCGGTCGACCTCACGGTCGAGATGATCGACGGATCGGGGCGGATCGCCCGCCTGCCGCTCAGCAAATTCGGCGTGCCGCGCCGACCGCTCGAGATTCAGATCATGCGTCGCAAGGATCAGGAGAAGCAGCGCTACCCGACGCAGTACGAGCTGGTGCTGCAGACCTACGTGATGCCCCTGTCGGACTTCGCGCAGCAGTCGTCGCAGTTCGATCCGACGACGCTCAAGTCGATCCGGCTGGTCTTCGACCGGATTCCGCAGGGCACGGTGGTCGTCGACGACATCGGTGTGTCGTCCAAGGCGGGGCCGTTCACGAAGCTCGGCGAACCCTGACGCACGTGAGCGTCAGGGCGTGCGGCGTGTGTGGAGGACGAGCACGCCGCACTGCGCGTCGAGGTTCTGGTAGCGCATCGGCGTTTGCCCGGCGCCGGAATAGAACTCGATCCCCTCGAGGTCGGACACGAGAACCCTCGAAAGGTCGAACAGCGGCCTCGATGCGCCGGACTTCGGGCTATAGACCTGCATGCCGTCGATGTAGACCTGGACGTAGCACTGCAGCGTCGCGCCGTTGATGGAGTCGGCGCGGCTCACGCCGGGATAGTTATTCAGCGACCCGCTGCGTCCGGCCGCCCACGCGTGCGAGCCATGCCCTCGCACGATGTTCAGGCCCGGCGTCTGTCCGAGCACGGACGCGATCGGCCGGTCTTCCATCTTTGCCAGCTCGGCGCGCGTGAAAAAGTGGCCGAAACCGAGCCGGCGGTGTTCTTCGAAGTCGCGCATGCCCACTTCGAGTGCGCGATCGCGTTCCGCCTCGGTGACGAGCACCGAGTCGAGGATCGCCACCCGCGCGAGATAGACCTGGCGGTCCATCGTTGCGCTTCGCGCGAAAGACAGCGTCGTATCGAGCGGGGCGAAGCCCAGATGCCGAACGATCACGTGGTGATCGCCAGGGGGAATCTCGGCGACGCTGAATACGCCGTCATTTCCCGTGCGGGCCACCCTCGAGAGATCGGGAAAATAGACTTCCGCACCCGCGATCGGGGTCTTCGCCGAATCGACCAGGACCGTGCCGGCGAACGTTGCCGTCTGCGGCAGCGCCCGGTCGACGAGGAGATCGGCGCGGGTGATCACGCCGTCGCTGCGGAGATTCCGCACCTCGCTGCGCACCGCCCCCATCGAGGCCCCGAGCGCGATCGTCGTGCCGCGCGGCACCCCGCAGAGGCGATAAACGCCGTCGACCGCGGTTCGGCCCTCGAGACGCCGGCCGGTGCGTTGCACGGCCACTCCGTGCTCGTCCCTCACCGCGATGTCGGTCCACTCGGCGGTCACGCGCGCGTTCGCCGCCGGGATCGTGTCGCCCTTCTGGAAGACTCTCCCGACGATCGCCGCGTCGGAGGGACCGAGCGCTCGCGCGGCGCAGATCGACGCCGTGAGCTGCGCCGCCGACGGCACGCGAATCTGATATGATGCGGTCGAATCGTCGAAGGTGAGCGTCGACTGGTTCACCGATCCGATCGCGTCGAGCTCCGGCGTTCGTGTCTCGACGAGATAGGTGCCGGGAAGCACGCCGGCGATCGAATAGCGCCCACGGCTGTCGGTCGTCGCGCCGGCATTCGCACCCATCAGCGATACGGCCGCATTGGCGATCGGAGTTCCGCTCGCCGAATCGATGACGACGCCGGCCAGCACGAGCGCTGGACGCGACCACAGTGTGTCTCGACCGATCGCGGTCGCTCGCGTTACCAGCACGACCTCGCCGCCGCTCACCTGCAGGCCGGTGAGACGCACCGCGTTGCCGCCGAGTGCCTGCGTGCGCACCACCTCCTCGAGGAGCGGCATGCGGATGTTCCACCGCGAGATCACCCAGCCGCCGTCGGTGAGCCGCGCGAACGCCACATCGCCTCCCGCCACCTCTTCCTCACGCGAGACGTTCACGTAGCGATAGTCGAGTCGCCGCAGCTCGGCGGTCTTGCGGTCGAGCCAGAGCGTGCCCCGGATCTCGGGGAGTTTCTTGCGCTCGGGCGTCGGCTCGAATGCGACACCGACCAGCGTCTGATCGCGGCGGTCGCCGGCCATGCGAAAACAGTGATCCTCGACGAACGCGTTGGAGAGCAGGATGTCGATGCTCGGCGCGAAGTACGTCGTGGTGCGGTCGTTGGCCACCGATACGAAGCCGTTGCGGCGCGCGCTTTCCGGCGTGATGCCGCGCCACGGCTGCGTCACATAGTCCGTTCGCAGCGTCGACGACTGCTCGAGCACACGACGGCCGTCCGGCTCGAGCGTGCGCTCGTAGCTGAGCGTGGTTGCGTTGACCGTCTTGCCCGCCGCCGTGAGCTGCGCGGCGGCGAGCGCCGTGCGCGCCTGGTCGAGAATGGCGAAGGTGGCGAACCCGGAGTCGGCCGCCACGCGGCAGGAATTCCGATCGACGATGCGAACGGTATCGAGCGCGACCAGGGCGCCGGTCAGCGACACACGCCTCGTGACCTCGCCGCCGAGCAGGAGGGGGATCGGCTCGGTGGTGGTCGGCCGATAGCCGATGCGAATCGTGCGGAGGCGATAGGAGCCGGCGCGCGGCGCGGCGACGCGGAACGCGCCCGACTCGGTGCTCAGCGCGCGAGCGACGACCGCCGACGTGCTGTCGAGCATGAACACCACCACGCCGCCGACCGGTCGCTCCGACGCGTCGACGACCGTCCCCAGAATGGTCTGCGCGCGAGTCGACGCGCTCAACGCGACGAGAAGGCCCACGGCGGCGGCACGTTCACGAACGCTCATTGCGAGAATGTGCGGCTCGCGGCCGGCCGGCGCAAATCGTCGGGCTTTCCGGCTAGTCCTTCGAGGGTACCCCGATCAGGTCGCGGACGCGCGCGTAGAGCGCGTCGGCCGTGAACGGCTTGGCGAGCACCGCATCCGGCTCGGAGAAGGAGCGCCGGACCGTATCCTCATCCATGTAGCCCGACATGAGGAGCACCGGCGTTCCGGGCTGGAGCAGATGGAAGTGCTGCGCGAGCTCGCTGCCGTTCATGCGCGGCATCATGACGTCGCTGATCAGCAAGTCGACCGGCTCGGGCAGCGACTTCAACGTCTCGAGCGCGTCGATACCGTCCGACCCCTCGAACACGCGGTAGCCGGCGTCGGCGAGAAGGCGCACGGTGAGCGCCCGGACCCCCTCGTTGTCTTCCGCCACGAGAATGGTCGTCCCCGTGGAAGAACGGAGCAGCCGCTCCTGGCTGCTTCGGCGCGAGCTGCGATCCCCGGTCGCGGCTGGAAAGTGCATGGTGAACCGCGCGCCCTGCCCCGGGTTGCTCTCGACGCCGATGTGGCCGCCCGACTGGAGCACGATGCCGTAGACCGTCGCGAGGCCGAGTCCGGGCCGTCCGTTCGGGTCCTTGGTCGTGAAGAACGGCTCGAACACGCGCGATCGCGTCTCGCGCGACATCCCCGTACCGGTATCCTCGACTTCGATCGCGACGTACCGGCCCGCGGGCACCACCGAATCGGCGCCGATCGTCACGTTGCGCGTGCGAATGGTGAAGCGGCCGCCGCGCGGCATCGCGTCGCGCGAATTGAGCGCCAGGTTGAGGAACACCTGCTCGAGCTGCCCCGGATCGGTGCGCACCATCCATACGTCGGAATCGAGCGCCGTCTCGACGGTGATCGTGTCGCCCAACAGGCGCGCGATGATCTTGACCATGTCGTGCACGACGCCGTTGACACTCACCTCCTCGAGCCGCAGCACCTGCCGCTTGCTGAACGCGAGCAGTTGGCGGGTCAGTCCGGCGGCGCGCTCCGTCGCCTTGAGGATCTCGGCGATGTCCTTGCGCCGCGGGTCGGACATGTCGACGCTGCGCGCGAGGATGTCGCTGAAGCCGCGGATCGACGTGAGCAGGTTGTTGAAGTCGTGCGCGACGCCGCCGGCGAGCTGGCCGACCGCATCCATCTTCTGGGCCTGACGCACCTCTTCCTCGAGCCGGCGGCGCTCGGTGATGTCGCGCGACACCGACAGGATCTCGGCCACGAGGCCGGTCTTCGGGTCGCGCACCGCCTGACTGGTCGTCTCGAACCAGATGTAGTGGCCGTCGCGGCGACGGATGCGATACGCCAGCGTCTCGACGCCGCCCGGGCCCATGAGCCGCGCGCTCGCCGCGCGCATCGCCTCGAGATCCTCGGGATGAGCATACTCGAACAACGACGTGCCCACCAACTCGTCAGGGCTGTACCCGAGCAGCCGGCTGCTCACCGGCGACGCGTAGAGAATCCGGCCGTCGGGCGCCTGGCGGGACAGCATGTCCATCGAATGCTCGGCGAGAAAGCGGTGGCGTTCCTCGCTCTCGCGCAGCGCGATCTCCGCGCGCTTCCGCTCGGTGATGTCGCGCGCGACCGCGAACAGCGACGTGACGTGCCCGTGGCGCTGCTCGATGTGCACGTTCTGCCCGACCCACAACTCCCGGCCGTCGACGGTGATCGCCGGAAACTCCCAGTACGTCACCGGCTGCTTGTCGTGCACCTGCCGCTTGTAGAGGTGGATCCCCTGCTTGTGGAAGTCGGGGCGCACGAAGTCCAGATACGTGCGGCCGACGATCCCAGGCTCGTCCGGATCGAAGCCGAGCATGCGCGAGACGACCGGATTGGCGTAGGTGAACACGCCGTGGGTGTCGATGCGATAGATGCCGTCGCTCGCGCTCTCGACGAGCTGCCGGTAGCGCGCCTCGCTCTCGATCAGCGACCGCTCCACTTCCTTGCGCTCGGTGATGTCGCGCGACATGACGGCGACGCCGTCGTCCAGCTTGACGACCTGGTGGTGGCGCCACCGCACTTCCCCGTGCTCGTTCTGGACGCGCACTTCGTCTTCGAACGACTGCCCCGTTTCGACGACACCGATCAACTGGTCGAGCAGACCGCTCTCGCGAATCGACGGCAGGAGCTCGGTCGCCAACCGCCCGACGGCATCATCCCGGTGGCACTCCAGGAACTCGGCGGCCCGTTCGTTGACCTCGACGATGCGAAAATCCACGACGACATCCTGGTCGTCGCGGACGCTCTCGCACAGAAAGAACGCGTCGAGGCTGGCTGCGATCGCGGCGCGGAAGCGGCTCTCCGTCGAACTGAACGTCAAGGCGCCGTCGAGCGCTCGGGAAGGCGAAGTCACGAAACCAAGACGAAGCGCGGCTTCCGAAAGAAACGGATAGGATGACGGCTGAGCGGCGCCGTGACAGGCTCATAATTTGATGGAGTGCCGGCATATGGCAACGCCCCTCGGAGCCTGAGCATGGTTCTCGTCCTGTCGTCGTTGCTTGTCATCGCCAGCGCCGCCGCCCCAGCGGCGGACGCGTCGGCATACCCCTCACATCCCGCAGCAGATTCTACGGCCATCGTCAAATCTGTACGATCGGCCCAGGCATCGTTCGAGGGCTTCAGACGCAATCGCCTTCCGCGCGGCGAATCGCATGGCGGCGAATGCGACGTTCGCATCGGACGCTACTGCTACTGGCGCGGCGACGAGGACATCGAAGACCCGCCCCCAGAGCCCCTCGAGATCGGAATGCGCCGCGGCGAGTTGATTGCCAAGCTCGATAGCGCGGCGGGCGAGCTCCCGGGCGACGGCTGGATCGCCGCGCAGCGCATTCGCTACCTCGCCGAAGCCGATCGCACCGACGACGCGCTCCTCGCGTCAGAGCAGTGTCGCGCCGACCGTTGGTGGTGCGCCGCGCTCGGCGGCTATGCCGCGCATGTGGCCGGCCGGTTCTCGACCGCCGACTCGCTCTACGCCGTCGCCCTCGATGCCATGCCGCAAAACGTCCGATGCGAGTGGATGGACATCCGCGAGATCGTCGACGGCGCGCTCGAGGATCGGCTGAAAAAGGCGGATTGTGCTGCGCGGGAAGCTACCGCGCGCCGGATCTTCTGGTTTGGCGCACCCTTCTGGTCGGTGAGTCAGACCGATCTGCTCACCGAACATCTCGCGCGCCTGACCCGCGCGCGCATGGTCGAGAAGACGGCGTCGCCCGATGGTGTCCCGTGGGGCAACGACATCCGCACCCTCATGCTGCGCTACGGATGGTCGCGGTGGTTCACCCGCACCGAGCCGGCGTTCGGATCGACGCTCCAGCCTTCGATCACCGGCCACGACGCCGGAATGCCCTACTACTTCATGCCCGCGCCGCGCACCATGGACGGCGGCCCGCGCGAAGAGAAAGTGGAATGGCGACTCGACGACCCACGTGCCGTCTCCGGCTACGCACCGTCGTACGCCCGCTCGATGCACGAGCTCACGAGCCAGGTCGCGTGCTTCCGCCGGGGCGACTCGACCCTCGTCGTCGCCGCCTGGGACGTTCGTCGCGATTCGACGCTCGTCGGGCGCGAGTTGGACGTCGCACTCGTACTCGCCGCACCGGAGACCGTGCTCACGGTCGACTCGTTGTCCAAGCAGCGTGCCGTCGGGCGAATCTCGGCGATCGCCCCCCGGCCGGTGCCCTGGGCGAGCCTCGAGCTCCGCGCGCCGGAGGACCGTCGCGCCGGACGTCTCCGGGTCGAGCTGGCGCCACAGCCGAGCGGTCGCATCCAACTCTCTGATCTGCTCCTCTACGCCCCCACCGAGACTCAGGTCGCCGACCTGGCCTCCGCCCGCGACGAAGCCCTGGGAACCGATCAGGTGCCGGCCTCGCGAGCAGTGGGCGTGTTCTGGGAACTCTACGGCGCCGCTCCGCAAGGCGAGGACATGCGCTTCGCGCTGACCGTCGAGCAGGTCGAGATCGGATGGCGCCAGCGCCTCGCCGAGCGGCTGCGGTTCGCGGATCCGACCACGGCGACCCGCCTGGAGTGGCAGGAACGGGCGCAGCCGGCCGACGGCATCGCACCCCGAGGCATTCGGCTCGACCTGGGCCGGCTTCGCGCGGGAAGGTACCGGCTCGAGCTGACGACGACGGCCAGGGACGGCACCGTCGCGACGACCAGTCGTGAGATCGACGTCCGACAGAGGTAAGGGATCCAACCGGCTCTGGCAAACCGATCGCCGAACCGCAGATTCAAGCGGACCTCAGCTCGAGCTTGCTCCATGCCGTGTCTCACCCGCGCGCACATCGCGTCCGCCGTCGCTCTGTTCGTCGTCGTCAATGTCCCGGTGCGGGCACAGACCGCGGCCGCGACCTTCACCGCCGCCGATGCGCTCGACATCAACAGCTACGCGATCTCCGATCTGACCGACGACGGCCGCTATCTCGTCGTGACGAACACGCTGCGCCGCGACAGCTACGGCCAGGACTACCGTCACGACGGGGATCCGACCTACACGCGGGGCATTCCAGTGCGCCTGCTCGTCATCGACACGCGCAGCGGCGCGGTCCAGCCAGTGTTTCCTGATAAGCGTCCTGTAAAGGAGGCGCACTGGTCGCCCGACGGCAAGCGGCTCGGCATGCTGCTCTACAACGGCGACATCTTCGAGCTGGCGATCTGGGATCGCGCCACGAACAGGTTCACGGTGAGCCATTTGCCCGCCGGGAAGTACGTCGCGGAGAACAGCGATCTCCGCTGGACGCCCGACGGCAAGCAGCTCGTGCTCGCCGTTCACACGGCCGAGTGGCGCAAGCGCGCGCGCGAGACCTTCACCAACATGACGGTCGGCCCGGTGTTCGTGCAGTCGAGTCTCGATCCCTTCCTCGCGTGGGACGACGTGCGCCGGCTCGCCAACGTGCGATCCGTCGCGACGTTCGACCCGGCGACGAGTCAGCTCCACGAGCTCGTGCCCGAAGCGATGATCGGCGCGTACACCGTCGCGGAAGACGGCAGCGCGATCACGTACAATCAGGACATTCAGAAGAAGACCGACTACGACAGCTTCGGATCCGAGGCCTCCCTTCGCTCGCGCGCCGTCACCGCCGGCATGCCCGCGGCCGAACGCACTCTCCTTCCCACGACGAAGGGAATGCAGTTGCAGTGGTCGCAGGACGGCAAGCACTACGCGTATGCCAAGGAGGGCCGGGTCTTCGTCGGATCGATTGCCGGCAACGACCTGAAGCAACTGCTCGGCGCACCGGAGCCCAGGCCCGGCGAGCGGTCCGACACGAGCAAGGCTGTGCGCGATTCCCTCGCCCGCCAGCGCTTCTCCGTCGTTCGCTACAGCCCCGCCGGCGACGCCATCGTCGCGTCGAACCGCGACGGTCTCTGGGTCGTCGACGTCGCGAACGGTGCGCGGACGCTGCTCGTCGCCACGAACGACTCGAGCCCCACCGCCCCGCGCTACTCGGTCGCCGCCTGGAGCGACGACGGAAAGCACATCTACCTGTCCACGCAGTCCCGCACGAAATGGGAGCGCGGCCTCCTGCGCTTCGACCGCGACGCCAACCAACTCGTCGAGCTCGTGAAGGACGGCCGCTCGTACTCGAGCCTCCGCCTCTCGAAGGACGGCAGCACCGCCGTGCTGTCGATCGCCAACGGCAACCGCCCCGCCGACATCTACGTCGCCGACGCGTCGCTCGGCAGCATGCGCCGGGTCGTCGAGAGCAACCCCCAGCTGAACGCCAAGCGGATCGGCGCGACGGAGCTCGTCACCTATCTCGATGCCGACGGCCACCCCAAGAATGCGGTCGTGTTCTATCCGGCGGACTACCAGAAGGGAAAGACCTACCCGACGGTCTTCGAAGTCTACGAGGACTTCTTCGACGACAACTTCGACGTCCGCGCCAACGTCCTCACGGGACATGGCTACGTCGTCGTCCACCCGTCGGTGGACTTCGAGACCGGCTACCCCGGGGAAGCGTGGCTCAAGGGCGTGACCGCCGCGGCGAACAAGCTGATCGAGATGGGCGTGGCGGACTCGGCGCGGCTTGGTCTACAGGGGCAGAGCTACGGCGGCTACGCCACCAACCTCCTCGTCACGCAGACCGACCGGTTCAAGGCCGCCGTCAACATCTCGGGCAAGGTCGACCTGATCAGCTTCTACACCGACAGCCCCCGCCTCGGCGTCCGCAACGTGAACGCCGCCGAGAAGACGCAGGACCGCATCGGCGCGACGATGTGGGAGCAGCCGCAGAAATACGTCGCCCACAGCGCCGT
>Ga0164243_10000403_pt1 | contig 84700 bp, 72 predicted proteins | sample OricompcompostOP_FD_108781 | JGI IMG/M metagenome (GOLD analysis project Ga0164243, IMG submission 108781) | Organic Plus compost microbial communities from Emeryville, California, USA - Original compost - Organic plus compost (OP) | ecosystem: Engineered > Solid waste > Mixed feedstock >... | reverse complement strand
GATCGAGGCGCATATCGGATCGGGCTTGCCGCGTACGGTGCTGGTCGGGCTGCCCGACACCGCACTGTATGAATCCCGGGACCGGTGCAAGGCCGCGATCGGCAACACCGGCCGACAGTGGCCCGATCATCTGGTCACCATCAACCTGTCACCGGCGAGCCTGCCCAAGGCCGGATCGCATTACGACCTGGGCATCGTCGCCGCCGTCCTGGCCGCGGACGGGGCCTTCGACCCTCATGAGCTGCGCAACACGGTGCTGATCGGTGAGCTCGGGCTGGACGGCCGCGTCCGGCCGGTGCGCGGTCTGCTGCCTGCGCTGTTGGCCGCCTCCCAGGACGGGTTCCGGAGGGCGATCGTTCCCAAATCCCAGGCGGGGGAGGCCCGCCTGGTCGACGATCTGGAGATCTTTGGTTTCTCCTCACTGGCCCAGCTGATCGCCTTCCTGCGGGACGACCCGATCCCGGACGATCCGCCCCGGGATGATCACGACCGCGACGCCCGGCCGGTGGTCGACCGCCGGCAACTCGATCTTGCCGAGGTGGCAGGGCAACTGGAGGCCAAATGGGCGCTCGAGGTGGCGGCGGCCGGACGACACCACCTGCTGTTCACCGGACCACCGGGAGTCGGCAAGACGATGCTGGCCGAGCGGCTGCCCGGACTGCTGCCCGACCTCAGCCTGGCCGAGGCTCTGGAGGTCTCGGCGATCCATTCCCTGGCGGGTTTCGCCCTCGAGGACGGATTGATCACCCGGCCGCCGTATTCGGCACCACACCATTCGACGTCGGTGCCCAGCATGGTCGGCGGCGGCAGCCGGGTCGCCCGGCCCGGAGCCATTTCACGGGCCCATCGTGGGGTGTTGTTCCTCGACGAAGCACCGGAGTTCGGCTCCCGGGTGCTGGAGGCACTGCGTACACCCTTGGAATCCGGTGTGATCGCGATCGGCCGGAGCGAGAGCGAGGCGAGATATCCGGCACGGTTCCAATTGGTACTCGCGGCCAACCCATGTCCCTGCGGCAACGCCGGGACGGTCGGCGCGCACTGCGAATGTACGCCGATGGCCGTTCGCCGCTACGGCGAGAAACTCAGCGGTCCGATCCGCGACCGGATCGACGTCGTCCAACCGATGTTGCCGATGACCAAGAGCTATCTGACCGAGTCGCTGAACCGCGTCGAGTCGACGGCCGTGGTCGCTGCCCGGGTGGCCGAGGCCCAGGAGCGGCAGCGGCACCGGCTGTTGGGCACCGGATGGCAGTCCAACAGCGAGGTCCCCGGGAGCTATCTCCGCCGACGGCTGCCGCTCCCGGACAACATCGAGATGCTCGATCGAGCGGTAGCCGCCGGCCGGATCAGTCCGCGCGGTGTCGACAAGACGTTGCGGCTCGCCTGGACCATCAGTGATCTTGCCGGGCTGGCCAGGCCCGGACAACAGGAGCTTTCGACCGCGTTGGCGATGCGGCGCGGAGAACAGGGCCGACGGATCGACGTGAAGGCGGGATGATCATGAAAACCGATGGTGACCTCGCCGGGGTTGTGTCCATCCAGACGCGTGGCACACCGCCGTCGGTCGACTCTGATCATGACCGGCGGGCCCGGATGGTGCTGACCTGTGTCGCTGAGCCGGGGGACCCGGCGATTGCCGGCGAGGTGGTCCGGATCGGTGCGGTCGAGGTGCTGCGCTCGATCCTGGCCGGTGATCACGGTGCGGCGCTGGCCGAACGAGCCGACCGCCTCGACCTGACCGACTACCAGACCGCGATCGCCGCCGGACGGTTCCGGTTCGTCGTGCCCGGCGACCCGGAGTGGCCGCAGGGGCTTGACGACCTGGCCCGGGGTGAGGCGATCCAGCGACGCGGCGGCGCACCCTTCGGACTGTGGCTGCGCGGGCCCGCCAGCCTGTCGGAGCTGACTCAGCGCTCGGTGGCGATCGTCGGGTCCCGGGCCTCCTCCCAGTACGGCGACACCGTCGCCGAGGAGCTCGGGTTCGAGCTGGCGCGGGCCGACTGGACCGTGGTCTCCGGCGGCGCCTTCGGGATCGACTCCGCGGCGCATCGCGGTGCGCTGTCGGCCTCCGGCCCGACGACCGCCGTGCTCGCCTCGGGTGTCGACGCCGGCTATCCGCCCGGCAACCACTCCTTGTTCGAGGCGATCGCCGCCGATCACCTGTTGGTTTCGGAACTGCCGCCCGGCATGCACCCGACCCGGGTCAGGTTCCTGGCCCGGAACCGCGTCATCGCGGCGATGACCCAGGGCACCATCGTGGTCGAAGCTGCGATCCGATCAGGGGCCCGGAACACGGCGAACTGGGCGGTCACCTGTAACCGGCAGTTGATGGCGGTGCCCGGGTCGGTCCATTCGGCGTTGTCGGTGACGCCGCATCTGATGATCAGGGAGGGCCAGGCGGCACTGATCGCCAACGCCGACGAGGCGCTGGAGCTGCTGGCGGCCGTCGGTGATCATCTGGCACCGCGGTCCAGCGGCCCGACCAGGGCGACCGACGCGATGGATGACGTCAGGCTGGCAGTCTTCGAGGCCGTACCGCGGCGGCGTTACCGGACCGCCGGCGAGGTCGCCCTGGCCGCCGACGTCTCGATGCCCCGGTGCCTGGCCGAACTGGCCGCGCTCGCCGACGCAGGATTGGTGCAGTCCGGGCCGGGTGGTTGGCGGCTTCACGACCGGGTGGCTGGCACGGCAGCCGGGTCCGGCAGGGGATGACGATGATGGTCACAACGATTGACCGGACCGGGCCGAGCGCACCGACGTCAACAGAGTCGCCACGTCCGCTGCCGGGTCATTGCCTCGGGTGAGCCCGGACCCCAGCGCCACCGCAACAGCGCCGGCCCTGATCCAGTCGGCCGCGTCCTGGGGTGCGACGCCACCGGTCGGCACACAACGCAATTGCGGCAGGGCGGCGAGCACGTCGGACAGTGTTTTCGGCGTCCACTGACTGGCCGGGAACACCTTGACCAGATCCGCGCCGAGGGTGTGAGCCTGCAGCATCTCGGTCGGTGTTGCGGCGCCGACCGCGGTCGCCACGTCGTACCGGCGGCCGATCTCGATCACTCCCTCGACGACGGTCGGGGTGACCAGCAGCCGGGCACCGTTGAGCACGGCCAGCCGCGCGGTCTCGGCATCGAGCACCGTCCCGGCGCCGAGCACGGCGCCGTCGGGTAGCGAGGCGTTCAGTTCGGCCAGCGCCTGCAGGCCGCCGGGGGTGGTCAGCGCCACTTCGACAACGGTGACGCCGGCGGCCCACAACTTCCGGGCAAGATCGACGGCCCGGTCGGCAGAATCGGTGCGGATGATGCCGATCACTCCGGTTCCGGTGATCCGTCGGGTCACCGCCGAGGCGCTGAAATCGTTCATGATCATCGTCCTTTCGCCGGTCAGCGGATCACGTCGGCGCCGCCGGCAAGCACCTGTTCCAGCAGCGCCCGCGTGGGCAGTCCGGTGCAGTCGCCGCGGACGCACACCACCAGGGAAGCGACGACCGCTCCGGTACGCAACCGGGTCGCCGCATCCTCCTCGCTGGCGCCGTCCGCGCCGTCCAGCCAGGCGGAGATCCAGCCTGCGTTGAAGCCGTCGCCGGCGCCGATCGGATCCACCAGCGGAACCGCTCGCACACCGGCGTGCACCAGTTCGCCGGAGGCCGACAGGTATTCGTAGGAACCACGTCCGCCGTCCTTGACGATCACCGAGCGGGCACCGAGATCGGCGTACCAGCGTTCCGGATCGACGCCGGGGGAGATGATCTCTGCTTCGTCGCGGCCGGTGAAGACGATGTCGGCGTACGGCGCCAGCCGCTTGATGATCAACCGCCAGCGATCGGGATCGGCCAACCGGAGGCGCAGGTTCGGGTCGAAACAGACAGTCGCTCCGGACCGCTTTGCGAGGTTCATCGCCTCCTCGGTGGCGGACAAGGTCGACTCGGACAACGCGGCGGTGATCCCGGTGACGTGCAGCAACCGGGTGTCGGTGATCAACTCGGTCGCCAGGTTGTCCGGTGCCAGCGCGGTGGCCGCGCTGCCCGCGCGCCGGTACTCCACGGTGATCGGACGGCCCTGCGGACTGTCCCGGATCAGCAGCCCGGTCGGCCGTTCATGATCATCGACCAGACGGCTGACGTCGACCCCTTCGGAGCGCAGAGTCTGCCGGATCCGCTCGCCGAAGCTGTCCGCACCCACCCGGCCGAAATAGCCGACCCGATGCCCCAGCCGGGCCAACCCGGTGGCCAGATTGCTCTCCGCCCCGGCGATGCCGTACTCGAATCCCTGAGCGATCGGCAACGGCAGATCATCGGCGGCGAGCATGAGCACCATCGGCTCACCGAAGGTCACGACGTCGTATCTGCGGCTCTCCTGTGACACCCCAGACATCTTGCCAGGTAGCCTCCGGCCGCCGGTGACAGGCCTTCGGTCAGTTCGGCCCGACCCGCTGGGGTCGACCGGATCGCGTCACCCCTGCATCAGGAATCGTTTGAGCAGTGGCCCGGCGACACCGGACCCGCTGTCGCCGTCGTTGACGAACACCGCAACGGCAAGATCATCACGGGCAGCGACCATCCAGGCATGCGTCTTCGGCGGGGTGTCGGTGCCGTACTCCGCGGTCCCGGTCTTGGCGATCACCGACGGCGGCTGCAGGGACTGCAGCGCCGCACCGGAGCCCTCGGTGACCACGCTGTGCATCAGTGAGCGCAACTGCTCGGCCTCGCCGGCCGTCAACGGGGCACCCTTCGGTTTGGCGGTGACACCATGCACCAGATGCGGAACGACCGTGTGTCCGGCCTGGACGGAGGCAACCACGGTGGCCATGGCGATCGGCGACCCGAGCACCCGGCCCTGCCCGATCATCTCGGCAGCCCGTTCGGTCTCCGACTCCGGCTTGGGAATGGAGCCGAAGTAGGCGGGGAAACCCACGTCGTAGTCGGTGCCGAAGCCCAGCGATGCAGCGGCCGCGTTGAGATCGTCGGAATCCACCGTGTGCCGCTGCCCGATGAACGCGGTGTTGCAGGAGTTGGCGAAGGCGGTACGGAAGTCGACGTCGCCGAGCTTGGAACTCGGGTAGTCGTTGTAGTTCTTGAAGTGCCGGCCGTCCACCGTGATCGTAGCGGGGCAGGCCATCGCCTGATCCGGCTTGACGCCCTTGCGGATCAGCGCCAGCGAATCGATGATCTTGAAAGTGGATCCCGGCGGATACTGACCGTAGGTCGCCAGGTTCTGGTTGTCGGCGGCGTCGTTGACCCCGGCCGCGACGATCGCGCCGGTGGACGGTCTGATCGCAACCAGGGCACTGGCCGGATCGGAGTCGGCCAGAATCGTCTCCGCCGCGTCCTGCAGGTCCCGGTCCAGGGTGATCTTGAGATCCTTGCCGGCCACCGCCTGCTGATGGAAGACGCGGGTGGTGTGGGTGATCGGGGCCGACGATGAAGAGGACGGGGTCGCCGGAGCTGACGGCGATGCGGATGCCGCTGCGCCACCGGAGGATTTCGGCGGGACGACGCTCACCGAGATGTCCGGGGTCCCGCTGAGCTTCTTGTCGTAACGCAGTTCCAGACCGGACAATCCCACCTGATCGCCGGGCGCGATCGTCCCGCCGGACTTGTCGACGATCTCTGCGGTCGCCTCCCCGACGGTGCCGAGGATGGGTGCCGCGAACGACTTGGTCGGTGCGAGCATTGCCCGGCCCTCCAGCACGACGGCGCCGTCGATGGCGGTGATCTTGGACTCGCTCGGCATCCGCGGATCGCCTTTGCGGAAGACGATCGCCGGTACGAACGCCGACGGTCCGGAGGCCTTCACCAGTTTCACGTAGTCATGGGTGTCGATGTCCAGCAGTGACGCCAGGGTGGCCGCCGATTTCGCGGCCTTGGCCGCGGTCACCTTGGTTTTGTCGATTCCGATCCGTTCGACGGTCCGCAGTTTGACCAGCGCAGTTCCGTTGTCGTCGATGATCTCACCGCGCTCGGCCTGTTGCCGGCTCAGCACCAGATGTGCGCCGGGGACCAGATGCGGTTCGACGATCGACGGTGACCACGCCGGCTGCCAGTTGTCGCCGATCTTGTCGAACCGGGCACTGACCTGGTAACGCCAGGGTTTGGCAGCGCCCGGAATCCGCCAGGTCATCGCAATCGTGCTGGTCGCGCTGTCGCCGTCCACCTGCGGATCGCCCGTCACCTTGGCGGTCAGCTCGGCCGATCCGAGCGGATCGATCAGCGAGGTGAAGTCCTTGGCCGCGTTGGGTGCGCCATCGGCGAACGTGATCGACGAGACGTCCTTGGCCGACAATGCTGCCACGAGCCGGCCGGCCGCCTTTGCGGCCCCTTCGGTGTCCGGCTTTCCCGGCAGATTGATGTTGCCGCTGCAGCCGGTCACCATCACCGCGACCAGCAGTCCGGCCGCCAGCCGGGTGCGGCGTTGTCGTCGGACGGGGCCGGGTGTCGGGTTCTGTTCGGGGGTCACGAGTTCACAGTGATACCAGCGTGGACGCGCCGATCCCGAGGCCGGGTCGGTCGTCGATGCACGATCGTTGCCTGATGTCAGGCTGCAGTCGGAAGCCGATCGTCCGGAATCATCCCTAGGGTGCCTTGACAACGGTGTTGCCGCCTGCAGCGGTCGGCACCGGAGCCCGATCGAGTGGACCTGATCAAGGAGCCGACCATGGCATCGGACAGCGACCTTCCGGCGGACTGGCGATTGATCAACCAGCGCGCCTGCAGCTGGTACCAGGGCTCCTCCCATGCGGCCGGAGCTTCGCTGCTGGCCCGGATCGCCGGATCTGTCGACAACAGGCAGCTGCCGGACGTCGACATCCGTGCCGGCGGCGTACGGGTCCGGATGGCGCCGGACGCCGCCGCTGCAAGCGCTGTGTCCGCGGCAGCCACCGATCTCGGCCTGACCCCCGATCCGACGGCCGTGACCGAACTGGGCTACGTCATCGAAGCCGCCGATCCGGCAGCGCTCCAGCCGTTCTGGCAGACGGTGCTCGACTACCGGCCTGTTCCCGGTCCGGCGCGCAGCGGGATTGCCGGATCCGGCGGGATCGACCTGGTCGACCCGCTGCGTCGTGATCCGAAGGTCGGGATCCGGCAGCTGTCCGAGCCGCGACCGATGAACGATCGGCTGCACCTGGACGTCGGCCGGCCGCCGGACACCGTTGCGGACATTCACCGGGCGCTCGGCCAGCAGCCCAGCGGCCCGTACGGCGTGTTGCTCACCGACGCCGAGGGCAACGAAGTCGATCTGTGCCCGGGCGATGGGTTGTCGCCGGACGCCGTGGATTGGCAGACCATGTTCTCCGCGCTGGCCTGCTATCCGACGCCGTCGTCGGAGGTCACCACCCGCCTGGTCACCGCCGTCGCCGAACTCGCCGATCAGGCGGCTCGTTGCCTGCTGATCGACGTGCGCCCCGAAGGCGTGGTGATCGACAGTGCGAAGGACCAGTGGGAGGGTGCCGAGGGCGCTGATCCTGCGTTCGTCGAGCTGGCCGCCCGGATCCAGCGCGCCGCCCGAGCCCTGGGCCTGACCGCCGACCCGAACCTGTCCCGGTTCTGCCAACTCGGCATCGCCGGCCGGGACGTCCCTCGGCTGCGCGCCTTCTGGAGCGAGGTGCTGGGCTACGTCCCTGACCCCCGGCCCCAGGTCACCGACATCTACGATCCGCGGCGGCTCAATCCGGTGATCTTCTTCCAGGACCTGGATCCGGCCGAGGAGGACCGTGCGCGACAGCGCAACCGGCTGCACATCAGCCTGGCCGTGTCGGCCGACACGGTGTCGTCGCTGACGGCATCGGTGGTTGCGGCGGGCGGCCGGATCGTGGACGATCCCGACGACCGGGTCTGCCGCACGCTGGCTGACCCGGAGGGCAACGAGATCAGGGTGACGGGCTTCTAGAGTCGATCCGCCGCCGGCTACTGCCCGGGTTCGGCGAGCAGGTCGGTGTACTGCGGGTGGTCGATCAGGAAGCGTTGGGTGTAGGAGCACACCGGCACGACGGACAAGCCGCGCCGCCGGACATCGTCCAGGGCGTACGCGGTCAGCCGGCCGGCGAAGCCCCGTCCCTGATGGGCCGGATCCGTTTCGGTGTGCAGGAACACCACCGTGCCGGGCCGTTCGCGGTAGTCGATCAGCCCGACAACCGCTCCGTCGAGTCGTGCGGTCCATCGGCTCCCGGACTCGTCGCGAGCCAGTTCCAGCCGATCCGCGTCCCGATCGCCCGGCTGCCCACCCTCGGCGTGGTTCATCCGCGACTTCCTTCCGTGATCCGGGTGATCAAACGGTCCCGGGCAGCCGGCCATTCCTCCGACAGCATGGAGAACTGGACGGTGTCCCGCCAACTGCCGTCCCGACGGATCCGGTTGTGCCGGAGAACACCCTCCCGGACGGCGCCCAGCCGGGCAATGGCCTGCTGGGAGCGGGCGTTGCGGATGTCGCTGTGCCAGACCACCCGTTCCGCACCGAGCTGGTCGAACGCCCGGCTCAACATGATCAACTTCGAGGTGCTGTTCAGCCAGGTCCGCCACCACGGATAGCCGATCCAGGTGTGACCGATCGCCAGGGATCGGGCCGTCGGATTGATCTCGTAGAAGGAGGTGGTCCCGGCGAACTCACCGGTCCCGACGACGATCTGGGCGTACGGCAGCTGGTCGGCCGGGGCGTTCAGCCGGTCGATCACGGCCACCGTCTCGGCGATCGTCCGCGGCGGGTCGTAGGAGAGATGGCCGAAGACCTGATCGGCGTGGTCTCCGGCGGCGGCCAGGAAACCCTCGGCGTGATCGCGGGTCAACGGTTCCAGACGGAGGCGGGGTTGGGCTGCCACGAGCCCGGCGTCAGTCAGCTGTGGGCAGGAGGACCAGTCGTCGGACACCCGAGGATCTTCGCACGGTGCCCCGCCGTCGGTTCGGTCCGGGTGGCGGCGGGACGGCCCGGACCCAGAGTGACACCGGTCGGGTGCACTAGGCCCGGTGGCCGACCACGAAGATCCGCCGGAAGCCGAGCACCGTCCCGTACGGCTGCTGTGGGTACGCCTCCCGCAGCAGCTTCTTGTATTCGGCCGTGAAGATCGCTCGTTCCTCCTCGGGCAGCGCCTGCAGGTACGGCCGCGCGCCGGTTCCGGAGATCCAGTCGAAGACCGGATCCTCGCCCTGCAGCACGTGCAGATAGGTGGTCTCCCAGGCGTCGGTGGATAGGCCGAGCCCCGCCAGGTCGGCGAGATACACCTCGGCCGGCGGCATGATCCGGCGATCGATGCCGCCGGTCCAGCGCGCGAACCGCGGATCCTGACCGAGCCGGTGCAACAGTGTGTGGCTGGGCGCGGTCTGGTTGCCGGGCACCTGGAAGGCGAGCCAGCCGCCGGGCGCCAGGGCGTCGACCAGCCGGGGGATCAACGCGCGATTCCGGTCGACCCACTGCAACATGGCATTGCTGACGATCACGTCGACCGGTTGCTCCGGGGCGAAGTCGGCGACGTCCTGCTGACGGAACTTCACCCGCGGCCCTGTGTGGCGTTGCGCCGCTTGGATCATCTCCGCCGACGAGTCGATGCCGATCACCTCGGCCGAGGGCCACCGTTGCGCCAGGGTCGCGGTGAGCTGACCCGGTCCGCAACCGAGGTCGACCACGGTCCGCGGCTCCGCGACACCGATCCGCGCGGTCAGTTCGAAGAAGGGACGGGAGCGTTCGTCGGCGTACTGCAGGTAGTGGCCGGGATCCCAGACGGGCATGCGTTACCTCCACAAAGTATCTTGACGTCAAGATACTAGCGGGCCGCGGCGGAGCCGTCGACCGAGGGGCGGCGCGCGCGTTCCGGACCGGTTTTCGCAGATCACGACCTAGGATGAAGCAGGCTCGCCGCTGTTCCTCCGTGGCGAGCGGTGACGGGTCGACAGAGGAGCATGGGGTGTCGGAGAACGACGGATCGACGGTAACGGCGGTGGCCGAACCGGGGCGTGCCGCGGATGCGCGGGGGCGGACCCGGATCCTTGTGGTGGACGACGACGCGGCCCTGGCCGAGATGCTCTCGATCGTCCTGCGCAACGAGGGCTTCGAACCGGTGTGGTGTGCCAACGGCGACAAGGCGCTGGCCACTTTCCACGAGGCCCGACCCGATCTGGTCCTGCTGGACCTGATGCTCCCCGGCCGGGACGGGGTGGACGTCTGCAAGGACCTGCGCGCCGAGTCCGGTGTGCCGATCATCATGCTCACCGCCAAGTCCGACACCATCGACGTGGTCAACGGCCTGGAGGCGGGCGCCGACGATTACGTCGCCAAGCCGTTCAAGGCCAAGGAACTGGTGGCCAGGATCCGGACCCGGTTGCGCCGTACCCCCGAGGATGCCGAGGTCGAGACGTTGCGGATCGGTGATCTGGTGATCAGCGTCGACGGGCACAGCGTCAAACGCAACGGACAACCCATCGCGTTGACCCCGCTGGAGTTCGACCTCCTGCTGGCCCTCGCCCGTCGGCCGTGGCAGGTCTTCAGCCGGGAGGTCCTGCTGGAACAGGTCTGGGGCTACCGACACGCCGCGGACACCCGACTGGTCAACGTGCACGTGCAGCGGTTGCGCTCCAAGATCGAGAAGGATCCCGAGCATCCGGAGATCGTGATCACCGTACGCGGCATCGGCTACAAGGCTGGAGAGGCTTCGTCCTGACCGGGACGCTTGTGACATACCGTGACTGATCTACCGTGACAGATGGCCTGGAACCACTGATCGACCCGCTGCAACCGCAACGTCGGTGGTGGCGCCTCCCGGTCGACGCCTGGCAGCGCTCGCTGCCGCTGCGGGTGGTCTCGACCACCTTCATCGCCTCCGTCGTGGTGATGGTGCTGGGCGGCATCCTGCTCATGCAGCAGGCCGCCATCGGTGTGCTCAACGCCAAGGACCAGGCCGCCAACGGGCAGGCCAACTTCGCCGTCCGGACCGCGCAGTCCAAACTCGACGCCCTGAACATCGACAGCGACACCAACATCAACGACACGCTGGCCGGGATACTCACCGACATCTCCGACAAGAGTGGCAGTACCGGCGGCTACTACGTGATCGTCGAGTCCCAACTGGGCATCCAGAAGTCCAGCAACGACATCTCCGAGTCCAGCGTGCCGGAGAACCTGCGCGAGTGGGTGCAGAGCCGGCACAACGACACCCGGCTCTGGAAGGCGCCGACCGAGGTACGCACGCTGAGTGGACAGAACGTTCCCGGCGAGGCGTTCGGGACCGTTCTCCAGGTGCCCGGCACCGAGGGCTATCAGGTGTATGTGATCTTCCCGATGGAGCAGGAGGCCGAGACCCTCCGGTCGTTGCAACGGGCGGTGGTGATCACCGGCGCCGTGTTGATCTTCCTGCTCACCTTCATCGCCGGACTGGTCGCCCGGCAGGTGGTCTCGCCGATCCGGGCTGCCCGGCGTGCCGCCGAGCGACTGGCCTCGGGCAACCTCGAGGACCGGATGACCGTCCGGGGCAAAGATGATCTTGCCCGGCTGGCGCTGTCGATGAACTACATGGCCTCCGAGCTGCAGAAGCAGATCACCCAGCTGGAGGAGCTGTCCCGGGTGCAGCAGCGGTTCGTCACCGACGTCTCCCACGAGCTGCGGACCCCGCTGACCACCGTGCGGATGGCCGCCGAGATGTTGTACGAGGCAAGGGAGGACTTCGATCCGGTTGCCTCCCGCTCGGCAGAGCTGTTGCAGGTCGAACTCGACCGTTTCGAGTCGCTGCTCTCCGATCTGCTGGAGATCTCCCGGTTCGACGCCGGAGCAGCCGTGCTGGCGCCGGCCGAGACCGACATCAATCAGTTGGTGGAGCGGGTGGTCGGCGGGACCGCGTCGCTGGCCGACTCCTCCGACACCGAGATCCGGATCCATTCACCAGGGCCGATCAGCGCAGAGATCGACAGCCGGCGGATCGAGCGCGTCCTGCGCAACCTGCTGGTCAATGCCATCGAGCACGGCGAGTCCCGGCCGATCGACATCCTGCTGGCCAGCGACGATCATGCCGTGGCGATCGCCGTTCGTGATCATGGTGTCGGGTTCGAGGCGGCGCAGGCCAAGCAGGTCTTCCATCGTTTCTGGCGCGCCGACCCGTCCCGGGAAAGGCGGATCGGCGGCACCGGGCTGGGGTTGTCCATCTCGATGGAGGACACCCGGCTGCACGGTGGCTGGCTGAACGCCTGGGGCCGGCCCGGTCGCGGCGCGCAGTTCCGCGTCACCCTGCCCCGGCGGGCAGGGGACATCCTGGAGCAGTCACCGCTGCCGTTGGTGCCGCGGGATCTGATCTCGCCGCTGCCGCTGTCGGGTACCGACGAGGCCGGGTCGCCCTCCAGCCCCGATGACCGCTTCGACCGCGGATCGGACGGTGGCGGTTCGACGGACGCGTTTGCCGCCGACTCCGCTGCTCGACCGGACGCCGATCGCCCGGACACTGAGCAGGCAGACGCGGAGCGATCCGATCATGCCGAGCACGGCTCCCGGATCCATGATCATGATCTTGCCGGCACCACCGCGGGCAACGACCCGCAGGATCCCCGATGATCACCGCAACGACCCGCCGCCGGGTCTGGCCGGCGATGATCATCGGCCCGCTGCTGGCTGTCCTTACCCTGGCCGGCTGTGTCTCGGTGCCAACCAGCGGCAGCGTGGAACAGGCCGATTCCGGCACCCGGCCGGGCAACAACCGGCCAGAGGTCGTGCCGAAACCGCCGGTGCAGAACGCCTCGCCGCGGGTGATCATCGACGGTTTCCTGCTGGCGATGAGCCGCTACCAGCCGGGTTACCAGATCGCCAAGCAGTTCCTCACCGCCGACGCTCGGGCACGCTGGCGTCCGGAGGACAAGATCACCATCTACAACAACCCGAAGTACGACAGTACCGAGAGCAATGTCGTGCTGACGATGAGCCGGGTCGGCGAGGTGGGTGCCGACGGGAGCTACAACACCACGTCGGGGGAACTGACCCAGGACTTCGCCATGCAGAAGGATGCGAAGGGTCAGTGGCGGATCAGCAACCCGCCGGACGGTCTGTTGATCAGCGACACCAGCTTCAGCGCAACCTACGCCTCGTACAACCTGTACTTCTTCGACCCCCAGTTCCGCACGCTGGTACCCGACCCGATCTATCTGCCGACGGATGGGCAGACGGCGACGGCATTGGTGCAGGCGCTGCTGCGCGGACCGACCACCTCGCTGCGCCCGGCCGTCACGACGGCGTTCCCGCGTACCTCGTTGAGCAGTGTGCCGATCGTCGACGGACTGGCCCAGATCTCCCTGGGTAACCCGGCCACCTCGCTGAAGGACGAGCAGTTGTCCCAGATGGCCGCGCAGATCGCCTGGACACTGGGTCAGATCGACGACTCCGGTCCGCGCGGCTTCCGGTTGACCGTCAACGGCAACACCCTGCGGGTGCCCGGCCAGGTCGGCAGCGGCGACTCGGCGTACGTGCCGATCTCCTACGGTGCTCGGTACGCACCGGTGCCGGACCGGGCCAGCGACGACCTGTACGGCCTGCAGAACAACACCGTGGTCGCGGTCCGCGGCGACGGCTCCCAGATCTCACCGGTGCCCGGACCGCTCGGCCGGAAGGGCTTCGCCATCAGTTCTGTCGCAGTCAACGCCTCGGCCAAGATGCTGGCGGCGGTGACCGACACCCGGCAGATCCTGCGCACCCAGATGTCGGGTGGCAACAGCGTGCGCACCCTGCTCTACGACCAGCAGGCGCTGTTGCGACCCGACTTCACGCGGTTCGACGAGCTCTGGGCGGTCAGCGGCCCGCCGCGCGGCCAGGTGATCAGGGTGTTCAACGGAACCAGCACCAAACCGACCCGGGTCGACGCGCCGTGGCTGAAGAAGGTCCGCGTGATCAACTTCCAGATCTCGCCGGACGGTACCCGGATGGCCCTGATCGGCCATGCCGGCAAGAACGACCTGCTGGCGATCGCGCCGATCGTCCGCGGCGACTCGATCCGACTGGGCAACCCGCGGATCATCGATCTCGCCGAGACCGACGCCACCCGGATCGAGAAGCTTGCCGATCTCGGCTGGATCTCCTCGACCCGGCTGCTGATCCTCGGAGCCACCACCGAGGGCGCCAGTTTCGAGCCGTACGGTGTGGAGATCGACGGCTCGCAGTTCGAACGGGTCGGCACCTCCGACAACTGGGGAGCGACCTCGCTGGCCTCCGCCGCCGACCGCAGCGGCGCCTTCCACGCGGTGGTCTCCGGCAAGGGCTCGAAGTCCTGGATCTACCGCAGCGGCGACCAGTGGAGCCAGTTCGCCGGGTCGCTGTCGGCCGCTACCTACCCCGGCTGACCACTGCTGACCGGCCGGTGTCGAACCGACGGGTTCTCCACAGCTCTCGATCCGTCGGCCCACCCGCGGCGGGCGATCCGGCGATAGTGGTCGGATGGACGCATCCCGGCAGCTGGAGCACTGGATCTCGGTTGCCGGTGACCTGCTGCTGGGCCCAGCCTGCCCCGGCTGCGGACGCCCCGGCGTCGGACTCTGCCCCGGCTGCCGGGCCGCGCTGACCGCGCCGCGCCCCCGCCCCACCAGGCCGACCCCGTGCCCGCCCGGGTTCCCGCCGACGATCAGCGGAGGACCCTACGACGACCTGATGCGCAACCTGATCTCGGCGCACAAGGAACGGCAGGCCTGGCTGCTGACCCCGGCCCTCGGTCGGCGACTGGCCGACACCGCCGCGCCGTTGGTCCGGGCCGCCGGGACGGCACCGGTCTGGCTGGTGCCCGTCCCCTCGGCGGCAGCCGCCGTCCGTTCCCGCGGCAGGGACGCCACCGCTGCCTTGGCCGGCTCCGCTGCCCGCCGGTTGTCCCGTCGGCGTACCGGCAGCGTCCGGATGGTCCGGGTGCTCCGTCCGGTACGCCGACTGGCCGATCAGTCCGATCTCACCGAAGCCGAACGGCGCGCCAACCTGGCCGGTGCCTACGCGATACGCCGCTCCCGAATGCCGCGGAATCCGGTTGCGGTGATCATCGTCGACGACCTGGTGACCACCGGCTCCAGTCTTGCCGAGGCAGCCAGGGCGCTGTCTGCCGCCGACCTGGCGGTGGTCGGCGCCGCAGTGCTGGCCGCGACCGTACGACGTCGTTCGCCGACCGGATCGAGCCGGCGGCAGGGCAGTGGTGTTGGATAGCTGACCTGATGATCACCCTCACCGAGATCCGAAGCGCCGCCGCCGCGATCGCCCCGTACATCCTCCGGACGCCGACCATGACCGCCCCGGGACTGTCCGACCTGCTCGGCGCCGAGGTGACGATCAAGATCGAAGCCCTGCAACGCACCGGCTCGTTCAAGGCCAGGGGCGCCACGGCGAAGCTGCTGTCGCTGACCGAGGAGGAACGCCAACGCGGTGTGGTCGCGGTCAGCGGCGGCAACCACGGCATCGCGGTCGCCGTGATGGCCGCCGCGCTGGGTGTCGCGGCCACGGTGGTGATGCCGGCCGGCGCGCCGCAGGACTCGATCGACCGGGCCCGGGCCGCCGGCGCGGCGGTGGAACTCACCGACGGCATGCCGGCCGCCTTCGACCGGACGAACGCTCTGCAGACCGAGGGCCAGGTGCTCGTCCACCCGTTCGACGACGAGATCGTGGTCGCCGGTCAGGGAACGGTCGGGCTGGAAATCGCCGAGGACGCCGGTGAGCTGACCGATGTCCTGGTCAGCGTCGGCGGCGGCGGGCTGATCGCGGGCGTCGCCGCAGCGCTCAGCCGATTGCGCCCAGACGTGCGCATCTGGGGCGTGGAACCGGAAGGCGCCCGCACGCTGAGCGACGCGCTCGCGGCCGGCAAGCCGGTGCCCACGACGCTGTCGTCGATGATCAGCACATTGAGCGCACCCAACGTGTCGGAGCTGACCCTGGAGCATGCTGCCCTGCTGGACGACGTCCTGCTGGTCAGCGATCGGGACTGCGTCGCCGGGACCCTGGAGCTGGCCGACCGGGCCAAGGTCTGGATCGAACCGGCCGACGGGTCGCTGCTGCCCGCGGCCCGCCAGGTGCTGGACCGGGTCGGGCCGACTGCCCGGCTCGGGTTGGTGCTGTCCGGCGGCAACGCCACCACCCAGGACGTCCGGCGGTGGGCCGACCGGTTCGGCCTCTGAGCGGACGGGGCTGGACGACCGGGCAGGACGACTGCGCCGGGACGACTGCGCAGGGACGACTGAGCAGGGGAGCCCGGCAGGAGGGTACGGCGCCGGTTCAGCGGCCGGCCGCAACTTCCTGTCCGGCGCGGCGATGCAGCCCCAACCCGCCCTCGAGCACCGGATAGATCATGATCACCGCCAGGATGGCGAAGGCGATCCGGAAGGGGGCGTCCGGCCCGACGTGCGGATGGGTCACCGCCAGGATCCCCTCGGCACCGCGCAACGCCAGGGCGCCGAAGGCCACACCCAGACCTGCGGCGATCTGCCCGATCGTCGAGGACAGCGTGTTGGCCTCCGACATCTGCCGTACCGGGATGTCGGCGAACTGCAGCGAGTTGTAGCCGCTGAAGCCGATCGACCGGAACACGCCGCTGGCGAACAGCAGGACGACGATCAGCCAGACCGGCGATTCCGGGGTGAGCAGCGCGCAGGCGGCGAAGACCAGCCCGCCGCACAGCGAACTGCCGACGACGATCCGCTTGAAGCCGAAGCGGCGGATCAACGGGCTGGTGGCCGGCTTGATCAGCACGTTCCCGGCGAACAACGCCATCACCAGGACCCCGGCCCGGGCGGCACTCCAGCCGTACCCGAGCTGGAACATCAACGGCAGCAGGAACGGTGCGGCCGAGATCACCAGCCGGTAGACCATGCCGCTGGCGTTGACCACCCGGAAGGTGGGAACCCGCATCGCGCCCAGATCGAGCAGCGGGTGCTCCCGGTGCCGGATGCCCATCCAGAAGGCGACGCCGAGCGCGACGGAGAGCGCCAACAACACCGTGGTCAACGGCCAGTTCGTCGACCGGTCGCCGCCGCCGATCTGCTCCAGTCCGAGCAGCAGCGCGGCCAGGCAGCCGCCGCAGAGTACGAAGCCGATCCAATCCAGCTTCGGCACTCGCGGGGCCGGCCCGTCGGTGACCAGTACCAGGGCGGCGACGAAACAACCGATCCCGATCGGCAGGTTGATCAGGAAGATCCAGTGCCAGGAGGCGTAGCTCGCGAGCCAGCCGCCGAGGGTCGGCGCGATCACCGGCGCCAGCAGCGCGGGCCAGGTCAGGTACGCCGTCGCCGCCAGCAGGTCACGTTTGGACGTGTTGCGCAGCACCACCAGACGGCCGACCGGCACCATCATCGACCCGCCGATGCCCTGCACGATCCGCAGCAGGCAGAGCACCGCGAGATTCGGACTCATCGCGCAGAACACCGACGAGACAGTGAAGATCGCGATTGCCAACAAGAAGATCCGCCGGGCACCGAACCGGTCCGTCAGCCAGCCGGAGACCGGAATACCGACCGCCAGCGTGACCAGATAGCTGGTCATGGCGGCATTGATCGCAACCGCCTGGGTACCCAGATCGTCGGCAATGGCCGGCGCAGCGGTGGCGATGATGGTGCCGTCCAGATTCTCCATGAAGAAGGTGATGGCGGCGAGCACTGCCAACGGGCGGTTCAACCCGGGGCCGACGGCCGACTCCTCGGGCGCATCGGGGCGGGCGGACGTCACGGTGCAAGGCTATTGGGCCGGATGCGCGACGACCGGGTCGGGGTGGGGCCCCAGGTCACAGCTGTCGGTTGTCGGTGGTGCCGAAGCGTCCACATGCTGGACGGCTCCGGCGGCCGATCGATGGACGTCAGCGGTTGCCGGGCGGCAGACGTACGGGTCGAAAATGATCGGTGGCCGGTTCTCTGGAATTTGGTCCCGGACGGGGCTACCGTCTGGTTATGGCGAAGCAAGCCATCGGGACGCACACCCACGGTGCGCAGTCGGGCCGGGCCGCAGCTCCGAGAGGAGCGCGGCCTTTTGTGTTCTTTCCGGCCGATGGCAAGCCTGTTGCAGAAATCCCCGTTCGAACAATCACTGCTCCCCGGCACCCGTCCCGGGAGCTGACAGCCGTTGGAGGTTGGACATGGACGTTGTCGTCAAGAGCCGGCATTGTGCACTGCCCGAGCAGTTCCGCTCCTACGTCGATGAAAAGATCACCAGGCTCGAAAAACTGAACGGTCGGGTGATCCGGGTCGACGTCGAAGTGTCCGCCGAACGCAACAGACGACAACTTGATCATGGAAGTCGGGTGGAGATCACCCTGCACACCAAGGGCCCGGTGGTCCGCGCCGAAGCGGCGGCGGAGTCCAAGACCGCAGCTTTTGATCTTGCTCTGGAGAAGCTGATGGCCCAGCTTCGCAAGGCGGCCGACCGTCGCCGGGTCCATCACGGAAGCCACAAACCGCGGTCGCTGCAGGAGGCGACCGCCGGACTCCCGACCGATCCGGCCTCGACCAACGGCAGCCTGCAGGAGGACGCCGGGACCCGCGACGTCGCCGGCATCCAGGTGGAGGGCGACGGGCCGCTGGTGGTCCGCCAGAAGACCCACCAGGCCGCGCCGATGACGCTGTGCGAGGCGCTGGACGCGATGGAACTGGTCGGCCATGACTTCTACCTGTTCATCGACAAGGAAGTCCAGGCACCCAGCGTCGTCTACCGCCGCAAGGGCTACGACTACGGCGTGATCAGGCTGGAGAACGTCGAGGCCGTGGTCCACTGACCCGACGGCTTCGTCGACCGGCGCGATCCGCGCCGGTCCTCGGTGATGGTGTCGGTGCCGGCGTCTAGGCTCCGATCCGTGCGCAAGCAATCACTGTCGAAGGCCCAGGCCCGCCGGGTGGCACTGGCCGCCCAGGGTTTCGCCGGTCACCACACCGGCGGGCGGGGCGGGCAGCGGGCAGACCGGACGCCGGGCATGCGCGACGTCCAAGCAGTGATTCGCCGGCTCGCCCAGTTCCAGATCGACACCATCAACATCGTCGCCCGGGCCCACTACCTGCCGCTGTACAGCAGGCTCGGGCCGTACGACGCCGGGCTGCTCGACCGCGCGCTGGCCCGGAATCCGCGCCGGCTGTTCGAGTACTGGGGTCATGCTGCCAGCGCGATCGACATCACCCTGCAACCTGCGCTGCGGTTCCGGATGGCCCAGCACGCGGCCCGGGTGGACCACCCGTGGGCCAGCGACCGGACCGACCGCAGACTCGACGCCTGGGTGCTGCAGCAGATCACGGAGTCCGGGCCGCTCGGCCCCCGCGAGATCGAGCACTTCGACCCCGACCACCCGCCCCGCAAGAAGGAGCACTGGGGCTGGAACTGGTCGGATGTCAAGGTCTCCTGCGAGCGGCTGTTCAATGCCGGCCTGATCACGCCGGCCCGCCGCAACGGGCAGTTCGAGCGCAGCTACGACCTGGTCGAGCGGGTGCTCCCGCAACACATCCTGCAGACGCCGACGCCGCCCCTGGAGGAGTCCATGCGGCAGCTGGTCCGGCGAGCGGCGGCCGCGCTCGGTGTCGCCTCCGAATTCGATCTTCGCGACTATTTCCGCACCAGCCAGGCACAGACCCAGCCGGCGATCAGGGACCTGGTCGACTCCGGGGAGCTGGTTCCGGTCAGCGTCGAAGGCTGGAGTCGGCATGCCTATCTGTGGCATGAAGCCAAGCTGCCGCGCAGTGTCGAGGCACGGGCGCTGGTCAGCCCGTTCGACTCGGTGATGTTCGAACGGGACCGGCTGGAACGGCTGTTCGAGTTCTTCTACCGGATCGAGATCTACGTTCCCGAGCCGAAACGGATCCACGGCTATTACGTCTATCCCTTCCTGCTCGGCGACCGGTTCGTCGCCCGCGTCGACCTGAAGGCCGACCGTGGCACCGGTGTGCTTCGGGTGAACGCGGCGTGGTTGGAGGACCACGCCGATCCGGATGTGGTGAGCGAGGCGCTCGCTGCCGAGCTGGCGTTGCTGGCCGAATGGCTCGATCTGGACGGTGTGGTGATCGGAGAGCGCGGTGATTTCGTTCGTCAGCTGAACAAAGCCGTGGCGCCGGTGCTGACCGGGTGATCCTTCTGGCAGGCTGGCGATCATGGCTCACCTCCGCTGCGACTTCTATTCCGACGCCCTCGGGCTGAGCACCACGATGACGGTCATCCTGCCCCAGCACACCCGTACCCAGATCGGCATGGCCGGACGGGCCGGCGACGAGCCGCCGCCGGTCCTCTATCTGCTGCACGGGTTGAGCGACGACGACACCATCTGGCTGCGGCGTACCTCGGTGGAACGGTACGTGTCGCCGCTCGGGCTGGCGGTGATCATGCCCCAGGTACACCGCAGCTTCTACCACGACCAGGCCTACGGGGGTGCGTACTGGACGTTCCTGTCGCAGGAGTTGCCCGAGCTGGTCAGCCAGTTCTTCCGACTGTCGGACCGTCCCGAGGACACCTTCGTGGCGGGCCTGTCGATGGGTGGCTACGGCGCGCTGCGCTGGGCGCTGACCTTTCCGGAGCGGTTCGCCGCAGCTGCCAGTTTCTCGGGAGCGGTCAACATCACCGGCATGCGGACCAGCCGGGTCCGGCCGGATGATCCGAAGTTCTACGAACGGATCTTCGGCAACGAGCCGGTGCCGGACTCGGCCGACCTCTTCAAGCTGGTCGACGCGGTTGATCATGATCAATGCCCGCCGCTGTATGTCAGCTGCGGCACCGAGGACGGACTGATCGAGGACAACCGCGCCTTCGTCGAGCTCGTCGAGAAGGCCGGGTTGGAGCTACGGACGTCGTTCGTGCCGGGGGAGCACGAGTGGGGGCTGTGGGATGTCGAGATCCAACGGTTCCTCGACGTCCTGCCGATCCGCGGCCTGAACGACCGCGGGTAGGCGCAGGAATGGCGCGGGCCGGGCAGACGACGCGGGCCGGGCGGTTCGAGTTGTTCGACACCCCGTGGTGGTCGATCGCACTGCCGATCATCGGCGTCATCATGTTGATCATCACCTGGGGACGGGACCTCGACCTGCTGCTCGTGGTGTTGGGCGGCCTGGCACTGATCGGCAGCGTTGTCACCGCGGTCCATCACGCGGAGGTGATCGCGCATCGGGTCGGTGATCCGTTCGGCTCGCTGATCCTGGCCGTCGCAGTGACGGTGATCGAGGTCGGGCTGATCGTGACCTTGATGATCTCCGGTGGCGAGAAGGCCGCCAGCCTGCCCCGGGACACGGTCTTCTCGGCGGTGATGATCACCTGCAACCTGATCATCGGGCTGTGCCTGTTGGTCGGCCCGGCCAAGCACTGGACGGTCCGGTTCTCCGCGCAGGGGTCGACCGCTGCGCTGGCGGTGGTGGCCACACTGGTCACCCTGACGATGGTCCTTCCGACCTTCACCACCTCGGCGCCCGGGGGCACCTTCACGGGTCTGCAGCTGGGGTTCGCCGGAGCCGCGTCGATCCTGCTGTACGGCGTCTTCGTGTTCGTACAGACGGTGCGACACCGAGACTTCTTCATCCCCCTCGAGGTGCTCAAGGTCGCCGACTCGCCCGACGAGACCCGGGGCGAACATGATCACGCGCCGCCGCCGTCGAACCGGGCGACGCTGTTCAGTCTCGGCCTGCTGCTGGTCTGTTTGGTGGCTGTGGTCGGGCTGGCGAAATCGGAGTCTCCGGCGTTGGAGGGCGGACTGACCGCGGTCGGCGCTCCACCCGGTGTGGTCGGGGTGGCGATCGCACTGATCGTCCTCGCGCCGGAGACGACGGCAGCCGTCCGCGCCGCACTGCGCAACCGGCTGCAGACCAGCCTGAATCTGGCACTCGGCTCGGCCATGGCCAGTATCGGTCTGACCATCCCGGTCATCGCGCTGGCCTCGATCTGGTTGCCCACTCCGCTGATCCTCGGGCTGCGCGGCGCCGACATCGTCCTGTTGGGGCTCACCGTGGTGATCAGCATCCTGACGCTGACCCAGCATCGGGCCACCGTGCTGCAGGGGGTCCTTCACCTGTCGGTCTTCGCCTCGTACCTGTTCATCGCCTTCAACCCCTGAGCCTGGCCCGATCGTCCGATTCCTTACCCGGGGGATGCGTCGACCGACGTAGCGCGGGTGTCGTCGTGGAGCGGACGCCTCCGTGTGGCGCGTCACGCCACCATGGTCGGGACCGTGGAAGCATTCGACACAACATCCGGTTGTACCCGGATGCCCTGGTCAGTGGCCCTGGCGCTGGTGGCACTCGGACTGCCCCGGACGATCCTTTCCGATCTTGATGCGCTGGCACAGGAAAGCTCGGGGTTCTACTACGTGGTTGCACTGCTGCCGTTCGCGGCCTGGTTCGCGGTGGCGATCCTGCGTCCTTCATGGTTACGCCGGCATGATCGCGATGATGATCGGACTCGGTGTCGGTCTGGCCGCCGGCCTGGCCGGCACCGTTGCGCGTCTGGTGCGCAGCCGTCGTCGCGGTCGGGTGCGGCCGCGATCAGTTCGGCACGAAGCCCCAAGCCTCCTCGCGGCCGTATCCGCCGCAGACGTCGACCTCGTTCCCTTCCTTGTCGGCGAGCGTCCACCAGAACGGCGCGTGCTTGTCGTTGACAACGGTGCCGCCGGCCGCGACGGCCTTGTCGATCCGGTCCTGGATCTCGTCGTAGGGCGCGTTCACGTCGATGTGGATGCGGTTGCGCTCGGTACGCGGCGGGTCCATCTCCTGGAACCAGAAGCTGGGCAGGATGCGCAGTGGATCGTCGACATCTTCGTCGACCCGGATCCGGTAGCCCAGCACGGCCTCCCAGAAGGGCAGGATGCCGGTGATGTCCGCCGCGTCGATGCTGATCTGGATGCCGCGGACCTGGGAGGGATCGGCGACCAGACCGGCGTTGGTCGCCCGTGAGGTGATCTCCCGGGCCGTCCGGACGTCCCGGGCGATCATGAAACTGAACCAGTGGCTCAGGGTCACCTGGACGCCCTCGGCCCGCAGGTCGACATCGAGCCGGCCGTTGCCCTGATCACCAAGATCACCGAGCGAGGCGGCGAATGCCGCACCCTGGCTGAAACCTGTGGTGCGGAAGAACGCGCCGAAGCCTTGGCCGTGCAGTCTCCAGTCACCGACGCCGTCTGACTCGGCGAACTGCTTGGCGGTCAGCGGAACCGATCCCAGGATCAGTTCGGCAAGATCACCGGGCCGGGTGAACTGCGGCCAGTGTCCGGTCGGCAGGTCGAGATACTCCACCTCGCGGATCCGGGCCAGTTCGCTCACCGGCTCCTCGCCGGCGGCGACCCATTCCTTCAACATCGCCGAGGTGTACTCGGGTGCGATCGCGGTGACCGGCACGTTGTACCGGGCCGGATCCGACAGCGTCTGCTTGTCGGTGACCAAGGCGGCCGGTGAGGGGATGGCCCGTTCCCGGAACCGGGCCAGCGCCTGCTCGTCGAGGTCGGTGAGATCGGCCTCGTCGAACTCCGACCACTCCGGCAACACCAGATCGGGTCCGACGGGCGTGAAGCCTCCGGCGACCGGCCGGCCATCCGGGGTGGGGAAGCCGCCGATGTGGATCGCGCGCACCACCTTGTCCGGCCGGGCGTCGACCGCGGCGTGCACGATGCCGCAGGCCGCGGAATGGCCGACGACCAGCGGACTCTTCTCGCAGGCGTCGATCGCCGCAACGACGGCATCGATCTGGTCGCGGAGCGTGACCGAAGACCGGTCGGCATCGGTGGATTCCAGGCCGGGCAGCGTGATCGGTCGGACCTGGTGGCCGGCGGTCTCGAGCACCGGCGTGACACGGTCCCAGGAGGATCCGTCCAACCACAGTCCAGGCACCAGGATGATGTCCATCGTCAAACCCTTCTTCCCGCTGATCTCGGCGGACACTTTGCGTGCTGTTCGGATGCCGTTCGGGTGCGGGTCACGTCGGTCGCGGCCGGCACGGCCGTGGTGCGCTAACGTGTCGCACGAACGATCGAGAATTCTCGATTGATTGGCAGCGTAGAGGAACGATCGAAAAATGTCGAGCATTCCGCCCGAACCGGACCCGCCCGGTGAACAGCAGGCCGTACCGGAGCACGCCGGACCCGACTACGACCTGGATGACCTGCGGATCGTCACCGGGACCAAGGAGTTGAAGGCGCTGTTCCATCCGCTGCGCGACACCGTCCTTGACCTGCTCACCGAGCGCGCGGCAACGGTTGCCGAACTTGCTGAGGCCGTGCAGCGGCCGGCCAGTTCGGTGGCCTACCACGTCGACGTGCTGGCCGACGCCGGCCTGGTGAAGGTGGTCCGGACCCGGAAGGTCCGGGCGGTGGAGGAGCGGTTCTTCGGCCGGACCGCGCGGACCTTCTACGTCGGTGAGATCCGGCCGGACCAGCTCGGGCTGATCGAGAACTATCTGCACCGGGCAGCGCGCGAGGCCGAACCGGCGTTGCAGGCGGACCGGTTGCGGGCCATTCTCCGCCACGCCCGGATCAGCGAGGACGACGCGGAACGCTTCTGGCGACGGATCTTCGAGGTGGTCGACGAGTTCTCCTCGCTGCCCCGGGCGGGCGAGCAGACCTTCGGCTTCGTCGCCGGCCTGTATCCGACCGATCAGCCCTCGCTTCCCGAGCCCGGGGCATGATCCGGCACGCATCGGGGAGCGTTTCTTCGATCGTCGTGCGTTACACCCCATGGCCTAGCATGAACACTTGGATCCAAAGGTGTTCGTACGTCGTACTGAGGGAAGAAGAGCGAACTCGTGGCTTTGATGGACAGGATGCTCCGCTTCGGCGAGGGCAGGACGCTGAAGAAGCTGAAGGCGGTCGCCGAGCGCGTCAACGCCATCGAAGAGGACTTCGTCGCGATGAGCGACGAGGAGCTCCGCGCCCAGACCGACGAATTCAAGAAGCGGTACGAGAACGGCGAGTCGCTGGACGACCTGATGTTCGAGGCGTTCGCCACCGTCCGCGAGGCGGCCAAGCGGGTGCTCGGCAAACGCCACTTCGACGTCCAGATCATGGGCGGGGCGGCACTGCACTGGAACAACATCGCCGAGATGAAGACCGGTGAGGGCAAGACCCTGGTCGCCACGCTGCCGTCTTATCTGAACGCGCTCACCGGGCGCGGTGTCCACGTGGTCACGGTCAACGACTACCTGGCCAAGTACCAGTCGGAGCAGATGGGTCGGATCCATCACTTCCTCGGTCTGCGCGTCGGGGTGATCTTGTCGGAGATGTCGCCGGAGGAACGGCGGGACGCGTACGCGGCCGACATCACCTACGGCACCAACAACGAATTCGGCTTCGACTACCTGCGCGACAACATGGCGCTGAGCATCGCCGACTGCGTGCAGCGCGAGCACTACTACGCCATCGTCGACGAGGTCGACTCGATCCTGATCGACGAGGCACGGACCCCGTTGATCATCTCCGGTCCGGCCGAGGACAACCAGCGCTGGTACCCGACCTTCGCCCAGATCGTCGAGCGGATGAAACGCGATGTCGACTACGAGGTCGACGAGAAGAAGCGCACCGTCGCCGTGCTCGAGGCGGGCATCGACAAGGTCGAGGACCGGCTGGGCATCGACAACCTGTACGAGTCGGCCAACACGCCGCTGATCCAGTACCTGAACAACGCGATCAAGGCCAAGGAACTCTTCAAGCGGGACAAGGACTATGTGGTCACCCCCGACGGTGAGGTCGTGATCGTCGACGAACACACCGGCCGGACCCTGGCCGGACGCCGCTACAACGAGGGCCTGCACCAGGCCATCGAGGCCAAGGAGCGGGTGGAGATCAAGGACGAGTACCAGACGCTCGCCACGATCACCCTGCAGAACTTCTTCCGGATGTACGAGAAGCTGGCTGGCATGACCGGTACGGCGATGACCGAGGCGCCGGAGTTCCAGAAGATCTACGGTGTCGGCGTCATCCCGATCCCGACCAACGAACCGATGATCAGGATCGACCAGAAGGACCTGATCTATCGCACCGAGGAGGCCAAGTTCGCCGCGATCATCGAGGACGTCGTCGAGCGTCACGAGGCCGGCCAGCCGGTGTTGATCGGCACCGCATCGGTGGAGAAGAGCGAGATCCTCTCGGCGCTGTTGAAGAAGGCCGGCGTCAAGCACGAGGTGCTCAACGCCAAGCAGCACGAACGTGAGGCGGCCATCGTCGCGATGGCCGGTCGCAAGGGTGCGGTCACGGTGGCCACCAACATGGCCGGCCGCGGCACCGACATCATGCTCGGCGGTAACCCGGAGTTCATGGCCGACCTCGCACTGCGGCAGAAGGGCATCGACCCGACGTCCGACCCCGATGAGTACGAGGCGCAGTATCCGAAGGTGCTCGAGGAGTTCGAGCAGCAGACCAAGGCCGAACACGACGAGGTCGTCGAACTTGGCGGCCTGTATGTGATCGGATCCGAGCGCCACGAGTCGCGGCGGATCGACAACCAGTTGCGCGGCCGGTCCGGCCGTCAGGGCGACCCGGGGGAGAGCCGCTTCTTCCTGTCGCTGCAGGACGACCTGATGCGGTTGTTCAAGTCCGACATCGTCGAGTGGGTGCTGCAGGCGCTGCGGGTCCCCGACGACCAGCCCATCGAGAACAAGCGGGTGAGTTCCTCGATCGCCAGTGCCCAGGAGCAGGTGGAGGCGCAGAACTTCGACATCCGCAAGAACATCCTCAAGTACGACGACGTGATGAACCGGCAGCGGCACCGGATCTACGCCGACCGTCGCCGGGTACTTGAGGGCGCCGACGTCTCCGACCAGTTGCGGGAGACTGTCGACAGCGTCGTCCAGCAGTACGTACTGGCCGGCACCGAGGGGTTCGCCGAGGACTGGGATCTGGAACAGCTGTGGACCCAGATGAAGACCCTCTACCCGGTGTCGTTGAAGCGGTCCGACTACGAAGACCGGGAGGATCTCGATCGCGAGGAGTTGATCGCCGACTTCCAGGAGGACGCCCGCCGCGCCTACGACGCCCGGGAACAGGAACTCGGCCCGGACGTCATGCGCGAGCTGGAGCGTCAGGTGATGCTCACCGTGCTCGACCGCAAGTGGCGGGAACACCTCTACGAGATGGACTACCTCCGCGAGGGCATCGGTCTGCGGGCCATGGCCCAGAAGGATCCGCTGGTCGAGTACCAGCGGGAGGGTGGCGAGATGTACGCCCAGATGATGGAGGCCTTCAAGGAGGAGGTCGTCGGCTACCTCTACCACCTGGAGGTGGAGGTCCAGCGCGAGCCTGCCGTCGGCGTGGTCGCCGGAGCCGACGGTCAGCCGCTCGAGGTCGGCAATCGTCGGGGTGGAGGCGATGGCGGCAGCGGCAACATGCGGCCGCTCAGCCCGCGCCGGGCACCGCTGATCGAGTCCGGTCCGGATCCGGACGGCCCGGGGGTCGAGGTCACCCCCCACGAGCACGAGCCCGAACGGGAGCCAGAGCCGGTCGGCACGGCCGCGCACTCGCGTCCGCAGATCAGCGGCAAGGGCCTTGCCTCGGCAGGCTCCCGGCCGCAGCGGTTGGCGTACAACTCGGCGGAGGGGCGGACCGGTTCCGCCCGGCCGGCAAAACAGGACCAGTACGCCGGCGTCGGACGCAACCAGCCGTGCCCGTGCGGATCGGGCAAGAAGTTCAAGATGTGTCACGGAGCTGCCGGCGCCCGCTGACTGTCGCGCACTTCGTCCACTGTCGCGATCCAGCTCCGGCCGGCCGGCGGCCTTGCCTCGGCGGGGTCTGACGCAGCCTCCTGTCACGGCATGCAAGGATGACCGGCAGTCGGAAATGATCTTTGTGGAGGCGAAGGACTCGTGCGTATTGTTCAGGTCGGGCTGGGCGGATTCGGCCGCAACTGGGCCGAGGAGATGATTCCCCAGGTCCCCGAGGTCGAAGTGGTCGGCCGGGCAGACATCTCCCCGGACTCGCGGCAGGCGGCGATCTCCGCGGGCATCGTGGATGAGTCGGCGACGTACGAGACCGCCGAGGAAGCCATCGCGGCCACCGACCCGGACGCGGTGCTGGTGACCGCCAGTCTGGTCGGCCACGTGCCGGCGGTGCGCGCCGCGCTGGAGGCCGGCAAACACGTCATGGTGGAGAAGCCGTTCGCGCCGACGGTCGCCGAGGCCGCCGAACTGGTCGATCTGGCCGAGTCCAAGGGCCTGGTGCTCGCGGTGAGTCAGAACTACCGCTTCTTCCCGGCCGTCAAGCAGGTGCGCCGTCTGGTCGCCGAAGGTGAACTCGGCGACCTGCATGCCGCGGAGCTCGACTTCCGCCGGTTCTCCGGTCGCAACGGGGTCCGCGGACCGCATCACTACCTGGACGAACCGCTCCTGGTCGACATGTCCATCCATCACTTCGACCTGATGCGCGTGGTGCTCGGCCGGGATGCCAAACAGGTGACCTGCCGCACCTGGGATCCGAGCTGGTCGCTGTTCACCGGGCCGTCGGAGGGGGTTGCCCTCGTCGACTTCGACGGCGTCACGCTGAGCTACCGCGGCAGCTGGGTCAGCCACGGCGACCCGACGCCTTGGGCCGGAATGTGGCGGATGGACTTCGCCGACGGCGAGATCGCCTGGACCAGCCGCGGCGACGGCAAGGACGGCTGGAAGTCAGACGAGGTGTGGATCCGTCGGGGTCGGCAGCGCACCAAGCTGGTCCTGCCCCGGGTGGAGCGGACCGACCGGGCCGGAACGCTGACCGAGTTCGTCACTGCGATCACCGAGGGGCGCCAGCCCGACAACTCCGGACGGGACAACCTGTCAACGCTCGCGCTGACCTACGCCGCCGTGGAGTCGGCGTCCACCGGCAATCCGATCAAGGTCGGCTGACCGGTCGGCTCCGGGCCCGGAGGTGGATCCGGGCACCGTCGGCACCGAAGATGCTGATCACTTCGGCCGGCCCGTCGTCGGCAGCCATGAAGGCGTGCGGCAGCCGCGTGTCGAACTCGGCTGCCTCGCCCGGCTCCAGGACCAGTTCGCGATCGGCGAGGAACAGCCGCAGCCGACCGCTCACCACGTAACTCCATTCGTAGCCGTCGTGCGTGCGCTGCGGCGGGCGCCGCCGGCGGGGCGCATAGGTGATCTTGCAGGTCTGCAGCGGGGCACCGGGCGGTGACAGTGGTTGGACGGTCATGCCGTTGGCCCGGTACGGCTTCTCCCGGATCCGCGGGTCTTCCACTTCGGCCGGCCGGACCAGGTCGTCCAGGCTGAGCTGCAGTTCCCGGGTCAGCGGCAGCAGCAGTTCGAGGTTGGCCTGACGCCGGCCGCTCTCCAGCCGGGACAGCGTGCTGGCCGAGATGCCCGCGGCCCGCGACACCTGGTCGAGGGTGAGCCCGCGGGCCCGCCGTGCCGCGCGCAACCGCGGGCCGATCTGCTTCAGCGAGTCCTGGGGCATGTGCCAACACTGCATGGGATGTTGCCGATGCCGCAAGGATATATGACTTGCTGATTCTGCAAGCTGGGTTTCACTGGCGGTGTTCTCGCTGCACTCTGAGTTCATGAGCAGCGACAGCACAGTAGTCAACCGGCCGGTCGGCGATGACCGGGAGGCATTCCATCCGGCCAACGTCTGGGACGCGATCGTCGTCGGCGGGGGAGCAGCCGGCCTGAGTGCCGCACTGATGCTCGGCCGGGCACGCCGCTCGGTCCTGGTGATCGACGGCGGCGAGCCGCGCAACCGCTTCGCCGCGCACATGCACGGCGTGCTGGGACACGACGGCCGCGACCCACTCGACCTGCTGGCCAAGGGACGGGCGGAGGTCGCGGGCTACGGCGGTCAGGTCGTCTCCGGCACTGTCGCGGGGGTGGTTGAAGCAGACGATCTGCTGGTTGTCGAGACCGTCGCCGGGCACCGGGTTCGTAGCAGGACGCTCGTCGCCGCCACCGGCATCCGGGACCGGCTGCCCGACATCCCGGGACTTGCCGAACGGTGGGGCCGCAGCGTGTTGCACTGCCCGTACTGTCACGGCTGGGAGGTACGCGGCCGGCGTTTCGGCGTGCTGGCCACCTCCGCATTCTCGTTGCACCAGGCCCAGCTGGTCCGGCAGTGGAGCGATCGGGTGACCTATTTCGACAACGGCCTCGGTCTGCTGGACGCCGATACCCGGGCCCGGCTGGAATCCCGCGACATCGCGATCGTCCTGCCGGCGGCGGTCGAGGTGATCGGGGACGGGGACGCGGTCACCGGCGTACGCACCGAGGACGGTCGGATCACCGCGGTGGACGCGATCTTCACCGGCGGTGTCCTGGAGCCACAGGACGGCTACCTAGGCGCTCTCGCGCTGCCGCGCACCGACGGCCCGGTGGGCAGTTTCCTGACCGTCGATCCGGCCGGCCGCACCGGGCATCCACGGGTGTGGGCGGTCGGCAACCTGGTCAATCCCCAGGCCACGGTGCCGGTCGCGATCAGTTCAGGCGCGATGGCCGGAGCGCAGATCAACTTCGCACTGGTGAGTAAGGAGTTCGACGCTGCGGCCCGGTCCTCGGCAGCTGTCGCCTGAGCGCCAAGGCCGCCACGATCGACCTCCTCGGTCGGAGCACGGATGGTCCTCGTGCTCGGGTGCAGCGCACACGCCGACGGGGTGCGCCGTTTTCAGCCCTGGTCGTGGCCCGTCACCGACAGCACGGGTTGGCGGACCTTCCCGCACCAGTTGCTCGTTCCCGCCCCCTTTCATCGTCGGCGCACCGGCTGCAACGGGTGCGCCGCCGAGGAACTGGTGCGGCGGCGAGGAAGTGGTGCGGCGGCGAGGAAGTGGTGCGGCGGCGAGGAACTGGTGCGGCGGACGACGGGTGACTGGCGGATGAGGCGGATGTTCAGCGGTCTTCGCGGAACTCGACGTGCCGTCCGACCTTGGGGTCGTACTTGCGAAGCACCAGACGATCGGGGTCGTTGCGGCGACTCTTGCGGGTCAGGTAGGTCGTACCCGTCTTCGCGGTCGACCGCAGCTTGATCAACGGGCGTTGGACGTTGCGGGCCATCGGGTCCTGCCTTTCGGGTGATCGGGCCCCCGGTTCCGGAGGCGTACGAAATGGTTATCGTTTTCATGGGGCTGAACATTCCCGGTCGCCGGTCGGCGCGCGCGGAGTCGTCTCAGGCGGGCCGCAGGTCCGATTCCGGCAGCACAGTGATGTGCCGTTAGGGTCGCACGGTGATTGGAGCGAAACCGACCGCACACCGGCTCCGCTGCGCCGCCGTGGCGTTGGGAGTCGGGCTGAGCCTGGCCGCTGCCGGTTGCTCGGGACATGGCGAACCGGGACCGACGCCGGCCGCCCGCCCGAGCAGCCCGTCACCATCGGCGACCTCGGCCACCCCGACACCGAAGCCGAAACCGTCGCCGTCCGAACCGGCCAGCGACCCGCTCAGCGGTGGCAAGAAGGTCAACGGCCCCGTGGTGGGGGTCAAGATCGACAACGTCGCCGCGGCGCGACCCCAGGCCGGCGTCCACCAGGCCGACATGGTCGTCGTGGAACGGGTCGAGGGAAACCTGACCCGGTTGTTGGCGATCTATCACACCCGGTGGCCCAAGCGCGTCGGGCCGGTGCGCAGCGCCCGGAACACCGACATCGAATTCCTCCCGATGTTCTCCAAGTCCCCGGGTCTGGTCTTCTCCGGTGCGAACCGGAAGGTGCTCCGGCAACTGCGGAGATCGCCGATCCGGATGATCCCGCGGCTGACCCGCGACAACTCCCGGATCGCTCCGCACAACGTCTTCGTCGACCTGAACACCGTCCGCAAGGTCAAGGGAGTCGGCAAGCAGCAGTCGATCGGCCTCACCTTCGGCAAGAGCGGGCAGTGGGGTTCGGCCCCCCGCGCGACATCGGTGACCATCCCGGTGGGCGTGGACCGTTTCGGCTTCCGGTACGCCAAGGGCCACTACCGCGGCACCTGGAACGGCAGGGCCCAGGTCGACGAGAACCGCAGGCCGGTGACCGTCGACAACATCGTCGATCTCAAGGTGAAGTACCACAAGGACACCCGGAGCACCTCGAACAAGTCCTACGTCGCCGACACGGTGGGCAAGGGAACGGCCGTGGTCTATTCCCTCGGACACAAGATCACCGGGACCTGGCAGCGGCACTCAACCACCGGTCCGATGTCGTTGAAGACGTCCGGCGGCAAGAACATCAGGTTGGCGCCGGGCCACACCTGGATCATCCTCGACGGCTGAGCGTTGGGCGGGCCTCCAACGCCGTACATGCCCAGCGATCACCGAACGCCTCCAACCGGAACGCCAACGCCGCCACCGTGCCGAGGTCGCCGAACAGGGCGACGACCTCGACAGCGTCCGGGCAGCAACGCTGCAGATGGACCGTCTGCAGCACCGAGGTCCCCGGGCCGGGTGGTGTCGGGCCGGATGCTGTCGAGCCGGCGCGCGACGCCGCCAGGACCGTCAACCGGGCTAGGGCGTCCGGGCTCAGCCAACGGTTGAGCTGGGCGATCGGCCGCGTACCGCGCAACACCTCGGCCAGGCCGACCGCCAGACTTGCCGACCAGGCACCGGGGTCGGGCAATCCGTCGGGCAGCGGCCCGGCCCAGCTGTCGCCGAAACGGACGATCCGTATGCCGCCGGTCCTGGTGTGCCGCCCGGTCAACTGGTCGGTCAGCGCATCGACCAACCGGTCCTCGACCAGCCAGGGCAGCGGAGGTTGGTCAACCGACACCGTCCGCTGCACACGCGCCGCGGGCCATCGCTCGGCGGCCGGGGCCGACACCGGAACCGGCAACAGCCGGACGGTCGGCGGCGCCGACGACCGGTACCGGTCGCCACCGTTGTCAAGCTGGGTGTCGTCGTGGGCCTGGCTGCCGTCGGCTGCGGTCATGGCGACCACTGTCACAAGGTCTTGGCGGGGTTGCGGGTCGACAGGGTGGCAACCGGGCAAATCTGTGGATATCGGGAGAAGAGCGCAAGACTCGCCGTGCCGGTTTCGGCAACCTGCCACCGACCTGTAACGATGAGCCGTCACCGCCGAAACCGGTCCGAGCCGAGGAGAGCCGTTTTGACCGACCCGCACGCCCCGCGCGTCGTCGTGGTCACTCCGACCTACAACGAGCGCGAGAACCTGCCTGTCCTGGCCGGTCTGCTCGCCGGGCTCCAGGTGCCCAACCTGCAGCTGCTGGTGGTCGACGACAACTCACCCGACGGCACCGGGGAGATCGCGGACAAACTCGCCGCGGACTCACCCGACCGGGTGGCGGTGCTGCACCGTACCGAGAAGGGCGGGCTCGGGCGGGCGTACGTTGCCGGCATCTCCCGGGCGCTGGCCGAGGGCGCCGACATCGTCGTGCAGATGGACGCCGACCTGTCCCATCCGGTTTCGGTGATCCCGGAGATGTTGCGTCTGCTGCAGACCACCGACGCCGGCGTGGTGATCGGTTCCCGCTACGTCGCCGGAGGATCGGCGGCCGGGGAATGGGCCTGGCACCGCCGGTTGCTGTCGGCCTGGGCCAATGCGTACGTCAACGCCATCCTGCGCCTGCATGTCAGGGACGCGACCGCCGGTTTCAAGGCCTGGCGTGCCGACACCCTGCGGCGCATCGATGTCGAGTCGATCCGCAGCAACGGGTACGCGTTCCAGGTCGAGATGAACCACCGGACGGTCCGGGCGCACATCAAGATCATCGAGACCCCGATCCGGTTCGAGGAACGCAACGAAGGCCGGTCCAAGATGACCCTCGGGGTCCAGCTCGAGTCGGCGCTGATGCCGTGGCGGCTGCTGTTCACCCGCCGGCGGCTGCGCAGCTAGAACCCGCCGAGCTCTGCGGTCGTGCCTACAGTGGAGCGAAGTACCGCATCACTGGGGAGTCACCGATGAGTTCGATCTTCCAGCCGCAGACCCCGGCGGGCGCCTACGACGCGTTCGCCGGACCTGCCAAGGCACGGGCCGGGGAACGTCGGTCCTGGACGCCCGCGGCCGGCCGGTTGCCGGCTCTGTTCATCAGCCACGGAGCGCCGCCGCTGCTCGACGACGCCGAATGGCTCGGACGGCTCTTCGACTGGGCGGACGAACTGCCGCAGCCACGCGCCGTCCTGATCGTCTCGGCCCACTGGGAATCCGCTCCACTCGCCCTGTCCAGCCCGGCCGCCGCGATGACCCCGGTGTACGACTTCGGCGGATTCGCACCGCGGTACTACACGCTGCGCTATGACACACCTGACGCGTCCGAACTCGCCGACCTCGTCCGATCGGTGCTGCCCGACGGACAGCGCCCTCACCAGCATCTCGATCGTGGTCTTGATCATGGTGCCTGGGTGCCGTTGATGGCCATGTATCCCAACGCCGACGTCCCGGTCCTGCAACTCAGCCTGCCCACCGAGGATCCCGTCACGCTGCTGGAACTCGGCCGTCGCCTGCAGACCCTTCGTGATCATGGCGTCCTGATCATCGGCTCCGGGTTCATGACCCACGGCTTGCCGTTCCTCACCCGGGAGATCATCCAGGGCGAGGAGATCCCGTCCTGGTCCCGGGAATTCGATCACTGGGCCACCGAGGCACTTGCCAACGGGGACGTCGAGGCATTGTGCAGCTACCGATCGAGCGCGCCCGGGATGCCGTACGCCCATCCGTCGGTCGACCACTTCATTCCGATGTTCATCACCCTCGGGGCGGCAACCCGGGCCGACGCCCGGATCACCCCGGCGATCGACGGCTACTGGATGGGGCTGGCCAGGACGTCCTTCCAGGTCGCCTGACCATCGTCACCGCCGGTCGGCTTCGATTCCGCGCGTCAGTCGGCGAGGAAGCTGCGGATCGCGGCGGCGATCACCCGCGGACTGCCACCGGTGTCCTGGGCCGAGCCGTGCAGCAGTCCGGGCAGCACCGCGGTCCGCGCGTGGGGAATCGCTGCATGCAGTGCGTCCACACTGCCGGTGATCAACGGCGCCGAGCGACTGCCCCGCAGCAACAACACCTCGGTGTCGATCCGGCGGAAGTCGTCCAGCCGGCCCTCTGTGGCACGCACCATGGCGAGCTCGGGTTTCAATGTGGCCAGCAGATCCTCGTTGCGGTACCCCTCACCGCTGCGCAGGTCGGCGATCCGGAAACCCAGTCCGATCACTGCCCGATAGACCGCGTCGGGGACGATTCGGAGCGGTTCGGGGAACGCGGCCTTCGTCGCGACCGTTGCTGCCCCGAGCAGATCTCCGGCATCCACCCGTGCAATGAATTCGGTGATCATCGCCGCGAACTCCTGCTGTCCGGATTGCCCGACGAAGACCACCGGCTCGTACGCGATGATCTTCTGCAACTCGGTCAGCGTCGCCGCGGCGTGCAATGCGAACAGTCCGCCGTCGGCCGTCCCGAAGGCGTACCGGGCCCCCGTGCCGCGGACCAAGGCGGCCAGGTCGGCGTCCTCGGTGGCGATCGAGTGATCAGAGCGGTAGGGACCGCTCAGCCCGCGACCGCGACGATCCGGGAGATAGACGGTGAAGCCGTCGGCGAGTTGCGCGGCGAGTCGGCGGTAGTTGCGGCCGGACAGCGCACCGCCGTGCAGGATCAACAGCCCGGGTCCGCTGCCGAGCTGTCGATAGCCGATCCTCGTGCCGTCGGCCGAGATGACCTGACCGGTAGTGGCCGGCATCGTGTGCGAGATCATGATCATGTGTCCTTGTCCGGTCGGATCAGTGCGACGAACTCCTCGACCCGATCGATGTGCAGGGATCCTTCGGGTGCGCCGAGGATCCGTTCGATGCCGGTGGTGGTTGCGCTGATCAGGGTGGTAACTTGTTCGATCACGGACTCGTCGGCGTCCTGGGCGATGAGCATGATCAGACTGTCGGCGAGCCCGAGCCAGATGCCGGCGATGATCCGGGCGGTCTGCGCCGGGTAGGCGGTGTCGAAGGTCTTCTCGGCAACCCCCTGTCGGATGATCGGTTCGAGGATCATCGGTGCGGTGCGGTCGAGGGTGGCGGCGGCGAGCTTGTGCCGGATCCGGAGATTCTCCTCGCGCTGCCACCCACGGATCAGGTCGGTGATCAACTCCTGGCTGCCCGCCTTGATCATGATCGAGCCGTTCACATAGCGGCGGAACTTCTCCAGCGCCGTCAGGTCCGGGTCGCGGATGATCGGCAGAAGCGTTTCCACCGCGACGTTGCCCATCCGGTCGACGAGTGCCTCCATCACCGCCTGCTTGGAGTCGAAGTAGTGGTAGAGCGCACCGCGGGAGATGCCCAGCCCGTCGATCAGGTCCTGGATGGACATTTCCTCGTAGCCGACGGTCCGCACCAGCATCGCCGCGTGGTCGAGGATGGCCTCGCGCTTGGATTGGTGGGCTGCGGCATTGACCGTGCGTGCCACCCGGCTCCTTTCCGTATTAATAGACCGACTGTCGGTTTATCAATGTACGTCGGACTGCTGGTCGGAGCAAGGGGTTCAGGCAAGGGGTTCATCTGGCGATATATCGGTCGGGATGATCACCGGGCGACGTAGCGTCGACCCTGCAGCTGGTTCACCGGCCGATGCCCCGGCACGGCGGTGAGACAACAGGGAATCCGGTGCGAATCCGGGACTGCCCCGCAGCGGTGAGCGGAAACGACAGCCGTCTCCTGTCACGTCCCCGGGCGCGACAGGACCAGCACTGGGTCTCCACCCGGGAAGCGACGGCCGGTAGGCGGTCGGCGCCATGATCAGATCGGATCAGGATGCCGGCCGGGTCCGCGAGTCCGAATACCTGCCCGCTGTGCGGCCCGCATCCGCGGGTCGGACGTCGATGGGACTCGCGAAGGAGAGACCATGAATGGAGAAACGCGACAGCCGGAGCCGGTCGGACAGCCCGCGGCAACCGTGCTCGGCTACCCCAGGCTGGGACCGAACCGCGAGCTGAAGCGGGCGACCGAGGCGTACTGGTCCGGACGCCTCAGCGCGGACGGACTGCTCGAGGCGGTCGCCGAACTGCGGCTGGCACGATGGACCGAGCAACGGGCCGCCGGGCTGGATGAGCTGCCCAGCAACGATTTCTCGCTGTACGACCACGTCTTGGACACGGCCTGGATGGTCGGCGCGGTGCCCGAGCGGCACCGGACAGCAGTTCCCGAGGCCGACACCCCGGCCGGCAGACTCGACCGGTATTTCGCGATGGCGCGCGGCACGGCCGACGCCGAGCCACTGGAGATGACGAAGTGGTTCGACACCAACTACCACTACCTGGTGCCTGAACTGGCTCCGGACACGACCTTCCGGCTGGACCCGGCCAAACCGCTCACCGAGTTCGCGGCGGCCCGCGACGCGGGGTTGCGGACCCGGCCGGTGATCATCGGCCCGGTCAGCTTCCTGCTGCTCGCCAAACCGGCACCCGGTGCCCCGGAGGGATTCCGTCCACTGGATCTGATCGACTCGTTGCTGCCGGTGTATGAGGACCTGCTGCAGCGGCTGCACGGCGCCGGCGCGGAGTGGGTGCAGATCGACGAACCCTGTCTGGTGACCGACCAACCGGACGAGGTCCTTGATCAGGTGGATCGCGGCTACCGGCGGCTGGCCGGCCTGCAGGATCGTCCCAAGATCATCATCGCCGGCTACTTCGGCCGGCTGGGGGCCGCACTGCCGGTCCTTGCAGGGCTTGGGATCGACGGGCTGGCGGTCGACTTCGTCGGTCCGGCGGCAGCAAACCTCGACGATCTTGAGGGTCTCGGGGAGATCCCGGTCGAGCGACTGCTCGCCGGGGTGATCGACGGACGCAACATCTGGGCCGCTGATCTTGACGCCGCCCTGACGATCCTGGAGCGCCTGCAACCTCTCGTCGGCCGGGTCGACGTCAGCACCTCCTGTTCGTTGCTGCATGTGCCGCTGGACGTCGGGGCCGAACAAGCGTGGGGGCCGGCGTACGACGGGTGGTTCGCCTTCGCCCGGCAGAAGCTGGACGAGCTGGTGATCCTGCGGCGCGGTTCGACCGACGGGCGGGCCGCGATCGCAGATCAGTTGGCGATCAACGCCGCCCGGCGGGCAGACCGGCTCGGCTCACCATTGGTGCACAATCCGCAGGTGCGGGACCGGCTGGCCGCCGTCACCGAGGCGGAGCAGCGCAGGCAGTCCGGGTTCCCGGTCCGTCGGGCTGCACAGCAGCAGCGATGGCAGCTGCCCGCGGTGCCGACGACGACGATCGGGTCGTTCCCGCAGACCGCCGAACTGCGCCGGGCGCGGGCCGCACTGCGCCGCGGGCGGCTCAGCGAAACCGAGTATCAGGACCAGATGCGCCGGGAGATCGACGCGGTGATCGCCGAACAGGAGCGACTCGGGCTGGACGTGCTGGTGCACGGCGAACCGGAACGCAACGACATGGTGCAGTACTTCGCCGAGCAACTGGACGGGTTCCTGACCACCGAGCACGGCTGGGTGCAGTCGTACGGGACCCGCTACGTACGTCCGCCGATCCTGGTCGGGGACGTGTCCCGGCCGGCACCGATGACGGTGCCCTGGGCGACGTACGCCCAGAGCCGGACGGAGAAGCCGGTCAAGGGCATGCTGACCGGTCCGGTGACGATGTTGGCGTGGTCGTTCGTCCGTGATGATCAACCGATCGCCACCACGGCGTTCGGCGTGGCGCTGGCGCTGCGGGACGAGGTGGCCGATCTGGAGCGGGCCGGGATCGGCGTCATCCAGGTCGACGAGCCGGCGCTGCGGGAGATGTTGCCGTTGCGCAGGGCCGATCGGGCGGCGTACCTGGACTGGGCGGTCCGGGCGTTCCGGCTGGCCACCGGGGCTGTGCAGGACAGCACCCAGATCCACACCCACATGTGCTACGCGGAGTTCGGTGACGTGCTCGACGCGATCACCGCAATGGACGCCGACGTGATCAGCCTGGAGGCCGCGCGGTCGAAGATGGCGATCGTCGCCGATCTTGCCGAGGCGGGGTATCCCAACGAGGTCGGGCCGGGCGTCTGGGACATCCACTCGCCGCGGGTGCCGCCGACCGAGGAGATCGTTGATCATCTCCGGACGGCCGTCGCGGCGTTCGGGGATCGGGTCTGGGCCAATCCGGACTGTGGTCTGAAGACCCGCGGCTACCCCGAGGTGAGGGCGGCGTTGGCCAATCTGGTCCGGGCCGCTGGCGTGGTCCGTACCACCCTGAACTGATGACAACGTCCTTGCCGATCACCGAAACGGCCTGTGCAGGGCCGATTCCGGGATCGGCAAGGACGAAGTTGTCGATCAGTGGGCGCGGGCGTCGACCTCGTAGGAGGTGTTGATCGACTCGAAGAAGTTGACCAGCTGGAGGGTGTCGTTGGCCGCGGCCATCCACTTGGCCGGGTTCGCCACTCGATAGGCGGGTTCGAAGCCGAGTTCCTCCAGCCGCCGGTCGGCCATGTGCTTGACGTACTGGTTGACGTACCCGGCATTCATCCCGAGGATGCCGCGGGGCAGCAGGTCGGTGTTGTACGCGGTCTCCAGCTCCACCGCGTCCAAGATCATCTGCCGGATCTCCTCGGCGAACTCCGCGGTCTGCAGCTCGGGGTTCTCGTCCAGGACCGTCAGGATCAGGTTGATGCCGAACTTGAGGTGCAGGCTCTCGTCCCGGACTATCCAGTCGATCAAGGATGCGAAGTTGCGCAGCAGGTTCCGCTGCCGGAAGCTCAACGCCACCATGAATCCGGAGTAGAACCAGATCCCTTCCAGGATGACGTTGTACGCGACCAGGTTGCGGACGAAGTCCCGCTTCCCCTCGGTGGTGCTGATGTCCAGCGTCTCCTCGGCCATCCGTTTGATGTACTTGACCTCGAACGCCTCCTTGGCCGCCATCGACGGCACCGCGACGTGGGAACCGTACGCCGCGTCCCGGTCGATCGGGAAGGTCTCCAGCACGTACTCGAAGGCCATGCAGTGATTGGCCTCCTCCCACATCTGCTTGGCCAGGTAGAGGTGGCACTCGGCAGCGTTCAGATACGGGTAGACGCCGAACGCCAACGACTTGTTGACCAGCAGTTCATTGGGGTTGAAGTAGCTCATCAGGTGGGTGAGCGCATGCCGTTCGTCGTCCGTCATCCGGCCGAAATCCGCCAGGTCCTCGCCGAGCTGGATCTCGTGTGGGAACCAGGTGTTGGCCACGGCCTGGTTGTAGAGCTCGTACGCCCAGGGGTAGCTGACCGGCTTCAGCAGCAGTCCCTCACTGATCCCGGTGCCCAGGATTCCCTGTCTCTGACTCATGTCGTCCCTTTCCGCGAGGGGTCGGTAAATCGCTGATTTGTGCGGCGAGTCGTCGTTCCGGCAGATCGAGGCTCGACGACACGCCGCGAAGATGAGGGAGTATGTGACCCCTCGGCGTTATTGGCAGGACTCGCACTGGAGGCGTTCCTGGGGGTCGACGGGGCAGAAGGCGCCGTCGATCTCCTCGGAGTCATAACCTTCCTGCTCGCTGACCACCGCCAGTTCGGTGCGGGTCTCCGGTTCGGGTGCGGCCGGAGGCGGCGCCGCGGGTCGGGCGAAGGCGAAACCGCGGCGGGTGGTCGGACGCTCGGTCGCGCCCGGGCCGGCATCGGCGGCGCCGGTACGCAGCTGCTCGGCCTTGTTGATCTTGACCGTGCTCTGCTCGGCGGTGTGCCGGGGCATCATGTGCAGGTAGTAGGTGGTCTTGATGCCCATCCGCCACGCCGTGCTGTACAGATCGACCATCTCGCCGACGTCCCGGCCGGCCAGATAGATGTTGCGGCTGATCGCCTGGTCGATCCATTTCTGTGCCCGACCGGCGACGTTGAGGTAGGCGTACGGCGACAGTTGGAAGCTGGTCCGATAGACCTCCTTGAGTTTCCGCGGCACCCCGGTGATCTTGGACAGATCACCCTGGGCGCGCAGCAGATCGCCCTTGACCTCCTCCCACAGTCCACGTTCGGTCAGGTCCCTGACCAGGTTGCGGTTGACCTCCAGGAACTTCCCGGCCGAGGTGGCCCGGCTGAAGATCTGGCTGAACTGCGGATCCAGGCCCGGCGTGGTGCCGGCCACCAGCCCGATCGACGCTGTCGGCGCGATCGCCATCAGCGTGGCATTGCGCATCCCACCCCTGACCTTCTGTCGCAAGCCGTCCCAGTCCAGCCGGGTGGTCCGATCGATCTCGACCGGCGTACCGCGGTCGGCCTCCAGTTCGGCCAGCGTGTCGATCGGCACCAGCCCCTGCGACCACCGGGACCCCGCGAAGTTGGCGTACGCCCCACGTTCCCGAGCAAGATCGGCACTGGCGTCGATGGCGTGCCAGCTGATGAACTCCATCAGCTCGTCGATCAGCTCGTAGGACTCCACGCTCTCGTAGCTGACACCCAGCCGCTCGACGACATCGGTGAACCCCATCACCCCCAGACCGACGGCGCGGTTGAGTTCGTTGGATCGCTCCGACTCCGGCACCGAGGAGACGGTGATGTCGATCAGGTTGTCCAACTGGCGTACCGCAAGCCGGGTCGATTCGGCGAGCCGCTTCCAGTCGATCCGTGCCTGTTGCCCGGCGCCGACCAGGTGCTTGGACAGGTTCACCGAGGCCAGGTTGCAGACGCTGATGTTGTCCCGGTCCTGGGGCAGGCAGATCTCGGTGCACAGGTTGGACAGATGGATGGTCCCGGTGTTGTTGTTCAGTGCCCGGGTGTTGATCGCGTCCTTCCAGGTCAACCACGGATGGGAGGTGGTCTGCAGAGAGATCAGGATCGACCGGTACTGTTCCCGGGCTCTGATCCTGGCGAATCGCTTGATCCCGCCGCGTTCGGCCTGCTCGATGTACTCGGCGTAACGCCGGGAGAAAGCGGCGCCGTACAACTCGACAAGATCAGGAACCTCCAGCGGATCGAACAGGTACCAGTCCTGGTCGGCCTCCACCCGCTTCATGAACTCGTCGGAGATCCACACTGCGGTGTTCGCGGTCCGGGTCCGCCGGTACGGGTCGCCCGAGTTCTGTCGCAGGTCGAGGAACTGCGGGAAGTCCAGGTGCCAGTTCTCCATGTAGAAGCACAGGGCACCGAACTTCTTGCCGCCCCGCGACACCGCGCGCAGCGTCGAGTCGATGGTGTGCATGAAGGGGATCGGGCCGGTGGAGGAGGTGTTGTTGGAGCGGATGGGTGATCCCTCGCTGCGCAGTTTGCTGACCGAGAAGCCGATCCCGCCGGTGCCCTTGGTGATCCACATGACGTCGCGGATCGACTTGGCGATGTGTTCGATGTCGTCCTCGGCCTGCATGACGAAGCAGTTCGACAGCTGGGCGTAGCCCGTACCGGCGTTGACCAGGGTCGAGCCCGCGGCGAGGTATTCCAACCGGGACATCTTGTCGTACAAGGCGATGGCGACCGGCGTCGGATCGCTCTCGTTCAAGGTCAACCCCATCGCCACCCGCATCCAGAAGAACTGCGGCACCTCCAGCGGTCGACGACCATGATCAGTGATCATGTACCGGGTACGCATGGTCTGGGCGCCGATGTAGTGCAACAGGTCGTCCCGGTCCGGGTCGAGCGCGGCGGCCAGCCGGTCGAGATCGAACAGCTCGATCAGCCGCGGGTCGAGCAGGCCGGCGGCAACGCCGGCGTGCAGGTAGTCGGTGAACCGTTCCCGGTGCCGCTGACGAACGTTGCCGCGGTCCACGCCGTCGCCGAGCACCGCCTTGTACAGGGTCTTGATCAACAACCGCGCGGCGATGGTGTCGAACGCCGGATCGTCCTTGACATTGCCGAGCGCGACCTGGATCACCGCCTCGTCGAGCTGGGTGGTGGTGATCTTGTCGAAGAGGGTGATCTCCAGCTCGGACTGGATCTGCGTTGCCCGGGTCACCGAATCGTCCAGCCCGTATGCCGCGTCCTCGATCGACCGGGCGATCTCATAACCGTCGTACGGCTCGATGCTGCCGTCGCGTTTGACCACCGTGATGCCCGATATGGCGTCGAAGTCCTCGACACGCCGCGAAAATGCGGGATTATCTGACCCCTCGGCGGGTGTGGTGTTGGTCGTCATCTGCCCATCCCTCGTGAATCCGTGACTGTGGTGGATGCATCCGCAGGGCGGGGAAGGGCAGGACGACGGGTCGGGCGACCGGCAGCGGTCACGAGTCACTCGATCCGGTCCCTGGCCGTCCCTCGCGGCTGCGGACCACCTCGCGCCGACCGGAGGCATCCGGTGCGCGGGCGAACTGGCAGGTCTTCGGACTCACGAGCACGATCGGGTGGTGGCTCCCCGGGTGGGAGCACGCCGATCACCTACTGGTCGTCCCTTCCCAGACGCCGGCTGCGTCCAGTGGATGTGACGACGGTCGTTCTCGATCACCGCTGCGGGGCAGTCCCGGATTCCCACCGGGTTCCCTGTTGCCTCCGCCGACCTGGATGGCCGGCGGAACCAGCTGCACGAACCACTATATCTGGAAACGACAGCGATGTAACTACCCAGATGTAGCTATTCGGGCGTGTCGGGATTCATTCCGGCGCTCCACCGGTCGCCGACCGCGAACGCCGCGATCTCCGCCAGGCCGGGGGAGTAGCCGTCGCTGGTGTCCACGTCCAGCGTCGGTGCGTCGAGATGGATGGGATCCCAGTCCGGGTCGACGGTCAGCAGGGTTCCCGAGTCGAAGTGGGCCGCCCGGGTCGCCACCGTCGCCGAACGATCCCGGCGGCGCTGCAGCATCACCCGGTCCTCGGCCCGACAGCGGACGATCCTCAGCTCTGCCGGCTCGCGCAGCGGCTGCAGACCCCGGGACCAGAGCGTGTGTTGGAACGCGGCCTCGCCGACCACGGTGACGCCGCCCTCGAGCAGCAGCCGGAGGGTGTCGAAGAAGAGCGGATAGGTGCGCGCGGTGAGCGGATCGGAGACGGCCGCCCGGAACCCGGGTCCGTGGGAGAGCACCATGCCCTCCTTGATCTCGTCCCGGCAGATCGCCGGGCAGCCGATTCGATCGGCCAGGCGATGGGCGAGCGTGGTCTTCCCTGATCCGGCCTGCCCGCTGACGACGATCAGCGTGGGGTGCAGGATCGGATCCTGATCGGACGATTGCGACGGTTCGGTCATGCGGGAGCCTCCTTCGGCGCTTCCTTGATACCAAGATCGGCGACCGCCAGGCCGTCCTCGGAGGTGATCTCTTGGTACGTGGCAGGGGACTGGCGTGTCGGTGACCGCGTGGGTTATTCCTTGGGGATACGCAGTTGTCGGGCGGCGTCCCGGCCACGAGTACGCTGGCCTCGGTCGGACCGAAGGATTCAGTCGAGCAGCGGGGAGACGGATGCCGGAGCGATTGACGGCGTTGGAGCAGACGACCCTCGCACTGGACACGGCACGGACCCCGGCGATCGTCGGTACCGTCGACATCTTCGAGCCCGGCACCGACGGCTTCGACTACGAGCGGCTGATCGGGCTGATCAGGGACCGGATCCGCTACGTGCCGCGCTACCGGCAACGCATCCTCGGTGTGCCCGGCCGGCTGGCCGACCCGATCTGGACCGACGACGCCGACTTCGACCTCACCTTCCACGTCCGGCGGTCAGCGCTGCCCAAACCCGGCAACCGACAGCAGTTGCGGGACTTCGCCGGGCGCGTTCTCTCCCGGCGGATGGATCGCTCCCGGCCGTTGTGGGAGCTGTACTTCGTCGAGGGCGTGGAGCACGACCGCTTCGCCCTCGTCGGCAAGACCCACCAGGCACTGGTCGACGGGATCGACACGGTCGACCTGACCCAGGTGCTGCTGGACAACAGTCCGGGTGAGCCGGTCGAGCCGGAGGAGAGCTGGCATCCGCTGCCGGAGCCGACCGCCGTCGAGTTGGTCGCCGCTGCGGTCACCGAGGGCGTGCGGGACCCGGCCCGGACGGTGACCAACCTCCAGCACGCCCTCACCGAGGCCCTTGGTGTTGCGGTTGCGGTCAGCGAGGCGGTCGGCTTCGGCGGCCAGTTCGGCGAACTCGCCGCCGAAGTACTGCGGGGCAGTCGGCCGCCGAACCGGACGCCGCTGGCCGGGTTCGTCTCCGAACAGCGTCGCGTCGCGGTGGTGTCGGCCGATCTCGATGATCTCCGGGCGGTCCGTGCCGAACATGATCACACCATCAACGACGTGGTGCTGGCGATGATCACCGGCGGTCTGCGGGCCTGGTTGATGACCCGGGGCGAGACGATCGGTCCGGCCTCCTCGCTCACCGCTCTGGTGCCGATGAGTGTGGTCGAGGAACCCGATTCGTCGGAGGCGTCGTCGCTGGGCAGCCGCGTCGCACCGCATCTGATGCGGTTGCCGATCGGGGAGGCCAATGCCTCGGTCAGGTTGCACCAGATCGCGTACGGAACCCAAGCACACAAGGATTCCGGACGTGCCGTGAGCGCCCGGGAGATCTCCGACATCGCCGGATTCGCGCCGGCCACGCTGCATGATCTTGGTGTCCGGCTGACCGGTGAGCTGATGCGCCGGCCGTACGACATCCTGATCACCAATGCGCCCGGACCGCAGGAGTCGGTCTATCTCGGATCCTCGCCGTTGGTGGCCAGTTATCCGGTGATCCCGCTCTCCAGCGGTCACCTGCTGGCGATCGGGGCGACCTCGTACAACGGCCGGATCTTCATCGGGCTGAACGCGGACCGGGACGCGTTCCGTGATCTTGATGTGCTCGCGCAGTGCATGACCGACGCCCTGGAGGAGTTGCTGGACACCACGGTCCGGGCGAACGCGGGGCGGCCTCCGACCCGGGCGGCCAGCGAACAGGCGCGGAAGCGGGCGGCCGCCAACCAGGTTGCCAAGAAGTCCGCCCGGAAGGCCCCGGCCGGCAGGACAGCGACGAAGAAAACTGCGACGAAGAAAACTGCGACGAAGAGAACTTCGGCGAAGAGGACCGCCGCACCACCCGAGTCGTCCCCGGAGCCAGAGGATCGATGAGCGTGACGGAACTGCCGCGGATGATGGTCTTCCTGCCGCTCGGCCGAGACCGGGCCCGGGAGATCCGCGCCGCCGGACGATCGACCGACGAACTGCCGGCGTACGCCGCCACCGCGGCGATGATCACCGCCCACGGCTACCGGCCCGACGAACGCGAGGATGCCGACTACGCGGCCCAGCTCTACGCATCGGTGGCCGGTCTGCGCAGTTTCCCCGACGACGCCCGACTGGTGGTGGCCGCCGAGGTGCCGATCGCCCGGGTGCGGGACAGCCCCGCCGAGGTCGCGTACGGAGCGATCCTCGTCGACGGCCTCGATTGGGCAGACGTCGCCGCGGTGTTCGTCGACGCGCCCGAGGCGGCGGCCGCCGTGCGGACCGCGCGGAAGGCGGTTGAAGCCGACCCGGACGCCGGGTTGGCGGCCGTCCTCGAGCTGCCCGAGATCATCGCGCTGACCGACGAACACGAACTACTCTGGCACAACCCGGACGAGAACTGGGCCTGACCAGGACGACAAGGTTCGACCGGATGTCCCTGGTCTGAGGCAGACTGGGCCCATGCCACGCTCCATCTGGAAGGGCGCCATCTCCTTCGGTTTGGTCACCATCCCGGTCAAGCTATTCTCCGCCACCGAGGAGAAGGACGTCAGTTTCCGACAGGTCCACCCCGAGGACGGGGGACGGATCAAGTACAAGCGCGTCTGCGAGAAGTGCGGCAAGGAGATCCCGTACGCCGAGATCGCCAAGGGTTACGAGATGCCCGACGGCCGGATGGTGATCCTGGACGCCGAGGACATGGCGTCACTGCCGCTGCCCACGATGAAACAGGTCGAGGTCGTCCAGTTCGTCGCCGAGGACGACATCGACCCCACCTACTTCGCCCGCACCTACTTCCTCGAGGCCGAGGGCCCGGGCGTCAAGCCGTACGTCCTGTTGCGGGACGCTCTGATCAAGACCAACCGCTGCGCCCTGGTCAAGGTCGCCATCCGGTCCCGTGAGGCGCTGGCCCTGGTCCGGCCCAAGGACGGACTGCTGGTGATGCACACCATGCTGTGGCCCGACGAGCTGCGGGACGGCAGCTTCGCCGCGCCGTCGGCGGACATCACCGTGTCCGACGGCGAGATCGCCATGGCCCAGAACTTCATCGACGCGCTGGCCGGCGACTTCGATCCCAGTGCCTACACCGACAGCTACCGGGAAGCGGTCGAGACCCTCGTCCAGTCCAAGCTCGAGGGCGCCGAGCTGCCGGCCGAGGAGGAGGAACCGCAGGAGGCAGAGGTCGTCGACCTGGTCGCCGCGTTGCGCGCCTCGGTCGAGGCGGCCAAGAAGCGGCGTGCCGATGCCGAGGAGAAGGCGGGCGCGAAGGCGGACAAGGCCGTCTGATCCGGGCCGTCTGATCCGGGCCGTCTGATCCGGGCCGTCTGATCCGGGCCGTCTGATCCGGGCCGGCGAGCCGTCCCGCGGCCACTATCGCGTGTGGCGATAGCGGGTATCGGGTTTTGGCGGGTTCCCCTGCGACGCCGGGTTTCGTAGCGTCATCGCGTCGTTCCCCGGTCCCTCGGACCATCGACGCCTCGGACCCTCGGGCCCCGACTCACGGGCCACGACTCATGGGAGAGTCATGTCGCTGAATCTCGCTGTCGCCTCACCAACCCGGATCGCAGTCGCCCGGACCGTCGTGGTCGGTCTGTTGGTGCTGGCCGGGACCATCAACTACATCGACCGGTCGACGTTGGCGATCGCCAACCACGACGTGAGCACCGAACTCGGGCTGAGCGCCGAGCAGATGGGTCTGTTGTTCTCGGTCTTCTCCTGGGCGTACGCCTTCGCCCAGTTGCCGGCCGGTCCGCTGCTGGACCGGCTGGGCGCCCGGATCGTGCTCGGCGGCGGACTGATCGTCTGGTCCGCCGCCCAGTTGTTCGCCGGCCTGTCCCAGGGCTTCGTCCAGTTGCTCGGCGCCCGCACCCTGCTAGGCCTCGGCGAGTCACCGACGTTCCCGTCCAATGCCAAGATCAACTCCCAGTGGTTCGCACCGGACAAGCGCGGGGTACCGGTCTCCATCGTCAACGCCGCCTCCTCCTTCGACCCGGCGATCGCGCCGCCGATCCTCACCTGGCTGCTGCTCGCCTACGGCTGGCGGCCGATGTTCGTGATCATCGGCGCCGTCGGGATCCTGATCGGCATCGTCTGGTTGATCATCTACCGCAGCCCGGAGAAGCAGCGCTTCTACCGCGACGGCCTGGCCGCCCTCGGTGTGCACAACGACGCCGCCGGCGAGAGCAAACCGTGGTCCCTGCGGGAATGGCTGTGGCTGTTGCGGCACGGCACCAGTTGGGCGATGATCGGCGGTTTCACCGGAGTCATCTACTCGATCTATCTCTACCTGACCTGGCTGCCGGCATATCTGCAGAGTGAACGCGGGATGAGTATCGCCCAGACCGGCTGGGCGCTGGTGCTGCCGTACGCCTTCGGCATCTGCGGCTCGCTGGTCGGCGGGATCGTCGGTGACCTGTTCGTCGCCCGCGGTGCGAGTGTGGTCACCGCCCGGAAGATTCCGGTGGTCGCGGGCCTGGTGCTCGGCGGGCTGTTCTCGATCCCGACCGCGTTGGCGCCGACCACCGGTCTGGCGCTGGCGGCGATCTGCGGCGTCCAGCTGTTCATGAACATCGCCAGCGCCGGCGGCTGGGCGATGGCCGCGACACTGGCCGACAAACGCACGACGGCGTCGCTGGGCAGTCTGCAGAACTTCGGCGGCTACTTCGGCGGCGCGTTCGCGCCGCTGGTCACCGGTGTCGTGGTCGACACCACCGGATCGTTCGTGTTGGCGCTGTTGATCGCCAGCCTCGTCGCCCTGGTCGCCGCGAGCCTGTACGCCTGGGGCGTGCGGAAACCGGTGCCGCCGATGCCGTCGGTCACCGCGCGGGGTGAGGAGATCGTCCGATGATCGGATCGGACACCTTCCGGCCGGACCTCTTCGCCGGCCGCCGGGTGATCGTCACGGGTGGGACGAGCGGCATCGGGCTGGCCGTGTCGCAGGCCTTCGCCGGTCTCGGCGCCGACGTGCTGGTCGCCGGACTGGGCTCGGCGGATGTGCCGGCGGACCGGTCCGACCGGATGACCGTCGTCGAACTGGACGTGACCGACGAGGACGCGGTCGCCGCCGTCCTGGGCAGCTTCATCGGCCCGTCCGGCGGCCTGGACGTGCTGGTCAACTGCGCCGGCATCATCCGGCGCGACGAGGAGTTCCGGACCGAGACCTTCGCCCACGTCCTCGACGTCAACCTCACCGGCACCATGCGCTGCTGCACCGCAGCGATGCCGGCCCTGCAACGCAGCGGCGGTTGTGTGATCAACACCGCCTCCCTGCACAGCTACATCTCCGGACCACGGGTCCCCGGCTACACGGCCAGCAAGGGCGGGGTCGCCCAGCTCACCAAATCGCTGGCGGTCGCCTGGGCGGACCGCGGCGTCCGGGTCAACGCGGTGGCCCCGGGCTGGATCACCACGCCGCTGACCGCAGCGATCCGGGACACGCCTGCAGGGCGGACGATCACCGAACGGACGCCGATGGGCCGCTGGGGAACCCCGGACGAGGTGGCCTGGGCCGTTGTCTTCCTGGCCAGCCCGGCCGCCGGCTACATCACCGGAATCCTGCTCGGGGTGGACGGCGGCTTCCTGTGCGCGTGAGGATCACCACGACAGGACGACGAACCAGCACCACAACAAGTTGATCAACCACTCACCATCGGGAGGGACCATGAGCCAGACACCTGCAATCCCGATCTCCGGAGAGGTACCCCCGGAGATCGCCGTAGCCGCGCTGCCCGACGACGACCGGGTGTGGGTTCCCCAGGCCGACGGCGTCTTCTTCCGGCCGCTGTTGCTGAACCGGATCACCGGGCAGTGGTGCAATCTGCTCAAGGTCACCCGCTCCGGCATCGTCTCCCGGCACCGGCATCCGTCACTGGTGCTCGGGTACGTGATCAAGGGCAAGTGGAAGTACGACGAACACGACTGGGTGGCCGAACAGGGCAGCTTCGTCTACGAACCGCCGGGGGAGATCCACTGCCTGCGCGTCCCCGACGACTGCGACGAGATGATCACCTTCTTCAACATCACCGGCGCCATGATCTACGTCGACGAGGACGGCCGGCAGGTCGGCTACGAGGACACCTTCACCAAGATCGACCTGTGCCGCGAGCACTACGCCGCCAACGGGCTCGGCGCCGACTACGTCGACCAGTTCTGCCGCTGAACGGTCAGCGAGGCTCGCCGGGTTGCTTCTTCCTAGACTGAGGCCGGTTCATCACGATTGGACCTCACCGGAAGGGGCAACCTGGTGCACCATCTGCCGGAGCGGATCGCTCAGCTGCGCGTGGACCGGTTCCGCAGCCTGGTGGCCGTGGCGAAGTACGGCAGTTTCTCCGCCGCCGCCGACGCACTGCGGTTGACCCAACCCCGGGTGAGCACCCATGTCGCCGACCTCGAACGGGTCTTCCGCACCACCCTCTTCGATCGGTCGCGCAAGCCGATCGCGTTGACCGACTCCGGCAGGCGACTGACGGACTACGCCCGGCGGATCGTCGAGGCGCTCGACGAGGCGCAGCACACCGTCAACGCGCCCGCCGACCGGCTCGCCGGCTCGGTCGCGGTCGGCATGTATCCCTCGGCGGCCGCCGCGATCTTTCCCCAGCTGCTGGCCGAGCTCGCGGTCGCGCACCCGGAGCTGCAGGTCAGTCTCTGGGAGGGAGCGACGCTGGAACTGGACGGCGCCCTGCTCGCCGGGGACGTCGACCTCGCGGTACGCGCCGACGTTCCCGAGCCGGAGGCCGGCGACCGGCTCTCCTCGGTCCCGTTGTGGACCGAACCGCTGGTTGCCGTGGTCCGGCCCGACGACGACCTGGTCGCCCGCGCCGCCGGCGGGCGGCTGCAGATCGGTGATCTCGCCGGTCGGGACCTGATCACCATCGGCAACCCCGCCGTCCCGACGCGCGCCACCGGATCGTACGAGAGCCAGCTCGCCTTCTCCGCCGCGGGCTTGGAGCCCAGGATCACCCAACAGACCAACCAGCCCCAGACGCTGCTCGCCCTGGTGGCGGCCGGCGTCGGCGTCGGCGTGACCAACTGGCTGGCGGTCCGTACCGCCGATGACCATGGTCTGCGCGCCATCACCATCGTCGGCCGGGCCTGTCGGCGGGATGTATCGGTGTGGTGGCGGACCAGCTCGCCGGTCGGGCCGATCCATCGCGCCGTGATCGATCGGTGCCGCCGGCTGGGGAGCCGGTTGGACGACCAGGCGTGGACCCGCTGACCCGGTTCCGGCCCACGAATTTACCGACCCACCGGCGAGCAGGCCCACCGGCGAGCAGGCCCCGCGGCGGCGTCGGCTAGCGCGCCAGCCAGTCCGTACCGACCTGCTGCTGGGTCGAGAAGCCACCGAGCACGGCCGGCGCGGCGGCCTCCTCGAGTTTGCGGCCCAACAGCGGGACGTTGACCTTCAGCTCCCCGGTGAAGGTGAGTACGGTGCCCGGCCCACCGGCCGCCAACTGGTACCGGCCGGTGAACGCGACCGGCTGCTTCGGCACCTTCAAGGTCACCACGGCCGACCGGGAACCGTCGCCGGCGGCATCGGCCCAGGCGACGTCCTCGACCACGGTCAGGGTCTCGCCGGTGAACGGCCTGGCCGCGTCGGGCGCGGGCAACTCACGGCTGGTCTTGATGCTCGTCCCGTCGACGATCACGTCGTAGCTGCGGGCATGGGTCCGCTGGCAGACCTCCTCCAGGAATGCCTTGTCGGTCAGCATCGCGAAGACCTTGTCCGGGGTTGCGGCGAACTCGGCGCGGGTATCGATATTCATGGGTCACATCATGGCCTACGGGGCCAACAGCCCATCGGAGCGGTGGGACCCGCAGCACGACAAGACCTGCGGGCAAACCGCGAGCTGAAACGAAACACCCACGCCGTGCACCAGTCGGACCGGTGAATCCGCTCGTTCGACGCTAATGTCGGTAGGGGCGGCGGACAGCGACGTCGGTCGACGCGGACACAACAGGATGGTCGGGTTTGCTCAATCGGGAAGCCGAGATCGAACGGCACAAGCACGCCAAACTGAAAGCCGTGGCGTCGCGGGGAGCTGCCGCGGCCCGCGAACTGGGTCAGGACCCGGACCAGGTCCGGGAGTTCCTCGGCCACTACTTCCGCCACGTCGACGCCGACGACGTCGACCTGCGCACCGACGCCGATCTGCTGGGCCTGGTCGCCAGCCACTTCCGACTGGCCCAGGAACGACCGCCGGCCACCGCAAACGTGCACGTCTTCAGACCCGACCGCGACACCGACGGGTGGAGCGCGAACGCGGCCACCGTCGTCCAGATCGTCACCGACGACCAGCCGTTCCTGGTCGATTCGGTCACCATGGAGCTGTCCCGGCAGGGCTGGACGATCCGCGAGGTGTTCCACCCGCAGTACTTCGTCCGCCGCGACCTGCACGGTCGGCTGCAGGCGATCGTCCACGTGGCCGAGGCGGCCGGCGACCCGGCGGTGCTCCCGGAGTCGTGGATGCATCTGGAGGTCAGCCCGACCGATGCAGTGGCCGACCTGCCGGCCCAGGAGACGACCGCGCGTCTGGAGTCCGGGCTGCGTGAGGTGCTGCGCCATGTCGGCGAGGCGGTGGCCGACTGGGACAAGATGCGGCTGATGGCCGGCCGGGCGTTCACCGAGATCAAACCGGCACCCGGCACCCCACAGGAGGAGATCGATACCGCACGCGTCCTGCTGGACTGGCTCGTCGAGGACAACTTCACCTTCCTCGGCTACCGGGAATACACCGTACGGGTGGAGGATCCCGACGCCCCGGATTCCGAACTGTCCTACGAGATGCGACCGGTGCCCGGCACCGGACTCGGCATCCTGCGTGCCGACCAGGCCGCCGCCGGGGCGTTCGCCGCAGTGCCGCTGCCCGGGGAGAAGCCGCCCCGGCTGTTGGTGATCACCAAGGACAACGCCAAGGCCCGGGTCCACCGGCCGAGCTATCTGGACTACATCGGACTGCGAAGTTTCGACGAGCAGGGCCGGGTGATCGGCGAACGCCGGTTCCTCGGGTTGTTCGCATCGACCGCCTACACCGACTCAGTAACCCGGATCCCGGTGCTCTCCCAGAAAGCCGCAGCGATCCTGGAACGCTCCGGATACGCCCCGGAGAGCCATGGCGCCAAGGCCATCCTCGACGTGTTGAACGGCTATCCGCGGGACGAGTTGTTCCAGGCGTCGGTCAGCGAGCTGGCGCACACCGTGGAACGGATCAGCCGGCTCAAGGAACGCCGGCAGGTCCGGGTGTTCGCCCGCAGCGACAGCTACGGCCGGTATCTGTCCTGCCTGGTCTACTTCCCTCGCGACCGGTACACGACGGCGGTCCGCAACCGGATGGAAGAAGTGCTGGTCGACATGCTGGGCGGCGGGTCGATCGACTACACCACCCGGGTGTCGGAATCGGTGCTCGCCAGACTGCATTTCGTCGTACGGATGCCGGAGCGGCAGACGATCGGCGATGTCGACGTCGCCGAACTGGAACGGCGGCTGTCCGATGCGGTCCGGTCCTGGGACGACGACTTCGCCGCGTTGGTCGACGCCGCACCGGGCGCCGAACGGCTGATCAGGATCGCCCGCACCCTGCCCGAGGGATACAAGGAGGACTTCACCCCGGCACAGGGCATCGCCGACCTGCGAGCGCTGTTCGACCTGCTGCACGGGCCGGACCGAGCCGAATCCGGCGGGCCCGCGGCCGACCTGGCGTTGGCCCTCTACCGCCCGGACGCCGAGGGGGATCAGGCCGATCTGCGGTTGAAGATCTTTCGTACCCGGGCGGAACTGTCGCTGTCCCGGGTGTTGCCGCATCTGTCACTATTGGGCGTCGATGTCGTCGACGAACATCCGTACGAGTTGCCGTTCGGCACCGCGCCCGACGGTCGGCCGCTGACCGCGCACGTCTACGAGTTCGGTTTCCGGGTGCCCGGCGGGAAGTCGGCAGTGGAGAAACGCTGGGACACCGCGGCCCGACAGTTGTTCATGGACGCCTTCCGCGCGTCGTACACCGGGTTGAGCGAGGCCGACCCGTACAACGCCCTGGTGATGCGCGCCGAACTCGGCTGGCGTGAGGTCAGCCTGTTGCGTGCCATCGGCCGCTATCTGAGGCAGGGTCGGATCAGCTACAGCCAGACCTTCATCGCCTCGGCCCTGGCCGACAATGTTGCGATCAGCCGGCAGCTGGTCGCGATGTTCGCTGCCCGGTTCGACCCGGATCTTGATCTTGACCACGATGCCCGAACCGCTCGGGCGGACGAGATCCTGTCCCGGATCCGTGCCGATCTCGACGACGTCGCCAGCCTCGACCATGATCGGATCATCCGGGCCTACCTGGCAGTGATCAACGCCGTGGTGCGCACCAACTTCTACCAGCCCGGACGCCAGGCGATCGCGCTGAAACTCCTGCCCCGCAAGATTCCCGGGCTGCCCGAGCCGCGGCCGGCGTACGAGATCTACGTGTACTCGCCGCGTGTCGAAGGGGTGCATCTGCGCTTCGGCCCGGTGGCGCGCGGCGGGTTGCGCTGGTCGGACCGGTCGGAGGACTTCCGCACCGAAGTGCTGGGTCTGGTCAAGGCGCAGATGGTGAAGAACGCGGTGATCGTTCCGGTCGGCGCGAAGGGCGGCTTCTACTGCAAGCAGCTGCCCGATCCGGGGGTCGACCGGGACGCTTGGATGGCCGAGGGGATCGCCTGTTACAAGCTGTTCGTCGGAAGCCTGCTGGACATCACCGACAACATCGTCTCCGGTGAGGTGATCGCCCCGGACCGGGTGATCGGTTACGACGACATCGACCCGTATCTGGTGGTCGCCGCCGACAAGGGCACCGCGACCTTCTCCGACATCGCCAACCAGGTCGCGATCGACCGCGGCTACTGGCTCGGTGACGCCTTCGCGTCCGGCGGCTCGGCCGGCTACGACCACAAGAAGATGGGCATCACCGCCCGCGGCGCCTGGGAATCGGTCAAACGGCACTTCCGCGAGCTCGGCACCGACGTCCAGAACCAGGACGTCACCGTGGTCGGCATCGGCGACATGAGCGGCGACGTCTTCGGCAACGGGATGTTGCTGAGCAGACATCTCAAGCTCGTCGCCGCATTCGATCATCGGCACGTCTTCATCGATCCGCATCCCGATCCGGCGACGTCCTGGGCGGAACGCAAGCGGTTGTTCGACCTGCCGCGGTCGAGTTGGAACGACTACGACAAGAGCCTGCTCTCCGCGGGCGGCGGCATCTTTGCCCGGCATCTCAAGGCGATCAAGATCACCGACGAGATGCGTGAGGTGCTCGGCATCGAGGACGGCGTCAGCAAGTTGTCACCCGCGGAGATGATCAGCGCCATCCTCAAGGCGCCGGTCGACCTGCTGTGGAACGGTGGCGTCGGCACCTACGTTAAGGCCGCCTCGGAGAGCAACACCGATGTCGGGGACAAGGCCAACGACTACCTGCGGGTCAACGGTGCCGACCTGCGGGCCCGGTGCGTCGGCGAGGGCGGAAACCTCGGCTTCACCCAGCTGGGCCGGATCGAGTACGCGGCGGCCGGCGGCAAGATCAACACCGACTTCATCGACAATTCCGCAGGCGTCGACACCAGCGACCACGAGGTCAACATCAAGATCCTGCTGGCCGACGAGGTGGCGTCCGGCAGGCTGAGCGCCGACGACCGGGTCGCGCTGCTGACCGAGATGACCGACGATGTGGCCGAACTGGTGCTGGCCAACAACGACGGACAGAATCTCGCGTTGGCCAACAGCGTCTTCGAGGCTGCGTCGATGGCCGGGGTGCACGAGGACTGGATGCAACGGCTGGCCGGCCAGGGTCTGCTCGACCGGAAGCTGGAATTCCTGCCGAGCACCGAGGAGATGGCCGAACGGCGGGCCAGGGGAGAGGGGCTGACCGTACCCGAGCTGTCGGTGCTGCTCGCCTACACCAAGATCGTTCTCGATCGGGAGGTGCTGGACACCGACCTGCCCGACGACCCCGACCTTGCCCACCTGCTGGTCGACTACTTCCCGCCGAAGCTGCGCGAACGCTACGCCGACCTGATGCCGGGCCACCAACTGCATCGGGAGATCATCTCCACGGTCGCGGTCAACCAGTTCGTCAACCAGTCCGGCATCACCTGCTTCCACCGGCTGAGCATCGAGACGCCCGCGACCATCGCGGATCTGATCCGGGCCCAGGTGTCGGCACGCACGTTGTTCGGCGCCGACGATCTCGAGGCACGGATCCGACGACTCGATCACCAGGTCGACGCGGACACCCAGACGCGATTGCGGCTCGAGGTACGCAAACTGGTGGAACGGTCGACCCGGTGGCTGGTCGCCAACCGCCGTGGGTCGCTGCAGATCCGTGAGGTGGTCGAGCAGCTCTCGTCCGGCGTCCGCGCGGTGGTGGACGCGCTGCCGGAGGTGCTGTCGGGACGCGACGTCGAGGCTTTCGACCGCAATCGCACCCGGTTCGAGATGGCCGGCGTCGATGCCGGGCTGGCGGCCGAGATCGCGCTGCTGCCCCAGGCGTACGCGGCCTTGTCGATCACCCAGACCGCGGTCCGTGATGGTCACGACCCGGTTCGGGTCGCCGATCTGCATTTCGCGCTCGGGCAACGGCTCGGCCTGGACCGGCTGTTGGAGCGGATCACCTCGCTGCCGCGCGATGATCGCTGGGAGACGATGGCCCGGGCCGCGCTGCGGGACGACCTGCACGGGGTGCAGACCCAGTTGACCGCCGGGATGCTGACCCTCGGCGACCCCGGCACCCCGTCGGCCGAGCTCATCGATCGCTGGGAGGCGTCGGTCGGTTCGGTCGACCGGGAGATCGCCACCATTTCCGCGATCAGCGACTCCGAACCGGATCTGGCCAGGTTGTCCGTCGGCCTGCGCACGGTCCGGTCGTTGTTGGCCTCGGCGTAGCCCATTCCCCCTGTCCGACGGGATCGGGCGGGGTCGCGCGACGGTCCGCTGATCACTGCAGCCGGAACACCGGCCAGCAGACCTCGGTGCGCAATCCCTCGTCGGGGGCGTCGACCGGGTCGAGGTGGTGCTCGCGGATCGGCCCGGCGACTCCGATGGCCCGCTCGGTGACGTAGGTGCCGAGTCTGGCGTAGCTGCGGTCAAGCTCGGTGCAGCTGCCGTGGTGGGTGGTGACCGCGTATTCGGCGGCCGGAAGCTGTTCCAGCACGACCTCGTCTCCCAACCCGAGTTGCTCGCCGGATCGTCCCGGGCCGGGGTCGACCGGCAGATACGCCACGACCCGGGAGGTGACGATCTCGTCGAGGTCGGCGAACCCGCCGTCGGTGAAGAATTCGGCGAAATACAGCGATCCGTCCGGACCGGTGCGCCGCAGCCCGGTGGCTGCCAGTACGTCGGCCAGCCGGCGGCGCGCCGAGGTCAGCCACGGGCCGCCGGTCTGGATCGAGGACTCGGTCGACACCGTCAACGCCCAGGTCGGATCGATGTGCCGGTGCTCGACCACCAGCGGTTCGTTGTCGGCCTGCAACAGTTGACGCAGCGACTGCACCGCGGACCGGGTCTCGGCCAGCCGTGCCTCCATCCGCTCCAGATGACTGATGATCGCCGCGTTGCGGGTCTCGACATCGGGCGCCTGCAGCACCTGCCGGATCTCCTCCAGCGGCATGCCGAAGCCCCGCAGTCGCAGGATGACCTGGGCATCGGCCAACTGGTCGGTGCTGTACCGCCGGTAGCTGGTGTAGGGGTCGACGTCGGCGGGTTCCAACAGCCCGACGTCGTGATAGTGCCGGAGCGTCTTCACACTGAGGAACGACATCCGGGAGAAGTCGCCGATGGTCACGAGATTGGCCATGCCCGTCATTCTGAGGTCTCCGGTAGGGGGAGAGTCCAATGATTTGCGTTCGTGGAAAAGGTCCTTGACCCTCCGGTAACGGGAGACCCGAGAACTGATGCCATGACGACATCACTTCTTGGTCAGACGGACCCCGGCCCGCTGGTGCAACCGACCCGGCTGCGCAAGTGGGCGCCGCTGCCGGTACTGATGATCGCCACCACGATGGCGATCCTGGACTTCTTCATCGTCAATGTTGCCCTGCCGGACATCCAGTCCGAGCTGCACACCGGGTCGGCGACCGTGCAGTGGGTGGTCGCCGGCTACGGGTTGACGATGGCCATCTTCCTGATCGCCGGTGGGCGACTCGCCGACCGGTACGGCCGGCGACTGGTCCTCGGCGTCGGAATCGCGATCTTCGCGCTCGCCTCGCTGGCCTGCGGGCTGGCGTCCGGTCCGGGCCTGTTGATCGCGGCACGGCTGGCCCAAGGCGTCGGCGGCGCACTGATGTCGCCGACCGTGCTGGCGATCATCGGCGCCCTGTATTCCGGCGCGGACCGTCGGCGCGCGCTGGGCGTGTACGGCCTGGTGATGGGCGGCGCCGCGGTCTGCGGCCAGCTGATCGGTGGCTTGTTGATCAATGCCGACCTGCTGGGCACGGGCTGGCGGGCGATCTTCCTGATCAACCTGCCGTTGTCGGCCCTGGCGCTGGCTTTGTTGCGGATCGTTCCGGCGTCCAAGGCGGCCGGCAACCGCCCGATCGATGTGGTCGGTCTGGTGCTCGTCGCGACGGCGCTCGGAGCGTTGATGCTGGCATTGGTTCAGGGGCGGGCGCTGGGCTGGCCGCTGTGGTCCTGGCTGTGCCTGGCCGGTGCGGGCGTGGTGACGGTTGCCACGATCGTCCAGCAGCGTCGGCTGGCGGTCCGGGACGCCGCGCCGTTGTTCGATCCCGCGGCGTTCGCATCACGGACCGTCCGGGCCGGACTGCTGGCGACACTCATCTACATGGCGAACCAGCCGCCGCTGTATCTGATCCTCGCCCTGTATCTGCAGCAGGGCAGGGGAATGGACCCGGTCGGCTCCGGCCTGGTGTTCAGCGTGATCGCCGCCGGCTACCTGATCACGTCGCTGCCGGCACCGGCATTGACCCATCGGCACGGCCGTCGGGTACTGGTCGCCGCGGCAGCCCTCCTGGTGATCGGCTACACCGCGCTGGCCGGCACATTGTTGGAGATCCGCGACGGCGGCCCGGTGCTGGCGTTGCTGCCGGCCCTGATGATCATCGGCCTCGGCCAGGGGTTGGGGTTGAACTCGCTGACCGCCTTGGTGATCGCCGGTGCCGACCCCGACCATGTCGGCGCGGTCGCCGGTGTCCAGGCGACCGTCCAACAGGTCGGTGCCGCAGTCGGCGTGGCGATGGTAGGCCTGGTGTTCTTCGGGCTGACCGACCACGGCCTCGGCCTGGCCTTCGCAGTCTCGGCGGTCGTGCTCGGCGCCCTGATGATCATCGTCGGTCTGCTGTCCCGGTTGCTGCCGGCCGGCAGCGGGCCGCAGTGACCGCGGGTGATCTAGTGCTGTTCGTCGTCCGGCCGCGCCGCCTGCAAACCCTCGGATCGGGTGAGCAGCTCCCCGGCACGCCGGGCGGCGGCCGGCCGGGCCAGGACCACGACCAGAACGATCACCAGGACCGCGATCGACAAACCCGGTCCCCACAACGCCGACCCGCTGGGCAGCGGAACCACATTGCGGAACAGGGTGTACGCCAGCAGCAGCATGGCCAGCACGGGGATCACCAGCTCCCAGCGGGCCACCGGTTTCACCCCCGGAGCCGGCGGCCCGGAGAAGAACAGCAGTTTCACGCAGCCGACCGTTGCCAGCCCGTACGCGATGAGCAGGATCAGCGTTCCCGCGGTGCCGCTGTCGATGAACAGCTGCAGCGACGGCGCACCGAAGATCATCGCGACCAGTTCGACGACGAAGATCACTCCGATCGACGCGGCGACCGCCCGATGCGGCACCCCGTGACGATCATGAACCTCCGACAACACCTTCGGCCCGAGCCCGTCCCGGCTCAGCGCGAAGATCAACCGGGACGAACCGACTACCGTCGCTAGCGCGCAGGCAGCGGCAGAGACGGTGGCGCCGATCGTGATCAGCACGCCGAGCCAGGGTGCGACCCAGCTGGAGGCCAACTGGCCGATCAGCGAACCGGAGTTGATGAAGGTCTTGATACCGGCCTCGTCGGTGCCGTAGGCCATCACCTCGACCGCGGTCACCACGACGAAGAACACCCCGCCGAAGATCGCGGTGCCGAGAATGGCCCGCGGGATGTCACGTTTCGGCTCCTTCGCCTCCTCACCCAGCGTGGCCGCCGCCTCGAATCCGGCGAAGGACAAGAACCCGAAGACGATGCCGAGGAAGACCGTCGACGCGTCGTGGCCGGCAACGCTGAAGACCGAGAGATCGAAGTGCCGGCCCTGCGGCGCGCCGCCCGACAGCAGCTTGATCAACACGATCACGGTGACGATCAGGATCAGGCCCACCGTGACGGTCTCGGTGACGAACAGCACCCGGGTGCCGCCCTTGGCCTGCCGACTGGCCAGCAACCACACCACGGCCAACGCCACCCAGGCGAATACGTACGCCATGAAGTCCGGGGCGTCCGGCCAGAGGCCGGAGGCGGAGACGAGATCATTGATGAAGCGACCGGCCGCCATCGAGGTGACCACGCCGTAGAACAGATAGGTGCCGGCGTTCAGCCAACCGGCGATGATCCCGGTCCGCGGGCCGAGCGTGGCGCCGACGAAGCCGTAGACACTGCCGGAGTGGCTGAAGCGCTGGCTGAGCCGGACGAAGGTGTAGGCGATCAACAGCACACCGACGGTGGCCAGGGCGAAGGCCAGCGGCACGGCCCGGCCGACGACCGACGCCGTGCCCTGCGGATTGATGTTGGCGGCCATCGAGGGGGCCATCAGCGCGATGGAGACTCCGATGGCCTCCCAGACGCTGAGGTTGCGTTTCAGTCCTTTGCCGGTCGGTGCGACCTTGGACTCCGGGCGGGGTGAGGCGTTGGGTGTTGCGCTGGGTGGTTCGGTCATCGGTGCTCCTGGTGGCTGTCGGTTCAGAGCCGGTAGAGCCGGCGCGCGTTGGTGGAGGCGATCAGGTCGGCGACCCGAAGGGCATCGGCCGCCGACCAGTGCCCGTCGGCGACGAAGGAGGCCAGGACGGCGGCGGTGCCGGTCCGCCACAGTTGGGCGCCGAGGTAGTGCAGTTCGGCCGGCCCGTAGGCGTCGGAGGAGTAGAGCAGCTTGCGGAACGGGGCGAGTTCCAGGCTGCGGGCCAAGAGCTCGCGGCTCCGCCCGCCCAGATGGTTGACGGCCAGTCCGACGTCGAGATGGACACCGGCGAAGGCCTGGGCCAGGTAGCCGGCCTGGCGTTCGTACGGATAGCAGTGCAGCAGCACGATCGAGGCGTTGGTGGCGATCGGGTCACGCAACAGCGGCAGCAACAGCAGCGGGTCGGTGCGGCCGAGATCCTCGTCCCGGTCACCGAAACCGACATGGAACTGCAGCGGAAGTCCGGCGCCGTCGGTCGCGAGGCGTTCGGTCTGCAGGGCGAGTGCGGTCCGGATCCCGAAGCAGAGCAGCAGCGGATCATCCAGCCGTCGGCCGCCGCGGTCCGCCCAGCGGCGGGCGGCCTCGTTGACCGCGGTCGATGACGGTTCGGACCAGTCGACGGCGAACCCGGTGCGATAGGCGATCACGGTCTTGAACCCGACCGCGGCCTGCCGGTCGGTTTCGACCTCCAGCAGTTCGGCGAAGTTCCGCGCATAGTCGGGGCCGGCCGGCAGCGCCTGTTCGGCGAGCGCCTCGAGCCGAAGCACGGTGTGCCCTGTCCCGCCGGCGACCGACGCCAACTGCCCGGGGCTGCAGATCTCGTCCCCGAACCCGGTGTCGACGACCCAGTCGTCGACACCGGCAGCCGGCAGCAGTCGTTCGGCCACTGTTGCCTCGCCCAGTTCGGCGCGCCGCGCCCAGTACGCGTCCGGCCCGGCATGCGGCGGCAGATCCAGCAACGGCGCGCAGTGTGCCCGGACGGCGAAGCCCAGCTGGGTGTCGAAGGCCGAGTCCCATTCCGGCAGCGGATCCGTGTTGGCTTCGTTGAGCGCGTTCTCGAAACGCTCCCGCGGGCCGTCGGACAACCAGCAGCCGTGGACGTGATGGTCGACCAGGCGGATCGTCTGCAGCCGTTCGCTCAATTCGCCCGAGGCGTTCGGCCCGTCCGGCCGGGAGGTGGCGGGATCGGCGGCCATCACAGTCCCCAGGCGAAGCGGAAGCGTTCGGCGAGGGCGGCCGGTTCGAGGTCACCGTAATGCTCGGCCTCGTAGCGACGCCCGGCCAGGATGGTGTCGATCAGCCGGTCGCCGAGCAGGCCGCGGACCGCCGTACTGGCGTCCAGCCGGTCCAGGGCGGTTCGTTGATCGGTGGTGAGCACCGCGATGCCGGCCGCTGCCCGCTCCGCCTCGGACATCGTGCCGGGATCCCGCACTGCTTCGCCGGGCAGCGGCGTCTGCCGGGTGATGCCGTCCAGCATCGCCGCCAGGACGGCGGCGGAGGCGACGTAGGCCGACGTGGACGGGTCGATGATCTTGACCTCGACGTTGGCCCCTCGCGGGTTGCTGCAGGTCGCACCGATCAGCCGGACCGCGACCTCCCGGTTCTCCAGACCCCACGCTGCATGGGCGCCGGCCCAGGTGCCCGGGGCCATCCGCACGGTGGACAGCACCGACCCGGCCAGCACCGCCTGCAGGTCGGTGATCAACTCCACCACCCGGCCGATCGCCGCGGCACCGTCGGCTGTCAGGCCGTGCGGGCCGTCGCCGCCGGAAAACAACGGCACCCCGCCCCGGGTGAGCGAGAAATGCTGGTGGGCGCCGTTGCCCGCATCGCCTGCCTGCGGCTTGGGGGAGAAGGACACGGCGTAACCGGTGCGGCGGGCGACCCGCTGGACAACGAGCCGGGCGAGTGCGAGGGCGTCGGCGGCGGCGACCGGCGGCTGCGGTGCGAGGGAGAACTCGAACTGCCGGACCGCGTACTCGGGATGCAGTTGGTCGATCTGCAGCCCGGCGCGCTCGGCCTCGGCGTACAACTCGGCGACGAAGTCCTCATGCTGGATCACCCCCGCCAGGGAGTACGGCGCCCAACCGGTCGCCGGAAGTTCGGAGCCGTCGGCGGCCGCGAGCTGGAACTCCAGTTCGTGTCCGACCAGCGCGGTGATGCCGGCCTGCTGCAGCGCGGAGGTGACCCGCTGCAACGTGGTCCGGGTGCATTCGGGGACAGTTTCGCCGACCTGGGTGACGACGTTCGCCGGTGCCCAGGCCATGCCCTCGTCGATCACCCGCACCCCGTCGGGGTCGATGCGCAGCCGCAGGTCGCCGACCGCGGTGATGTCCTCGGTGAAGGCGATCCCGCCGTGGTCGATGGCGAACCCGTGCCAGGTGGGCGACGCGCCCAGACCGCTCTGCGCGAACGCGTCCGCCCGACCGACCGGCACGGTCTTGGCCAGCAGCAATCCGTTCGGGTTCCAGATCGTCCCGACCAGGAACCGTACGCCGCGGTCGGCCAGCCCTCGGGCCAGCGACGGCTTCGTCGACTCATTCGCCATGGCCCTATCGTCCGGCATTTCCGTGTCGTCTGTGTTACATAACGGACAGATTTCTCATCATGTTGGACGTGTAACATTCCGACAGGTGGGACGACGCGGCGCGTCCGCGCCGTCACGGCTGTTCGGTCTGTTGGAGGGAGCGCGATGTGTCGCCTGCTCGGGCGTGTGTCGCTCGACGCGATCACTGATCGGGACGCGATTGGCGCGGAGCGCTGCGCCGAGTTCCAACGCCTCGGTCGGCTGCACGCCGACGGGTGGGGCACCGCATGGTTGGCCGAGGACGGGAGCCTGCAGCGGCTTCGTGACCCCGGCGATCCGCTGGCTGCGGCCCCGCTGACCGCCGCCCTGAACGAGATCCCGGCCCGCATCCGGGTGACCCACCTGCGGCTGGCCACCACGGGGATGGCGAACCTGGTCGCCAACACCCATCCCTTCCGGTGGGGCGACATCGTGCTGGCCCACAACGGGAGCGTCACTCCGGTCGGCAGGCTGCGCGAACTGGTCCCCACCGAGGAGATCGAGCGGGTCGGCGGTACCACGGATTCGGCGCTGGTCCTCGCACTGGTGGTCCGCCGGGTCGAGCAGGGGGAGCCGCTGTTCGACGCGGTGACGGCGGTCGTCGAGGACCTCAAGGCGCGCTTCCCGCGGGCGGCTCTCAACCTGCTGGTGGCCTCCCCGGCGGAGTTGATCGCCGTGCACGCCAATGCCGGAGCGTCGATCCCGCGGGACGATTTCGCCGCGTCCGGGCTGGGCGACGATCTCCCACGCGACCACATCGACCACTACTACCGGATGTCATGGCTACGGGATGACCGATCAGTGGTCTTCACCTCCAGCGGCCTGGCGACCGAGGGGTGGACGCCGATGGACCAGAACACCGCGGCCCGGGTCGATCTGAGGACGCTGGCGGTGGAGTTCCGCATGATCGGCGCACCGGCGGTGACCGCCGGTGGACGCGCCGGCGAAGCTGCGTGAGCAATGACCGCCGAACCGACGTCGGCGCCCGGGGTCCGAGGCCGGATCACCAGCGCCACGCTGCGGCCCAGCGAGCGCCGGGTGGCGCTGTGTCTGCTGGCCGACTATCCGACCGCGGCGTTGTCGACCGCCGGAGAACTGGCCCGGACGGCGCGGGTGAGCACGCAGACCGTCATCAGGTTCGTCCGCGCCCTGGACTTCGCCAGCTTCGCCGATCTGCAGGACGCCTTGCGCGACGAACTGCGGGCCGGTGTCGGACCCTTGGCGAAACTGGAGAGCCGACCGGTCGGTGAGACCGCTGATCTTGCCGGATTCGCCCGGGTCATCGGCGATCGGACGATCCGCGGATTCGAACGGATCCCGGTCACCAATATCGAGGCGGCGGTCGACCTGCTCAGCGATTCGCGCGGCCGCCTGGTGACCGCCGGTGGCAGGTTCTCCACCGTGCTGGCCCGGCACCTGGCCACCAATCTCCAGGCACTGCGTCCGGGCGTACGGCTGCTGGACGATCCGCTCGGCGCGTCCTTGCCCGAGGTGGTCGAACTCGGCGCCCGGGACGGTGTGGTGATCTTCGACGTCCAGCGTTATCAGCCGGCGATGGCCCGGCTGGCCACGGCGGCGTCCGGGAGACAGGCCACGGTCCTGGTGATCACCGACGAGCCGGGTTCTCCGGCCGCTGATCATGCAGCCGTACGGCTGACCGTCGACGTCGCCGCACCCTCGGCCCTGGACACCCTGGCCGGTGGGCTGCTGTTGGCGGAATACCTGGTGGCCCGAGTGCTCGACAGGCTGGGCGATCGGGCCCAGCAGCGCTTGCAGGAATGGGAATCGGCGCGGGCGGCCGATTTCGGTTGATCACCAGACCCGGTATTCGGCGGCGGTGACGTAGGTCGGGCCTGTGCCGGATGCTGTTCCGGGCGTCACCGTGAGCTCCAGCCGCCACAGCCCGGGGAGCGGTGCGGTCGCGTCGACGCTCCGCCATTCCCCGCCGGCGGCAACGAACCGGACATCGACCGCCGCCACCCGGGCGTCGGAGGATGAGAGCCGCCCGGCCAGCCTGTGGATCGCTACCCGGCGTCCGGAGTCGTCGACAGCGGTCACGGTGATCCGTTGCGGTCCCCTCCGGGTGTCGGGAATGCTGATCTGCAGGCGATCGCGGGCGAAGGGCGCCGAAACACTGACCGACGGACCGTATCGGTCCTTGGCCGGCGGAGTGGCGCTCAGCACCGTGGCGGCCGCCACCACCAGGGCCATGATCACAAGCTCGATGATCATCGACCGTTGGGTGCCGGCGGCGTCCCGGCGGCGCGCGGCGACCCTGCTGCCGGTCCAGCCGATGATCACCGCCGCCGCGGCCAGGCCGAGTTTGACCAGCAGGGTGATCCCGTACGGCGTCCGCCACAGTGCTTCGATCGGCTGAACCTGCCGCCAGGCGAGGATCTCGCCGGACAGCACCAACGCCGCGACGGCCAGGAACGCCCGTCGGGACCAGCCGTCGACGATCGCGGCGGCGCCGCGCGGCAGGGTGCGCAGCCGGGGCCGGATGACCAGCACAAGGTCGATCACACCGCCGATCCAGAAGGCCATCGCGGCAAGATGCACCGCGGTGGCCGGTAGCGCAACCCAGCGCTGGGCGCCTGCGAAGCCGTGTCCGGACGCCGCGACGGTGATCAGCAGGCCTACTGAGGCGATCCACCACGCGCCCTGCAGGACCCGGTCACCGCCGGGTTGGCCGCGGGTCGGGCGGATGGCGGCGCCCAGCGGCAGCAACGCCGCGGCCAGGGTGAAGCGTGCCGCCAGAAGCCGACCCTGCTGCCCGATCAATGTGAAGGGCAGGTTCTGCGGCTGGAGCATGCCGCGCAGCCCGGTGCCCTCGGCGGCCGGCGTTGCGGCAAGCAGTTCGGCGATCGTGCCCACCATGATCAGCAGCGGTCCGCCGATGATCACCGGGCGGAGGCGGTCGGAGCGCAACACCGACGGCCAGACCAGCAGTCCGACGGCCAGGCAGCCGATGGCGCCGATCACACCGGCATAGGTCAGGCCGGTGCCGATCGCGGAGATCACCCCGGGCGGCCCGGCACCGCCCTGGGCCGGTTGCGTCACGGCTGCGGGGTCCTCGCCGACCCCGAACCGGATCGAGCCGACCACGACGTGGCCGTCGGCGGAGACTATCCGGTAGCTGACCAGATAGGTGGCGGCGCGGGTTCCGGTGCCGCGCAGCGCGATGATCACCACCCGGCCGCCGTCAGCGGCCGACGGTCTGCCGGTATCGACCCGGCCACCCGCGGTGGAGAGCACCGTGGTGCCGCCGGTGACGATCCGGACCGGTTCGTCGAAGCGCAGGGTGACCTGGTCCGGGACGCTGTCCAGACGGCTGCCGTCCAGCGGGTTGCTGCCGACCAGGACGGCGTGGGCCGATGCCGTCGGCGCGCCGGCGAACATGATCAACACCGCCGCCGGGACGGCGACGATCAGCAGCAGGAGCTTCCGCACCACGAGTCAGGCGTCCGGCCGGCGGGTGCGCAGGAGCGCGATGATCGCGATCACGACGGCGACCGAGGCCAGAGCGATCGCGATGACAGCCAGCCGGCCCGCGACGGGACTGCCGGAACCGGCGGGGGAGCCGGCCGCGGTTGCCGGTCCGGCGGGTGCCGCCGTATCGGGAGCGGCGCCGGCCAGCCGGAGCACTGGTGCCGGATGATCGGGCTCCACCTGGCCGGTGGCGAGCTGGTTCCAGGAGACGACGGTGCCGTCGCTGTAGCGCTGATCGGTGGGGAAGGCCACGGTCGCCGTTCGGGGCAACGGTCCGGCAGTCAGATCGAACAGACCGAATTCACCGGGCTTGATCGAGCTCGCCGCCGAATCGGCCTTCCAGACCACCCGGGTCACGTAGTCCTCGATCGGACCGTCGTCGGTCTGCACCGGCTTGTCCAGCTTTGCGGTGTGCACCCGTGCCGTCCAACCGCTGACCGGTGCCACCGACACCGAGGTGATCGGTGACGACCGGGGGAATCTGATGATCACCTCCGTGGTGGAGGCGGTGTCGGATTCGGTCGGCACCCGGAAGGTCAACAGCCCGTAGCCTCCCGGCGTCGCATCGGTCGCGGTGAGCCGGACATGCGCCGAGGCAGCTGTCGGGAGCCCGAGGATGATCATGAGTCCGAGGGCGGCGGCGATCAGCAGTCGCCGACCGGTCGGCACCCAGCGGCGGGTCACCCGATCACCGCCAGGTTGCTCAGCGCCATTCCAGCACCCATCAGCGCGGCGACTCCGAGGTTGATCAACCGGCGCCGGTCGACCGCCCCGGGTGCAGAGCCGATGCGTACGAGTAGGCCGATGTACCACAGCGTGGCGACGGCGAACCCGATGCCGATCATGATCGACAACGGATCCGCCCAGGGGTGGGCGATCATGGTGGAGGCTCCTGGCGATGTGGCCGGCGTGCCCGTCATGGACATCCCCGACATGGACATCCCCGACATGGACATCCCCGGCATGCTCACCTGCTGCCCGGCCGTGCTAGTTCCGGTCGTTGCGGCTGCCGCCCGTCCGGAACCGGGCAGCGGCGCCATGATCACTGCCATCCACACCATGGCGAGCATCATCGCCGCGTGGTAGGCCAGCCGCGGCCTGCCGGAGTGGTGGCTGTCCATGGTCTCGAAGATGGCCCGCGGCCGGAACAGGAACAGGTAGGCGTACCACAGGGCGGCAGCGGTGAACACCACGATCTGCGGGCCGGCCGGCACCCAGGCCGACCAGCCCAGCGGCATCATGATCATCAGGACCGACATGAGCAGATGGCTGCCGTCCACTACGCGATCGTTGCGGTTGCGGTCGCGGACCAGTCGGACCAGGTAGTAGCCGCCGGTCAGGGCGAACAGCGCGATGACCAGCGGCCCGACGTACCTCATCATCTGCTGTCGCCCTCCGTCTCGAATCGTCGCAGCCGGTGGACGTCTCTGCCGTGCCGAACCGGCCACCTGCCCGCAGGATTCTACATAACGTAGAACACGGTCGGACGGGCCACGGGTGGCGGGCGACAGCGGAACCGGACTGATCGGCAACAATGGCCGGCATGACGATCGACCTGCACACCCATTCCAACGTCAGCGACGGCACCGACACACCGACCGAGCTGGTTCGCAACGCCAAGACTGCCGGACTCTCGGCGGTGGCGCTCACCGACCACGACACCTTCGACGGTCTGGACGAGGCGGTCGCCGAGGGCGAACGGATCGGTGTCCGGGTGATCCGGGGGATGGAACTGTCCTGCCAGAACAGCGGGATGAGCATCCACCTGCTGATGTACGGCGGCAACGAGGCCGATCAGCAGTTGCAGAGTGAGATGACCAAGGTGCGTGAGGGACGTACCAACCGGTTGCGGCCGGTCCTGGCCAAGCTCGCCGAACTCGGGGCGCCGGTCACCGAGGAGGCAGTACTGGCCAAGGTGGGCGACAGCCCGTCGGTCGGACGCCCGCATATCGCCGACGCGCTGGTCGAGGCCGGCCATGTCAAGGACCGGCAGGAGGCCTTCGACCGGTTCCTGGCCGACGGCGGTCCGGCGCACGTCGAGCGATACACCATCGACGTCGCCCACGGAATCGACCTGGTCACCGCCGCAGGTGGCGTACCGGTCATCGCCCACCCGTGGGGACGGGGTCGGGAGGCCGCGCTACCGCCGGAGTTCCTGAAGATGCTGGTCGATGATCACGGCCTGGCCGGTATCGAGGTGGATCACCAGGACCACGATGCCGCCACCCGCGCCGCGCTGCGCGAGCTGGCCGGCGAGCTCGGGGCCTTCGTCACCGGGTCCAGCGACTATCACGGCACCGGCAAAGTCGATCACGATCTCGGCGTGAACACCACCGCACCGGAGGTGCTGGCCGAGATCGTCGACAGGATCGGGCGATCAGGCATCTGAGTTCTGCTGACCGGTCGCACCGGAGGACCGACGGCGGCGCCGGCGACGCGGTGCGGCCGGTGCCTGGCCCTCGGACGCTGACCCCGCATCGGCTGTTCGGGCGTCGGCTGCTGGGGCGTCGGCTGCTGGGGCGGTCTCGGCTTCGCCGCCGACCGGGACGCCGTTGCGCATGCGCACCCGGTTGCGCTTCGGGCGGCTGGTCCGGCGGGGCCGTTCCCGCTCGCTGCGCCCGGACTTGTGATCATCGTCGGACCGCTCCCGTGCCGGAACGATGCGGCCCTTGGCCGACGGATCGATCCCCAGGTCATGGAAGAGGTGCTCGGAGGTGGAGTACGTCTCCTGCGGCTCCTCGAAGGGCAGGCCGAGCGCGTTGTTGATCACCTTCCACCGGGTCAGGTCGGCCCAGTCGACGAAGGTGATCGCCACGCCCGAGGCGCCGGCCCGGCCGGTCCGGCCGATCCTGTGCACGTAGGTGCTCTCGTCGTCCGGGCACTCGTAGTTGATCACATGGCTGACACCGGTCACATCGATGCCGCGGGCTGCGACGTCAGTGGCGACCAAGGTGTCGATGGTGCCCTCGCGGAACCGCCGCAACGCCTTCTCCCGGACCACCTGGGACAGATCGCCGTGGATCGAAGCCGCCTTGAAACCACGCTCGACAAGATCATCGGTGACCCGCTGGGCGCTGCGCTTGGTCCGGCAGAAGATCATCACCCGGTCCCGCGACTCGGCCTGCAGGATGCGGGCCACCACCTCGGGCTTGTCCAGGTCGTGCGCCTGGTAGACGAACTGCGCGGTGGCCGGCACCGTCGACTGCTCGTTGGCCGATTCCGCGCGAATGTTCAGCGGGTGGCGCAGATGACGACGGGCCAGCGAAACGATCGCCGACGGCATGGTCGCCGAGAACAGCATGGTCTGCCGCAGTTCCGGCGTCTTGGCCAGGATCCGCTCGACATCGGGCAGGAAGCCGAGATCCAGCATCTCGTCGGCCTCGTCGAGCACCAGAACCTTGATGTGGGACAGGTTGAGCGCGCCGCGGTCGGCCAGGTCGAGCAGACGACCCGGGGTCCCGACGACGATCTCGACACCGGAGAGCAGAGTGGCGAGCTGGTCCTCGTAGGCGACGCCGCCGTAGATGGTGAGTACCCGGGCCTTGCGGCGGGCCGATGCGGTCTGCAGGTCCTTGCCGACCTGGCTGGCCAGTTCGCGCGTCGGCGCGACGACCAGCGCCTGTGGCGCGCCGGGCTCGGCCAGGTACTCGAAGTCGGGGTCGGTCGGCACGACGATCCGCTGCAACAGCGTGGTGCCGAAGGCAAGTGTCTTTCCGGTGCCGGTCCGGGCCTGGCCGATCAGATCTGCACCGGTCAGGGCGACCGGGATGGCCATCTGCTGGATCGGGAAGGGATGTTTGATGCCCACGTCGGCCAGCGCATCGACGATGTCGGGGAGCAGGCCCAGATCGGCGAAGGTCGTCTGCACGATCGCCGGGGTATCGGTGGGGGATTGGGTGGTGGTGCTGTCGGTAGTCAGAATCTCGCCTTTTCGAATTACTAGGTTCCGAATGCATTCTAGCTTGTCAGCCCGACCTCCTAAGCTGCTCGACATGTCGTCCGACCCTGCGTCCGGCCGAACGCCCGGTGACGCGTCCGGTGGCGCGCTCGAGCTTTTGGGCGTCGTCGCCTACGGTGAACTCGCCGCTTTCGACCGTCTTGCCGAGGATGCCCGGCTGGCGCCCGAGCTGGCGGACCGGGTGGAAATGACCGGCATGGCCGCCGTGCAGTACGCGCATTTCCGCAAGGCCGGTGACCGGATCGGCGAGCTGGGCGGTGACGTAGTAGCGGTGATGGAGCCGTACCGTCGGGCGTTCGACGAGTTCCACGCACTGACCCGGCCGAAGACCTGGCACGAGGGGCTGCTCAAGGTCTACATCGGCGACGGCCTGGCCTCCGACGTCTACCGCGAGGTGTCGGATCTGGCCGACGAACAGACCCGGCAGGTGGTACACGAAGTGCTGGCGGCGGACAGGTTCGACGACTTCGCGGTGAGCCGGGTGCGGGCGGCGATCGCGGCCGATCCGGACATCGCCGGACGGCTGGCACTGTGGGGCCGACGGCTCGTCGGCGAGGCGATGAGCCAGGCGCAGCGGGTGCTGGCCGAACGGCCCGCGCTGGCCGCGTTGCTGACCGGCGCCCCGAACGGCAGTCTTGCCGAGATCACCCGGATCATGTCGCGGCTGGTGGAGAACCACAGCGCGCGGATGGCCCGACTCGGACTCTCCGCCTGACGCGTCGTCCGTGCAGGGTCATTCCACGGTCGCCAGCAGCGTTTCTGCCGCTGATCTGATCACTGCGCGGTCCACTTCGACGCGTCGGTCGTCGCGAACAATGACGATGCCCGCCTTGCGCAGCACGGTCGCCTGTCGGGAGATGGTGCTCTGGTGCACTTCCAGGGCATCGGCCAGCTGCTGCATGGTCAGCGGTCCGTGATCAAGAAGGTGGAGCACGATGACCAGCCGGGTCTTGTCGCCCAGCGCGGTGATGCTCGGGGTGAGCTGGCCCAGCCGCCCGATGGAGATGCCGGTCCGACGATCGGCCGGGCGGTGGTCGGACCCGGTGGCGGAGTCCGATTGTGGCGTGTAGAGCACCCAGGTCGTCCGGTCGGCGAACAACGACAGGCTGCGACCGAGTCCGACCGACGGCATGATCACCAGCTCGGTCGCCTGCTCGGCAGCCTTCGCGTACGACGGATCGGGCTGCAGGCCGGTCACCAGGCTGATCCATTGTGTCGGGCTGCAGCCGGGCGGCGGTGCCGGCGTTCCGGCCACCGCGGCCCGCAACCGGGCCAGCTGGTCGGACCAGGCCGAGCCCAACCAGCCGTCCCAGATCGCGTCCAACAGCTCGAGCAGGGCAGCCTTCAGACCTGCCGGATCGAGGAGTTCCGGCGCGCGCTCGTCCGCGTCGGGGACCCGCCAACTGTGCAACACCTCCGCTCCCCGCTCCCGGACCAGCGGGGTCGGCTCGGCCATCGGGACGAGTGATGCGGCACTCGGACCGGGCCCGAGGTCGGGATGTTCCCACCGCAGATTGGAGTCGATGCCGTGGTCGATCACGGCATTGACGAACGCGTCCGACCAGCCCGCGATCGTGGTGCGCAGCGAGTGCCAGTCGTGATGCCCGGGGTGGTCGGCGGGCAGTTGGTGCAACAGGACCGCCCGCAACACCGCGCCGTGGGCCAGCGCGACACGGATCGTCCGGGTTGCCTCGACCAGATCGTCCGGCAGGCCCTGGGCCAGGGCCGCGAGTTCGGCGCTCGGCGTTACGTTCTGATGCAGCGCGTAGTCCACCAACAGCATCGCGTTCGGCACCGTTGCGGCCAGGCTGGGGTCGGCGACCCGCAGCACGGGGCGCGGACGGGCGGCTGCAACGAACTCTGGCATCTGCCTGCTCACAGGACTAGTATGCGCAATGCGCAAACCGCACGCGACCTGAGGGGCAAGATGACACTGACGTTCGACGGAATCGTGGTCTTCGTGGCCGACGTGACGAAGTCCGCGCAGCTGTACGAGGAGGCGTTCGGCCTGGTCAGGGAATGGGCCGACGACAATCATGTGCAGTTCCGGCTGCCCACCAAGGGCGACGCCGGTGGCGCCTGGCTGTTGCTGCATCCGGTGACCCAACAGTCTGCACCCGGTCGATCCGATGCGTACCTGGGCAACTTCGCCGTCGATGACGTCGACGCCGCGGTCAGCCGGCTCCGGTCGCTCGGCTTCACCGTCACCCAGGAACCGGCCGACCAGCCGTGGGGCGTCCGCGAGGCCAGTGTCACCGATCCCGACGGCAACGGGTTGACGCTGGCGAGCCCGGTGTCGGACATCCGCCCCGGGAGCTGACCGGGCCGTGTCCTGGTGGCGACGGATCCGATCGTCCCCGGAGTGGCAGTTCGTCTTCGGGTGCCTCTGGGCGGCCGACCGCGCCATGGCCGTCGTCTGGTGGGCGCTGGTCGTGCTGCGCGCCGTGGTGCCGCCGGCACTTGCCGTGGCAACCGGCTGGCTGGTCGGCGCGGTCGGTGGCGATCAATCGTTGGTTGCGCCCCTGGCAACGGTGGGCGTGTTGTTCGTCGCCATGCAGACCCTGGGCCCGTTGCACACCCAACTGGCGGGCAATCTCGGCGACCGGGCCAGCGCAACGCTGCAGGACCGGCTGATGGTCTCCACCACGAGCCCTGCCGGGATCGCGCACCTGGAGGATCCTGATCTTGCTGCCGACTTCAGCCTGGCACGCGATTTCGATCTTGGTCTGACCTCGGTCCGGATGCGCGATGCGACGCCGCAGATCGGGTCGGGCTTCGCCAGTTTCGGCGCCGGCATCGTCTCCGCCCTTGTGGTGTGCGGGTTCGCCTGGTGGGCGGGCCTGGTGCTGTTGATCGTCTGGCTGTCACCGCACGTGTTGTTGCGGGACAGCGTGGCCTGGAAGGAGTGGGGCTCGGCCGAGATCAAGGATCATCAACGGCACGCCGAGTACGCCTACCGGATGGCCGTCGACACACCAGCCGCCAAGGAGATCCGGTTGTTCGGTCTGTCCGACTGGGTCGCCGAGCGGTTCACCGATCGACGGCAAAAGCTGGTGGCGCTGGCGCTGCGGGCCCTCCGGATGCGGGAGCGTTCGGTCGGCCTGGCGCTGCTGGTCCTGGTGATCGGCAACGGCATCGTCTTCGCCGCCCTGGCCCGAGCCGCGATCAGCGGTGATCTTGGTCTGTCCCGGCTGGTGGCCTACGCCGGGACCGCGATGGGAGTCGGGGCGTTGGCCAACCTCGAGTTCGACTGGTGGCTGTCCGACGCCGCCCGGCCCGTGCCGCTGGTCAACGGCCTGCTGCAGCGGATGCGGCGGATCGGTGGCCTGCCCGCAGCCCACCGGGACGCGGCCGGTCTGCCGCGTCGGGAGATCCGGTTCGAGGACGTCAGTTTCGGCTATCCGCACGGATCGGGCCCGATCCTGCGAGGTCTGGACCTGCGGATCGAGGCCGGAAGATCACTGGCCATCGTCGGTCAGAACGGTACCGGCAAGACCACCCTGGTCAAACTGCTCGCCCGCTTGTACGACCCGACCTCCGGCCGGATCACCGTCGACGGCATCGATCTTCGTGAGCTGGACGTCGACGCCTGGCGGGGCCAGGTGGCCGCCGCCTTCCAGGACTTCGTCCGCTACCAGCTGTCGCTGCGGGACAACGTCGCGCCGCACGGCGCGCCGGATCCGCTGATCACCGAGGCCCTGGACCGTGCCGGTGCCACCGGGCTGGCCGACCTCGACACCGTGTTGTCCAAGCAGTACGCCGGAGGCACCGACCTTTCCGGCGGGCAATGGCAGCGGGTCGCGCTGGCCCGGGCGCTGGCCAAGATCGCCGGCGGGGCGAAGTTGATCATCCTGGACGAGCCGACCGCCCAGCTGGACGTCCGCGGCGAGGCCGAGGTGTTCGAACGCATCCTGCAGGCCACCCGCGGTATCACCACGATCCTGGTCTCCCACCGCTTCTCCACCGTCCGGCATGCCGATCGGATCTGTGTCGTCGAGGACGGCCAGGTGATCGAGTACGGCAGCCACGACGAGTTGCTGGCACTCGGCGGCCGGTACCGCACGATGTTCGACCTGCAGGCCTCCCGGTTCGACGACGATGCCGCCGATGATCACTAACGGCAGCCGGAGGTGACCGGATGAGTCCGACCACGATCACCGAAGCCACGGGCGAGGAGAAGCTGCCCGGTACGATGCGGACCCTGGCCCGGTCGCTGCAGCTGGCCTACCAGGCAGAGCCGCGGTTGATCATCCTGTCCCTGGGCATGGCTCTGCTGGAAGCCGTACCGGACAGCCTGTACGCGGTCTGGTTGATGCTGCTCGGCGCCGGCGTGGCCGACCACAGCTCACCGATGATCATGGTCGGGTGTTCCGGCCTGGCCGCGTCCACGGTCGGCTCCTGGTTGCTGCAGACCGTGGCCGCGCGGATCCAGCGGACCTTCCGGTTGCGGGTCGGCGCCTATCTGGAAGGACACGTCGCCGAACTCCAGGCACGGGTCCCGACGATCGAGCACCAGGAACGGCCGGAGTACCTGGACCGGCTGAGTGTGCTCAAGGAGCAGGTGTGGCAGCTCGATCACCTGTACCTGGCCCTGTTCAGTGTGATCGGATCGGCCGTCCGGTTGGGCATCACGCTCGGCCTGGTCGCCGGCGTCCACCCGGTGCTGATGCTGATGGTGATCTTCGCGGCGCCGACCGTGTGGATGTCGGGCCGCCGGTCGGCGATCACCCAGCAGGTGACCGAGAAGGCGGCACCGGACGAGCGCAGGCACCGGCACCTGTTCATGATCGCAACGACCCAGCAGGCCGCCAAGGAGGTGCGGATCTGGCGGATCGGCGGGGACCTGATGCGCCGTCGCCGGGCCGCCTGGGAGTCCTGGTACCGGCCGATCGCCAGGACCCGGTGGGCTACGGCCGGCTGGCAGGCGGCCTGCTGGGCGATCTTCGCGGTCGGCTACCTGGCCGCGATCGTGATCACCGCGACCGTGTTGCACGGCAGCGCCGCCGACGTGCTGTTGATCGTCACCGCCGGGAGTCGGCTGTCCCAGTACGTCGCGATGACCGCCGGCAACACCGACTTCCTGCGGATGTGCCTCGACGCATCCCAGCGTCTGACTTGGCTGGAGGCGTACGCGTCCGGGCATGCGGATCGAGCGACCGGAACAGTGCCCGACAGGCTGAGGGAGGGCATCACCTTCCAGAACGTGTCCTTCCGCTACCCGGGAACGGACCGGTGGGCGCTGCAGGACGTCTCGGTGCATCTGCCGGCCGGGTCGGTGGTGGCCGTGGTCGGGGAGAACGGAGCGGGGAAGTCGACGCTGATGAAGTTGCTGTCGCGCTTCTACGAGCCGACAGCCGGCCGGATCGTCGTCGACGAAGTTGATCTTCAGGACCTGCCGGCGGCGCAGTGGCGCAGCAGGCTCACCGGTGCGTACCAGGACTTCTTCACCTTCGAACTGCCCGCGCAGGAGGCGATCGGTGTCGGCGACCTGCCACGGTCGGACGACCGCGCGGCGGTGGGTACGGCGGTCGCTCGGGCCGGCGCCGAGGACGTGGTGCACGGACTGCCGCAGGGCCTGTCCACCCAGCTCGGGCCGACCTGGGACGACGGCGTCGACCTGTCCTTCGGCCAGTGGCAGAAACTGGCCCTGGCCCGCGGGTTCATGCGGGACGGCACCTTGCTGCAGGTCCTTGACGAACCGACCGCGGCACTGGACGCCGAGACCGAACACGCGCTGTTCGAGTCGTTCGCCCGCCAGGCGCGGACCGGCGAACCCGACGGTCGGATCACCGTGCTGGTGTCACACCGGTTCTCCACCGTCCGGATGGCCGACCTGATCCTGGTGTTGCAGGGATCCCGGCTGGTCGAGGCCGGATCGCATGCGGAGCTGATGACGGCCGGCGGCCTGTACGCCGAGCTGTACGGCATCCAGGCCGCCGCCTACCGTCGCTGACCACTCGGGCGCGGGCCCGCCGGCCGGCGTTGCAGCGCTCAGACGGCGCCGAAGCCGACGCGGCGGCCGTTCTCCTCGCCGATGTCGACGTAACCGATCTTGTCCGAGGGGATCAGCACCTTTCGCCCGTGCTCGTCGGTCAGCACCAGGACGGCCTTGGCGGGATCGGATGCCGTGAACGCGTCGCTGACGGCCTGTTCGACCTCCGCGGCCGACTGCGTGACCTCCAACACGACCTCGCGGTTGACGTGCTGGATGCCGACCTTGATCTCCACTACTTCCTCCTGTGCAATCACCGGCCCGTACGGGTCCGGCAATCAGCGTAGTTGGTCGCCGAACGCCGGCTCAGACCACTTCGGTCCGGGCATCCATCGGCGGCAGCAGGGTGAGCCGGGTCCAGGCGCCGAGATAGATCCGGTCATACGGGCCGACCGGATGCCGGATGCCGAGCTCCACGGGTGCATCGGGAAGCCCGGCGCCGGCGTCCTGCTCGTCCAAGGTCTGCAGATAGGTGCCGTTGACCGAGCCGAGATCCTCGATCCACCAGCGCTTGCCGTCGGTGGACAGCTGGGCCTGCCGCCGGCTGACCCCACCGTCGTCCCCGCAGTCGATGTCCGGGGTCGGATTCTGGCTGGGGGACCGCCGGCCGATCAACGCATTCGGAGTGCGCAACGCGATCAGCACCGGCTCGTCACCGGGCAGCGGCGCGGTGCTCTCCTGCTCGGAGTACCAGTCCTTGTCCACCGCTAACTCGACCGCCCAGGTATCGGCCCCGGCCGCCCGATCGACCGGACCGGCCGGTCGATCCTCGGCACCCGCCCCTTTCCCGTTTCGGCGGTCGCCTGCGTCGTGGTGGTCCTGCCCGTCGGGATGGGCCGTACTGCTCGTCATGGCTCCTCCTGATGCGCCGCTCGGCTCGAACGATGCCCGTGGTGCTGCTCGGCCTCCTCGGTGAGGGGGAAGCCACTGATACCACGCCAGGCGAGGTTGCTGACAAGTTGCCGCGCCTCGGCGACCGGAACCGGACCGGCGGTGACCCAGTACCGCGCGCTGACGTGTCCGATCCCGACCAACGAGATGGCCAGCAGCTTCGACTGCTCCCGGCCCAGGCCGGTGTCGTCGGCGATGACCGCGGCGATCCGGTCGGCGATGTCGTTGTTGACCCGCCAGATCCGTTCCTCGACGGCGGCCTCGCCGGTGAGGTCCGATTCGAAGATCAGCCGGAACTCGGCGCGTTCGCTGGACACCATGTCGTAGAAGGCGGTCATCGTCGCGACCACCCGCTCGGCGTTGTCGTCGGTGGTCGCCAGGGCGTCGCTGACCAGATCGACGAGTCGGTCACAGGCCTGGTCGAGGAGCGCCAGATACAGGTCGAGCTTGGAGTTGAAGTGCTGATAGAGGACCGGTTTGCTGACACCCGCGGCCTCGGCGATGTCGTCCATCGCCGCCGCGTGGTAGCCCTTCCGGGTGAACACCTCACTGGCCGCGTCGAGAAGTTGGGCGCGGCGCTGCTCTCGCGGCATCCGCGTCATGTTCGTGGCCATTGCAGAATCGTATAGCCCAGCTTCCGCGCTTCCGTGGCTGCCGAATCCGGCGTGCCTCGCGCCGTGCAGCACGCCGTACCGCGCGCCGGACGGGCCGGTCGGAGGGGCTGGTCGGAGGGGCTGGTCGAAGGGGCTGGCCGCGGGCTCATGCCGCGGGCCGTCCGTCCGGATGGCGGAATAGTTGTCCGCGGTGGCATGTTGGCAACGAAGATCGGATGGTCGCCGTCCAGGCGGTCCACGCTCACAACGTGCAGGAGGAATGGTGGCCCTACCACCGCTGGTCGAACCGGCCGAGGAGCTGACCCAGAAAGAGGTGGAGCGGTACAGCCGCCACCTGATCATCCCCGATGTCGGCATGATCGGTCAGAAGCGGCTGAAGAACGCACGCGTGCTGGTGATCGGAGCCGGTGGCCTCGGCAGCCCGGCCCTGCTCTATCTGGCCGCGGCCGGTGTCGGAACCCTCGGCATCGTCGAGTTCGACACGGTCGACGAGTCGAATCTGCAGCGCCAGGTGATCCACGGCCAGTCCGACATCGGCAAGTCGAAGGCGCTGTCGGCCAAGGAGTCGATCGCCGAGGTCAACCCGCTGGTGAACGTGATCACCCACGTTGTCCGGCTGGACAACGACAACGTCCTGGACATCTTCAAGGACTACGACCTGATCCTCGACGGCACGGACAATTTCGCCACCCGGTATCTGGTCAACGACGCCGCGGTACTGCTGGGCAAGCCGTACGTCTGGGGTTCGATCTTCCGCTTCGAGGGCCAGGTCTCGGTCTTCTGGGACCAGTACGGCCCCAACTACCGCGATCTCTACCCGGTGCCGCCGCCACCCGGCATGGTTCCGTCCTGCGCCGAAGGCGGAGTGCTCGGAGTGTTGTGCGCGTCGATCGGTTCGATCATGGTCACCGAGGCGATCAAGTTGATCACCGGCATCGGTGAGCCGTTGCTCGGCCGGCTGATGGTCTACGACGCGCTGGAGATGAGCTACAAGACGCTCAAGCTGCGCAAGGATCCCAACGCCGACCCGATCGAGAAGCTGATCGATTACGACGCCTTCTGCGGTGCAATCACCGACGAGGCCGCCGAGGCCGTCGCCGGGAACACGATCACCGTGCAGCAGCTCAAGGAATGGCTGGACGCCCGGGAACGCGGTGAACGGAACTTCGAGTTGATCGATGTCCGCGAACCCGTCGAGCGGGAGATCAACAACATCCCCGGTTCGGTGCTGGTCCCCAAGGGGGAGTTCCAGAACGGTTCGGCTCTGGCCGGCCTGCCGCAGGACAAGCAGGTGGTGCTCTACTGCAAGGCGGGCACACGCTCTGCCGAGGTGCTGGCCCTGGTACACGGCGCCGGGCTGAAGGACGCCGTCCACGTCGGCGGTGGGGTAGCGGCCTGGGTCTCCCAGATCGATCCCTCCCAGCCGGCGTACTGAGGTTGACGGGCCGGGGTTCCGGCAGTCAGGGTGGGTGGCCTCGAAGGAGGGAATCCCCCATGACCTTGTCGACCCCGTCCACGTCGAACACCCCAGCGCCGAATGACCCTGTCGGTTCCACCGCCGACGCAGCCGGCCGGCCGCGGCGTTCCCGCACCGGCCGGCTGTTCGCCGGATTGATCGCCGGTGCACTGCTCGGCGCGGCCGCGACCGTTGCCGCGCCGGCAGAACCGGCCAACGCAGCATCGATGGGTCACGCCTACGAAAAGGCCGCCGCCCGCTACAGCAATCACGAACGGACCTCGCGTGGCCGGGTCAAGCTGACCTGGGGATCCTGCCTGGACCGCTACGCCGAGGCGCAGGCGGCCAGGATGGCCAAACGGCAGCAGCTGAAGCACCAGGATCTGCGTCCCATCCTGCGTGCCTGCAACCTGACCATGGTCGGGGAGAACATCGCCGTCGGCTATCCCAGCGGCAAGGCCGTCACCCGTGCGTGGATGAAATCCCCGGGACATCGGGCCAACATCCTGAACAAGAGCTACCGCCGCTACGGTCTGGGCGCCTACAAGGACAGCCACGGCCGCTGGTGGGTCTCCCAGGTCCTCGGCCGACACTGACACCGACCCGGCCCCGATCGCCGGAGGGTGGTTGACCGACGGCCGACTGGATACCGGTCAGGACAACCAACCAATGGGCGATCGGACGCACCAGGAGGTGTCTGGCAATGGCGGAGTCGGTGATCAGCGATGATCTGTGGGACGAGTTCCACACGGTCGTGAACATGACGTCGGCCGAGTTGGAGGAGTGGCTGCTGGTCGAGGCGTCCGGTGAACATGGCGAAGCCGTACCGGAACAGGATGAAGCTGATCTTGGTCGGCAAGTGGTACACATCCTCGGCAAGCGGCGCACCGATGTCACTCCCGACGACGTGACGGTGATGCAGAAGGTCGTCGACCGGGTCCGCAGCCAGCGCGGTGTCGATCTGGAACCGACCGCCGGCCAGGCCTCTGGCGGCACCGGCTGATGCGGATCGGTCACGATCCTTTGAAGCCGGCCTGATGGAGCCGTTCTGATGGAGCCGTTCTGATGGAGCCACTCTGATATGGCAAAGCCCCCGGCCATCTGCGGTGACCGGGGGCTTCGTCGTGCGTGGTTGGCGACTCAGATCGCGTGGACCTGATCGGCCTGCGGACCCTTCGGGCCCTGGGTGGTCTGGAACTCCACCCGCTGGCCCTCGTCCAGGGTCCGGAAGCCGGTCGATTCGATCGCGCTGTAGTGCACGAATACGTCGGGGCCGCCGCCGTCAACGGCGATGAAGCCGTAACCCTTTTCGGCATTGAACCACTTGACGGTTCCCTGCGCCATGAATACATCTCCTAGCATCTTGCATCCAGAACCGCACCTCACGGCTCCAGCGCTGCCGGGCGCCAGCCCGGGTAGGGTCTGGGGGCCCATGCAAAAGTCACCGGGCGTAGCACTTACCACGACACAGAGCACTTGCAACAGCACGCCTAGCCTGTCACAAGATCGAACTCGTGGGAACCCCGGATCGACGCGTGTCCTCCGGCGTGTCCGGAACAGGACGTTCGCCCCACCGCGCCCGACCCGATCTCAGCCGGGGCCCTGCCAGCGGGCCTCCCGCATCACCACCCGACCGTTGCGGATCGGCGCCCCCTCCTCGGCGAGGAGGGCCAGGGCACGATCAGCCAGTCCGTCGGCCGGCCGTCCGTCGGCACGCACCACACGCCACCAGCAGACGGCGCCGCCGTAATGCGACATCACGCTGCCCACCTGACGCGGTCCTCCGGCTCCGACGAACTCGGCGATGTCGCCGTAGCTGGCCACCTGACCGGCCGGGATCGACTCCACCGCGCTGAGCACCGCTTCGACGAACTCATCGCGCACGGCGGCATCTTCGCAGACGAGCCGTCGTGTGAGAATTGCCCCGTGCCCGAAGCCACGATCGAGATCCGCCGTGCCGACGGCCGGTTCGAGACCCGTACGGATTGGCTGCGATCGCGGAGCAGTTTCTCCTTCGGACCCCATTACGACCCCGACAACGTCGGCTTCGGCGCGTTGGTGGTGCACAATCACGAACTGGTCCGCCCCGGCGCCGGCTTCGACACCCATCCGCATGCCGACGCCGAGATCGTCACCTGGGTACTGTCCGGCGCGTTGGTGCACCAGGACTCCCGCGGGAATTCCGGGATCGTCCATCCCGGCCTGGCCCAGCGGATGAGCGCGGGGAGCGGCATTCTGCATGCGGAGCGCAACGACGCCTACCGCACCGCCGACGGCTGGCGGGTGGATCCCGACCAGGTGATCGAGCCGGCCGACTACGTGCAGATGTGGATCCTCCCCGACACGCCAGGACTCGAACCCTCCTACGCCCAGCGTGAACTGGATCGCGGTGATCTGGCCGCCGGCTGGCTCCCGGTGGCGTCCGGCTCCCGGTCGGATGCCGCGATCATGATCAACAGCACCGGTTCGACCCTGTGGGTGACGATCATGAAATCCGGCGAGCGGCGTACCCTGCCCGCCCGGCAGGCACGGCTTCATCTGTACCTGGCTCGCGGCGCTGTCTCGGTCGAGGAGATCGGCGACCTGGGCGAAGGGGACGCGGTGCGGCTCACCGGCGCCGAGCCGTTGGCGATCGTCGCTCATGACGAGGCGGAACTGCTCGTCTGGGAGCTCGGTCGATGACGGCCGAACGGGTCGAAGCCGGTCATCCCTTGTTGATCAGGGTTTCCGGACAGGACCAGCCCCGGGTGATCAACGAGTTGCTCACCCTGCTGGCCGATGCCGGGGCGGCCATCGAGGACATGGAGCAGCTCGTCGTCCGGGAGCGGCTGACCCTCGATGTCCTGGCCCGGATCGACGGAGCCGATTCCGGACTGGTCCGCGACATCCTCTACTGGGGGCACACCAAGAAGCTGACCGTCGACTTCGAGCATGTCGAGGCGATCTCCCAGCGTGCCACGTTGCCGAGACACGCGATCACCGTGCTGGGTGAACGGCTGAGCGCGGCAACGCTGGCAGCTGTGTCGGGTGCCGTGGCTGACACCGGTGGAACGATCGACCGCATCGTCCGGTTGGCCACCGAGCCGGTGACTGCCTACGACTTCGCGGTGATCGCCGGCGACGTGGACGTCATGCGGTCCTCACTGTTGCAGGTCGCCCGTGATCAGCAGGTCGACATCGCCGTCCAGGCCGGCGGACTGGAACGACGGGCGAAGCGACTGGTGGTGATGGACGTCGACTCCACCTTGATCAGGAACGAGGTGATCGACCTGCTCGCCGACGAAGCCGACTGCTCGGAGCAGGTCGTCGCGATCACCGAGCGGGCGATGCAGGGCGAACTGGACTTCGAAGGCTCGCTGCGGGAGCGGGTCCGGCTGCTGCGCGGGCTGGATGAGGCCGCCATCGACCGGGTCCGCGACCGGATCAGCCTGACACCCGGAGCACGCACCTTCGTCCGCACCCTGAAACGGCTCGGCTATGCGGTGGCGGTGGTCAGCGGCGGGTTCACCGTCTTCACCGGATGGCTGCAGGATCAACTGGGTCTTGATCACGCCTACGCCAACACCCTGGAGATTGTCGACGGTCGGCTGACCGGCGAGGTCCTGGGCGGGGTCGTCGACCGGGCGCGGAAGGCCGAGCTGCTCGCCGAGATCGCCGCCGCAGAAGGCATTCCGCTGTCCCAGACCGTCGCCGTCGGTGACGGCGCCAACGATCTTGACATGCTGGCCGCCGCGGGGATGGGGATCGCCTTCAACGCCAAGCCTGCGGTACGGGAACAGGCGGAGGTGACCGTGTCGGTGCCGTACCTGGATGCGATCTTGTTCATGCTCGGGTTGCGCGGTACCGATGTGGACAAGGGTGAGGTCGCCTGATGGCCACCGCGTACAGGTCGGGTGACGTCAGATCGATCAAGGTAGGAGGCCCGATGCGCGTCGCTCTCGGTCAGCTGGTCAGTTCCGCCGAACCCCGGTCCAATCTGGACCTGGTGGAGGACAACACCCGCAGAGCCGCCGCCGACGGCGCCGAGTTGGTGATCTTCCCCGAGGCCACGATGTGTGCCTTCGGTAACCGGCTGGACACGGTCGCCGAACCGGTGGACGGTCCGTGGGTGAACGGGCTGACCGATATCGCCCGGTCCTACGGCGTGACAGTGGTCGCCGGAATGTTCACCCCGAGCGGGCAACACGGTCCCGACGGCCGGGAGAAGGTGATCAACACCCTGGTCGCCACCGGGCCGGGCGGCGTGACGAGCTATCAGAAGATCCACCTCTTCGACGCCTTCGGCTTCGCCGAATCCGACACCGTCGTCGCCGGCGAGCAGCCGGTGATCATCGAGGTCGCGGGTACCAGGATCGGGTTGACCCTGTGCTACGACGCCCGTTTTCCCGGGCTGTATCAGGCGTTGGCCGATCGTGGCGCCGACGTGATCATCGTCGCGGCGTCCTGGGGTGCCGGGCCCGGGAAGGTGGAGCAGTGGCAGGTGCTGACCAGGGCGCGGGCACTGGACAGCACCTGCTTCCTGCTGGCGGTCGGGCAGGCCGATCCGACGACGATCGGCATCGGGCCGACCGGAGCACCGGCCGGTGTCGGACACAGCGCCGTGATCGATCCGACCGGCGTACCGCTGGCTGCGGCCGGTGCCGCGCCCGAGTTGTTGATCAGCGACATCGACCCGTCACTGGTCGGTGAGGTGCGCAAGTCGATCCCGGTGTTGGCGAACCGTCGGTTCTGAGCCGTCAAGGATCCGAACCCGATCTCGTGCTGGAGGCCGTCCGCAACCGCGGTGGCCTCCGTACGGACGGTCCCGCCGAGCAGGTCGCGGCGCTGGTGCTCGGCGTCTTCACCGTCGCCCGTCAGGCATGCGCGGGCCGACGAGGCCGCACGACTGCTCGACATCGGATGGACGGCATGTCGCCGCCGCCTCCCAAGCCGCGCGGCCCCGTCGCACCGGTCCCTCGTCGCCGCACCAGTTTCTCGTCGGCGCACCAGTTCCTTGGCGGCGCACCAGTTCCTCGGTGGCGCACCAGTTCGTCGTCGGCGCACCAGTTCGTCGTC
>Ga0164243_10000402_pt1 | contig 85052 bp, 79 predicted proteins | sample OricompcompostOP_FD_108781 | JGI IMG/M metagenome (GOLD analysis project Ga0164243, IMG submission 108781) | Organic Plus compost microbial communities from Emeryville, California, USA - Original compost - Organic plus compost (OP) | ecosystem: Engineered > Solid waste > Mixed feedstock >... | reverse complement strand
CGACGGCCGGATCATCCCCGCGCGTGCGGGGAACACCGGTCGAGATCCGCCGGCGCGCAGCCATACAACGGATCATCCCCGCGCGTGCGGGGAACACCACGAGCCGCACCGGATTCCCGGGCAGCACGTCGGATCATCCCCGCGCGTGCGGGGAACACGACTTCGATGTCGAGCGCACAATTTGCAGGTTCGGATCATCCCCGCGCGTGCGGGGAACACTCGATCAGCGACTTGGACGAGAACTGCAGCGACGGATCATCCCCGCGCGTGCGGGGAACACAGATGCGCCTCTGGGATGAGACGGGCGCGGACCGGATCATCCCCGCGCGTGCGGGGAACACGCGTAGCCGAGCGCGATCAGTGCGTCCGCGTCCGGATCATCCCCGCGCGTGCGGGGAACACGAGCAGGCTGAGAAGATCATCATTCTGGGCTACGGATCATCCCCGCGCGTGCGGGGAACACTCGCGATAGCGCACGAAGGGCGACGCGAACGCCGGATCATCCCCGCGCGTGCGGGGAACACCAATACGTCAGGCCAGTGGGTGCCCTCGCACCTGGATCATCCCCGCGCGTGCGGGGAACACATCGGAAGCGCATCCCCAAACCTGCGCGATGACGGATCATCCCCGCGCGTGCGGGGAACACGATTTTGCGGTACCTCGATAATGGTTTGGCGGCGGATCATCCCCGCGCGTGCGGGGAACACAATTCTGGTCGGTCGCTGAGTCGCGCTCCACACGGATCATCCCCGCGCGTGCGGGGAACACGACGATCCCTGGACGTCGGCTCGCCTCGCCGTCGGATCATCCCCGCGCGTGCGGGGAACACATCGCGCATGCGCTGCGGACGTTTCGTCAATACGGATCATCCCCGCGCGTGCGGGGAACACTTGAGCGTCGCGCTGGTCGAGAGCGCCATGTTCGGATCATCCCCGCGCGTGCGGGGAACACTGGAGGATCTGGGCCCAGCCGCGGTTGTACGCCGGATCATCCCCGCGCGTGCGGGGAACACATGGTGACTTCCTTGGCGCCGAGGGCGACGGCCGGATCATCCCCGCGCGTGCGGGGAACACGCACAAAATCAAGCAGGACAATACCAAAAAGACGGATCATCCCCGCGCGTGCGGGGAACACGCGCGGCGCCCTGCACATCGCCGCGCGTGTGACGGATCATCCCCGCGCGTGCGGGGAACACAGGCCGGGGCCACTATTCGCGAGGACCGGTACCGGATCATCCCCGCGCGTGCGGGGAACACTCCTCGTAGATCAGGAGCATGTGCTCGGCGTGCGGATCATCCCCGCGCGTGCGGGGAACACCCCCTTCCGCAGGCGGCACGTCTCGCTCGTCGCGGATCATCCCCGCGCGTGCGGGGAACACGTCGTCATCCGCCGTCCGCACGCGAATCTGGACGGATCATCCCCGCGCGTGCGGGGAACACCGATCGCACCAGGCGCACGAGCGGGGGAGGGACCGGATCATCCCCGCGCGTGCGGGGAACACGGCGGCTCGGCGTAGAACCCCGGTTCCGTGTACGGATCATCCCCGCGCGTGCGGGGAACACTGGCCCGCGGACCGCGCGAGGCGCTGACGGACGGGATCATCCCCGCGCGTGCGGGGAACACTCGAGGAGCGAGAGCGGGTTGCGCAGCGCGAACGGATCATCCCCGCGCGTGCGGGGAACACAGCTCAATTCCGATCGACCTGCGGCCGAGGCTCGGATCATCCCCGCGCGTGCGGGGAACACGATTCCAACTGTTCCTGCGTCGGCTTGGTGGCCGGATCATCCCCGCGCGTGCGGGGAACACTCATCGCCTGCTCTGGGGTTCGGGGGAGGGGACGGATCATCCCCGCGCGTGCGGGGAACACTGGCTCGTCGTCGAGAAGATGCGCGAGCGCGGCGGATCATCCCCGCGCGTGCGGGGAACACGCCAACCATCACCCGACTGTCAAGCCGCTCGACGGATCATCCCCGCGCGTGCGGGGAACACAACACCGGATCGGTCAGCAGCGCGCCATAGAGCGGATCATCCCCGCGCGTGCGGGGAACACGTTTGGGTGCGCTCACGCGGCACCCCCGTCGTCGGATCATCCCCGCGCGTGCGGGGAACACCAACGGGCAGCGCGCTTGGCAACGACGACCGCCGGATCATCCCCGCGCGTGCGGGGAACACCCGGCGCTCGTGCGCGGGAACGAGGGACCGGGCGGATCATCCCCGCGCGTGCGGGGAACACCGCATCACCGTGATCACCGAACTCGGTGCGCTCGGATCATCCCCGCGCGTGCGGGGAACACCACTTCGATGTTTAACGAATTCCTACCATGACCGGATCATCCCCGCGCGTGCGGGGAACACGGTGCGCGCGCGGCCATGCGCTGCTCGGCAGCCGGATCATCCCCGCGCGTGCGGGGAACACGGTTGCAGGAGTTGGAATCCTGGTGGCAGGCGCGGATCATCCCCGCGCGTGCGGGGAACACCGGCGTACCCGCGCTTCCTGCTCGGCGCGTCGCGGATCATCCCCGCGCGTGCGGGGAACACACGTTCTCGTTCGATCCGACCGAAACGTCCAGCGGATCATCCCCGCGCGTGCGGGGAACACCGCGCCTGCGACGGCGACAGTGCTCGCAGTGCCGGATCATCCCCGCGCGTGCGGGGAACACGACAACGACACGGCATGTCTGCCAGCCGTATTCGGATCATCCCCGCGCGTGCGGGGAACACGTTGCCAACAGTCCGGGCACCATCGACGAGGACGGATCATCCCCGCGCGTGCGGGGAACACTACGCCTTCCTTGCGTTCAGGATGATCGATTGCGGATCATCCCCGCGCGTGCGGGGAACACTGGCACAGCACCATCCGACCGAGCGGCGCGCGCGGATCATCCCCGCGCGTGCGGGGAACACACAACTTCGACCCGAACGAGGGATGCAAGGGTCGGATCATCCCCGCGCGTGCGGGGAACACCAGCGCGACCCGCAGGACGGTGACGTCAACGGCGGATCATCCCCGCGCGTGCGGGGAACACCCGTTCCGGCGCCAGTAGAGCGTCGTAGCCGTCGGATCATCCCCGCGCGTGCGGGGAACACTCTTCCGGGCAATCAACAATGTACCAACGAGTTACGTCCTCGCCCACTCACCCACCGACCGACGAACGCCTCAGCCCTTCTCCTCCGGAGGGTCGAACCGCACCAGCATCAAGCCGTCGAAATCCACCGCATCCCGACGATTCGGCCCAACCGCCTCGAAAGCGAACCCCGTATCCGTCGGCGCCTGCCACGCCATCACCGCCGACCCGTCGCCGATCATCAATCGGACCTCGAGCCAGATCCGCTCACGGATGCGGGCAGAATAGACCCCGACATACACGCCAGCTCGAATCTCGGCGAGCCACAACGACAAACGCCCCCGCAGACGCGGAGGCGCATTCTCAACCACGATGACCAGCATCACCCGATTGCGATTCTGGAAGCGCCGGCTCCTGCCCCTCAGGCGCGTCAGGCGGCGGCGTCAGTCCACTCGCTGCTATGAGCCCGCCGATCGTGGGAATGATCTTCTCGAGCAGATTCGTCCGACGAAACGCATCACGACACGCGATACGGACGACACGCTCGACCGCGCTCGCATCGATGTCACCCCGCGCGACTCGCGCCGCAACCGTGAAGGCGGCCGGAACCACCGTCTCGAACTTGAAGATGTCCGCGATGTCGTAGACAAAACTCTGCGGCTTCCCACTGTGCAGAAAGCCTATCGCGGGCGCATACCCGGCAGCCAGGATCGCCGCCTCGCACAAGCCATACAGGCAAGCCGTCGCCGCCGAGAGGCACCGGTTCGGAACGTCTGCTTCGCTCCACGCATCGGGGTCATACCGTCGATTGTCCCACTCGACGCCGTGGATCGCCGCGAGCTGTCGGTACATGCCGCGCACCCGAGCGCCTTCGATACCGCGCAGCTGGTTGATGGAACGACGCGCCGGCGGCTCCTCGCCAAACCGCAGCGCGTACATCGCGCGGACGACCTTCAAACGCGCTGATTCATCGAGCGCCGCCGCGGCCTGCCATAGCAACCGATCGGCCCGGGCTCCTCCAGGCTGCCCCGACGCGTACAGACGCACGCCGCCCTCGCCAACCCAGATCAGAAGACAGCCGACTCGCGCTGCCAGCGACACGGCGGCGTGCGTGATCCGCGTCCCCGGTTCCAACATCAAACACGCAAGCCCACCGACCGGGATCTGCACGCGCGCGCCGTTCCTGTCCACGAGCACGAACGCGCTGTCGATGACGTCGACCTGCCCGTACTCGAGGAAGACGATCGCCGATCGATCCTTGATCGGTATCGGGCGAAGCGGGATGTATGACCCGTCAGCCACCGGCGTTCCTCGGGGAAAACCGCCGATGGCGGACGGACAGCGTCACACGCGCCGGATCAGCATGAGGCCGCATCCAAACGCCTTCGCTCGGCCGAAGCCCTGCGCGACCGATGCGAGAAACAACTCGGGCGCCTCCACGACCAGCATTCCCTCGAAATCGAGCACGCCGACGCGCATCCGCTGCGCCCGATCATCGAGGGACCAGACGCGATGCGAAGCTCGCAAGGCGACGCCACTGCCCCCATCGCCCTCGGAATGTTGCTCGCAGAGTCGAAAGCCACAGCGCTGACCCCGCGCCGCCAGCCAATCGCGACCGACAGCATCGATCACCCTTCGACGTTCCGCCGCGCGCGCGGGACCACTCGGCAACGAGTGCAGTGCGTTCATCACGACATCGCACGGCTTGCCGCGCGCCTCTCGCGTCCCGCCAACCTTTCGCGAGACGGTCGCGTTGACGCGCAGCGAGAATCCGAGCACGTCGCCCGCCGCGAGCGTCGGCGCGAACTCCTTCGGTGGATCCATCTCGAACAGCCCGTGCGAATCGGTCGGCGCGCGTTTCGAGAGAACGAAATAGAGCCCCGGCTCCGATTCGCGCCACAGAAAGTCACGCTCGCGATCGGCGCGATCCGCGAACAGTGTCCAGAGTAGTCGGTGACTGGCCTGGACGCGCTTGTCGTCGTCGGTCGGAACCAGTTGCCGCCAGAGTGCGGCAGCTGGCACGTCCCGGCGCAGGCGAACACGCGTGAGCAGTGAGGTGCTCATGGCGCACCTGCCGGGATTCGTCCCACGTAGACGATCCGATTGCCGAACTGCCATCGATCGCGGTTCGGCGAGGCATCGCGCCGCGCCATCGTGCGCACGCCGGAAAGACCGTGGTCGAAGCCGTCGCAAATGTCGTGAGCGACTTCCACCCCCCAGCCGTCTCGTGGCCGTAGCAGCGCGAAGCTGTCAGGCAGTCGCGGATCATCGCGCAGGGCATCGGCGAGCGACCTCGCCTGAACGACCCGTGGCGCGAGGGGAAGCCCGAAGGCATTCGCCTTTCGCCCGGCGTAGAGGACGAAGCTGGGCGCCTCCAGCGCTTGGGCGATACTCTTTAAAGAGATATCATCGCTCCGCGCCCACACGGCGGCCAGGTACAGCGCATCCTGCCGCAGCCAACGACGAGACAGCGATGTTTCGGGCTCGTCGAGCTCGAGGGCGACGCGCCGAGTCGCGGGCCGGTGCTTGCGCACGAACCGCGACTTCGGGTTCTGCGTGGTATGGTAGTCGGACAGCTCGCGTCCGGCGGCCAGTGTTCGCACCGCTACACCGAGCGCCGCATCGAGACGCGCATGGGCGTCTACCTCGTCGCGACGAATGCCGAGCGAGGCGGCGATCAACCCGAGGAGGGCGGAGCGGCTCGGTCGATCCCAGGAACCGCGGATCTCACCAACTGCCGTCTCGCCCCAGCTCGCGAGCGGAGCGAAGATCGTGAAGCGGACGAAATCCCTCACGTGACCGCATCTCCGCCGAAGTCGAGCAGCTCGTTCATCGAGCCGGTCGCCGTGTCCCTGGTCGCGATCAACTCGGCCGTTGCTTCCGCCGATGGACCATAGACGGTATCGAGGTTGGCGCGAAACGCCTGAAGTCCAGCGATCGAGGCCTCCAGGAGATCGTCACCGCTCACCGACTTGATGAATGATGCGGCAAGGGTTCTCGGCTGCTGCGGCCCGCGCTCGAGCAGGACGTACGACGCCCGCGCGCGCGAGGCGAAGCTCGCCTGTTTCCCGCGCGGCGACACTGTCGCGGCGGTCTCGATGAGCGCTCGGATCGCGTCCTTCGCCAGGTCCTTGTCTCCGACATTCTTGACGAGCAGGTCGACATCGACGCAGGCATAGAGATAGAACACCCCGGCGCCATACTCCTGCACGCCGATGAATGAGGTGCCAAGATCCTCGCCCTCGTCGGTGCGCTTCAGATCGTCCACGGCCACGTAGTAGTCATCCTCTACCACGACCTTGTGGGTGGTCATTGCATGGCTGACCTGAACCGCCGCCTCCTGGTTGTAGGCGGGCGCGTCCGCGAGCATGCGCCCGAACATCGCGACGTCCGCCGCGCCTTCGGCGGTACTCAACAGCTCGGACTGGAGGGGATGCCCTTTCGGCTGCTTCGCCTTCTTCGCCTTTCCCTTCGCGGACTTCTTCGCCGGCGCCGCGGCCTCGGATTCATCTCCGCCTTCGGTCTCGTCATCGATGTCGCCGCCGCCGGCTGACAGAAATGCCGACCAGTCTGCCGGAATGGAACGTTCGCCGTCCTTGAGGCGCCGCGCGGTGTCGTGGGCCTTGGCGATTTCGTTCGGCGAGAGAAACACGAGCTGGCGCGTCAGCCGCGAGTTTGATGCATCGTCAGCCGGATTCATCTTGCCGTATGCCGCGGCGACATAGCGCGCGATCTCGACCGCCTTGGTCTCCTCGACGCCATCCTTTTTCAGTCGGTCCGCAATGACCGCTCCGAGCTTCTGCGTGCGCGTCCCGACTCGATCGCGCAGGCGGCTCTCGAAGACCGGTGAGGTTCGCCACGCGCGCTTGAGGCTTTGCGAGGAGATCCGGAGCCTCGGCTTTCCTCCGAACACCACCGTCTTGGGCCGGCCGGTGTCGTCGCGATTGAGATTCGAGGCCGGATACGTGGTGAGCAGGTGCATCTGAAGGAACATCGTCATTCCTGGTTGTCCTCTGGTATGTCGTTGACGGGCTGCATTGCACTGCCAGCATTGAAGTATTGGAATGCCCATTCCTGCTTTACCCGGCCTTCCGGGTGATCCCACGACCGAAATGCTCGGCTCAGTGCCGCCACATTCGCGGTCCCGCCCATGAGGGCGACGAGGCGCTTGAACTGAATCACGAGTTCCTCGCCCGACTCGGTCTGGATCAATCGGCGGAAGCGGGTCTCGCTCATCCGCGGGGGCTTCTCCGCTGTCGCGTCACGTCGCGATCCGGGGAAGCTCGGCCAACCGACCTCGCGCATCGGATGGCTCTGCTGATCCTCGGTCACGTGTGCCAGGACCCGTGCAAGGTCGAGCGCCGCGGCGAAACGGAGGTCGCGGCGGCCGGAATCATCTGGCATTGCGCCGAGCATCCTGGCCAGGCGCACACCGGCCGGAATCGCGAGCACCTCGCTCGTCGCGCGCGCACGCCGCAATCGCGCTCGCGCCCCGCTATCGGCCGCATCGGGGCCGCAGACCGCGCGCCACCAGTCGCGTGCGGTTTCGCTGGTCCACTGTGTCTTCGATTCGGTCTCGCTCATCGGATCTCTGCTGGCCCCCCGGTTCGAGTGGTACGCGCACGCTGGACGTCCGGCGGCGCGAGCTGGAGTGCCTCGAAGAGCTTCGCGCCCTGGCTGCCCAGGCCGCGGAGCGTCGAGGTGAGGTCGAAGCGCGCGATGACGGCCCGGCGGAGCTGCTCCGGGTGTGACGCGTCCGCCATGACATTGCTATCGAACGTTGACTCGGCCGCGCTCAGGAGGCGACGATGGAATACCGTCCGCATTTCTTCGAGCGGCGTCTCCTCGTCGAGCGCTCTGAACACCGCTTCGTAGAACGGCTCTTCCATCGCGCTCCACAGCGCCGATTTGATGTGCGACAGATCGCCGGATGGCTTCTCCGACGGCCCGTACAGCGCCGCAACGACGGATCGTTGAAGCCAGAATGCCGCGACGTCAGTGGCACTGGCCAGCGAAGTGGCGAGATCGTGAATACGATTCAGCTGCGGCTCATCCTGTGCCCCGAACGCCGGCAAGCGGGCATCGACCCACGCCCGCGCCTTTTCTTGCAATACGTCGAAGCCGAATGCCCGCAGCGCGTAGCGCGTGCAGCCGACTCGGTCCGCGCGATACTGGTTGAACCTCGTGACGACCTGCGCCGCGAGCTTGCGTTCAGCGGAATACAGCAGCGAGTACCAGTCGCGCCACCCGACGCCTCCGGACTGGCCGTGAACCGGCAGCCATTCGTTCGGCATCTTTCCGGCGTAGTACGGCGACAGCGGGTGACGCCACCCCTGGTACTGAACGCCATAGCTCTTGACGCGAAACCCGGTGACGAGTCGGCCCTCGGTTCGACCGGTGAGCCCGCAGGTTCCGCCACCGTCACTGAACTCGAGACGGATGCGGCGAGGCATGCCGAAAAACGCCTGCAACGGATCCACTTCGGTGATCGTCGTCGCCCGGTCGCCTTCGGACGTGCGCGTCGGTCCCATCCACGGGAACGTATCCGATGCCGGCGTACGATCGCGCTCGATCGCCTGCGCCCCGGGCAAGTCGCTCAGCAGAGGGACATTGGCCCAGAGATATCGCCACAGAGAACGTTCCATTGGTCCCCTCGGGCCGGCCGGCCGCGGATCGACGAGCGTCGTCAGCGGGCCTCCGCCGCGCATCGACGTGCGATGGCCGCGCCCCCCCGCCGGCGAATAGGTCTGAATCGTGATCAACGCCATCGCGGCGGACGGAAACCCCATTTGTGTCACCGTTCCCGGCTTGAAGACGAGCCTATTGCTCTTACCCCCGATGAGAATTTCCTGCACCGGCGCCACCGGCTCGCCGGCGAGATCCTCGGCACTGAGGTCCTGTAGGAATCGCGGCCCATCGCCGTCGAGGTCGAACGCCGCCGGCAGCGACGCCAGCTTTGCTGCGAACGCCGCGCGACTCGGTGGATTGGTCCACAACTCGCGCCACTCCTTCTCGTCGTTCAGTAAATAGGCGACCGCCAACAACCCGATGAGAAACTCGACGAGTGCCCCATCGAAATCAGCGCGAGGCGCTGCCAGGGCCACGACGGGATCCGTGTCGAGCGCATCGACGAGCAGGTCGGTCGGGCCCCACTCGACGGCGCCGCTCAACCGTCGGAACGGAATCCAACTCTCGGTTCTGAGATCGTAGGTCATGGAATGTGAGGGTGAGTACGCAGGTGGGATTCGCTCACTTCTTCTATCCGACGAACCGCATCCCGTCGGTCCGGTCGTATTGGAACTCGGCCAGTTCGCCATCGGAGCCGCGCAACTGTCCCCGCCAGCCGTCTCCCTCGCGCACCAGCGGCAGGAGCGGGATCTCCTGTTCCCATTTTCCCCAGGTGCCCCGCGCCGCGTTCGCCGCGGCCGCGAGCTCGGCAGCGACCATTGCATCGCGTGGGACGCGGTGCCGTGCCACGCGAATCTCCGACAGCGCCCATCGATGCCAGTCAGGCAGACCATCCCGCTCATCTGCCCACGGGCGCAGGTGTCCGCCCTCGACGCGCCCGATGCGCACCGTCACCTGGTGATTGCCGAGGCGCGTTGGAACGCGCGTGTCCGAGGACCAGATCAGGTCGTCGCCGAGGTACCCGCGCTCGGCTGAAAGGACGTACTGCTTCGCCGAACCCGCGGCGGCGAAAGCATCTCCGCTTGCACGATCGGCTCCCGCCACGAGTCGGTCAGGACAGAAGTCATCGTCGTACACTTGTTCGATGAGATCGCGTAGCCCGTCCGGCGCATCGATCGACATGCGATCGTGCAGAACGCGCAGCGTTCGCCAGAGGATGCCGGGATCCGGATAGACCCACTTCGTCTTCGGTAGCACGCCGTCCAACCACGACGGTCCGGGATCATCGCTGAACTCCGGCGAGAGTACGAGCAGTTGGCGTTCCGCCTCGGTCATCGGCCTCTGACGCGAAGGGTGTCGCCACAATCGGCCGCATCGCTGAATGAGCAAGTCGATCGGCGCGAGGTCGGAGATCATCACATCGAAGTCGATGTCGAGCGACTGCTCGACCACCTGTGTTGCGACGAGAATCGCCCCCGCTCGACGTGGCCGATCTCCGGCGGCGAAGCGTTCGAGCACGTCGCGCTCACGGTCCTGGCGGTCGACCTGCGCGAAGCGCGCATGGAATACGGAGACATCCCGCGCACCTCGTGCACGCAGCGCCGCCGCGGCCTCACGACAGCTGTCGACCGTGTTCCGGATCCACACACAAGCGCAGCCGCGCGCGGAGGCGTCGAGCAGACCCTCGATCGCGGTTTCCTCGTCCTGAACGAGCCGCACCGGAACCGACCGACGAGACCAGGGCGTCGGCGTTAGCGATGTCTGATTGAAATCGCCGCCTGTCACGGTGGTCGCCAGCGGATAGGCGGCCGAGAGGGGACGGGCGCTGGACCTCACCGGCAACGGCGATGCGCCCGACCGCCAAGCGTCGGTGAGCTTGACCAGCAGCGCCGCGGGCAGGGTCGCGGACAGGGCTATCGCGGAGCCGCCGAGCTGGGCGTGGAAACGCAGGAGCGCCTCCAGCTCGGCGACCATGTACGCGTCGTAAGCATGAATCTCGTCGAGGACGAGCACCTTGTCGGAGAGCCCGAAGAGACGCATCGTGTTGAACTTGCTGGGGAGGACCGACAGGATCGCCTGGTCCACGGTCCCGGCGCCCACGTCCGCCAACAGGGCAGTCCGGCTGCTGTTCGCCAGAAACGCCGCGCACGTCACCTCGCTCGGCGCGTCCGCTTCGTCGACCTCTGATGCGTGACGAGCCTCGAGCGGCAGGTCGATCACGGTTTCCCGAAACCCGTCGTGCATCCGCGACTGCGCGTGCGCGAGCACGAGGGACGGCTGCTGAGGACAATCATCCGCGAACAGCACGCGAATGCGCTCGGCGTGGCGCTGGTACATCGCGTTCGCCGTCGCCTGCGTCGGCATCGCCCAGAACGCGCCGCTTGCTTGCTCCGCGGCCATCAGGCGGTGGATGATGATCTGCGCGGCCTCGGTCTTTCCGGAACCGGTGGCATCCTCGATGATGAACAGCGTCGGCTCAGGGCTGATCGCGACCTCCTGCGCCCACTGTTGAACCGAGGTTGGGGCGGTCGATCGCCCTGAGAGCTCCGCGAAGGTTCGATGAGGCGCAGGCTTCGGAGACTCCATTCCGGCGGCTCGGACGGCGATTTCTGCGCGCTGTCTTGCGAGCGCCCAGTACGCGCCGAGCGAATGGTCGCCGTCGATTGGGGACGTGTACGGAAACCAGGCTTCGTTCGACCCGATCCAGTCGGCGGCGGTCACCAGCCCTGCGACCCACCAGGTGGCTCGTTGCGCGGCCTCTTCGTCCAGGTCTCGCGCGTCAAATGGCTCGGGCACGAGAAGGCTCGCGACGATGTCGGTGAACTCTCTCGCCGCATCGATTGCGGCCGCTTGAAACGTTCGTCGAAGGTCGCCGCGGCGGCTCTTTCCTATGGGTCGGCCGTGATGCCCCATCACCGCCTGAACGATCACGTTCAGGTTCCAGGGATCACCGTCCCACAACCTTGGACCGATGACCGTGGCCAGTTCGGCACGCCAGACGGCGAAGCCGTCTTCGGTGTGGTAGGTCTTCGGCACACCCGGCGGGACCGGGGATAGCACGGACGGAAACAGATCGCCACGCTTGTCCTGAAACGAGGCGGCAAACTTTCCGACGTCATGAATCGCGACCAGTGCTACCAGCAGAGAGGCGACGGCGTCCGAATCTCCCTGGAACAGGCGCGCTGCCCGCCGCCGTGCCAACGGCCGCACGCGCAGAATCCGCTCAGCGCATGCGGCAACGTCCAGACAGTGATAGGCGACGGGATGCATCGGCACCGAGGATGCACTCGATTGTGCCTTGCCCCAGAATGACAACATCTGCATAAGCGCTTCTCGACGATCGCGGCGGGAGTCACAGGTTCTGGATCGCGCGAGCAACATGCCCCCGGCGAGTCTTCCTGTCCATCAACTGCTACATATCACTACACTCATTGGCTTGCTCGCATCCGCTGGATCCTCTTAGGCCGCCAGCTCAGCTGCGAATGGACGAAAGCAAGCTAGGACAGCCCTCTGACAGTCGGTCCGACCGCCTGTACCGGCGCCCTTCCCGTTGCGGCCCGCCCCGCAAGCCGTCTTCCCTGCGTGACCACCAACCCGACCGAGACTGCACCACCGCCCGCCGCGGCGGGACGATACCTCAGGCTCGCCTTCACCATCGTCCTCGCCGCCTACGGCCTCGCCATCGCCCGCCACCCCGACGGCGGATCGCTGATGGACAACGTCGACCTCCCCATCCACGAGACCGGACACCTCGTCTTCGCCCCCTTCGGCGAGTTCCTCGGATTCGCCGGCGGCACGCTCTTCCAGCTCATCATGCCCGCGGCCTTCGTCGCCTACTTCCTGCGCCGCAAGGACCGCCACTCCGCCTCCGTCGCCCTGTGGTGGATCGCCCAGAACTTCTGGAACATCTCCGTCTACGCCGCCGACGCTCGCGCACAGGAGTTGCCGCTCGTCGGCGGCGGAGAACACGACTGGGCATACCTCCTCGGCGCGTTGCACTGGCTGCCATACGATCAGCGCATCGCGCGGGGACTCTGGACGACCGGCGTCGTGATCTACGTCGCCGCGATCATCGGCGGACTTTGGGCGGTGACGGGCACGACGGCTGCGGCGCCGCTATCATTCGCGGAACCAACTGCACCCCGGGAGGAGTGAGCGTGTCATTGATGCAACCGTCGCGATCGCCGTGGGTCGGCCGCATGCTGAGCGTTCTGCGAATCGTCGCAGCCCTTCTCTTCATCCTGCACGGTACGCAGAAGCTCTTCGCCTGGCCGCCGAGCGCGAACCCGATGCCCGCCCCCGCGATGTTCACGCAGTTCTGGTTCGCGGGCGTGCTCGAGACCTTCGGCGGACTGGCCGTGCTCCTCGGCGTCTTCACCCGGCCCATCGCCTTCATCCTCGCCGGTGAGATGGCGGTCGCGTACTTCCAGGCACACCTCCCCCGCTCGCCATTCCCGGTCATCAACGGGGGGGACCCCGCGATCCTGTTCTGCTTCATCTTCCTGTATCTCGCCTTCGCCGGCGGCGGGTCGTGGAGCATCGACCACATGATCGCCTCGAACCGCTTCGACCAGGCCCAGCGCCACTGATGGCCGGTCGCCCGTACGTCCTCGCGGAAACCACCTGGAAAACGGTCGACGCCACGCCCTACACCGTCGCCGTTCTCCCCTGGGGGGCGACGGAAGCACACAACTATCATCTGCCGTACGCCACGGACAACATCCAGTCCGAGCGCGTCTCGATCCTCGCCGCCGAGCGAGCGTGGGCGCGCGGCGCCCGAGTCGCCGTACTGCCGGGCGTGCCCTTCGGCGTGAACACGACGCAGCTCGACATCAAGCTCACGCTCAATCTCAACCCGTCGACGCAGGCGGCGATTCTCGCCGACGTCGTCTCGGCGCTCGACGGCCAGGGGATTCACAAGCTGGTGATCGTGAACGGCCACGGCGGAAACGACTTCCGCCAGATCATTCGCGAGCTGCAGCCGAAGACCCGCGTGTTTCTCGCCGCCGTCAACTGGTGGTCGTGCGTCGACGTGACGCGGTTCGTCGAGGAGGCGGGCGACCACGCCGGAGAAGCCGAGACCGCCGCGATGATGTACCTGGCGCCGGACCTCGTGCGGCCATTGAGCGAAGCAGGCTCCGGCAGCGCGCGGCCGTCTCGCCTGCGCGCGGTGCGCGAAGGCTGGGCCTGGGCGCCGCGCCGATGGACGCAGGTGACCGCCGATACGGGGATCGGCAACCCGGCCCGGGCGACCGCGGCCAAGGGCGAAGCCTACGTGAACGCGGCCGTCGAGCGCATCGCCGACTTTTTCGTCGAGCTGGACGCGCTCTCGCTGGACAAGCTATACGAGTGAGTAGGGGGTGTGGAGCAGGGGGGTGGGAGTGACCGCGGTTCGAGAGGCGAACCGGCACTCCCTGCTCCCTGCTCCCCGCCCGGACTCGCCACGCTGTAATGGAGGTGCGTGGAGCAGGGACGTCGGAGGGAGTGAGCCGACAGCCGGCAGCCGACAGCCGACAGCCGACAGCCGACAGCCGACAGCCGGCAGCCGGCAGCCGGCACTCCCTGCCCCCTGCCCCCCACCCCCTACTGCCCTGTTGGGTACGTCTCCGGCGGCTCCGCGCCCACCCGTACGGGCATGTGCAGCGGATCCACCGCGCGCGTCTCATCGAGGTAGAGAAACGCGTCATACCGCTGCGCGACGAGCGTCGGCACGTAGTTCCCCCACCGCTCGGCGGCGGGATCGTACACCACGCCGATCGCGCGATGCCCCATCGGCTCGGCCAGTCCCGGCACCCCGCCGTCGTCGCTGTCGCGATCGAATAGCAGGAGCGCATCGCCGACCGCCGCGTCGTGCATCGCTTCCTCGAACGTGTCCGGCCGAGCCGGCGGCACGCGCATCCGCTGCATCGGAGCACCCCACTCCTCCGCGGCGATCACCGTCCCGCGGTGCGTCCCGAACCCCACGAGCACGACGTCATCGGCGGTGGTCGACTGCCGCACGAGCTGCCCGACGTTCACCATCCCCGCGCGTGCCATGTCGGTGAACCGCGCGTCGCCGACGTGCGTGTTGTGCTCCCAGACGATCGCGCGTGCGTCCGCGCCGTAGTGTGCCATCAACCGCTCGAGGGTCTCGACCATGTGACGATCACGCACGTTCCACGACGCCGGACCGCCGCGCACCATCGTGCGATAGTACAGCTCCGCGTTCTTCGCGACGAGCGCATTCTGCTCCGCATTGAAGAATCCTTCTCGTCCGTCCTCGCGATACGCCGGCGCGCGCGACCGCAACTCCCGGAGGACGCCGACTGCCTCGTCCTCGCACGACGTCGGCACGAGCGCCGTGGCGCGGGCGTAGTCCTGCACGTCCTCGGCGTACGGCTCGAAGCAGTTGTACGCGCGGCGCGCCGTCGCGGCGAAGTTCGGATCGACGCGCTCGAGGTATGTCATCACCGCGCGCATCGAGTCCCAGAGCGAGTACACGTCGAGCCCGTAGAAGCCGGCGCGCCGGTCAGGATGCTGCCGCCGATTCCATTCGCGCAGCCACTCGACGAAGTCGACGACCTCGCGATTCGCCCACATCCAGGTCGGCCAGCGCTCGAACGCGTGCAGCACCGCCTCGGCGCTCGCGAGAGAGTCCGGCATCTCTCTGACGTAGCGATTCACCTGATAGCAGTCGGGCCAGTCTCCCTCGACCGCGATGAACGAGAAGCCGTGCTCGGCGATCAGCCGCTTCGAGAGCTCGGCGCGCCAGGTGTAGAACTCCGACGTCCCGTGCGTTGCCTCGCCGAGCAGCACGAAGCGCGCGTTGCCGATCCGATCGATCAGGGGCGAGAGATCGGTGAGCGATGCCAGCGGCCGCGACGCGCGACGGAGGCCGTCGACGAGCCGGGTTCGTGCGACGTTCGAGGATGACGTGTCGTGGGACATGGCGACCCTGCTTTGGTGGTCCCACGCGTTTCTGCAAGTTGCGGGTCAGGACGCTTCGGTCGCGTAGAGGCGCTCGATGATCGTCGCGTACTTCTCGTTCACGACTCGCCGCTTGAGCTTGAGCGACGGCGTGAGCTCGCCCCCTTCGATCGAGAATTCTTCGGTGAGGAGGGCGATGCGCTTCACCGTCTGCACGCGGGCCAGGCTCCTGTTGGCGACGTCGATCTGCCTCTGCACGTACTCGACGAGCGCGGACGATGAGGCGGCCTCGGCCAGTGTCGTCACGGCCACACCGGCGGCCGCGGCGAGCGTGGGCAGCTTGGCCGGATCGAGCACGATCAACGCGGCGAGAAACCGGCGCTTGTCGCCGACGACCACGGCCTGCTGCACGCCGTGCACGGACTTGAGGTGCGCCTCGATCAATGACGGCGCGATGTTCTCGCCGCCCGCGGTGATGATGAGCTCCTTCTTGCGGTCGGTGATCTCGACGAAGCCGTCGGCATCCATGGTCCCGATGTCGCCGGTGTGCAGCCATCCGTTCGCGTCGAGCACCTCGCTGCCCAGCGCGTCGTCCTTGTGGTAGCCCTTGAAGACGTTCGGGCCGCGGACGAGAATCTCGCCGTCGTCGGCGAAGCGAAGCTCGGTGCCGGCGAGGACGCGGCCCGCCTTGCCGGTGCGGTTGTGCCGCGGCGTCGAGATCGTGATGACGGCGGTCGTCTCGCTCATTCCGTAGATCTCACAGATCGGCAGTCCGAGCGACAGGAAGAACTCGAGCGTATTCCGGGCGATCGGCGCGGCGCCCGAAATGAGTGTTCTCGTACGATCGAGACCGAGCGCCTGGCGAACCTTGCGAAAGACGAGCAGGTCCGCGAGCGGATAGAGCAACGGCGGCCGCTTGCCCTGCTGCATCGCATAGCCGCCGCGCAGCCCGATCCCGCGCGCCCACGCCACTATCCTGCGGCGCACCGGTGGCGCCGCGGCGCCCGCCGCTTCCATTCGCGCCTGAATCTTCTCCCACACGCGAGGCACGGCGAGGAAGTGATGCGGCCGAACCTCTTTCATCGCGTCGCCGAGGAGATCGAGGCTCTCGGCGAACGAGATGGTGGTGCCGAGCACCAGGTTGGCGATCAGGGAGAAGCACAGCTCGGCGACGTGGCTCAACGGCAGATAGCTGATCATCTCGTCGCCGGGCCGCACGCCGGCGAGGCGCCCCGCGGTCTCGACGACCCACACGAGGTTCCGATGCGTGAGCATCACCGCCTTCGGGACGCCGGTGGTGCCGGACGTATAGATCATCGTGCAGACGTCGTCCGGACGCTGGGCGGCCGCGCGCGCCTCGACGTCGTGGTCGAGAACCGTGCGTCCCATGTCGAGGAACTGGTTCCACCCCAACACGTCCCGCGCCGGCGTCTCGCCATGCATGAGTACGATCGCGCGCAGCTTCGGCAGCGACGCGCGGATCTCGAGAAACTTGGCGAGCTGCTCCTCGTTCTCGACGAACGCGACGCGCGCGTCGCAGTGATCGGCGATCCACCGGCACTGCTCGGTGCTGCTCGTGGTGTAGATGCCCGACGGGATCAGCCCCGCGACGATCGCCCCGACGTCCGCGATGAACCACTCCGGACAGTTGAAGCCGATGATGACCACGTGCTCACCGGCGGCCAACCCCATGGCGATCAGCGCGCGTCCGGCGAGATGGACGCGGTCGCGATACTCGCCCCAGGTGATGGTATGCCATCGGCCGTCCTGCTTGTGCCGCAGCGCGGGCGCGCCAGGGCCGCGGATGTGAGTCGTTCGCTCGAGGGCGTCGAGAATCAATCCCATGCGGCGCGGTGGGTGACGGGGGCGGACGGCGCTTCGCGCGGGACGATACATACCAAAGCCACATTGCGCCACGCTCCCTTCGCCGGCTACTTCCCTGCATGGCGAACTCTCTGCCGCTTGCCGTGCCGCGCCGTGGCGGGCCGCTGGCTCGGGTCGTCGGACGCGGAATGCTGCGCTTGCTCGGCTGGCATCTCGAGGGCACGCTCCCCGACCTGCCCAAGTTCGTGGTGATCGCCGCACCGCACCGCTCCAACTGGGATTTCGTGATCGGGCTCGGCGTCAAGTTCGCGCTGAATCTCGAGGTATCCTGGCTCGGGAAGCACACGCTGTTCAGGAAGCCCTTCGGGTGGCTCTTTCGCTTCTGGGGAGGCATACCCGTCGACCGAAGCAAGTCGCGAGATACGGTCGCGCAGGTCGTCGAGCAGTTTGCGGCCCGTGATCGGCTCGTGCTGACCATCGCGCCCGAAGGGACGCGGACGCCGGGCACGCCGTGGAAGAGCGGGTTCTGGCACATTGCCAGGGGCGCCGGTGTGCCGATCGTCCCCATGGCGTTCGACTGGAAGCATCGCGCGATGCGCTTGATGCCGCCGCTCTGGCCGACCGATCTGGAGCGGGACATGGCGACGTTGCGAGAACTCTATGCGCCGTTCCGTGGGCCGGAGCCGTAGCGCGAATTAGCTTCCGTCAATGCCCAGAACGCCTTGCCGCGCGAGCCGTTGGCTCGCGCACGTGCTCACTCTCGCGCTTCTCGTCGCGACGGGCGCCCGCGCGCACGCGCAGGTGCAGCCCCCCGAGTCGCGAGACGCCCTCCACGCCCCCGGCAAGGACGTCACGGTTCATCTGATGACGATGGGCAACGGCTCGGACGTCTACGAGATGTTCGGGCATTCGTCGTTCTGGATTCACGACAACGTCACGCAGCGCGACACGGTCATCAACTGGGGGGTCTTCGACCGCGACCAGCCCAACTTCATTCCGCACTTCCTGAAGGGGCTGATGCTGTATTCGGTTGGCGGCAATCGCCTTCAGGATGTGCTCTACAGCTATCGCTACTGGAACCGCAGCGTCACGACGCAGGAGCTCGAGCTCACCGCGACGCAGCGCGACACGCTGCTGGCGATGGTGCGCGCGAACTTCCTGCCGGAGAACGTGCACTATCGGTACGACTACTTCGTCGACAACTGCGCGACGAAGCCCCGCGACATCCTCGATCACGTCCTCGGCGGGCAGCTTCGGATCGGGGCGGACTCGCTCTCCGGCACGTCGTATCGCTGGCATGCGACGCGGCTGATGCAGGGGGACAGGCCGCTCGTGGTCGGAGTGGAGATCGGGCTGGGCCGCCCGGCGGATCGCGAGATCACGAAATGGGAGGAGATGTTCCTCCCGCGGAAGCTCCACGACTGGGTGGCGACCCGTCAGGTGCGCGACAGCGCTGGCGCGTTGCGCCCGTTGGCGCGGAACGATCGGGTGCTGTTCGAGGCGAACCGTCCGCCCGAAGCGGCGACGCCGCCGAGCTTCACGTGGCTGTGGGGGCTCGGCGTTGGAATCGGAGCGCTGTTCCTCGTGGTGGGCTTCGCAGCGCGCGATTCGCGCGCCGCGCGCATCGTCGCCGCGACGCTCTACTCGATCTGGGCCGCGATCTGCGGGTTGCTGGGCGTTCTGCTCACGCTGCTCTGGACGGTGACGGACCACCGTTTCGCACATCAGAATGAGAATCTTCTGCTGTTCCACCCGCTCTGGCTCGTCCTCGCCGTCGCGCTGCCCATGACCATCGTGCGGCGGCGCGACGTGGCCGGAACCACGCGCTGGCTGTCGGTGTTTCTCGCGGCGAGCGCGCTGGCGCTGGTCGCACACGCCGGCCTGTCGCGCCAGATGAATCTGTCGGTGATCGGTCTCGCGCTGCCGCCCGTCGCGGCGCTCTGGCTCGTCGTACGACGTTTGGCCTAGACTCGAATGTGAGCGCGGAATCTGCACAACTGGCCGGCGGACCCACTCGGAGTCGAACATGACCACTCCCGCGCCAGAACCGCCTCCCCTTCCGGAACCGATTCCGCCGCAACCGCAACCGGGCCCGGCGACTCCCGAGGAGACGCCGGTGCGCATCATCGACTTGCCGCCGAATCAGCCGTCGCCGGGCATTCCGGTCGATCGGCCGATGCCGTCCTGAGCGTCGTCGTCCACGTCGCCGCCCGCGCACGGCGCGCGATGCACCACGCGGTGGCTGAGGACGCGGACGTCGGCGTCCTCGTACCGGTCGATCAGCTCTCCGCACCGCATGCAGCGCGGAAACATCGTGTAGATGGATCGAGCCATCTCTTCGATGGCGGGGTCGTCCCGCCGTGCGGCGATGTCCATGCCGTAGCATGACCCCGGCGGGCGCATTTCACCAGCCGGCCGGCCCGTGGCCAGGCCGGACTGGCCGTGCCTGGCGCGCGCCTATCCGATCGGCCAGCGCGCTTCCCGCTCGCGCGACGTGAGCTGGGCCCGGCGGGCGCTCTCCCGTCGGCGCGCCAACTCCTGTTCGTCCACTTCTTCGTCCTGTCGGATCGACGGGCGCTGCTCCGCTGTGCGATCATTCTCGTCGCGGCGCTCTTCGGTCATTCCACCCTCCGGTTCGAGGAACAGGGCTTCGTGGCCGCAGACGCTGTGCCCGATTCGCGCGCTCTTCACACAAATTCGTCCATGGAACGATGAAAGCTTACGATCGCGAATACTTCGATCGGTGGTATCGCGACCCCGCCGAGCGCGTCGCGACCCGCGACAGTCTCGAGCGCAAGGTGCGCATGGCCGTCTCCGTCGCCGAGTTTCTGCTCGGGCGGCGCATTCGCACCGTGGTCGACGTCGGGTGCGGCGAGGCGCCGTGGCATCCGATGCTCAAGCTTCTCCGCAAGGACATCCGGTACATCGGCATCGAGTCGAGCGAGTATGCGCTCGAGCGGTACGGCCGCGCGCGCAACATCCGGCGCGGATCGCTCGGCGACCTCGACGCGCTCCGGCTGCCGAAGCGCGTCGACCTCGTCGTCTGCGCCGACGTGCTGCAGTACGTCGAACAGAAGGAGATCGAGCGCGGACTGCGGGCGATTCATCGCATGCTCGGCGGCGTGGCGTACATCGAATCGTTCACGATCGACGACGAGATGGAAGGCGATCGCGACGGATGGCACGAGCGCACCGCCGACGAGTATCGCGCGCTGTTTCGCCGCGCTCGGTTGGTTCAGTGCGGACCGTACTGCTACGCGAACCTCGACGAGCTCCATTCCCTCAACGAGTTCGAGCGCTGCGCCGGCGACTGACTGAGCCGGCCCGCGCGCCTCGTCCGGCATCGTTAATGCCCTGGTCACGCTACCAAGGGACCATATCGAGGCAACGATGCAAAAACTACAAATACTGTTTGCTCTGGCGATCGCGGGAACGCTGGGCGCCGGATGCGGCAACCACGGAGCGGCCGCGGGCGACATCGCGGTCACGCCGGATCTCGCCAGTACCGCGGTGCTCTACACGCGCAATCTCAGCAACGACGCGCTCGAGCTTCGCGTCGTGACGGGCGGACAATCGCGGTTCATCGGATCGATCGGACCCGGTGAGGCGAACACGATCGCGCTCGATCCCACGCTGCTTCCCGCGGGCGAGCTGTACGTGCTGGGCATCGCGCCCGATGGGCGCCGTCGGGCGGTCGGTGGGCCGCTGGCCGTCGGCAAGGGCAACGCGATCCGCTTCACCGTCGAGCCGACGCTGTCCATGAGCCGCGCGGTGGTCGTGTCGAAGTAGCACCTGGTGCGCGCGGGGCGGCGAGCCCTGCGCACCGCCCGCCGACCACCGGACGTCAGGCGGGCCGAGCCGGGGATCGTGAGGGACAGATCGGGGTAGTACGGGCGCCGCCCGATCAATAATTTCCGATATTCCCTCAACCCGCAGTGCCATGAAGCGAGCGCTTCCTCTCTCTCTCGCCGCCGTCGGGCTCGTGGTGTCGGCCGGCCTCGCGCAACGGGCCGGGGCCCAGGCTGCTCCGGCTACCCCAGCTGCGCCCGCTCCGTTCGCGGCCGTCACGGGCATCATCGTCGACAGCCTCCACGACACGCCGCTCGTGCGCGCCAACATCTTCGTCGAAGGCACCACGCGCGTCGGCCTCACCGACGATCAGGGGCACTACAGCATCGACAGCATCCCGCCGGGCATGCACCGCGTCGTCGTGCTGCACCCCCTGCTCGACACGCTCGGCATCTCGCTGCGCACGCCGGACTTCAACTTCGTCGCCGGCACGACGCACGAGATGGACATTCCGGTGCCCGGCCCCAAGTTCCTCGCCTCGCGGCTCTGCACGCCCGCGCAACAGGCGCTCGGCCCCGCCGTGCTTCTCGGGTTCGTCAAGGATCCCGACTCCGGCGCTCCGATGACCGACGCGAAGGTCGAGCTGGTGTACCAGGCGACCGATCTCATCGGCCGCAAATCGCCCCGCGTTCGAACCAGCACGACCGACTCCACCGGAGTGTATCGAATCTGTGGGCTGCCGGCCGACATGAGCGGAAAGGTCCAGGTCTTCCGCAACGGCGTGAGTTCCGGTGAAGTGCCCGCCGAAGTCACGAACGGCTTCCTCGCGCTCCGCGCGTTCAGCATCGTCACGGCCCACGCGGCCGTGGTCGAAGTCAAGAACGACAGCGGCAAGGTTCGGCGCGTCGCGAAGGGATCGGCCAAGCTCACCGGCCGGGTGACCGACAAGCGCGGCCAGCCGTTGCGCGAGGCGCGAGTCTCGTTGCAGGGCGGCGCCGCGCCGGTCCTCACCAACGCCGACGGCCAGTTCACGCTCGACAGCCTTCCCTCGGGCACGCAGGCGCTCGAGGTGCGCAAGCTCGGCTACGCGGTCGAAGAGGTCGCGGTCGAGCTGTCGGCCAACATGCCGGCAACCGCGACCGTCGCGATGAGCGACGCCGCACCGCTCCTCGAGACGATGCGCGTCGAAGCGGCCGCCGATCAGGCGCTCTCCGATCTCGGCTACCTGAGCCGCAAGCAGTCCGGCTTCGGCACCTTCCTCGACGGCAAGCAGATCAACCATGATGCACTCGTGTTCAGCGACGTGATGCGCGTCGTCCCGGGCCTGCGCGTCACGCCGACGGGCGACGGTCGCACCTATCAGATCACCGATTCGCGCATCGCGCAGGGCGGCTGCGTCACCTTCTACGTCGACGGCGTGGAGTGGCAGCAGATGACGCCGGGCGACATCGATACGTTCGTGCGCCCCGGTGAGATGGTGGCGGTCGAGGTCTATCACGGGACGAACACGCCGCCGCAGTTCCAGAAGCCCGGCCAGTCGAGCTGCGCGTCGGTCGTCGTCTGGACGCAAGCGAAAACGAGCACGATGGCGAAGAAGAAAAAGAAGTGAGCGTCCCCACGACATCGTGTCCGGCGTAACAACCGAACCCGTTCACCTCTACGAGCGCCGCCGCTGGACCCGCCAGCGGTGGGCGCTCTTCGTTTTGGGGTTCATCGGCTGCTTCCTGCTCGGCCTCGCCTACGCGCAGCTCGTGGAGCGCAGCGGCGACTGGTCGCACGGCCTGCCGTGGGAGCGCGAGCTGATGATCAAGGTGCATCATCCGCTTCCCACGGTGCTCGATCGCCTGATGCTCGTGTTCCCGTGGTTCGGAACGAACATCACCCTGATCCCCGCCGTTCTCGTCGTCGCGTGGTGGGTCTGGGCCGGAGCGCGGCGGCGTCATCTCGCGGTCCAACTGCTCGTCGTGCAGCTCGGCAGCTATCTCCTCAACCCGTCGCTCAAGGCGCTCGTCGATCGTGCGCGCCCCGATCTCTTCGAGCGGCGCGGGTGGTACGGCTGGAGCTCGTACCCGAGCGGCCATGCGATCGCGAGCGTCGCCGTGCTCGTCACCATCGCGCTCATCCTGCACGAAGTGAAGGGATGGCGGTGGCCGTACTTCGCCGCGGTGATCATCATGCTCGCGAGCATGTACTCGCGGATCTACCTCGCCGTTCACTGGCCGACCGACGTCCTCGGCGGCGCGATCGTCGGCGCCGCATGGCTCGCGGTGACCGCCTGGGCCTTCCGCGAACACTTCGAGGACGTGCCGCCGACGGTCGTCGCGCCCCCGGGCAGCGGCGACCTGCGACAGCCTACTGAATCACGGCGCTGAGCCGCTTGAGATCGATGTTGCCGCCGCTGACCATCGCGACGACCCGTTCTCCGTCACGCAGGGGAATCGCGTGCGTCAGCACCGCGGCCGTCGCGGCCGCCCCGGCCGGTTCGGCGAGCACCTTCGTGTTCACGAGGAGCTCGCGCACCGCGGCACCGATCGCGTCGTCGTCGAGCAGCACCACGTCGTCGACGTACTTGCGAACGATCTCATAGGGCAGCTCGCCCATCATCGGTGCGGCCAGTCCGTCGGCGATGGTCTGCACGCTGTCGAGCCGCACGGCGTGGCCTTCGTCGAGGCTCCGCCGGGTCGAAGGCGCTCCGGCGGGCTCGACGCCGTACACGCGAATCTTCGGATTCGACTCCTTGATCGCGGGCAGCATCCCGCCGATCAATCCGCCTCCGCCAATCGGTATGACGACGACGTCCGCGTCTGCCACCTGCTCGACCACCTCGAGGCCAGTCGTGCCGGCGCCGGCGCAGATGAGCGGATCGTCGAACGGGTGAACGAAGGTGAGGCCTCGCTCCTGCTCGAGCTCCCGCGCTTTCGCGAACGCCTGGATGCTCGTCTCGCCGTGCAGCACCACTTCGGCGCCGTAGCCACGGCTCGCGTCAACCTTCGCCGGCGACGCCGCCGCCGGCATGACGACCGTGGCGGCGATGCCGTTCTGCCTCGCGCCCCACGCCAGTGCCTGCGCGTGGTTGCCCGCCGAGACGGTCACGACGCCCCGTGACCGCGACGCGTCGTCGAGTCGGCTCAACTTGTTCAACACGCCGCGGACCTTGAACGATCCGGTCTTCTGAAAACACTCACACTTGAGGAAGAGCCGCACGCCCGCACGTTGCCCGAGGCGCGTCGAGGTCATCATGGGCGTGAGATGGAGCTTACCGGCAATGCGCTCGCGGGCGGCGCGAATGTCGTCGAGAGAGATCACTGGGATCTGGATCGGGATTGAAGTAAACAGAGTGACGAAGGCAGCCCCGCGGACATAGCGCTGCCCAGAGGATCGTAGCCAACACCTCGGCGTTTGCGCCAGCCGTTGCGTGATCGTCTTCGTCCACCCACGTGACCCGCCGCACGAACTCGTGCGACGCATCGACCGACGACCGCGCTCACCGTAATTTCCCGCGTGCTTTCCAGAACCAACTACATCGTCTTCGGCGGAACCGCTGCCGCCGTGGTCGTCGCCGCGACGCTCCACTTCTCCGGCGCCAACCCGATCGTCCAGTTCATCGCCGCCGCCGTCGCCCTCTCGCTCCTCGCGATGAACGTGTCGAGCGGCACGGAGCAGATCGGAACACACCTCAGCGCCGGGGCCACAGGAATCCTCCAGGCGGCACTCGGCAACCTTCCCGAACTGCTCGTCTGCGCGTTCAGCCTGCGCGCGGGGCTCATTCAGGTGGTCCAGGGCGCACTGATCGGATCGATCCTCGCGAACTCGCTGCTGGTACTCGGCGTCGCCATTCTCGTCGGAGGATTGAAGCACGGCCGAATGCACTACGACGCCGAGTCGCCGAGGATGATCGCGTCGCTGATGATGCTCGCCGTCGCCGCGCTCATCTTTCCGACACTCGCCTTCGAGTTGCACACGCCCGCCGCGACCCACGAGAACGCCCTGAGCGCCGCGTGCGCAATCCTCCTGCTGGTCGTTTTCGCGGCGAGCCTACGCTTCTCGCTCGCCGGCGACCCGTCGCGTTCGGAGCGCCATGACGCCGCGAAGGCCGACGCGAGCCACGGCGACGCCTGGCCGCTCGCGACGGCCGTCACGGTGCTGGCGCTCGCGTCGATCGGAGCCGCCCTGGTATCGGAATGGTTCGTCGCGGCCCTCGAACCGGCGATCGAGATGTTGCACATCTCGCAGGCCTTCGCCGGCATCGTCGTCGTGGCGATCGCCGGCAACGCAGTCGAGAACGTCGTCGGAATCCGGCTCGCGGCGAAGAATCGCCCCGATTACGCGATGAGCGTCATCCTCAACAGCTCGCTGCTCATCGCGCTCGTGGTCTGCCCCGCACTGGTACTACTCTCGTTCTTCCTCGGTGGGCCGGTGTTCACGCTGGTTCTCCCGCCGCTGCTCGTCGCCGCGCTGCTGCTGTCGACACTCACGTCGGCGATCATCGTCAACGACGGCGAGACGATCTGGCTCGAGGGTGTCGCCCTGATCGGGCTGTACTGCATCATCGCCGCGGCGTTCTGGTGGGGCTGAGCGATGGCGACCTCCGGAGTCGGCTGCCTGCTCCGCGCGACGCTCGTCCTGTTCGGCCTGCTCTTCCTGCCGATGGCGGCCTGGTTCGCGCATCGCGGATTCTCGCGGTACTGGATCGAAGCGACGGTCCTCGTCATCATCGGACTCATGTTTCTTCGGCTCGGATTGTCGCGGAAGGACAATTCCTGGCTCGCCCTGATCGACGATCTCGAGAAGTCCGCACGCAAATAGTGAGAGAACTCTGATGAAGCGTCTATCGATGGTCCTCCTTGCCGCGGCCGGATGTACCACGGCGCAGACCAACGCCGCCAACCCGACGGGCTCGGCCAGCGCCATCAGGGCGTCGAGCGCCGAAGGGATGGCCAACGCCCGAATCGCCGGGCGTTGGCAGCCGCTCGCGAGCGGAACGACCGCCGAGTTCCGCGGTCTCAGCGCACCGACGGAGACGAACGCCTGGGCGAGCGGCACACGCGGCCGTTTCGCGCGCACCACCGATGGCGGGCGCACCTGGATGCTCGACTCCATTCCCGGTGCGTCAGGCCTGGACCTTCGCGACATCCACGCACTCGGCCCCACGACTGCCTGGGCGATGTCCGCCGGGCCCGCCGAGCAGGACCAGGCGCAGATCTTCCGCACCGACGACGGCGGCGGGCGCTGGACTCGCCAGTTGGCCGTCCGCGACAGCGGCGTGTTCTTCGACGCGCTCGCGTTCTGGGATGCGCAGCACGGCATCGCGATGAGCGATCCGACGAAGGGACGCCTCACGATCTTCGTGACCGATGACGGCGGCGCCAACTGGAGTCGCGTTCCGATGGAGAACGCGCCGGCGATGCTGCCGGGCGAGGCGGCCTTCGCGGCGAGCGGCACCTGTCTGGCGATTCAGGGCTCGTCGAACGTGTGGATCGGCACCGGCGGCGCCGCGCGGGCGCGCGTGTTTCGCTCGACGGACCGCGGCCGGACCTGGAGCGTCGCCGAGACGCCTGTCACTGCCGGGACGAATGCGTCGGGGATCTTCTCGGTGGCGTTCGCCGATGAGAACAATGGAATCGTCGTCGGCGGCGATTACACCAAGCCGAAGGGAACGTCGATGAACGTGGCGATCACCGCCGACGGCGGACGCACGTGGCGGCGCCCGATCGGCAGTCTGCCGCAGGGCTACATGTCGGGCGCCGCGTTCGTTCCCACGACGGGCGGTCGGTCCGTCGTGGCAGTCGGGCTGGGTGGCACCGCAATCTCGAACGACCGCGGCGACACGTGGACGATGGTCGACACCGTCGGCTACAACAGCGTCGCGTTCGCGGCGCGCGACGTCGGTTGGGCCGTGGGACCGCGCGGCCGCATCAGCATGTGGGTGACCGAAACGCGTTAACGACGTCCGGCCAGCACGTAGATGACGGCGGTGACCACCACCGCGATCACCACCGACAGCACTCCCACGCGCCACGCGCGCCGACGGACCTCGGGAAGGTCGCGCGGATCCAGCCGCGTCACGCCGCTATCGGTCTCGCGCGTGCCCGCGAGGGCATGAACGACGCACGTCTGCTCCTTCGCCTGGAGAAAGCCGAGCGCCGCGAGCCAGATGGGAATGGATAGCGCGAGCAGCGCCGTGCGCGATCCGTTCGTCGTCACGTTCAGGATGACGCCGACGGCCGCCACGGCCAGCCACACGTAGCCGCTGCCGCGCCGCCGCCGGCAGCCGCGCTCCCCGATGTTGCCAACCGGTCTCGCCATCACACCTCACTTGCTGCCACACGCCGCGAGCTGACGCCGCGGCTCGGCTGCATTCGGATAGAGTGCCCGTGCTGCCCGCGCGTGGGGGCGCGCACGCGTGCAATCGCCGCGCGAGAGATAAGCCTGCGCCACGCGCGTATGAATACGATAATTGCCTGGATCGAACCACGATGCCCGGTTCCAGGTCGCGACCCGCGAGCTCGTGCTGAAGAGAGCGATCGCCGCGAGCTGGCCCACGCTCCGCGCGATCACCACCCCGCCGGCACCTATCAGCGCGACCGTCGCCATGCCCGGGAGGCCGCGTTCGATCCTCAGACCGCCATCGACCGGGGGCGCGAGCGAGCCGGCCAGCGTCCACACGAAAAAGGTCGGAACCGCGATGAGCAGCACCGCGTCGAACGCGCCCACGACCGCCGTCGCCGCCAGCGTCCCGACCAGCGCAATCGCCGTCAGGACGCCCTCGGCGTCGCCGGGCATCCCGCGCCAGAGATCGCGCAGCGCGCGCCACGCGAGGCCGAGCATCGCGAGCAACAGCAGGCCGAACCCGACCAACCCACGCTCCGACAGATACGCGACCCAATCGCTGCTCGGCCACGGGTTCGAGGTGAGTCCAGCATCCTGCGACAGCGACGGGTCGTTCTTCGACGCGTACTTCGGGTACGCCACCGCCCAGTTCCCCGGCCCCACGCCGAGCACTGGATGCGCGAGTGCCATCCTGATCGAGTTGCGGTATTGCACGAGCCGGCCGGCGCCGCTGCCCTCTTTATAATTCACTAAACCCGTCGCCGACTCGAGATACGGGTTGTCGCTCTTCCAGTTCAACCGGTTCGGCAGAAACACCGCGCCGACCGCGCCGAGCGCGGTGGCAATCGCAAGCACGACGATCCGTCGAGCCGTCCGCGGCTCCGCCCAGTACTTCTTGTTGAGCAGGCCCAGGAGCCCGATCAGCCCGAGCGACACCAGCACGGCGAGCCAGGCACCGCGGCTGCGCGACATGATGAGCGTCGCCGCGAGCACGGCCATCCCGATGCCACCGAAGACGCTGCCGAGTCCGCGCCGCGCCGTGAGCGCGACGAGCATCACGACCGGCAGGCCGATCGCGCACAGATGCGCCACGAAGTTGCGGTTGCCGAGTGTCCCGCCGGGCGCGCGATTGAGGCTGAAGTATTCGGTCTCCACGCCATACGCCTGAGCGAGCGACGTGGCCGCGCACACCACGACGCCGACGGCCAACGCGACCAGCAGCGGCCGCTCGTTCCCCGACGCGCGGATCGACGACGCCACCCAGAACAGCGCGGCGCCGGACAGCGAGATGGCCAGCGAACGCTCCGCGACCCAGACGTTTGTCGCGAGAAGGACCGAGATCAGGCTCGCGCCGAGGAAGCCCGCGAGGAGCAGGTCGACGCCGCTGAGCGTGAGGCGTGAGATCCGGCTGAGTACCAGGAGCGCGGAGAGCGCCGCCGCGACGTGGAGAACGAGCTCCTTGGGGATGAAATAGCGATCGAGGTCGAACTGCTTGTACGGCGATGCGGCGAGAACGACGGCAACGGCGCCGAGCTGGAGGACCACCAGCGCGGCGCGCTCGCGAACTGAAGGGGCGGGCATGGTGGAACGGAATTTAGACGCGCGGTATAATCAGGCATGCCCAATCGCCGCCAATTCCTCCTCGCATCGGCCGCCGCCAGTCTCGCGCCGATGGCCTTCGGCCAACGGCTGCTCGCCATGGCCGCGACCGCCGCCCCGGTGATCACCGTCTACAAGGACCCGAACTGCGGCTGCTGCGCGAACTGGGTGAAGCACCTCAGCGCGAATGGCTTCGTGACGATGGTCCATGACTCGAACGACATGGACGGCATCAAGAGCAACATGCGCGTGCCGAAGGACCTGCAGTCGTGCCACACCGCGGTCGTGGAGCGCTACGTGATCGAGGGCCACGTGCCGGCGGCCGACATCAAGAAGCTCCTCGCGTCTAAGGAAGCGATTCAGGGGCTGGCGGCCCCGGGAATGCCGATGGGCTCTCCGGGCATGGAGGGGGCGACGAAGGACAAGTACGACGTCATCGCCTTCACGACCGACGGCAAAACCCGCGTCTACGCCAAACACTGACCTTGTGAAAACGCCCGCTTACAAAAGTCTAGCGGGCGTTCTTCTTGCCGGACTCACCGTCGTCGCTTGATTCCTGCAAGGCCTGCGTGCGTCAGCCTCGGCTGTACGCGCGCTTTCTTCAATCCACAAGGCACCATGTACAACGTCACGAGATCGACGGTCGCGGCGCTCCTTGCCGCCGGCGTCATCGGCGCGTCGGCGTCCCCTTCGTTCGCGCAGGGTACGCCGCCACAGCGTCCCCTCGGCAACAGGCCGATGAACACCTTCGACCCGACCGGTGTGGGGGACACCTCCATATTCGCCCCGCTCGACCTGCCGATCGGCACGCGCTACCGGAGCGGGTCGGGCATGCCGGGCCCGCAGTACTGGCAGCAGCGCGCGGACTACGATCTGCACGGCACGCTCGACACGGCGACGAAGACGATGACCGGCGAGATGACGCTGCGCTACACCAATCATTCGCCGGACACGCTGCGCTACGTGTTCTTCCAGCTCGAGCAGAACGCGTTCAAGGACAAGTCGCTCAACTCGTTCGTCTTCCCGCCTGAGTCGCGCTTCGGCGCGCGGAACTTCGAGGGCGGGGACGTGATCGATCGCTTCAACCAGGTCACGGCCGGCAAGAAGACCGCGGTGAAGATGCGCGTCGATGGCACGATCATGCGCGTCGACTTGCTCTCGCCACTCGCGCCGGGACAGACCGCGACGTTCGACGCCGCCTGGCACTTCCTGATCCCCGAGCACGGCGCCGACCGCATGGGGCGCGACGGCTCGCTGTACGAGCTCGCGCAGTGGTATCCGCGCGTCTGCGTGTACGACGACGTCCGCGGCTGGAACACCGAGCCCTATCTCGGACAGGGCGAGTTCTATCTCGAGTACGGTGACATCAATCTCGCCGTGACCGTCCCCGCGGGCTTCATCGTCGGCGCGACGGGCATGCTCACCAACCAGGCCGAGGTGCTGACGCCGACGCAGATCGCGCGGCTGGCGCAGGCGGCGAAGTCGGACAAGCCGGTCCACATCATCACGGAAGAGGAGCTGAAGAGCGGCGCCGCCCGTCCGAAGAAGACCGGCATGGTGACCTGGCGCTTCCAGGCGAAGCAGGTGCGCGATGCCGTGTGGGCCGCGTCGCCGGATTATCTTTGGGACGCGTCGGCCTGGAACGGCCATTATGCGTTCTCGTACTATCGCCCGACCGCGGCGGTGAACTGGTACGACGCGGCCGATCAGGCGCGCATGTCGATCATGGAATACTCGGAGCGGTGGTTCCCGTATCCGTATCCGCAGATCTCGGTCGTCGAGGGCCCGATCAGCGGCATGGAGTACCCGATGGTCGCGATGGAGACGAAGAGCGACGACAAGTACGACCTGTACAACGTGATCACGCACGAGATCGGCCACATGTGGTATCCGATGATCGTCGGCTCGAACGAGCGCGTGCACATGTGGCAGGATGAAGGCTTCAACACTTTCATCAACTACTTCTCGGAGGCGCGGCGCTACCCGGAGAAGGGCGACTACGCGACGCGGATCCGCAACGACCGCCACGTCGTCGAGGAGTACATGCGCCAGGGGGCGGACCAGCCGCTCGAGGTACCGCCCGATCGCATCAACCCGCGGTTGCTCGGCGAGAATGCTTACGTGAAGACGGCGGTCGGCCTCGGCCAGCTTCGCGACGAGATCCTCGGCCCCGAGTCCTTCGACGCTGCCTTCCGCGAGTACACGCGTCGCTGGGCGTTCAAGCACCCGACGCCGGCGGATTTCTTCAAGACGATGGAGGACGCGGCCGGCAAGCGCCTCGACTGGTTCTTCCGCGGCTGGTTCCTGGAGAACCCGCACTTCGACGTAGGCATCGACACACTCGTCCAGCGCGGCGATACCGTCGGCGTGCGCTATCGCAACTTCGCGCGTGGCGTGTTGCCGCTCCACGTGCGCTTCATCTTCAGCGACGGCTCGTCGCAGAACTTCGACTACCCGGCCGAAATCTGGAGCACGAATACGAGCTTCTACGATCGGTTCTACGTCTTCCCTGGCAAGACGCTGACGCGTGCCATCATCGATCCGGACGACCGGTCGGTCGATGTGGATCGCGCGAACAACGTCTGGCCGAGACAGTCAGGCGGCGGCAATCGACACTGAGGCCTGTATCAGGCTAACGACTGTTCACCGCAGAGCCGCTGAGACGCAAAGATGCGCAGAGAAGGCCAAGTCTTCCCTGCGCATCTTCATTTACAAACACTACTGATTCGGCCGTGGGCTCAGGCCCCGATCATCGCGATCCCGGAGATTCCGCCTCCGAGCGGGCCGATCTCGTCTTTTTCTTCTGCGAGCCTCTGCGCCTCCGCGCCTCTGCGGTGAAGTCGGTCACGCGGTGAAGTCGTTCCCGCGGCGCAGACTATCGCTTCTTCGCCAGGATCGTCCTCCGGCAATTCCGCGCGCCGCAGCTGCACGGATACCGACGCTTCGCCGCGGGCGAGTGCCGCTCCTCGAGAATGTACGCGTAGTCGTACGCCAGTTCCTCACCCGGCTCCACGTCGCGGATCGTCTCGATCCAGATCCGCTCGTCCTCGATCACCGCGTCGCAGTTCGGATCGCACGAGTGATTGATGAACCGCGCCTCGTTCCCACCGACCGCCGCGTCGATCACGATGTCGTCGTCGATCGCGAACAGGAACGTGTGGTGCCGGCTGTCGTCATCGGGATATCGCGCGTCCGCCTCGGCCGGCGTCAATCGCTCGCCGGTGTACTCGATCAGCCGGGTCCCGGCGGGAATGTGCTCGGTGGCGAATACGCCGAGCCCCTGGATCGGCGACGGTCGAATCTCGAAGGGAAGTCGGGACATCGGGGCGCGAGGCCGCTACCGGCGCGTCTCCACCTGCGTCACGCCGCCGGAAATGATGAACGCCATCACCTCGGCCGCATCCACATCCAATCGCTCGACCCGGTCGGCCGGCACGACGAGGATGTGCCCGGCGAAGCCGTACGATTGCGGCATGTAGACGGTCACGAGATCCGCCATGCCGAGCGACACGAGCGAATCGGAGGTCAGGAAGGCGATCACCTTCACCGCGCGATCGTTGCTCACCGCGACCAGCACCGGCTTGTCGAACCGCTTCTTCTCGCCGACGAACGCGTTGAGCATGTCCTTCGTCGACGAGTAGAGGAGGCGCACGAGCGGCAGACGCTCGAGCAGATTGTCGAGCGTCGCGATCAGGCTGCGCGTGACGAACGACGACGCGAGCGCGCCGACGATCGTGATCAACGCCAGGGTGATCAGGAAGCCCACGCCGGGGATCGAAAGCCCCAGCCAACTGTCGATCGTGGTGAAGATCACCGCGCACACGTAGACCGTCAGCGCCAGCGGCACCACGACTACGAGACCGCGCACGAAGAAATTGAGGAGTCGCGTCACGTGAGCGGAAACTAGAGCCATCCTCCCGCGCTCGGTACGATGCGGACCGCGTCCATGGCCCTTCCCTTGCCCGTTCACGGGCCCGAAGCCCGCAGCGGGCTCGCTCGCACCTCAACTCGGGAGGCCGTATGGCGAAGGACGACAAGCGCAAGAGCCCGAACGCGGAAGACCAACAGGGGGGAAAAACCCACGCGGCCTTCCTCGCGCAACTCCATTCGCGCCCGGCCGACCCGACCGTCGTCGACGCCAATCGCCTCGGCAACGCCGAGTTTCCGACCGACGACGGCAAGCACCGCCTGAGCCAGGACCGCGAGCAGCACGATGAAGCCGAAAAGAACAGCGAAAACGGCAAGATCGGCGGCTGAGTTCATTCCGCCGCGCCCCACGCTGCCGAGAATGCGCGCGGCGGTGCAAGGGTGCCGCGGCTGCGATCTCTACAAGAACGCGACGCAGGCAGTCTTCGGTGAAGGTCCCCGCACTGCCCGCGTCGTTTTCGTCGGCGAACAACCGGGCGACTCGGAGGACCGGGCCGGTCGCCCGTTCGTCGGGCCGTCGGGCAAGCTGCTCGACCGCGCGCTCGACGCCGCCGGCATCGACCGCGACGACGTTTACGTCACCAACGCGGTGAAGCACTTCAAGTGGGCGAAGGACGCGCGCTCGACGCGTCGCATCCACAAAACCCCGAACGCCGGCGAGCTCCGCGCGTGTCGCCCATGGCTCGACGCCGAGCTGGCTCTTCTCCGCCCCACCGCCATCGTGTGCCTCGGCGCGACTGCCGCGAAGGCCCTGCTCGGGCGCGACTTTAGCGTTCTCAAACGCCGTGGCCTGTCGAATCAGTCTCCGCTCGCCATGGCCGTGTTCGCTACTGTCCACCCGTCCGCCGTGCTCCGCGCCCCGAAAGAGCAGCGCGCAATCGCCGAGCGGCTGTTCATGGCCGACATCCGGAAGGTGGGTGCGTACCTGGCGAAGCACGACGACACGCCTCGCGAACGTCGTGCGTCGTCGCGTACATTGTCGCGATGGCCCGTGATCACAGAGCATCGGTCAGACACCTCAAGCGCGCGGACCCGGTCCTCGCGGGGATAATTGAAACCGTCGGCCCCTGTCGGCTCCAGGTGAACGACGAGGGCACGCACTTCCAGGCGCTCACCCGCTCCATCGTCTTCCAGCAGCTCTCGGGGAAGGCCGCGAGGACGATCTACCTGCGGGTCGCTGAGCTCTTCCCCGGCGGCATCCCCACTCCGGAGGGCGTCCTCGCCGCCAGCGACGAGCAGTTGCGTTCTGCCGGGCTGTCGCGTCAGAAGATCGCCTACCTGCGCGACCTTGCGACCAGGGTCGCGTCCGGCGAGCTCCCTCTCGACGACGTCGAAGAGATGGATGACGACGTGCTCATTGCGCACCTCGTCCAGGTCAAGGGCATTGGACGGTGGACGGCCCAGATGTTCCTGATGTTCCGCCTCGGAAGACCCAACGTGCTCCCCGAGCTCGACCTCGGCATTCAGAACGCGATCAGAAAAGCCTATCGCAAGCGCAAGCGCCCCACGCCGAAGGACGTGAAGCGCATCGGCGCGAAGTGGAGCCCCCACAGGTCCGTGGCATCGTGGTACCTCTGGCGGTCGCTGGAGAACGGCGACGGGCAGCTCGGGACCGACTGACGCATGCCGGGCCATCAGGACACCGCCGCGCAGCGTATGAGCGGCGCGGGGCGCGGGGTTCCCCTCGAACGAAAGCTGCCGCTGCTCGTCGTCGCGCTGTTCGCACTGCTTTTCGGCGCGTCGCTCGCCGTCGCCTACTACGAGCAGCGCCACGCCGCCATCGAGACAGCCGGCGAGCGGCTCGCGAGCATCGACCGCGTCTTCGGCTCGCTCATCGAGCAGCAGAACACCGGCCGCATCGGCCTGATCCGCCGCGTCGCTCGAGACTCCGCGATCCGCAATCAGCTTCGGTCGCCGAACCGGCCCCTCTCGCCGAACGCAATCCGCGCGCTTGGCGCGCTCTACGCGCAGGTCAACGACACGGCGACGCCACCCGAGCTCTGGGACGCTCGCGGAGTGCCCCTCCGGCAGCCGGAGCTTGCACCGCCCGAGAATGCAGGCGCCGTCAGCGACGAGCTACTCCGGTCCGTGGCGGCGGGTGAGTCGGCCCACGTGACGCGCGTCCGCCTGGACGGAGTCGTCGCATCATACTATGCCGCGGTGCCGGTGCGCTCGGACGACGGAGAGCTCCTCGGGTTCGTCGGCCAGGAGCGGCGGATCAACGTGAATCCCCGCGCCCTGCCCTTGATGCGCGGCTTCATCGGCCCCGACATCGATTTCTACTTTCATAATGCCGACGACGTCACGTGGATCCGATTCACCGGCGCGGTCGTGCCGCCGCCGACCAACGAGAGGCCGGCGCTCGACTCACTCCGCATCTACTCGCGCCCCGGCGTCGGCGACGTCCTGGCCGCGACCACGCCGATTCGCGGAACGCCGCTCCTCGTCACGGTCGAGCGGCCGATGCGGGCGATCCTTGCGCGCCCGCTCGCCACGACCCGGCTGCTCGCGCTCATCTCGCTGGTGCTCGCGAGCGTCGGAGCGTTCATCGTCTGGCTCCTCAGCCGCCGGATCGTCCGGCCGCTCAGCGAACTGACGCGCGCCGCCGAAGCGATCGCCGCCGGCGACTACGGCCGCCGAGTCAGCGTCGAAAGCGGCGATGAGATCGGCCGCCTGGGCTCGGCCTTCAATCGAATGGCCCTCGAGGTCCAGTCGTCGGCCGACCTGTCGAAGCAGGCGCTCGACCGGCTCACCAGTTCGATCGAGACGCAGGAATTCCTCGCCGAAGCCAGCCGGATTCTCGCGGGCTCGGTCTCGGACGACACGCTGCTCACGGATCTCGCCGCGTACTGCGTTCCACGCCTGGCCGACTACTGCTCGATCCACGTCGCCGACGACGCCGGCGACATCCACCGCATCGAGACCGCGCACCGCGACCCGTCGCGGCTGCCGCTCGTGCGCCGTCTGCTGGCGTCGTACCGCTACGAGATCGATGGGTCCGACATCGTGCCGCGCGTCATCCGCACCCAGACGCCGGTCCTCATCAGCCACGTGGACCTCGAGAGCGTCACTCGTGCGGCTCCGAGCCAGGAAGCGGCCCAGCTGCTCGCGGAAGTGCGCCCGACTTCCTTCATGACCGTTCCGCTGGTCGCGCGCGGGCGCGGCTTCGGAGCGATCACCTTCAGCATCGCGGGCTCCGGCCGCGTCCTCCGCCAGGAGGATCTCGACATCGCGATGGAGCTCGCGCGCCGCACGGCCGGCGCCATCGACAACGCGGTCATCTACCGCCGGTCGCTCGAGCTGCGCCTCGAGGCCGAAGCCGCCAGCAACGCGAAGTCGGAATTCCTCGCGAAGATGAGCCACGAGATCCGCACGCCGATCAACGCCATGATGGGCTACGCGGAACTCATGCAGCTCGGCATCTCGGGCCCCGTCACCGAGGCGCAGTTCAAGCAGCTCGGGCGCATCCGGGCGAGCGGCGACCATCTCACGGCGTTGATCGGGGAGATTCTCGACCTCGCGAAGATCGAGGCGGGCCGCATGCACGTCGAGATGACCGCCGCGCCGATCAGCGAGGCGATCGAGAGCGCGGTCACGGTCGTGCGCCCGCTCGCCTCGGCGAAGGGGATCGAGCTCGCCAGCTTCGCCGACGGCGACGGCACGGCCCCGTACTTCGGCGACCCGCAGCGCGTTCAACAAATTCTCACGAACCTCCTCTCGAACGCGGTGAAGTTCACGTCGCCCGGCGGCCGCGTGGCGCTCCGCGTCGACACGGGCGTGCGCCCCATCCCCGGACGCGGCGACGTCTCGGGCGACTGGCTCTCGGTGAGCGTCTCCGACAACGGCGTGGGCGTGAGCGACGTCGATCGCGAACGGATCTTCCACCCGTTCGTCCAGGTGGATGCCGGCTACACGCGCTCCCAGGGCGGCACCGGACTCGGCCTCACGATCAGCCGGAACCTGGCCCACCTCATGGGCGGTGAGATCACGGTCGAAAGTGCCGTCGGAGCCGGTTCCACGTTCACTCTCTGGCTTCCGTGCCCGGTTCGTGCACTGGCCCTACGCTAGCCGAACCGAGTTGAGGTAGTGAAAGTGAAAGTGAAAGTGAAAGCCGGTACAGTTGCCGCCGCGCTCGCGCTCGCTGCGCACGCGCTTCCCGCGGCGGCCCAGACGCCCGTGACCGACGCGCGCGACACGACCCACGCACAACATCAAGCGCCGTTCTTCACCAGAAAGGATGCCCTCCTCGGCCTCGGCTTCGCCGCCGGCACGGTCGCGATGTTTCCGCTCGATCATCACATTGCCGGTCGGCTCCAGACCAAAGAGGAGCGCACCGGCGTGTTGAACCAGCTCTCGACCGGCGTCGAGGTGATCGCCAGCCCGGGCGCGTACTTCATCGGCGGAGGACTCTACATCGCCGGGCGCATAGGCGGTTGGGAGCGGGTCGCGGACCTCGGATGGCATGGCACCGAAGCGGTCTTTCTCGCCGAAGGCATGACGTACGTCCTGAAGGGCCTCGTCGGCCGACAGCGCCCCTTTCTCAGCGAAGGCAAGGACCCCGATGCGATCTACTTCGCCCGGGGCTTCGGCAACGGAGACTACCAGTCCTTCCCGTCCGGGCATGCGACGACGGCCTTCGCCGCAGCAGCCGCGGTGACGAACGAGACGACGCGCTGGTGGCCCAAGTCGACCCGCTACGTCGGACCGCTGATGTACGGCGGCGCGACCGCGGTGGCCGTCTCTCGACTGTATCACAACCGTCACTGGGCCAGCGACGTCGTGATGGGAGCCGCCATCGGAACGTTCACCGGTCGGAAGGTCGTGCAGTACGCCCACGGCCACCCGGGCAATCTCATCGATCGGGTCGTACTCCGCACAGCGGTCGTTCCCGACGGCGCCGGGGGACAGATGCTGATGATTTCGCTTCCCCTCCCCTAGCGGCGCCGAGCATCGGCTGGGTTCCGCCGATTAACATTCGTCATGCTCGACGCCATGACGACTCCGACGGAAATCACCGACCCCATCAACGCCCGCATCCTCTCCGTTTCGGAGGACCGCATCGCGGGCTTTCTGCGCGACCCCTTTCGCGAGATCGCACGACTCGCCGATCTCGACGTCGCGACAGTGCACGATCGGCTGCGCGCGATGCTCGCCGCCGGCACCATCCGGCGCATCCGGCAGACGCTCATGGCGACGAACCTCGCGCCCGGCGCGCTCGTCGCGTGGAAGATCTCGAACGACAAGCTGGATGACGCGTTCGACTTCCTGTTCAAGCGCGATCCCTTCTCCGGACACGTCGTCATTCGTTCGACCGACGCCGATACGCCGGGATCGGCGTATCGCCTCTGGACCACGCTGAAGGTGCCGAGCGGCTTCTCCATGGAGAAGCACTGCGAGCTGCTGCGGCGCGAGATCGGCGCGGAAGGCTACCGCATCATGCCCGCGAAGCGTCTCTTCGCGCTCGGCGTCGGCCACGTCCGGCGCAAGGGCATCGAGCCGGGCAGCAAGAGCGACGAGCTCGGAATCGTGCTCGACACGAACATCGTCGAGCTGAGCGACCTCGATTGGCGGGTGCTCGAGCCGCTCAAGCGCGAATTCGCCGTCGACGAGATCCACGACGAACCGTGGGCGGGCCGCGCCGCGGAAGCCGGCGTCTCACTCGACGAGTTTCTCGAGGTCGCTCGCTCGCTCAACGAGCGGAAGGTCATCGGCCGTTTCTCGACCTTCCTCGAGCACGTGAAGCCGTCGACGGCGGGAACCCGCGTCACGCGCTACAACGCGCTATTTCACTGGCGCGTCCCCGAGGGGCGTGAGATCGAGGCTGGCCGCGAGATCGGGCGCCACGACATCCTCACGCACGCGTACTGGCGAGAGGGCGGCCCCGAGTTCGCTCACGTGAACATCATGGCGGTCGCGCACGGCACGGACAAGGCGTTGGTGCTCGCCCACAAGGCCGCGATCGACGACCACCTCGCGGCGATTGGAATGCCGGTGACCTACACGAACGTGTTCTGGGGCGGGCGAAGCGAGATCAAACCGTCGGAGATCTCGCCGCGGGCGTATGCCGAGTGGTGCATGTCGATCGGCGTGGATCCGGAGTCGATGCGGAGCTGAGCGCTCCGCACCGGCTCGATGCGCTCAGACGGCCAGCGCGCCGCTGAGCTGATCGAGCGTCCGAACGCGGACGATGTCGTCGCCGTTCAACTCCTCCGAGCCAGACTTGAACACGCAGCGCGTGTCGGCACTCTCGTCGCTCGTGAGGATCGCGCCCAGCTCGGCGATCAGTGCCGAGGAGGAGCCATCGGGCGCCTCGATGCTCATCGCGCCGGTCGGCGTGAAGCGGAACACGCGGCCGCTCTGCCGGAGGTGCTGCCGCACGCGCCGCTCCGCGACGCCGACCGGGAACCAGAGGTAGAGTTGCCCGCTCTCGAGGCTGGAGCTGTCGGCCTCGAGCCCGTCGGCGTCGAACGTCGGTGCGTAGAATCCGGAAGAATGCGGCATCAGGCCCAAGTATCGGCCAGCCGCACCAAACCTGAAGGACGGAGCGGATTTATGCGGGGAAGACCTCGAAAACCCCCGCCGCCCCCATTCCTCCGCCGATGCACATCGTGACCAGGCCATAGCCGCCGCCGCGCGCTCCCAGCTCGTGAACGAGCTGGGTCGTGAGCTTGGCGCCGGTCGCGCCGAGCGGATGGCCCAGCGCGATTGCGCCGCCGTTGACGTTCACCAGCTCCGGGTTCATGCCGAGCTCGCGCACCACCGCCACGACCTGCGCGGCGAACGCCTCGTTGAACTCGATCAGCTTCATGTCGTCCAGCGCCAGACCGGCACGCTTGAGTGCCTTGGGCACCGCCTTGATCGGGCCGACACCCATCACGTCCGGCTCGACCCCCGCCGACGCGAACGTCACGAATCTCGCGAGCGGTTTCAGTCCGAGCTCCTTCGCGCGGTCAGCCGTCATCACCAGCACGGCGGCCGAGCCGTCGGAGTAGGGGCTCGCGTTGCCGGCGGTCACCGTTCCGCCGGCCTTGAAGGCCGGTTTGAGCTTCGCCAACCCTTCGATCGTCGTGTCGATCCGCGGCAGTTCGTCGCGTGCGAACTCGCTGGACGTCGCGTGCTTCTCCGCGCCCTGCCACTTCACCGACTCGACCGCGACGGGGACGATCTGCGAATCGAAGGCGCCGCGCTCGAGCGCCTTCGCCGCCTTGCGCTGGCTGTCCAGCGCCCAGCGGTCCTGATCCTCGCGCGTCACCTTCCACCGCTCGGCGACCCGCTCCGCGGTGAAACCCATACCGATGTACGACTCGGTGATCTCGGGATCGAGCCGCGTGTGGTAGCCGGACATCGGCACCTGGCTCATCATCTCGATGCCGCCCGCGAGCACCACGTCGGCCATGCCGCTCATGACTTCCTGCGCCGCGAACGCGACCGACTGAAGCCCAGACGAGCAGAAGCGGTTCACCGTCGCCGCCGGAACGTCGACCGGAAGACCGGCGCGCAGCCAGCCGAGGCGTGCGATGTTCAGCCCCTGCGACGCTTCGGGCATCGCGCAGCCCCAGAATACGTCGTCGATGATGAGCGGATCGACGCCGACCTTGTCGATCGCCGCCTTCATCATCGCCGCGGACAGGTCGACCGCGTGCACGTTGGCGAGCGCGCCGTCCTTCTTGCCCTTGCCGACGGCGCTTCGCACCGCCGAAACGATCACCACGTCTCTCATGAGATTCTCCTCATCACTTCATTTCACGCGCGTGCCGGAACGGCCCCTGATCAGTTCCGCAGCGGCTTTCCGGTCTTGAGCGTGTACTGCATGCGCTCCTGCGTCTCCTTCGTCCCGAGCAGGCGCAGAAACGCCTCGCGCTCGAGGTCGAGGATGTCCTGTTCGGTGACGGTGCGCTGCGGCCCGTCGCCGCCGGTGATCACATAGGCCAGCTCGTGGGCGATGCGCACCTCGTGATCGGTGATCTGGCCCGCTTCCTTCATCGCCCACACGGCGTACTTGAGATTCCCCAGCCCGTCCTTGCCCAGCGCCGTGATCGTTCGCGGCAAGGGCGCGACGTAGTCCGCCGCCAGATCCACGACACGGGCCACCGCATCCGCGAGCAGCCGGTCGCGATTCATCGTGATGCGGTCGGCCTGGCGCAGGAAGCCGAGCTTTCGTGCCTCGAGGGCGCTCGTGCTCGTCGTCGCCATCGCAATGAGCTGGAACGCGCGCTTCACCCCCTCGAACGGGTCCGCCTCGGCGTACGGCGCCAGCTCGCTCGCGAAGCGGAACAGCATTTCAGTCGTGCCGCCTCCGGCCGGAATCAACCCCACCCCCACCTCGACGAGCCCCATGTACAACTCGGCGTGCGCCTGAACGCGGTCGGCATACAGCGAGAACTCCGTCCCCCCTCCGAGCGTGAGGCCTGCAGGTGCCGCGACCACCGGGAACGGCGAGCGACGCAGCCGCAGCGACGTCTCCTGGAAGCCTCGCACCGCCTCCGCGACGACCTTCCAGTCGCCCCCGGCCACGAGCTTCAACACCATCGAGAGATCCGCCCCCGCGCTGAAGGTCCGCGGATCCTCGTTGCCGATCACCAACCCGGCGAGATTCTCGCGTTCCACGCGGTCGAGCGCGTTGTGCAGCATCGCGACGACGCCTTCGCCGAGCGAATTCATCTTGCTGTGGAACTCGAGGATGGCGACGCCGCTCCCCGCGTCGATCACCGACGCGTCGGCCGACTTCTCGAGGACGTGCAGCGCGTGCAGACGGAGCGCGTCGGGGTCGCGCGGCACGGGCTGGTAGCCACCGCCCAGCGCGAGCATCGAAGCACCGTCGTCGGCGTAGAAACCGTCGGCCGCTTTTTGCAACAGCTCCGGCTCGTCGAGCCCCAGCTCGGCGAAGCCGCGCCGCAACCAATCGGCGCCGAGGAGATCCATCTGCTTGAACGGGCCGATCTCCCAGGCGTAGCCCCATTCCATCGCGTGGTCGACCGACGCGATGTCGTACGCGATCGCCGGCGTCGTGGCGAGCACGTAATGCGAGAAGCGCAGCAGATATTCTCTAACGAACGTTCCCTCGCGATCCGCCCAGTCGCGAAACGCCGCGAATCGCTGTGCCAGCGGCAGCTTCGCGAGCCGCTCGAGCATCTCCGTCTCGAGCTTCACCTGAGGCTTGTACTCGCCCGTCTGCCAGTCGAGGGTGTGAATCTCCTTGCCGACGCGCTTGTAGAAGCCCGCCCCGCTCTTCTCGCCGACGCTTCCGGACGCGATGAGCTTCTCGACCCACGCGGGCAGCGCGAAGTCCTCGCCGGTCGCCTCGCCGAGCTCCTTCGTGACGTGCCCGATCACGTCGAGGCCCGAGAGATCGGCTGTGCGATAGGTCGCTGACTTCGAGCGGCCGGTGAGCACACCCGAGAGCAGGTCGACATCGTCGATCGAGAGGCCGTGCTTCTCCATCTGTCGGATGGCGAGCACCATTCCGTAGACGCCCAGCCGATTCGCGACGAAGCCGGGGACGTCCCTGGCGACGACGATCCCCTTGCCCAGAATGCGGTCGCTGAAGCGCTTCACGGCGTCGAGCGTTTCCGACGACGTATCCGGCGTCGGAATGATCTCGAGCAGATGCAGGTAGCGCGGCGGATTGAAGAAATGCATGCCGAGAAAGCGCTGCTTCCAGGCGTCGCCGCGCCCCTTGGTGAGGAGCTGCATCGGAATCCCCGACGTGTTCGACGCCACGATCGTGTGCGCCGGCAGCACCTTCTCGAGCCGCTCGTAGAGCGCCTGCTTGGGCGCGAGCTGCTCGACGATCGCTTCGACCACGAGGTCGCACGACGCGAGCAGCTCGAGATCGGTGTCGAGGTTGCCGATCCGGATCGCCGCCGCGCGATCGACGTCCATGAATGCGGCGGGCTTCGACTTCTTCATCCGCTCGACGCCGGCTTTCGCGGGTCCGTTTCGGTCGCCGTCCTTGCCGGCGATGTCGAGCAGCACGACTGGAATTCCGGCCGACGCGGCGAGCGCGGAGATCCCCGCGCCCATGGTGCCCGCACCGACCACCCCGAGTTTGCGAATACGCATCAGGCCTCCGTGACTCGAAACCTACTGACCAGGTGAACGACCGAACGGCATGAACCCGATCGGTCGCGGGCGGGTATCACGCAAGTCCCCTGGCGCGCTCCGCGCCGCGGCCACCCTGGCTCAGCGACTGAGAGAATGGTTGATTGAGGTCGAGCCCGCCGGAACGACTCCCGAGTGGGCTCCGCTGGCGTCGTTGTTGCCGTCGTGTCTCACGTTCCAACCGCGTTACGAGGAACCAGTGCAAGCTCGCTATCTGGCTGGGGCTCTAGCCCTCGCCGCAACCGCCGCGTGCGGTCCGACGAAGCCCCGCGTCTATGGCTCGTACAATGACTTCGCGCCGAGGGTCACGCCGAAGACCGGCGAGCGCACGCCGCAGCACATCACGATCGATCTCGCGCGCCCCGCGAACGTCGCGGTCTTTCTCGTCGTGCCGGGGTCAGCCAGCCGGCTGCTCTTCCCCGCCGATTCGACCCAGAGCGGGTTCGTGCAGCAGGGGTCGCGCGAAGTCGAGACGTCGCTCGCCAGGACGGCCGCCGGCGACAGCGCCCGCCTCGCACGACGCCCGAACGGCAATCAGGTCCCCAATCCGTCGAACGACCCGCGGCAGCAGCAGGCCAACATGCGCACGCGCGGCGGCTTCGATCCCGGCGCCAACTCCTTCCTCAATCGCGGCTATCTGCTCGTCTACGCCTCGCCCGACCCGCTCCCGTACAACACGCTCAACACGCGCGTGAACGGCGTGACGATTCCGATCGACGACGCGGATGCGCTCAACACCGTGACGAAGCTGATTCGCGAGACGACGAAGACGACGGGCACGTGGGCGGCCTACGCGACGGAATTCACACCGTAGCGGCCCACCCACTCATCGAACGGAACGACCGGCCTCCATTCAGGGGCCGGTCGTTCCGCGTAGGATCCCGTTGCGGATGCGCACGGCCTTCGGCGACGCGCTCGGGTCTTCCTCGATGACGATCTCCCCCGGCCCGAACTGCAGCTTGCCGTCGAGCGACAGTTCCTGCCCGCCCCGCCGAATCTTGATCGGCAGCGGAGCCCCCGCCGCGGCGCCGCGATACCGCTCGCGCATCTTCGCCCCGAAGTCCTGATCGGCGACCGGAATCTCGCCGACGCTGACGAGATGATCGCCCGGACGAACCCCCGCCGCCGCGGCGGACGATCCGTCGACGACGTTCACCACGACGATGCCCTCGGCATCCATCGACGTCAGTACGCCGAGGCGAGGCACCTGCTCCTGCCGCGCCCGCAGCCCCGCCTTTGGCAGAATGCTGTCCCACGGAAACGCCTCGCGCCCGTCGATGTAGCGCGCGTCGAACTCCGTGAAGGACTTGCCGTTCGCCGCCGCGCTGACCGCGTTCCACCAGTCGCTCGCGGTGAAACCGTGATTCTTTCGGTAGACGCCCTGATAGAGCGAGCGCATCACGTCGTCGAGTGACTTTCGGTTGTCGCTCGCATCACGGATGATGACGTCCAGCATGAAGCCGGCGAGCGAACCCTTGGGATAGTAGAGGTAGCCGGTGCCGTCGACGGGATGGATCCAGGTGTTCAGCGACGCGTCCTGCAACGCGACCGGCGGCGCATTGCCGACCTCGTTGATCTTCCCGCCGGTCAGCGCATAGAAACCGGCCGCGTCGACCACGCCGCCGCGCACTTCCGCGAGATCGGCGTAATAGTCGGTGATCCCCTCGGACACCCAGAGCCACGTCGTGGGCTGCGGGCGCGAGTAGACATATGGCCACATGTCCGCCGGCCGCAGGCGCTTCACATTCCACGAATGAAAGATCTCGTGAGCGAACAGCGACGGCTGGAATTCGCTCCCCACGTACGCCGGCGCGACGACGTCGACGTGCGAGCTCTGGTGCTCGAGCCCACTCGCGCCGCCGTAGGTCGAGTCCACGATCTCCATCACGGTGTAGTTGGCCCACGGCGCCTCGCCGAAGACCTTGATCTGCACCGGAATCACGCGCTCGAGCTGATCCCAGGCGGTCGCGCGAACCTGCCCCGCGACCGCACCGGCCGGGTAGGTCGCCAGCCGCACCCACTTGTTCGCGATCCGCATGCTGTCGAGATCGAACCGCCCGACGAAGAACGGCATGTCCACGAGATCGTGGTAGTTCGTCGCGCTGTACGTCCGTGCGGTCGCCGCCGGCGTCATGCCGGTGACGATGCGCCAGTCGGGCTCCGTTCGAATCGTGACGGTCGACGCGAACTCCGCCGGCTGCCCTTCCGGATAGAGGAAGAGGTTCGTGCCGTTGAACAGCGCGAAATCGGGGCGGGCCCACGCCATCGCGTTGTCGAGCGTGTCCGCCGTGTAGTCGAACGAGACCCGAATCGTGCGAGCGCCATTCGGACGAATGCGCCAGGTGTCGAAGTCGAGCTTGTCCCAGGTGAGTGGCTTGCCGTCGCCCGTCGCCGCGAAGTTGCCCACCCATCGCGCGAAGTTGCTGATCTCATAGGCGCCCGGCGTCCAGGCCGGGAGCGACAGCAGGATCGGGTTGCCCGACGTCGTCGCGAAGGTCATCGCGACGCCGATCTGCCCGGCCTCGCCGTTCGACCGGTCGAACGAGACGTCATAGTGGATGTCGCGGATCGGCGCCGACGCCGAGTCGCGCGGCGTCTGGGCGGTGCTCCCCGCGGCGCAAAGACCGAGGAGAAGGGCGGAGGCCAGAGAAGTCGTACGCATGGGCGGTCGTTCGGAAGCGCTGAAGAGAACGAAGGAACGGCTGAAATCGACGCGGCCCGTCCCGGTGGCGGAAGCCCCCGCGCACGGAGGATGCCGCGGCCCGCCCCGCCGAGGGTCGCCCTGCCCCGCGACCGCCGCCGTTCGCCTTTGGTCCATCGCCTGATTCGGGTTCACGCGCCATACTTCGTTCGACGATCGTGTCACGTTCCATCAAACGGACGCACGAGCTCCCGGAGCGGTCCATGCGCGCTTCCCTCGCAGCATTTCTCCCGATCCTTCTCGCGGCCACCGCCGCGGGTGCGCAGACCCAGACCCGTCCCGGCTCGGTCGCCGGCCTGGTCAAGGACAGCGCGGGCACGCCGATTCAGGGCGTCGAGATCGTCGCACTCGCTGCCGGGAGAACCGTCCACACCGACAGTCTCGGCCACTTCTTCATCGCCGACGTTCCTTCCGGCAACCTCGACGTGAGCTTTCGCCGCCTCACGTACGCTCCGGCGATCGTGAACATCTCGGTGCCGCCGGTGGACACCACCGAAGTCGAGGTCACGCTGAGCGTCGTCGCGCAGCAGCTCAAGGGCGTCGTGGTGCAGGCCCACCCCGATCAACTGCGGCGACTCGTCGCCTTCGAGGCGCGACGCAAGCGCGGCATCGGCCACTTCGTGACGCGCTCGCAGATCGAGGAACGTCGTCCGCTGCTCCTGAGCGACATGCTGCGGATGATCCCCGGCGCGATTCTCATCAACGCCGACAATGGCCGCACCGCCGTCCGCTTCGCGCGAGTCGCACGCAACAACTGTCCGCCGCAGTTCTTCATCGACGGCATCGAGGTGACCGGCTTCAGCATCGATGACATGCCGCCGAGCGACGTGGAAGGCATCGAGCTCTACGCGGGCTCCGCCGGGCTTCCGCCCGAGTACAACCGCCTGCACGGCACGTCGATCTGCGGAACGGTCATCATCTGGACGCGCATTCCGACGACGGCGCGATATCGCCCGTAGCGGCCTGGCGGCTTGAGTGAGCGAGCGCGGCGCCGTAGCGTTCGCCGTCTCATCTTCCTTCACGCCAGGCCGCCGTCATGCTCCTGCAATTGCTTCACACGCGCGCGACGCTCACTCGCGCGCGTCGCCGTGTTCTGATTCCGCTCGCCCTCTGCGCCGCGACGACGGCTGCCGCCGCGCAGCGGCCGGCGCCGCAGCCGGCCGATCTCATCGTCACGAACGCACGCATCTATACCGTCGACGATTCGCATCCGTTCGTGAGCGCGCTCGCCGTCCGCGACGGACGGGTCCAGTTCATCGGATCGGTGGCCGAGGCGATGCTCCTCCGCGGGCCGTCGACCCGCGTGCTCGACGCTACGGGCAAGACGGTCATCCCCGGCATGACCGACGCCCACGCCCACCTCTTCGGGCTCGGTGAATTCCTCCGCAGCATCGATCTCACCGACACGCGGTCGTTCGACGAGATCGTCTCGCGGGTCGCGGCGAAGGTCGGAGAGGCGCCGTCCGGGCGCTTCATCGTCGGCCGGGGCTGGGATCAGAACAAGTGGGGTGATACCCGCTTTCCCACGCACGACGCCCTGTCGCGCATTTCGCCGAACAACCCGGTCGTCCTCGAGCGCATCGACGGCCACGCGAAGCTGGTGAACGCCGCGGCGATGAAGCTCGCGGGCATCACCGCCGCCACGAAGGATCCCGCCGGCGGACGCCTCGAGCGCACGGCCAACGGCGAACCGACGGGCGTGCTCATCGACAACGCGATGGCGCTCATCGACCGCGTCACGCCGCCCATGGCACACGACGAGATGAAGAGCGCCGCGCTGGCCGCGATCGCCGAATCCAACAAGTACGGCATCACCGCGCTCCACGATCCGGGCGAGACGCGGGACGTTCTCGACCTCTTCGAGGAGCTCGCGAAGGCGAACACGTTCAACCTCCGCGTCTACGCGATGATCGGCGACGACAGCGCGACGATCGAGCACTACTTCCAGCGCGGTCCACAGAGCGGCCTGTACGACAATCACCTCTGGATTCGCTCCATCAAGCTGTACGCGGACGGCGCACTCGGCTCGCGCGGCGCCGCGCTGCTCGACCCCTACTCCGACGATCCGAAGAACGTCGGTCTGCTGAAGTCGACGCAGGCGCATCTGACCGACGTGTCGACGCGTGCGCTCCGCAACGGCTTCCAGGTGGCGACGCACGCGATCGGCGATCGCGGCAATCGCGTCGCGCTCGACGCCTACCAGACCGCGCTGAAAGCCGTTCCGACCGTCGATCACCGTTTTCGCATCGAGCACGTTCAGGTGCTCGACCACGCCGACGTTCCTCGGTTCGCTCAGATGGGCATCATCCCGTCGATGCAGGCCGTCCATCAGACCAGCGACATGTACTGGGCGCCGACGCGCCTCGGCTACGCGCGCACGCTCGAGGCCTACGCCTGGCGCTCGCTCCTCAACACCGGCGTGATCATCCCGAACGGCAGCGACTTCCCCGTCGAGCGCGTGAATCCGCTCTATTCGTTTCACGCGGCCGTGTCGCGCCAGGATGACAACGGCTGGCCGCCGGGCGGCTGGTTCCCGGCGCAGCTCATGACCCGCGACGAGGCGCTCAAGGCCATGACCAGCTGGCCCGCCTTCGCCGCGTTCCAGGAGAATGAGCTCGGCTCGCTGACCCCCGGCAAGCTCGCCGATTTCGTCATTCTGGACCGCGACATCATGACCGTGCCCGACGGTGACATTCTCGGCACGACCGTGCTCGCGACGTATATTGGTGGTCGGGCGGTGTTCGAGCGGAGCCGCTAGTTCGCGCCCGTCAGCATTCTCGAGGCGTTCTATGGTTTACCGGCAGCTCACGAACGTTGGGCCGACGGATGCGGCGGCTGGCCGTTATCCGTGGCTCACGGCAGAACGACTCACCCGGGTCCGGGCGATCCTGCTCGCGCTGTCTTTGTTTCTCGGACTCGCGGTGTACGTCTTTCATTCGCTGGGCGTCGCGCGGATCGTTCCCCCCGTGCTCGTCCACAAGCTGCGCGGGGTCGGAGTGCTGACGTGGCTGTACGCGCTCGTTCAAATGATCGACTTGAAGTTCTATAACAGCCGTTGGGCGCAACGCCGCCGTTCGTCCACGGGAATCCCGGACAGCCTCCACGGCTGGCTCTTCGGACAGATGCTCGCCTGGTTCGGCATCCTGTACTACGGGTTCACGGAAGACCTGCGTTGGTACGTTGCCGGACTCGTGATCCTGGCCCTGAGCTTCCTCGCCTTCCCGATTCGTCGCCACTCCTAGGACCGCGGCAGATCGCTGTCCGCGCCCCGCGCGCCGGCCCCTTCCCGCCGGCAGCGCCGGCCCAAGCTGCCGGGTGATTCAGAATCCATGGAATCGCCCGCGGCGGCCGATACTTGTCCAAACAAGCATTCTCGAAATCCCAATCCCCCCTACCCATGCTGAGTCCGTCGTCGCTGGCGTTCCTGAAGCGTTTGCTCGACACCCCCGCTCCATCCGGTTATGAGGGACCTGCCGCGCGCGTCTGGCGCGAGGAAGCCGCCACCTTCGCCGAGAAGGTCTCGTGCGACGTCGCCGGCAACAGCATCGCCGAGATCAACCCCGGCGGATCGCCCACGATCATGCTCGATGGACACATCGACGAGATCGGCCTGATCGTGCAGTACATCGACGACGACGGCTTCATCTACCCCTCGGGCATCGGGGGCTGGGATCCCCAGGTCCTCGTCGGCCAGCGCATCCGCTTTCTGGGGCGCGGCGGCGACGTGCTCGGCGTGGTGGGCAAGAAGCCCATCCACCTGATGAAGGCGTCGGACCGCGAAGCCGCCTCCAAGATGACCGATCTCTGGGTCGACATCGGCGCCGCCAACAAGGCCGAAGCCGAGGGGCGCATCAGCGTCGGCGATCCCGGAGTCATCGACTCCAAGACGATCGACTTTCCCAACAACCGAATCGTCTCGCGGTCGATCGACGACCGGATTGGCGCGTTCGTGGTTCTCGAGGCGCTTCGCCGCTATGCGCAGAACCCTGGATCGGCCCGCGTGGTCGCGGCGGCGACCACCCAGGAAGAGATTGCCTGGCACGGGGGCGGCGCGATGGTCTGCACCCACTGCGTCAACCCGCAGATGGCCATCGTCGTCGACGTCACCTTCGCGACGGATCATCCGGGCATCGAGAAGAAGGAAGTAGGCGATCATCGGGTCGGGGGCGGCCCGGTCCTCAGCCGCGGCGCGCTCATCTCGCCCGTGGTCTTCGACCTCCTCCGCGGCACCGCCGACCGGCAGGGGATCAAGTATTCGGTCCACGCGGCCGGCCGCGATACGTCGACCAACGCGGACACCATCCATATTTCACGCGAGGGGGTCGCCACCGGCCTCGTGTCGATCCCCAACCGCTACATGCATTCGCCCAACGAGTTGGTGAGCCTCGACGACGTCGACAAGACGGCGTCGCTTCTCGCCGACGCGTGCCGCGAGGTCAACAGCAAGACCGACTTCACCGCCCGATGAAGACACTTTCCGTCGCGACGCTGGCCGTCGTGACATTCGCCGGCGCCGCGTGTGTGCAGACCGCACCGGCGCCCGCACGCTCCGCCCAGCCCGACTCGCTGGCGATCCGCCGCGACATCGAATACCTCGCGAGCCCGGCGCTCGAAGGGCGCATGACGGGAACGCCCGGCAACGATTCCGCCGCGGCGTTCATCGCGCGTCGGTACGCGTCGCTCGGGCTGCGCCCGCTCTCGGAGGGCTATCTCCAACGCTTCGTGGCTCGACCGGTCGCGCACAACGGACCGAGCCCGTCACTCCCGACGCAGAACGTGTTCGGCGTCGTTCAGGGGACGGACCCGAAGCTCCGCAACGAGTACATCGTGGTCGGAGCCCACTTCGACCACCTCGGCGCCAACACCACCTTCGCCGCCGATCCCCGCGCGACCGGCCTGCGCCTCGGCGCGGACGACAATGCGTCGGGCAGCGCGGCCGTGCTCGAGCTCGCACGTCTCGTTGCGCGCACCCCGACCAGACGATCGGTGATCTTCGCCCACTTCTCCGGCGAGGAGGAAGGCACGCTCGGCTCGATGTACATGGTCGAGCACATGCCGGTGCCGATCGATAGCGTGGCCGCGATGCTCAACTTCGACATGGTCGGCCGCATGAAGGACGACCGGCTGATCGTGTTCGGCGTCGCGACGTCGCCCGAGCTGCCGGGCATCGTCGCCGACGCGAACGCGGACGTGAATCTGCGCGTGGCCGCACAGGGGGACGGCGACGGCCCCTCGGATCATGCGTCGTTCTACCTCAAGAACATGCCGGTGCTGCACTTCTTCACCGATTCGCATGAGGATTATCACAAGGTTGGCGACACCCCGGACAAGATCAACGCCGCCGGGGAAGCGCGCGTGGTCGCGCTCGCGGAACGCGTACTGCGTTCCATTGCCGACAGGCCGACGCGCCTCACCTTCGTTCGCGCGCCGAGCACGGCGAAAGCGTCGAGCTCGAATGGATCGAACGTGTATCTCGGATCCATTCCGGACATGTCGGGTAGCGACATACCCGGGCTGCGTCTCAGCGGCGTCAGCGCCGGGAGCCCGGCCGACGTGAGCGGGCTCAAGCCCGGCGACGTCATCGTGATGCTCGGCGGCAAGCCGGTGAAGGACCTGTATGAGTACTCTGATGCGCTCTACTCGCATCAGCCGGGCGACGAAGTGGAAATCGTCGTTCTGCGCGACGGACAGCGGGTCACGCTGCGGGTCACGCTGGGTAAACGCGGCGGATGATGAGGATCCTCGATGCTCGTGCCAAACGGTCCGCGATGGTTCGACCGTCAGCGGCCGGAACGATCCTGGCCGAGCATCGTCGTCGCCATCGGCCTCACGTTCGCGCTGTTCGCGACGGCCTTCGTCGCGATGCAGACGGTGAACGGATGGCAGAGCGGAGCGCGTAGCGCGATCCTCGAACGGCCGATCGTCGTTCGGCTCACGCCACCGGTCGCGCCGCTTCCGCCAGCCGAACGACGCCCCAGGCCGCCCGTCCCTCAGCCAGCGCCGCGGGCCATCGCCGCTCCGCTCCCGGGCGTGAGCACTCCTCTCGCGCCCGCTGCTCCACCGGCGACAGCGCCTCCGATCGCGGTTCCACCCGCTCAGCGTGCGGCCGCCCCCGCCCCTGGCGCCGACACCGCGGGCGGCCGCGTGTCGAACGCGTCGGCGATCCCACTCGGACCGATCGCATTCCCGAAGGGGCTGCCCGACACGGCCATGGGTGCCCGCGGCGGTGCGCCGTCGACGCGCGCGGGCGTCACGATCGAGTCTCGCCATCCGAACACGGCCGCCTATCGGGACTCGGTGCTCACCGAGCGACTGAGGGCGATTCCCGGGTCGGCGATGGACCACCCGGCCACCGGACGCGAGCTCGCCGAGATGCAGCGGTCCCGCGCGAACGCCGCGGCCATGTCACGCCGCGCGACGACCAGCGGCAATCCCGACGTCCACGTCATGACGGGCGACGGCGTGGACGGCGTCGGCGCCGTCGGCGGCAGTTCAGCCACGAGCGGCAACCGCAGTCTCACGAGCGGAAGCATCGGGCTTCCGCTGCTCAGCTCCGGCCCCTCGGCAGCCGAGCGAAAGCGGAATGAAGCGCTCGACGCCGACTACAAGGCGCGACTGCGCCGTCTCGAGGACCGCATTCGGCTCAAGCGGGATTCGCTTCGCGCCGACTCGCTGCGCGCCCGCGCTCGCGCCGATTCGCTCGCGAAAGCCGTGCGGCCCTAATCCCGCCGATCGATCGTCGCCAGCACCGAAAAGCTTCCGAGCCAGCGACGCGCGCGCAGAGAGTACTTCATCGCCTCGCCGTCGCCGCGATAGTAGCGCGCCTGCACCCGATATTTTCGGCCGACGACTCGAGTGAGAATGGCGGCCCACTCCTTCGGTGGCATGAGCCGCTCGTTGCCGACGTCCTGGCGCGGATAGTTGTTCGACGGCACGCTGAACACGACCGCCCGACAGACGCGAAGCTGCTCGTCAACGAGGGCGCCGATCTGGTCGTCGGAGAAATGCTCCATCAACCCCTGCGAGAGCGCCACACCCCAGGTCGAGCCGGCGAATGGCAGGCGGAACGCGTCAGCGCGGACGAGCATCGCGCGCCGCGCGAATCGCTCATGGTTCAGCCGAGCGACGCCCAGGATGCGCGCGTCGTTGTCGACGCTCGCGACGCGTGAGACGACCCGCGACAGGAGCGCCGACTGCGCACCACTCCCGACGCCGATCTCCAGCACGCCGCCGACGGAACGCCGGAGCACTGTCGCGATGAGCTCCCAGTGAATGAGATTGCGCTTCACGAAAGTGCGCGCGGAAATCGGCTCGACGCGAAAGCGGTCCCAGTCGGCTGGTTCGTGCATCGGAGAATCGTGGCGACCCTGCCGCCACGGTGCCAAGGCCGGCGCGCTCACTCGCGCACGGCATCGTCAGACAGCGACTCGAGAAAACCGCCCTGCTTCACGCCTGGTCCTCTTCCCGTTACTCGTTTCCGCTTCCCGCCGGCCATCGGTTTCCGATCGAGAAGTACGAGCTATTGAGGCAACGGGTCCTGGCCGAAGGCACGGTGTCGCCTGAGCACCTCCACGAACCCGAGCGTGTCTCACGCGACGACCTGCTGCTCGTCCACACCGCCGACTATGTCGACCGCTTCACTGATGGGCAACTCAGCCCCGACGAGATCCGGAAGCTGGGCTTCCCCTGGTCGACGCACCTCGTCGAGCGGTCCTATCGCGCTACCGGAGGCACCGTCGAAGCGTCGCGGCACGCGGTCCGGCACGGCATCGCGATGAACCTCGCCGGCGGAACCCATCACGCCTTTCCAGGACACGGCGAGGGGTTCTGCGTGTTCAACGACGTGGCGGTCGCGGTGCGAGCGCTCCGGCGCGACCGGTTGGTCGCCCGGGCGGCGATCGTCGATCTCGACGTCCATCAGGGGAATGGGACGCACGCCATCTTCGCCGGCGACGAGGCGGTATTCACGTTCAGTATGCACGGCGGCCGGAACTACCCGTTTCACAAGGTGCCCGGCCGGCTCGACATCGAGCTCGCGGACCGCACGGGCGACGGCGAATACCTGGACCGGTTGGCCGCGGCTCTTCCGGCCGTCCTGCAAATGTCGGCGCCCGACCTCGTCGTCTACCTGGCCGGCGCCGATCCGCACGAACACGATCGGCTCGGCAGGGTTGCCCTGACCTTCGACGGCCTCGCCCGGCGTGACACGATGGTCCTCGACGCCTGCCGCGAGGTGGGGATCCCGGTGCTGATCGTCATCTCTGGCGGCTATGGCGCCCCGATCGAGGGGACGGTCCGCGTTCATGCGACGACGGCGGCCATCGCGGCCCGGTACTCCTGATTGTACGGTCGGAGCGTTGCGCCCGCCCAGCCACTGAGTGCGTCTAGCGCAAACAGATGAACCCGCCGGACGCTGCCGTGTGGCACTTTGCAGTGAATCGTGCAAATGGCTGCGAATTTCCGCGACTCAGTCTGGCATGGACCGACACTACATGGGTCGCAAACGCTGACAAATCAAAGAGTTGCCACGAATCGTCGAGATCGGCACCGCGCTTGCCTTAGTGCGCCGCGTCTCGAACACGCTCGACCGGGCCGCCTGCCCCGCGAGCACCACTCTCTCCACTGCTACAGGAGCTTGCATGCTGCGCAATCGCAAGGGCTTCACCCTGATCGAGCTGCTGATCGTCGTCGTCATCATCGGCATCCTTGCCGCGATCGCGATCCCGAAGTTCGCGAACACCAAGTCGAAGGCCTACGTGACGGCCATGAAGTCGGACCTCCGCAACCTCGTCACGGCTGAAGAAGCGTATTTCTCCGATTCGTCGGCCTACACCGCTGACTCGGCGCGGTTGAAGTTCCAGAAGTCGACGGGCACGACCTTCCCCCTCATCACGACGGGCGCTGGCTACTGGACGGCGACGAACACCCACACGCAGCTGTCGGGTTGGGAGTGCGGCATCAGCATCAACGCGACGAACCCGACGCTCGCCACGGCGGCCGAAGGCGAGCCGGCTTGTAAGGAAAACAGCGGCACCCCGTAATCACGCGGAGCTTGCTGACAGAGTTCGCGAGCGGGGTCGCGCAGTGCGACCCCGCTTTCGTTTTGGACGTTTAGGTTCAGCGCATGCCGCCCATCCCCGCGCCGCGAGAATCCGGTTTCACGTCGACGACCGGGTTGCCCCTCTACTGGGTCAGATACGGTGACGCCACGAAGCCACCGCTGCTGCTCTTGCACGGCGGACCCGGCGCGGACCACCGCTATCTGCTCCCCCAACTGCTCGACCTGGCCGCGGATCACGAGTTGATTCTCTACGATCAACGCGGCGGCGGACAGTCGAAGACGGACGATCGCACGCCGATCACCTGGCGCACGCACGTCGAGGATCTCGATCGCGTCGTCGCCGAGCTCTCGATCGCGCCGCTGGTGATCGTCGGCTACTCGTGGGGCGGGCTGCTCGCCATGCTCTTCGCGATCGAGGCGGCGGCTGGTCGGACGACCCATCGCCCGACGTGCCTCGCGCTCATCGATCCGGCGCCGGTCAACCGAACTTTCCGTCGCGAGTTCGAGGCGGAGTTCGCGCGCCGCCAGAGCGACGCCACGGTCGCGCAGCTTCGCGCCGCTCTCGCGGCGTCCGGTCTTCGGGAGCGCGACCCCGAGGCGTATCGCCAGCGCACCTTCGAGCTGAGCGTCGCCGGCTACTTCGCCGATCCCACCCGCGCGCACGATCTCACGCCCTTTCGCGTGACGGGCCGCGTGCAGGAATCGGTGTGGGAGAGCCTCGGGGACTTCGACCTTCTCGCGCCTGGGCTGCTCGACTCGGTACGAGTACCGACCCTGATCGCCCACGGCCGGCAGGACCCGATTCCGCTCGCGTCTTCCGAAGCCGCCGCGCGCGCGATGAACGCCGAGTTGGTCGTCATAGAAAACTCGGGGCACGTACCGTACGTGGAGCGGCCGGACGCGCTCCTTCCAGCGCTGCGAGCGTTCCTGTCCCCCAGTCCGGGCGACGCCGCCCATCGAGCCGGGACGTGATCTACCGGCCTTCCGTCCTTTCGTAGAACCGTCAAGTTAGGCGCTATGTCGTATCCGGATTCCGCGCACCAATACCTCGCCTCGATCGAACATCAGGGCCGGCGCTACACCGTCACGTGTCGCATTGCCTACGACGGGATCGAACACGTCGGACGGCTGTGGTTCGCCGAAGAGGGCTACGAGGAGTCCGGCCTGCCCGATCGCGGCGCGATTCCCGGCCGCTCCCGCGAGGAAGTGCTCGAGCTGGCGCGCCGCCTCACACCGATCGAGCTCGACCTGCGCCACCGTCGCGCCCTCGCCGAGAAACGCCGGTATCTCCGGTTGCGTCGCGTGACCGACGACATCCTGACGAAGATTCGCTACATGAATCAGATCGCGATCTCGATGCGCGACGGCATCCTCGACGAGGAAGGCGCCCAGCAGGAGATCGACCTCACCGAGAAGCAGCTACACGACTGCATCGATCGCCTCCGCCGGTCGGCGGGCGTCGAGGACTGAGTCGGCCGAGCGTGGATTCGCGAACCGCCGGGCACGTGCTTGGCCAGATCGCGGCCTACCTCGAGCTCAAGGGCGAGAACGCGTTCAAGGTGAGCGCGTATCAGGGCGCCGCGCGCGGGGTGCTCGCGCTCTCCGCTGACGACATCGCGCCGCTCTATCACAGCGGAGAGCTGGGCAAGGTCCGCGGCCTCGGCCCCGCGACCTTGGCGGTCATCGGCGATCTCGTCGAGACAGGCGAGTCGAGCTATCTCGAGCAGTTGCGGACGTCGATGCCGGAGGGACTGCTCGACATGCTGCGCGTGCCGGGGCTGACGCCTCAGCGGATTCGCGCCGTTCATGAGAGCCTCGAGATCGACTCGGTCGAGGCACTCGAGGCGGCGGCTCGCGACGGCCGCCTCGCCGCGCTGCCCAAGTGGGGACCGAAGACCGCGGAGAAGATTCTCGCCGGCATCGCCACCATGCGTGCGCAGGGCTCCCTGCGCCTCTACCCCCAGGCACTGCTGGAGGCGACGTCGTTGCTGACCGCCGTGCGCGATCACCCGGACGTCGAGCGCGCCGAACTCGCGGGCGTCCTGCGGCGCCGGGCCGAGGTGGTCGGCGCGACCGAGATCGTGGCTGCGTGTCGTCGCGATCCGGTCGCCGTCGCACAGTCGTTCACGCGCGTGCCCGGTGTGCGAAGCGCGACCGGCGCCGGTGCATCGGTGTCGATCGACTACGTCGACGGCGCACACCTCGAGCTGCACTGTGTGACGCCGGAGCTGTTCACTGTCGCCTGGTGGCGCGTGACGGGCAACGAGACGCACGTCGCCGCCGTGCAGACGCGCCTCGCCGCGTCTCAGACTTCGCTTGCGGCGCGCCCGTTCGCGACCGAAGCGGAGTTGTACAGCGCCGCGGCTCTCGATTTCATCGAGCCGGAATTGCGCGAGGGGATGGGCGAGGTCGACGCCGCAGCATCGCACATGCTTCCGACCCTGATTCAGGACAGCGACATCCGCGGCGTACTGCACACGCACACCGTGTACTCCGACGGCCGCCACACCATCGCGGACATGGCGCGCGGGGCGCGCGAGCGCGGCTGGAGCTACATCGGCATCACGGATCACTCGGAGGCCGCGTTCTATGCCAGCGGACTCTCCCGCGATCGAGTCCGTCGCCAGCACGCCGAGATCGACGAGCTGAATGCGACGTTCGAGGACTTTCGAATTCTCAAAGGGATCGAGGCGGACATCCTCGCGGATGGACGGCTCGACTACGGCGACGCCCTGCTCGACGCCTTCGACTTCGTCGTCGCGTCGGTGCACGGTCGCTTTGCCATGGACCGCACCAGGATGACCGACCGCCTGCTGCGCGCGCTCGACGATCCGCATCTCACGATCCTCGGGCATCCCACCGGCCGGCTCCTGCTGTCGCGCGATCCCTACCCGTTCGACCTCGACGCGGTGCTCGAGAAGGCGCGGGCCGTCGGCGCGGCCGTGGAGCTCAACTGCGACCCGAAGCGCCTCGATCTCGACTGGCGGCACCTCCGCCGCGCGCGCGACCTCGGTGTCACCGTCGCGATCGGCCCCGACGCGCACTCGGTCACGAGCCTCGACAACATGCGCTACGGCGTCACCTTCGCGCGAAAGGCCTGGGTCAGTCCGGCTGACGTGCTCAATGCACGCGACGCGGCCTCGGTGCTGGCCTTCGCGCGCGCCCGGCGCTCGCATTAGCGAACACTCAACATGCCTCGATTCAAGAAACCCACCGTCGAATACGCGCGCGAGATCTACCGCCGGCTCGCCGAGCACTACCCGGACGCCCATTGCGCGCTGGACTTCAAGACGCCGTTCCAACTGCTCGTCGCGACCATCCTCAGCGCCCAGTGCACCGACAAGCGCGTCAACATGGTCACCCCCGCGCTCTTCAAGAAGTACCGGACGCCGAAGGCCATGGCGGAAGCAAATCCGGAAGAGCTCGAAGAGATGATCAAATCGACCGGATTCTTCCGCAACAAGGCGAAGAGCCTGCTCGGCATGTCGGCGGCCGTGGCCGAGCGGCACGGCGGCGAGGTGCCGGATGAGATGGACGCGCTCGTCGAGCTGCCCGGCGTCGGGCGCAAGACCGCGAACGTCGTCCTCGGGAACGCGTACGACAAGAACGAGGGCGTGGTGGTCGACACCCACGTGGGCCGCGTGAGCGGACGGCTCGGCCTCACGAAGAACACCGATCCGGTGAAGGTCGAGCAGGACCTGATGAAGCTCTTTCCTCGCGAGGACTGGACGATGCTGTCGCACCTCATGATCGAGCATGGCCGCCGGATCTGCGAGGCACGCCGGCCGAAGTGCGAGGAGTGCTTCCTGAACGACATCTGTCCGTCGTCGCGGGTCCAGGGACCGGGGCGGCCGGCGGCAGAAGCGGGGTTTTCACGACTACCCTGAGCCCCACGCCGCCAATAGCTTGTTACGAATGTCCAAGACCGCAACGTTCGAGACGAACAAAGGCACGATCGTCGCCGAGCTCTTCGAAAAGGAAGCGCCCAAGACGGTTGAGAACTTCGAGAAGCTGGCCAACGACGGCTTCTACGACGGGGTGAAGTTTCATCGCGTCATCCCCGATTTCGTCGTGCAGGGCGGCGATCCGCTCTCGCGCGATCTGCCGGCGGGCGACCCTCGCATCGGCACCGGGGGCCCGGGCTATCGCATCAAGTGCGAGACCGCGGGCAACCCGCACAAGCACGAAGTCGGCGCGCTCTCGATGGCGCACGCCGGCAAGGACACGGGCGGCAGCCAGTTCTTCATGGTGCTGAGCGAGGACAATACCCGGCACCTGAACGGCGTGCACACCGTGTTCGGCAAGATCACGAGCGGTCTCGACGTGATGAAGCAGCTCGTGAAGAACGACGTCATGAACTCCGTGCGCGTCGCCTGAGCGGCCGCCTCGACTGAATCCGTTTTCTGCACAGACCCATGGCTCACGATCAGCACGACCACTCGCATGGCTCCGACACCAAGGCCGCGTTCACCGGCCTGATCGTCGGCGCGATCATCCTTTTCGGCATCATCCGGACGATCGTGTATCTCACGAACGCGCACTACATGGGCGAGAAGACCGCGGTCGAAGCGACCAAGTAGTTCGTTCTACCTGACGGCCTATCCCGCGCTGCCGATCGACCTGACGGCACGCGCGGGTGCGCCTCAGGGTGGCAGCATCCGCGCGAGCGCCCGCGCGCACCGTCCGAGGCGCAGAAAAGTGCGCTCGAACGTCGCCAGATCTTTCCCCCACGGGTCCTCGATGCGGCGTGGGTCCACATTGCGTGGATCCAGATCGCCCGCGACCACGACGCGGTCCGCCGGCACGCCGAAGCCACCAATCAGCATCCGCGCCTGCCGTGGTTCCATGACGACCACGAGATCCGCCGCATCGATGATCGAACGCGTGAGCAGCGTCGACCGATGCTCGCCGAGATCGACAGCGTGGTGTCGCGCACACTCCAGCGCCTCCGCGGGCACGCGGCGCCCCGCCCCGAACAACCCGGCCGAGGTCACCGGCAGATTCGGCAGGAGACGCTGCAACACCGCCGCCATGTACGGACTGCGGCAGAGATTCGCGTGACAGATGACGAGAATCCGCTCGGGTCGCGGATCGCGGGCGATCCGACGCGCCACTTCGCGATGGCGCCGCGCATGCCCCACGCGGTTCGCGAGGCGTTCCGCCGCCGTCCACACCGAGTCTCCGACGCGACGAACGGCGGACTTCACTCCTGGTAAGCCTGGCACCAGAAGAAGTTCGTCGGACGCTGACCGCTTTTCCAGCGTACCGAAGGCGCGGCCACGACGCGTTTCGATTCGCCGTGCCGTTGAAACGACGTCACCTTGATGACCGGCGCGGGCCGCGCCAAACTTGGCCATGAAATACGCCGCGCTTCAGAATTTCATCGGCGGACGCTTCACCCCGCCCGGCGCCGGCGCCTCGGCGCTCGACGTGCACGACCCGCGCACCGGCGATGTGATCGCCCGCGTGCCCCTCTCCTCCGCGTCGGATCTCGACGCCGCCGTGGATACCGCACGCCGCGCCTTTCGCGGCTGGGCGGCGACGCCGATCAAGGAACGCGTCCAGGTCTTCTTCCGCTACAAGGCCCTCCTCGAGACGCACATCGACGAGCTGGCGGCCCTGATCACCGAGGAGAACGGCAAGATCGAGAGTGAAGCGCGCGCCGAGATCCTCAAGGCGGCCGAGCTCTGCGAGTTCGCGTGCTCGCTGCCGCAGATCGCCTCCGGCGAAGTGCTCGAGGTCAGCCGCGGCGTCGAGTGTCGCACCGAGCGGTTTCCGGTGGGCGTCGTGGCGTCGATCGCGCCGTTCAACTTCCCGAGCATGGTGCCGCACTGGAGCATCCCCAACGCCATCGCGCTCGGCAACTGCCTGATTCTCAAGCCCTCCGAACTCGTCCCGCTGAGCGCCGCAAGGATCGCCGAGTTGCTGCGCGACGCGGGCTTGCCGGATGGCGTGCTGCAGGTCGTGAACGGCGGCGCGGCGATCGTCGAAGGAATCTGCGATCACCCGGGCATCGCCGCCGTCAGCTTCGTCGGATCCACACGTGTCGCGAGGATCGTCTACCGCCGCGCGACCGCGAACCTCAAGCGCTGTCTCGCCCTTGGCGGCGCCAAGAACCACCTGATCGTCATGCCGGACGCCGATCGCGAGCTGGCGGCCACCAACATCGTCGCGTCCATGTCCGGCTGCGCCGGCCAACGCTGCATGGCCGCCTCCGTGATGGTCGGCGTCGCCGGCGTGGACCACATCGTCGGCCGCATGGCCGAGGTGGCGCGCGCGATGGTCGTCGGCAGAGACATCGGCCCCGTCATCACCGCTGAGGCGCGCGATCGCATCACACGGTACATCGACGAGGCGGTAGCCGCGGGCGCGTCGCTGGTGGTCGACGGGCGAAACGCCGTGGTGCCTGGCCGGGAGCGTGGCTACTACCTCGGTCCCACGATTCTCGATCGCGTCACACCCGACATGCGTATCGCGCGCGAAGAGATCTTCGGGCCGGTGCTCGCGATCGTGCGAGCCGCCGACGTCGACGAGGCGCTCGACGTCGAGAACGCGTCGCCCTACGGCAACGCGGCGGCGGTTTTCACCGAGAGCGGCGCCGTCGCGCGCCATGTGATGGAGCGGGCCGGCGCGGGAATGGTCGGCGTGAACGTCGGCGTGCCGGTGCCGCGTGAGCCATTCTCGTTCGGAGGCTGGAACGAATCGCGGTTCGGGGTGGGAGACATCACTGGCCGTGGCTCGATCGAGTTCTGGACGCAGTCGAAGAAGATCACGACGAAGTGGAACCGCGAGGCAGGCGCCAACTGGATGTCGTGAGCGCACCCGGCCGGGGCGCCCGCCAGAGGCGCCGAGACACGGGGTATCAGAGTTGTCTCAGATACCGTTCGGGCGCGTTCAGGAAATCCCGCATGATGTTCACGTGGTCCAGGTCCTCGTAGCTCACTTGCGTGAGCGGGACCGTGTCGCACGAGTAGATCGTCGCTCCAGGGTATGCGAGAAGGATCGGCGAGTGCGTTGCGATGATGAACTGGGCGCCGGCGGCGGCCGTCGCCCGGATCATGGAAATGAGCGCCAGTTGGCTCTGGGGTGAGAGTGGCGCCTCCGGCTCGTCGAGGATGTAGAGCCCGCCGGGCAGAAGGCGCGACTGGAACAGCTTGAGGAAGCTCTCTCCGTGCGAGTTGGCGTCGAGGTCGACGCCGTAGCGCCGCTCCATCTCGGCCAGCGAATTCTGAATCGGCCGCTTGGCCAGGCGGCGGCCCTCCTCCGAGGAATCGGCGAAGTCCTCGTCGATCTGCTCGAGTCGCTGGAGCAGTTCCACCCGGTCGGCCGCGAGCGCCTTCGTGAACCCGAAGAAGTCCTCGGCGCGGAGGAAGAAGCCCCGGAGTGCGCGGACGTTCCAGGTGAGTTCGAGCGCGTAGCCCAGGTAGGCCTGGGCGGCGAGCGTGGGATCGTTCTTGACCGGAACGCTGCCGACCGTCACGAGCTTGGCGGCGTGCGCCAGTGCCTCGAGGAGCGTGGATTTACCCGATCCGTTCTCGCCGACGAAGAAGGTGACGTGCGGGTCGATCGCGATGCGTGGGAGTTCGCGAATGAGCGGGACGGTGAAGGGGAATCGGTTGGCGCCGCGCTCGGGGATAGGTCGGAGCTCGATGGACCTGAGATGAGGCATGGGCGTAGAAATATTGGATCAAATAGCCAATGGACCCTGACGGTCGAGCCCGTTTGTTCCCCACGGGGAACGGCGCGCGAACCGGCAAATGATATATTGCCCGCATGGATACCCCTTCGACCCAGGCCCAACTGCCCTCGCGAGACGAGGCGTTGGCGCTGATGCACGAGTACACGGCGAGCGAGTCGCTTCGGAAACACATGTTGTCCGTCGAAGCCGCGATGCGGGCGTATGCGGAGCATTTCGGCGAGGATCCGGAGCGCTGGGGCCTCACCGGCCTCATCCACGATTTCGACTACGAGCGGTATCCGAACGCTGCCCGGTCGGCGACGGAAGAGCATCCGGCGGAGGGCGTGCGGATTCTGCGGGCGCGTGGGTGGCCTGAGGACATTCTCGAGGCGATCCTGGGGCACGCGATCTATAGCGGGGTCCCGAGGACCTCGCGAATGGCCCGGACGCTGTTCGCGGTGGACGAGCTGACCGGACTGATCACGGCGACCGCCCTGGTGAAGCCGACCCGGAGCGTGCACGACGTCGATGCAAAGTCTGTGAAGAAGAAAATGAAGGACAAAGCTTTTGCAAAAGGGGTCAGCCGCGAGGACGTGCTGTTGGGAGCGCAGGAGCTCGGCGTTGACGGGGACATGGACGCCCATATTCAGTTCGTGATCGACGCGCTGCGTCGGTCGGCGGACGCGATCGGGCTCGCCGGCACCCCTGCCGTCTGACCCTGGCCGACGTGTTTTTTGTCGCGCGGCGTGGCCAATGGCCGGCGGGCGGAACGGCTCCCGAAGGGCCCAACGTTCGCGCGTGTCCATCCGTTATTCAGACTGGACACCGGCCAAGGCTCGATGACCGCTGCACTCGCACTCGACTCGGACCGCATGTCGTTACCAATGAGTGACGTCAGAGCGGAAGAACGGGCGCTTGTGGTGGCGGCGCAGCGCGGAGATGCCGAAGCGTTCGCCGCGCTGGTGCGGCAGCATCAGCGTCGAGCCTATGCCGTGTGTCGCGCGATCGTGTTGACGCACGAGGACGCGGAGGATGCGGTCCAGGAGGGTTTTCTACATGCCTTCAAGGCACTGGACCGGTTCCTTCCCGATCAGCCGTTCGGCGCTTGGCTGTACCGCATCATGGCCAATGCGTCGCTGGACCTGGTGCGGCGGCGGAAGGTTCGCGATGCGGACGAGCTGCCGGACACGGTTCCCATGCCGTTTCGGGACCCGGGGGAATCCGACGAGTTGCGACGGCGCCTGAACCTGGCGCTGACGAAGCTCACGGATCGACAGCGTTCGGTGATCGTGTTGCACGATTTGGAAGGATTCACGCACGGAGAAATTGGCGCGATGTTGGGGATTCCCGAGGGCACGGCCCGATCGGATCTACACCACGCGAGAGCGGCGTTGCGCCGCCTTTTGAAGGACGTTCGGAGCGACCTATGAGCGACATTCGGCTGTACAATTCCGACGACGACGAGGTGGTGAGCGGGCTGCGTGCCCTCTATGCCGCCCCGGCGGGTGAAGGGTATTGGAACGAGCTCGAGGCGCGCATCATGGCGCGTGTCGCCGACGTGGAGCTCGGCTGGTGGACGGAGCTGGATCGCTGGGTGCGCCCGGCGTTGGCCGCCGCCGCCGTGGCGCTCGTGGCCGCCGGCTTTGCCATGTTCAGCGCGCATCGCGCGGAACAAGAGATCGCCGCTGAGAGTATGTTGACCGCCCCTGCCGTACCGGTGTCGACCGCCATCCGGCCGACCCTTCAGGACGACCGGGAAGCCCGCATCCGCTTCCTGTTCGGCCGTTAACCCGGAGTCATTATGCAGCGCAGTAAGCAGCAAGCGCTGATGTTCCTGCTTGGCGCCCTCCTCGTGGGCGGCGCGGTGGGCTTCTCCGCGGCCGGCTACCTCGGCCATGAGAAGTTCGCAATGTCTTACGGTCCGAGAAACCGGTTCTATGACGAGCTCGGACTGTCCCCCGCCCAACGCAACACCCTGGATTCCCTCGCTTTCCAGCGCGATTGCGCGATCCGCGCGCTGCTCGTGCCGCAGAAGGCCGCCCTCGATTCGCTCAAGGGCCGGTTTCAGGCGGAGCGGGATTCAGTGCTTACGAAAGAGCAATCGGATAAGCTGGATCTTCTCGACAAGGAAATGCGCGCCCGGCGCGATGCCGAGGCCGCCAAGGAGCCCAAGAGAACATGCGTAGCAAACTGATCGCCGCTCTGATCGTCGCCGCGCCGGCCACTCTCGCCGCGCAGCAGACGGAGGCGATGCCCGATACGACCTTCCGCCAGGTCTCGCTCGCCGAGGCCTTGCAGCTCGCGCACGAGAACAACGTTCAGAACATCACGTCCGACAACTCGATCCGCACCGCCAACAACTCGGTGCGTTCGGCCCGCGCGCAGATGTTCCCGACGCTCTCCGCCTCGGCAAGCCAGAACAAGTCGTGGGGTGACGGCCTCGGTCCCAGCAACACGCTGATCGGCATCGTGCCCAAATGGGCCTACAACACCGGCCTGAACGCGCAGATGACGTTGTTCGACGGCGGTAAGATGTTCGCCGACGTCCGCTCCGCGCGCGCGAACGTCGCCGCCGCGCAGGCGAGCGAAGTGAACACCGAATACAATGTCGCGCTCACGGTGAAGCAGGCGTACAACGCCGTACTCGCCGCGAAGGAGAGCGAAGCGGCGGCGCGCGCCCAGCTCGCGACGGCGCAGCTGCAACTCCAGATGTCCATCGCCAAGGTCAACGCCGGCGCGGCGAACGTCTCCGATTCGCTGCGCAGCGTCGTCCAGGTCGGCACGGCGCAGCTCGCGATCCTGCAGGCCCAGAACACCTATCGTACGCAGAGCGCCGCGCTCACGCGCGCGGTCGGCACGCCGTACTTCGTCACCGCCCAGCTCAGCGACACGACCGATCACATCACGGCGCCGGTCGACAGTGGCGCGATCATGCAGTTCGCGCTCTCGAGCCCCACGGTGCGCTCGGCGGAAGCGAGCGTCAACGCGGCCGACGCCTCCAAGCGCGCAGCGAAGGCGGCCTACCTGCCGACCATCTCCGCCAGCGGAGCGTTCAGCGGCAGCGGCACGAGCACGGTCTACGGCTTGAACGGCAATCCGTATCCGTACCGGCGCAACATCAGCATCTCGATCAACTACCCGATCTTCAACCGGTTCCAGCGCGAGAACACTCTGTCGTCGGCGCAGATCAGCTACGACAACGCGCAGGCGCAGCTCCGCGACACCAAGCTCGCCACCCAGCAGAACGTGCTGACCGGCCTCGCGAACCTCCGCAACGCCGAAGAGACGATGCGCGTGCAGGAGACGAACGTCGCCGCCAGCGAGGAAGATCTCCGCGTCATGACCCAGCGCTACAACCTCGGCGCGAGCACGATTCTCGATCTCACGACCTCGCAACAGAACCTTGTGAACGCGCGCCAGCAGCTCATCCAGGCGCGCCTCAACTATCGGAACGCCAAGGCCCAGATCGAGGCGGCCATCGGGCGCGACCTGCCGTAACGCGGCCACCGGTCGCTGCGATCGTCGCTCGCTCGACAACGGGGGCACATCCTGAAGATGTGCCCCCGTTGGTTTCCCACTCGTCGTCGGTCGCACGACGCCGCCGCGTCCGACGGCCGCAAACCCATGCCGGCGCCACGGTGTAGCAACGCTCGCGTGGTGGAACGAAAACACCACTTCTGTTGTCAACGGATTTTCAGCGCCGAACGCCCCGTTCGCGTACTACTGTCAGCCCAGTACGAACCATCCTCGGCCACCCCTCCATGGGCCGAACTCAGGAGAGATCCCCAGTGAGACGAATCCTCGGACCAGCGCTGGTCGTCATCGCGGCCGGGTGCGCGAAGAAGGTGCAAGCGCCGACCGTTCAGACCGCGCTGGCCACACGCCGCGACGTCATCGTCGATGCTCAGGCCAACGGCGTCATCGAGCCGATCGTGATCGTCGACGTGAAGTCGAAGGCTGGCGGCGTCATCACGCAAATGACCGTCGAGACGGGCACGCACGTCAATCCCGGCGACCTCATCGTCCAGATCGACACGCGCGACGTCCAGAACCGCTACGACCAGGCGGCCGCTTCGCTCTCCGCCGCTCAGCAGCGCCTCACGCTCGCCGAGTCGGACAAGAAGCGTAATGATGAATTGTTCAAGGCTCGCGTGATCACCGCGCAGGAGCACGACAACGTCGCCGTCAACTACGAAACGGCACGCTCGGCGGTCGTGACCGCGCAGGCGAATCTCGATCTCGCCAAGCAGGCGCTCGACGAAGCGACGGTGCGCGCGCCGCAGGAAGGCACGATCATCACGAAGAACGTCGCCGTCGGCACCGTCATCGCATCGGCGACGGGTTCGGTGAGTGGCGGCACGACGATCGTCCAGATGGCCGATCTCAGCACCGTGCGCGTCCGCGCCCTCTTCAATGAGACGGACATCGGCAACGTGCACCCGGGCGAGCCGGCGAACGTGACCGTCGATGCCTATCCCGACCGCCGCTTCGCCGGCGTCGTCGAGAAGATCGAGCCGCAGGCGGTCATTCAGCAGAACGTGACGATGTTCCCGGTGCTCGTGAACCTGTCGAACAATGAAGGACTGCTCCGCCCCGGCATGAACGGCCAGGTCGCGGTCCTCATCGACGAGCGCAACGACGTCATCGCCATCCCGAACGACGCGATCAAGAATCCGCGCGAAGCGGTTGCCACGGGCGCCATGCTCGGCCTCAGCGCCGACAGCGTGAACAAGGAACTCGCGGCGCAGGGCTTCAGCGGCGGCAACCGCGGCGGCTTCCAGCGCGGCGGCGGCGGTGGTGGCGGCCGGCGCGGCGGTAACGGCGGCGGCGGCGCGGCGACTGCCGGTGCGGCTAACGGCGACGTGGCGTTGATGGACGCCAGCGCGGCACAGCAGGGCCAGCAGGGCGGCTTCGGCCAGGGCGGCGGCTTCGGCCAGGGCGGCGGCTTCGGCGGCGGCATGCAGGTGAGCGACGAGGAGTGCAAGAAGATCGACGACGCGCTCAAGGCCCATCCTGCCGAGAAGAAGCAGATCGACGAGCTGCGCGCCAAGCTCCGTGCGCTGATGCCGGCCGGCTTCAACGGCGGTAACCGGAACGGTGGCAACGGGGGCGGCAACGGCGAAGGCCGTCGCCGCAACGGCGGCGAGCAGGGCGGCCAGGCCGCGCAGGGCGGCCAGAACGGCGGCGGCATGCGCGGCGGCAACCCGGAGATGCGCGCGATCAACGAGCAGCTCAATCCGCTGTACGCAAAGATCGGCGTCGAGGCCCGCACGGCGAATGCGTGCGCGCGGCGCGCGCAGGGCGGCCAGAACGGCAACACGCAGCGTCAGGCCAACGCCGGTGCGCCGAACGGCGGCGCGCTGACGCCGTCGTCGAACGAAGGCATGAACCGTCCGGTGCGTCAGCGTCAGGGACTCGTCTTCGTCGCCGACAGCACGAAGACGCAGTTCCACCCGCGCATCGTGATGCTCGGCCAGGGGAACCTGGACTTCACCGAGGTCGTGAGCGGCTTGAAGGAAGGTGAGCGCGTGGTGATGCTCGGCGCGCTGGCGCTGCAGGCGCAGCGGCTCATGCAGCAGGATCGTATGCGGGCGAACGCGGCCAACCCGCTGGGCGGTGGTGGTCCGGGCGGCGGCGGTCCTCCGGGCGGTGGCGGTGGTGGTCGCGGCGGACGGGGCGGCTGATCCATGCTCATCGGAGAGATCATCAGCGTCGCACTCGGGGCGCTGCGGGCCAACAAACTTCGGTCGCTGCTCACGATGCTCGGCATCGTGATCGGCGTGGGCGCGGTGATCGCGGTGGTGGCGCTCGGCACCGGTGCACAGCAGGCGGTGAAGGATCGCATCGCGGCGCTCGGCACGACGCTTCTCACGATCAACCCGGGCCAGCAGCGCGGCCAGGGCGTTGCGATCGCCGGCGGCATTCAGCGCCTCACGGTCGACGACGCGAAGGCCGTGGATGAACGTGCCACGACCCTCGTCGCGGTGCAGCCCGAGATGCGTTCGAACCAGCAGATCGTGTTCGGCAACAAGAACGCGAACACGCAGATCATCGGGACCACGCCGAACTACCTCGAGGTTCGGAAGTATCAGATCGACGTCGGCCGGATGTTCACCGCAGCCGACGACGAAGGGCGTCAGCGCGTCGCGGTGGTGGGCACGACCGTGCTCAGCAACCTTGGCGTGACGACGCCGGACGCCATCCTCGGCGAGGCGGTCCGCATCCGCGGCACGCAGTTCACCGTGATCGGCGTTCTCAAGTCCAAGGGGCAGGCCAACGCCTTCCAGGACCCTGATGATCAGATCCTGGTGCCGATCCAGACCGCGCGCTTCCGTGTGAATGGCTCCGATCGTCTGGCCTCGATCAGCGCGCTCGCCGAGAGCGAGGACGCGATTCCCGACGCGATGGCGGACATTCAGCGGGTGCTTCGTCGGCAGCATCGCATTCGTCAGGGGATGCCGGACGATTTCCAGATTCGCAATCAGTCCGACATCCTGACGACGACGCAGGAGACGACGCAGGTGATGACCTACCTGCTCTCGGGCATCGCGGCGGTCTCGCTGCTGGTCGGCGGCATCGGCATCATGAACATCATGCTCGTCTCGGTCACCGAGCGGACGCGAGAGATCGGCATTCGCAAGGCGCTCGGGGCGACGAAGTTCAACATCCTTCTGCAGTTCCTGATCGAAGCCGTCGTGCTCTGCACGCTCGGCGGAATCGTCGGCATCGCGCTCGGCGCGGGTGGTGCGGCGATCATGAGCAAGACGGCCGGCTGGTCGACGCAGGTGTCCAGCACGGCGATCGTTCTCGCCTTTGCCTTCTCGGCGTTCGTCGGCGTGGCGTTCGGCGTGTGGCCGGCGCGGCGCGCGGCGGTGCTCGATCCGATCGTAGCTCTGCGGTACGAGTAGTCGCGCAGGAGATCGAAGGAAGAGAGGCCGGACGCTTCGAGCGTCCGGCCTCTCTTGTTTTTCGCGGACGGTCGTCAGCGGGTGATGTGAAAGTCGAACGGCATCTGCGCCAGCGCGGAGACGCGTCGGCCGCCGACCTCCGCGGGGGCAAAGCGAAATGCACCGAGGGCGTCGCGCACGGCGCGCGAGAAGAGCTCGTGGGTCGATTCGAGCACATTGATACTCGTCGGATCGATACGCCCCGTCGTGTCGACCACGAACTGGACAAGCACGCGACCGTCGACTCCGGCGGACCGAAGCTGCTCGGGATAGCGCGGCGTCCCCTGGGCCAGCACGTGTGCCAACACGGCTCGTGCATCCCAGTCCCGGCCGCCGTCGTCCGCGGCAGTGCCGTTCCCTCCCCCGGCAACCGACGCCAGTGAACCGGATGGCGGCCCGCCGATCACGATCGAGTCGCTCGCGAGCGAACGAAGATCGACCGGCGGGATGCCATGCGGCACGATGGGTGGCACGTCGACGCGCTGGATCACGACCGTGGAGAGTGTGGGAGCGGCCGCGCGGCTGGCGTCTGGATGCGGCTCGGACTCGTGGGGCAGCGGCATCCTGGGTGGTGTCAGCGTGACCACGACCACCTTCGGCTTTTCGAGCGGCGTGGTTCCGTGGGCGGCGCCGGCGGCGACCGCCGCGATGATCGTGACGTGCACGACGACCGCGAGCGTGGCGCCGCCGCCGCGGCGCTGCCTGGCGGCTCGAGACTCCAGCAGGACTCCCAGCATGGCTTCTCCCGCGTAAGGGTGGAGAGCGACGGTGCGTCGCTCGCCGCCATGGTAGGGCCGTCCGATTGCGGGCTCGTGTCGAAGTGATGACCGACCCGTGAGGGCCGCGTGAGAAATGGCGAACCGGACGATGAGAATTCGATGAAGGCGGGTCTGGAAACGAAGCAGCGGGCGTCGGTCGCACTGACCGACGCCCGCCGCTCGCGTCACCGACGATCAGAGGTCGCGATCCCGGGCGCGGTCCCGGTCGGCCTGGTCTTGCTCGTCGCGGTTGCGCGCGATGTCGCGCTGGGCGTCGCCGATCTTCTGCTGGGCGCGTCCTTCCAGCTCCTTGGCCTTGCCCTTGATCTGCTCGCTCGTGTCGCCGGACATCCCGCCGACCGCGTTCCGAAGTCTGCCTTCCGCCTGCTTGCCGATGCCCTTGATCTTGTTCTCGAGGCCATCGCGGTTGAGGTCGTCCGCCATCGTTTGCAGCTCCATCAGAAGACGTATTGGGTGGTTCCGGGCATTCGCCCTGCCCGGAGAGAGGGCAACCGCCGGGCCGTTCTGTTCAGCCGATTGGGCTCTTGCGCCGATATAACGCGCGATATATCGTTATTCCAACTCGAGATATATCGGTGATATGACGATGGATTCAGCATTCTTTGGTTTTCTCTGCGCTGGGCCCGACCGCCGGCCCGGTGGCGGTCACTCCGGTCACAGACACGAAGGACGCGGCCGCTGGCGCGGGTTCGGCGATTGGGCCGAGGGCCCCGGGCGCCGGCATGGCCGAGGCGGCCGGCTGTTCGAGCAGGGCGATCTCAAGTACGTGATTCTGCGCCTTCTCGAAGAAAAACCGCGCCACGGTTACGACATCATCAAGGAACTCGAGAGCCGGTTTGGCGGTTCCTACGCACCAAGCCCAGGTACCGTCTACCCGACCCTGACCATGCTCGAGGAGATGGGGTTCGCCCGCTCGGTGCCGGAGGAGGGCGGGAAGCGGATCTACGAGATCACGGACGAAGGCCGCCAGCACCTCGCCGAGCACAGCTCGACGGTCGACGACATCTTTCAGCGAATCTCGCGGTTCGTCGAAGGCCTGACGGACGCGCCGATGATGGAAGTGAACCAGGCGTTCCAGCGGTTCGCCAAGGCGACGTACAAGACGGCGACGAGCCACATCCGCGACAAGGAGAAGCTCGAGCGCATTCGCGACATCATTCGACGCGCCGCTGAGGAGATCGACGAAGTCGCGAAGTAGATGGGGGCCAGACGCTAGACGCGGGCCGGGCACCGCCTAAATTCAGGAATGGGTCGCGGACACGGTTCCGCGACCCATTTTTGCGTAGAAGCGACTCGGACGTCTCGTCTGAGACGACACAGCGATCCAGGCGGGGCTGACCCGCAGTATGGCAAATAGAGCAGAGAACCGTCGCGCTGATGGTGAACCGGACGAACCTCCGAACGCGCGACCACAACCCTCCCCGGACGCTCAACCCTCCGGAGTCCTTCCCCCGACGGCCACGACCACCAGTGGTTTTCACGTCGCGGTTCCGCAGCGGCACCAGGTCGAGCAACATCCGACGGGCCGCCGGCTCGGCGTCCTCTCGCTGACCGCGCTCGGAATCGTTTACGGGGACATCGGCACGAGCCCGCTGTACGCCCTGCAGCAGGTCTTCAACTCGAAGGAGCACGCCGCGATCGCGCTGACCCGTGCGAACGTCTACGGCGTGCTTTCGCTCATCATCTGGCTGCTCGTTCTCGTCGTCGCGGTGAAGTACATCATCTTCATCATGCGCGCCGACAACCGGGGGGAGGGCGGCATTCTCGCCCTTCTGGCGCTGATCCTCCAGAAGGAGCGCCGCTCCACCGACACCCGGCGGCGACTGCTCCTGGTCTCGCTCGGACTCTTCGGGGCAGCCCTGCTCTACGGTGACGGGATCATCACCCCGGCGATCTCGGTGCTCAGCGCGATGGAGGGACTCAACATCGCGGTCCCGACGCTCGAGCACATGATCGTTCCGCTGTCGCTCGTCATCCTGTTCATCCTGTTCCTGGTGCAGAAGTTCGGCACCAGCCGGGTCGGTACGGCATTCGGCCCGATCATGGCGCTGTGGTTCGTCACCATCGCCACGCTCGGCGCCGCGGAAATCGTCCGCGAGCCGCAGATCTTCGCCGCGCTCAACCCGATCCACGGCCTGCGCTTCTTTCTCGCCAACCGGACGGTCGCCTTTCTCTCGCTGGGCGCGGTCGTTCTCGCCGTGACCGGCGCCGAGGCGCTGTATGCGGACATGGGCCACTTCGGGAAGCGCCCGATCCGCGTCGCGTGGTTCAGCCTCGTGCTCCCCGCCCTGCTGTTGAACTACCTCGGCCAGGGCGCGCTGCTGCTGCGGGACCCGACGGCGATCGCGAACCCCTTCTACCTGCTCGCGCCGCACGCGATGCTCCTGCCGCTGGTGGTGTTGGCGACCGTCGCCGCGGTGATCGCCTCGCAAGCGCTGATCTCCGGCGCGTTCTCGATCACGCAGCAGGCGGTGCAGCTCGGCTTCTCTCCGCGGGTGACGATTCTCCACACATCGTGGAGCGAGGCGGGGCAGATCTTCATCCCGGAGATCAACCAGCTGTTGATGTACGGCTGCCTGTTGCTCGTCGGCCTATTCAAGACCTCTCAAGCGCTTGGCGCGGCCTACGGCATCGCGGTGACGGGGACGATGGCGATCACGTCGCTGCTCTTCGCCGTGGTCGCGCGGTCGCGCTGGAACTGGTCGCTCGCGCACATCATCCCGATCACCGCCGGCTTCCTGCTGATCGACATCACGCTCTTCGCGGCGAACATCATCAAGATCGAGTACGGCGGATGGGTGCCGATCGTGATCGCGATCGTGGTCTACACGCTGATGAGCACCTGGAAGAAGGGGCGCATCATGTTGAGCCACGCGCTCAACTCGGGATCGCTTCCGCTCGAGCTGTTCCTGGGAGACGTCGCGCGAAAGAAGCCGCCTCGCGTCGCGGGGACCGCGGTGTTCATGACGTCGTCGAACGACGCCGTTCCGGTCGTCCTGTTGCACCACCTCAAGCACAACAAGGTGCTGCACGAGCAGGTGATCCTCATGTCCGTCGTCACGCAGGACATTCCCGAGGTGAAGTCGGCCGATCGCGTGACGACGGAAGCGCTCGAGCACGGCTTCTATCGCGTGACGGCCCGCTACGGCTTCATGGAGACGCCGAACGTGCCCGAGATCCTGCACCGCACGCGCGAGGCGGGCATCAAGGCCAAGCAGAACGAGACGACCTTCTACCTGGGGCGCGAACGCATCATCATCGCCGACGGCCAGGAGAAGCCCGGTACGCGGCGCGCGCCGAGCACGGCCGATCTGCCGAAGATGGCGCGCTGGCGGAAGAAGATTTTCGTCGTCATGTCGCGCAACGCCCGTTCGGCGACGGAGTTCTTCGGGATTCCCCCCAACCGCGTCGTCGAGCTCGGGGCGCAGGTCGAATTCTGATCTTTGGCCGCGGGCCGTCCGCACCCGCGTACGGCCCGCGGTGTCGCGCCCTACCAGACGACGCGATTGCCGATCCGCGGCAGCGTCATCGCGCGGCCCATCCCCGATCCTAGCGACCGCCCGACTTCCGTTCGGATGCCGTCGAGGAGCGGCGCGATCGGCGGGATGCCGAAGCCTCCGTCGCCCATGATCGTGATCGACCGGTTCCGCCGTGGACGCTCGCTCGCGGCGATGGTCCTTACTTTCACGTTCTTGAATTGCCCGTTGTAGTAGACGCGGAGCTCGACCTCGTCGCCGGGCCTGGCCCTGCCCAGCTCGCGCTCGAGGCGGTTCACGTTCGTCGCGCGCAGCACGAACTCGTCGTCGTTCGGCCGCGGACCGCGCAGGTCGACGCCGTTGATCGACGCGATCCGCGCGCCTTCCTCGATCCCGGCTTTCGCCGCGGGGCCGCCATCGTCAACCGACATCACGAAGACGCCGAGTGTGTCGCGCGAGCTGCCGGTCGTGCCGATGCTGATGCCCAGCGTGGCGCGGTCCGTGGCGCTCCGGCGGGCGAACGATTCATAGAGATCGTCTGGCGCGACCGTCTTCAGTCGCACCGTCTTCGCCTTGCCGCCGGAATGGACGCGCAGCTCGACGTCGTCCCCGACCTTCAACTTGTCGAGCTCTCTCGTGAGCCGCCGCGACATGGCGCCAGCCATCTCCCATTCGTCGACGTCGGTCGCGGCGAGCTGCAAGCTCACGCCGTTGACCGAAGCGATGCGATCTCCCTCGGCGATTCCCGCCTTCTCGGCGGGGCTGTCCGGCGCGACGGCGGTAACGAGCACCCCGAGCGTGTCGCGGACGGTCGCCGACGACGTCGTCGTGACCCCGATCGCGACGCGCGGCTGTTCGCCGCCGAAGCCGCGGATGATTGACGGGCTCATCGCCGAGCCGGGAACGCGCAGGATGGTTTGGGCGCCGGCCGGGAGAGCGACGGCGACGAGTAGCAGACGAGCGATACGCATATGACCTCAGATTGACGTGAGTGTTCGTCTTCTGAGTCACAGCATCACCGGCGTTGGTTTACCGCCCTCGCCGCCGTCCGTAGCTTTTCAGCATGAGCGCACGCCAATCATCGACCCCGGACGTTCACGCCTTCGCGCATCACTGGCAGGACGAGGCCGACGCAGCGTACCTGTATCGATTGCTCGCCGACGCCGAGCCCGATGCGAAGAAGAGCGCCCTGTATCGCCGGCTTGCGGAGGTGGAAGACCGCCACGTCGAGATCTGGGCGCGTCTGCTGCGCGAGAACGGCCGCGAGCCAAAGGCGTTTCGGCCGAGCGCCCGCACGCGCCTTCTCGCGCGGCTCGGGAAGATTTTCGGTCCCGGCTTTCTCCTGCCGATGCTCCTCGCCGAGGAAGGTCGCGAGGTCAAGGGCTACCTGGACATGCACCGGCGCACGCAGCGCGGAACCGCCGGCGCGAGCGAGTCGCTGCTGCTCGCCCGCGAATCGGCCGAGCATGCGTCGACGCTCAATAAGATTTCTGGAAAGAGCGGCGAACCGTGGCATCGGACGGAGTCCGGCGGGTTTCTTCGGAACGTGGTCTACGGTTTCAACGACGGGCTGACGGCGAACTTCGGGCTCGTCGCCGGCGTGATCGGCGCGCAGGCCACGGAAGCGCACCACGCGGTGATCGTCGCGGGCGTCGCGGGACTGATCGCCGACGCGCTCTCGATGGGCTCGAGCGGCTACCTCGCGGCCAAGAGCGAGGCCGAGGTCTACGAGAACGAGATCGCGATGGAGCGCGACGAGGTCGCGCTGATGCCGGAAGTCGAACGCGACGAGCTCGCGTTGATCTATGAAGCACGCGGCATGGAACCCGCCGCCGCGCACGCGCTCGCGACCGACGTGATGGCCAACCCCGAACGCATGCTCGAGGAGCAGGTGAAGGGCGAGCTCGGGATCAGCGATCCGCACATGTCGCCGATGCGCGAAGCGTGGATCACCGGGTCGGCCACCGCCGTCGGTGCGTTCATCCCCGTGCTTCCCTTCCTCGTCCTGGGCGGGACCGCCGCGATCGTCGTGTCGTTCGCGCTGTCCATGCTGTCGCACTGGATGGTGGGCGCGATGCGCTCCGTGTTCACCGGCCGGAGCGTCTTCCGCTCGGGACTCGACATGTTCGTCGTCGGCCTGGGCGTCGCCGTCGTGGGGTATTTCGTCGGCGATTGGGTGGCGGGGCTGCTCCGCTGAACTCGCGGAGCTGACGCAAAAAGGGCCGACGCGAGATCGCGTCGGCCCTTTTCATTTCGTCAGACCACGATGTTGAGCAGTCGTCCAGGCACGAAGATGACTTTCTTCGGCGGCCCGGCGACGAACTTCGCGATCGCGGGATCGGCCATCGCCGCCGCGAGCGCGTCGTCCTGCGCGACGCCCGGCGCGAGCTGGATCGTGCCGCGCGTCTTGCCGCCGACCTGCACCGCGAGGGTGACGAGATCGTCCTTCGCGAGCTCGGGATCGAACGCCGGCCAGCCGGAGTCGAACACGCTCACCTCGTGGCCGAGCCTTTCCCAGAGCTCCTCGGCGATGTGCGGCGCGAAGGGCGCGATGAGCTGAACGAGCGGCTCGACCTCGTCGCGATGCGGCGTCCGTTCACCGCGGCGAACGACGTTCATGTATTCCATCATCGCCGCGATCGCCGTGTTGTAGCTCAGCTTCGGAAGATCCTCGCCGACCTTGCCGATCGTCTGATGCAGCTTCCGCATGACGGCCGGGTCCGGCGCCCCTTCCGACGTCGCCCGCTCGGCCGACGACCACACGCGATCCAGGAAGCGGCGAACGCCCGCGATGCTCTGATCGCGGAAGTCGCCTCCTTCCTCGTACGGGCCGAGGAACATGAGGTAGGTGCGGAACGTGTCCGCGCCCCACTTCTCGATGTACTCGTCCGGATTCACGACGTTGCCGCGGCTCTTCGACATCTTCGCGCCTTCGCGAATGATCATGCCGTGGGCGCGGAACTTCGTGAACGGCTCCTCGAAGCCGAGCTTGCCGGCGTCGTGCAGGACCATCGTCACGAAACGCGAGTACAGCAGGTGCAGCACGGCGTGCTCGTTGCCGCCGATGTACGAGTTCACCGGGAGCCACTTCTTCGTCATCTCGGCGTCGAAGGGCGCGTCGGCGAAATCGGTGCTCGGGTAGCGCAGGAAGTACCACGCGCTGTCGAGGAACGTGTCGGAGACGTCGGTCTCGCGACGCGCCTCGGCGCCGCAGTTCGGGCAGGGCACGCGGTACCACGACTCGACCCGAGCGAGCGGCGAGATGCCGGTATCATCGGGCTTGAAGTCCTCGACGTACGGCAGCTCCACCGGCAGGTCCGCGTCCGGCACCGGCACCGTCCCGCAGGTGTCGCAGTAGATGATCGGGATCGGCGGCCCCCAGTAACGCTGCCGCGAGATGCACCAGTCGTGCAGCCGATAGTTCACCACCGGCTTGGCGTGCCCGTGCGTCGACAGCCACGCGACGATCTGCCGCTTGGCGCTGTCCACGTCGAGCCCGGAGAAACGACCGGAGTTGCAGAGCGTCGCGTGCTCGGTGTCCACGTCTGCCGCCTCGAGCCTGGCGTGCGGCGATACGTCCTTGCCGTGCACCACGCGCACGATCGGCAGATCGAACACCTGCGCGAACTCGAAGTCGCGCTCATCGTGACCGGGAACGGCCATGATCGCGCCGGTCCCGTACTCCATGAGCACGTAGTCGGCGATCCAGATCGGAATCGGCTGCTGCGTCGCCGGATTGATGGCGAAGCCGCCGGTGAACGCGCCGGTCTTCTCCTTCGTCGTCTTGCGCGTGACGATGTCCTGCTTCGCGGCGCGTGCCTTGTACGCGTCGACCTCGTCGCGCTGCTCGGTCGTGGTGATGGTGTCGACGAGCGGGTGCTCCGGGGACAACACGAGATACGTCGCGCCGAAGATCGTGTCAGGACGCGTCGTGAACACGCGAATGTCGACCGGCTCGGACGTGAATCCGCCGCTCCCACCCGTCGCCGCGGCAGCGCCGGCCACCGTCACCAGATCCTGCACGCGGAACGTGATCTCCGCGCCCTCCGACTTACCGATCCAGTTGCGCTGCGCCTGCTTGGTCGACTCGGACCAGTCGATCCAATCGAGGTTCGCGAGCAAGCGCCCCGCATAGTCGGTGATGCGGAAGAACCACTGCTCCAGGAACCGCTGCTCGACCTTGGCGCCGCACCGCTCGCACTCGCCGGCGATGACCTGTTCGTTCGCCAGCACCGTCTTGTCGTTCGGGCACCAGTTCACCGCCGCGCGCTTCTTGTACGCCAGACCGCGCTTGTAGAGCTCCAGAAAGACCCACTGGGTCCACTTGTAGTAGTCGCGGTCCGTCGTCGACAGCTCGTGGCGCCAGTCAATCATCAAGCCGGAACGCTTAAGCTGGCGCCGGAAGTTGTCGATGTTTCTGGGAATGAGGTCGGCGGGATGCGTGCCGACCTTCAGCGCGAAATTCTCCGAGTGAATGCCGAATGCATCGAAGCCGATCGGCTCGAAGACGGTGTGCCCTTGGAGTCGCTGGAATCGTCCGTAAATGTCGTTCCCCGTGAACGCGAAGAGGTTGCCGACGTGCAGCCCCTCTGCCGACGGGTACGGGAACATCATCAGTGCGTAGAACGGGCGCACGCCGGCAGCGAGGTCGGTGTGGTTCGTCCCCCTCGACTCCCAGCGTTCCTGCCATTTCCGCTCGATCGCGGCAGGCTGATAGCCGCCGGATTCTCCGGCCAGCGTCACTTCATTCGGCTCTGTCATAGAATCGCGGAATTTAGCGTCCGATGAATCCAGCTCACAGTACGGCCGCGCCCTCCGGCGGCCGAGCCCCCTCGAGGACTCGCCCCGGCACCGCGGCGCGCTCCACCTCGCTCCGGCGCGGCCTCCTCGTCTTTCTCGGCGTCGCCCCGCTGCTCGTGATCGGTGGTGGCGCCGCGTTCGGCCTCCGGCTACTGCGGCAGTCGATGGCGAGCGATGAGAACGCACAGCTCGTGAACGCGGCGACGCTCTCCAAGCAGCTCGTCGACCGCATCCTTGCCGAGCGGGCGCGCCAGGTGGCGCTCATCGCGTCGTCGCCCTCCGTAATCTCGGCGGCGCGTAAAGGGGGCGAGGCGTCGCGGGAGCGCGGACTTCCCGGAAGGTCGGTAGCCGACCTCGAGGCGCAATTCCGGAACACCCGGTCGCAGCAGGTCGATCCGGAAGCGCGGGCATTCCTCGACGACCTCGAGTCCAAGCTGGACATCGCCGAAGTGCTGGTGACGGACCAGTACGGGTACAACGCCGTCACGACGGCGCCGTCGAACGACTTCGTGCAGAGCGACGAGGGCTGGTGGACGAACACGTGGAGCGGCGCGTCGACGTCCGCGCAGGCCCGGTACGACTCCGCCACGCAGGCGACGGTCGTCGAGCTCGCCGGCCTCGTGCGCGATCGCGGAGCGAAGGTCGGCGTCGTCAAGGTGAAGTTCGGGCTGTCGGTCGTGGATTCGGCGCTGGCGCAGGGCAGCGCGGGCGGCGACGCCCTTCGCGTGGATCTGATCGACTCCACCGGGCGCGTGATTGCCGCGTCCGGCTCGGCCGACCGCTTCCGGACGTTCGCGGGCCACGCGACGGTCGCGTCGAAGTCCGCTGGCGGCGCATTCACCTATCGAGCCGATTCGACCGATGAGCGTGCGGCGGTGGCGGTCACCAACGACGGACGGTGGCGCGTCGTCGCGCACACGAGCGAGGCGCACGCGAATCACGGCTACGCGGTCGCTCGCGCGGTGCTGCTGGTCTCGGTCATCGGCATAATGCTGCTCGTCGTCGGGGCGCTCGTCTTCGTCGGCCGCTTCATCGAACGTCGGATTACCGGTCCCGCGGCCGAGCTCGCACTCGTGGCGCAGGCAGTGGCCGACGGCGACCTCTCGCGCGACGTCACCCGCACCGAATCGAACGACGAGATCGGCCAACTGGCGCATGCGATCTCGGGGATGATCGAGGAGTTGCGGCGGCTCGCTACGGCGCTCAACGACACGAGCGACGAAACGTCGAAGATGACCGCCGAGATCACCGCCAGCTCCGAGGAGATGGCGGCGTCGGCGGGCCAGATCGCGCACACGGCCGCCGACCTGAGTCACCAGTCGAATGTCATGGCGGAGACGATCCAGGCGCTCGCCGGTGCGTCGGAGGAGCTCGTGGCCACCGCGTCCGATCTCGACGCCGGAGCGCGCGAAGGTGCCGCGCGAAACGCGCGGCTCCGCACGCTGGCCGCGGAGAATCGCGCGCGTCTCGACGACAGCTCGCGCTCCCTGGCGGCCCTGACCACGGACGCCGAGGCCAGCGCCGCGGCGATCGAGCAGTTGGCGGGCGCGTCGGAGGAGATTCGGACCTTCGTCACGCTCGTACAGAAGCTCGCGCGCCAATCCAAGCTGCTCGCCCTGAATGCGGCGATGGAAGCGGCGCGAGCGGGCGATCACGGCCAGGGCTTCGCCGTCGTCGCCGAAGAGGTCCGGCGTCTGTCCGCGATGTCGGCGGAGGCGGCGGAACACACGGAAAACGTCGTGAGCGGCGTGCTGCGCGGCGTCGCCGAGTCGCGCTCGACGAGCGAGCGAACGCTGGAGACCGTGCGTGCCGTGCGGGGCGCGACGGAGTCCGGCTCGCGGTCGTTCGGCGACATCGAGCAGGCGGTCGTGGAGGCGGAGCAGTGGGGCTCTGCTATTCAGCTGACGGTCGCGTCGGCGAGCAGCCTGGCGCGCGAGCTCCGCGCCAAGCTCGATACGCTCGCGGCGGGGACGGAGTCGTTCGCGGCGGCGATGCAGGAGGTGGCCGCATCGAGCGAGGAGCAGAGCGCGAGCACCGAGCAGATCGCGGCCGCCGCGTCGACACTGTCGACCGCGTCCGACTCGCTGACTCGCGTCATCGCGAACCTGAAGCTCGAGATGCCGCGTTCGACGATGGAGATGGCCGCGCTCTCGAAGCCGTCGATGAGCGGTTCGACGACGACGAAAACGGGGTCGGTGTCCCTCGGGGCGGCGGCCTCGGGGCCGGCGCGCACCGAAACGCCGTCACACGGCGTGAAGGTGCCGCCGAGCGTGACGATCGGGAGCTGGCGACCGGGAACGCGGTCGAAGTCCTGAGGCGATCCCCCTACGGTTTGACGAGCGTTCCACTCACCGGGCGGTCCGTGGGGCGCTCGCTCCGCTTGAAGAGGAACACCTCCTTCTCGACGCGCGCGCCCTTCTCGTCGCACACCGCGAAGTCGCCGCCCTCGTACGCGCAGGCGCCGGCGTACTCGCCCTTCTTGTTCACCGCATAGAAGTTGAGATCGAAGTACGGGCGTCCCTTGTCGTTGAGGAGACGCTTTTCCGTCATCGCGATGACGCGCTCCATGACCTTGATGAGCGCCTGTTCGGGCGACATTCCCTGCCGCATGAATTCGACGGCGAGGAACGCGCCGCAGACCTTGATGTTCGCCTCACCGCGCCCGGTCGATCCGGCGGCGCCGACGTCGTTGTCGCAGTACTGGCCGGCGCCGATGATCGGCGAATCGCCGACCCGCCCTGGGATCTTCCACGACAGGCCGCTCGTCGTGGTAACCGACGCGATGTCGCCGTTTGCGGTGACCGCGTTCATGTTGATCGTGCCGTAGGTGTGGGGCACGCCGCGCGAGTCGTAGTAGACGTGCGTGTAGCGCGGTGCGTCATCGTCATCGTGCGGCGGCCCCGCCGGCTTCGGTGGCGGCGCGTTCGGCGGCAGGTCCAGCCAGTTGTCGTACTGATTGAGCCGGGACTTCCACCGGTGCCAGTCGTTTCGACTCTGCTCGGTGAGGAGCTTCTGTTCCTTGAAGCCCATCTCGAGCGCGAACTGTTTCGCGCCGGCACCGACGAGCATGATGTGATCGGTGTACTCGAGGACGGCCCTGGCGACGGCGGCGGGAGTCGCGATGTCCTCGAGCGCACCGACCGCGCCGGCCCGCTTGGTGGGGCCGTGCATGCAGCTCGCGTCGAGTTGAACGACGCCCTCCTCGTTCGGCAGTCCGCCGAGTCCGACCGATTGGTCGCGAGGGTCGAGCTCGACGATCTGGACGCCGGCGACGACGGCGTCGAGCGGGTCGCCGCCCTTGCTGAGGATGTCCCACGCGACCTCGATTCCACGCTTGCCGTTGGGGTCGCGGTTGTAGCCGTTGGTCGCGGAGATGATGACCGGACGCGATGCGGCGGGTCTGGGCGCAGCCTCGGCGCGGTCGGTGACCGTGATGTGCGGCAGCGCCGACGCGACTCCGGGGACGGCGAGTCCGGCGGCTGCAACCGCGCCGGCGTTCAGGAACTCACGACGTGAGACGGACATGGACAAAAGCTCCGGCTGGAGGCGGCGGTATCGAGAGGTGGCAATAGTAATCGGCTTGGTCGCGGTGGCCAGGACTCTCGGTCATGGGTCTCAGGTCTGGGGTCTCAGGTCTGGGGTCTCAGGCTGGGTTGCGGGTTTGGGGTCGGAGCCCGGCCGCAGCCCTGAGCCCTGAGACCTGGCTTGTTTATCTTCCCTTCCCCTATGACGACTGCTTCCATCCGCGACCGGCTCCGCCAGGCCCGGTTCCTCGAGGGCGCCACCGAATCGGCGATCCACCAACTGGCACGGGTCGTCACCCTGACGACCTACGACGTCGACGAACTGCTGTTCGAGGAAGGGTCGCCCCGCACGGCGATGGCGATCATCGACTCGGGCGCGGTGGCGATCGAGAAAGGGAGCGCGGGACGCACGGTCCGTCTCGTGACATTGGGACCGGGAGAGGCGGTCGGCGAAGGCCTGCTGCTCGACGAGCTGCCGCACGGCACGAGCGCCCGCGCCATCCAGAAAACGGAAGCGTACGTGCTCACGCTCGACGCCGTCCGCGACATGATGAAGGAGAGCCCGGCGATCTACGCGGCGCTCGTCGGACGCGCGGCGCGGTCGATCTCGCTCCGCCTCGCCGCCACCGACGCGACCCTCGTGGGGCGCGGCCGCACCATCGGCTTCACCGGCGCGGGGACCCGGCACGAACACGACCTCCTCGGCGAGCGCGAGGTGCCGAACGAAGCGATGTACGGCGTGCAGACGCTGCGTGCGCTCGAGAACTTCCCGATCACCGGCACGGCGCTCCGCGAGTTCCCGCTGCTGATCGAAGCCCTGGCCGCGGTGAAGGAAGCCGCCGCGCGGGCGAACGCGGAGGTCGGCCTGCTCGACCGGCAGATCGCCGATCAGATCATCCGGGCGGCCCAGGAGATCCGCAACGGGCGCCACCACGAGCATTTCGTCGTCGACATGATCCAGGGCGGCGCGGGCACCTCGACGAACATGAACGCGAACGAGGTGATCGCGAATCGCGCGCTCGAGCTCATGGGCAAAGAGCGCGGCGACTACGCCAGCGTCCACCCCAACAACCACGTCAACCTCAGCCAGTCGACGAACGACGTCTATCCGACGGCGGTGAAGCTGGCGCTCCACGGCGCGATCGAGGAGCTGCGACAGGCAATGCGCGCGCTGGCCGACGCGTTCCTGGCGAAGGGTCAGGAGTTTTCGCCCCACCTCAAGATGGGGCGCACCCAGCTTCAGGACGCGGTGCCGATGACGCTCGGCCAGGAGTTCAGGGCGTTCGGCCACACCATTCTCGAGGACGTCGACCGGCTGGGTGAAGCGCAGGCGCTGATACGCGAAATCAACATGGGCGCGACGGCGATCGGCACGGGGATCAACGCGCCGCCGAAGTACGCGGCCATCGTGTGCCGGGAGCTGTCGGCGGTGACGGGGCTCCAGATGATCACCGCGCCGGATCTCGTCGAAGCGACGGCCGACACCGGGGCGTTCGTGCAGCTCTCCGGCGTGTTGAAGCGCTGCGCGGTGAAGCTGTCGAAGATCTGCAACGATCTCCGCCTGCTCGCCTCCGGCCCGCGGGCGGGGCTCGGCGAGATCAACCTGCCGGCGATGCAACCCGGGTCGTCGATCATGCCGGGGAAGGTGAACCCGGTCATCCCGGAAGTCGTGAATCAGGTCTGTTTCGACGTGATCGGCGGCGACGTGACCGTCACGATGGCCGCGGAAGCGGGACAGTTGCAGCTGAACGTGTTCGAGCCGGTGATCGCCTATCGCCTGCTGCGCAGCATCGAGACGATGAAGAACGCGTGTGTGGTGCTTCGCGACCGGTGCGTCACGGGAATCACCGCCAATCCCGCGCGAATGCGCCATTTCGTCGAGCACTCGATCGGGATCGTGACCGCGCTGGTGCCCGTCATCGGATACGAGCGAGCGACAGCCGTGGCGAAGGAAGCCCTGGACAGCGGACAGGGCGTGTACGACGTGGTGATGGCGCGAGGGCTGCTTACCCGGGAACAGTTGGACGAGATTCTCGATCCGGCGGCGATGACCGGTTCGTGAGCGGCGTGGAGCGGCGGGTGGCGCTGCGGCGCTCTACCGTTGCTGCCGCCCCGGCTCCGCGCTTCCGACTCCCCGCGACCACGCACTCGGACTCATCTTGCCTCCTCGCCGCCGCAAGCGACTCGACCCGTCGGTCTTCCAGCTCCCCGTCGAGCAGATCCGGCGCGGGTTCTACACGGACACGTACTTCGTGCGCGCCCGTGAGATCGTCCGCGGCGAGGAAACGCCGCCCGCCGTGCTCATGCAGTTCACCGGCAAGAACAGCGGCTGGCTCGGCGGCATCGACGAGGCGATCGCGCTGCTCAAGCTCTGCGTGGACGACTGGGGCGCGCTGACGGTGCACGCGCTCTACGAGGGCGACTTCTTCGACGACTGGGACACGGTGCTCACGATCGAAGGACCGTACGAGGCGTTCGGCCACCTGGAGACGCTGTGTGTCGGAGCGCTGTCGCGCCGCACGGCGATCTGCTCCAACGCGCGGCTGATCACGAACACGGCGCGCTCCAAACCGGTGATGTTCTTCGGCGCGCGCGACGATGTGCTGTGGGCGCAGCCCGGCGACGGCTACGCGGTCATGGCCGGGGGGATTCAGATGGTCTCCACGGCGGCGCAGGCGTCGCTCTTCAACGGCAGGTCGATCGGCACCATCCCGCACGCGCTCATCGCCTCGCTTGGCGGAGACACCGTGCGTGCGACCCGGCGCTTCGCCGAATCATTCCCGGAGGTCGACGTGATCTCGCTCGTCGACTACGAGAACGACTGCGTCAAGACCTCGCTCGAGGTGGCGCGGGCGCTCGAGGGGCGGCTCTGGGGCGTGCGGCTCGACACCAGCGAGACGATGGTCGACCGCTCCGT
>Ga0164243_10000401_pt1 | contig 85115 bp, 75 predicted proteins | sample OricompcompostOP_FD_108781 | JGI IMG/M metagenome (GOLD analysis project Ga0164243, IMG submission 108781) | Organic Plus compost microbial communities from Emeryville, California, USA - Original compost - Organic plus compost (OP) | ecosystem: Engineered > Solid waste > Mixed feedstock >... | reverse complement strand
TAACTGAATTACATTTACAACTTAACCCATCTCTTTGCGAACCGCCGAGTACGTGACCCGTACGCTCGGTGGTGTGAGAGGCGCACTCCGTCAGTTACTGGCGGAGCCGTCTACTCGATTGTAATCATTGATTGAGCTGAGCCACTATCTAGAGTTCTTAAATCATCATTTTTTAAATAATAATAAGTAAAAAATTTAGTCATAACATCTTCCTGTAATTCTACAACTATACTTAGATTAGTTATATAGGAATATTTAGGAGATAATTTTACTTCACCTGTGCCACTAACACCTCTGCACAAAACCAGTATCTGAGGTTCTTCGTACATATACTCAGAATAATATCCTCGAACACCATATCCAGAAAATACAGGATATCCAGTATCTAAGAATTTATCAGAATCTAACATTTTACCGTATTTTAAATTGGAAACTGTTTCTAATTTTCCAACTTCCCAACCCTCAGGAATTTCCTTTTCTAATTCTTTATTGAAAACCATCGCACCACCTGAAGATTTATATGGTTTACCTTCTTCATTTGGAAATTCAAAATCAACAAACCATTGTTTGTATAAGGTTTGAGCAGTGGCTTCTAACTTCTCGCAGATTTGTTCATTGACTTTTATTTTGCTTTCTACCGCTTGGTATTGGGCTACAATTTCGCGTTGTTTTTCGATGGATGGAACATTCACATTCATCTCTAAGAACATAGCCCAAGAAATACCACCACGTACATCTCCACCACTAATATATCCTACCCATCTATCAGTTTCTTTCCGTCTAAACCACATATTCAGATAGTCTGGAAGAATCTCATTTTCATCTTTTACTTCAAAAACATAATAAGCAGATGATATTAATGCTAAATCATCTTCTTTATATAAATCAATTGGTAACTGTAAGTCACGACCTACACTCATTAACTTACAAGCAAACTGATTTTTCTTTATTAAATTATATTTAGTTAAATCAACACCGTTTAGATTAGCTACAGATGGAATAAAGTTTTTAGTAATACTCACGCCAATTACTCTAGTTACTTTGCAATCTGTATTTTTAATATCAACTAAATGTACAAGTTCACTAAGTTTTTTATAACTCATATCCCAAAGATTTAAACACGTTTGCTACTTCTTGTTTCAAAGCTTCTTCTTGCTGAAACAACTCTTTCAATTCGGTTTGCAACGCTTGCATTTGGGTATCGTAATCGATGTTTTCGTCACGGTTTACAAACTCAATGTATTTGCTTGGTACCAACGAATAATCTTTTTTACGAATCTCCTCTAAAGTTGCACTGTAACAATATTCGGGTTCGTTCGTATAAGTAGTTTCCACCTCTTTCTGTTGCCAATTATGATAGGTTAATGCAATATCATTTATTGATTGTTCCGAAAACTGAATGAATTTCTTTTCAAACGGTTCACCCTTTTGGCGTAAATCCATAAATAATACTTCACCTTCGCGGTTGCGATAGTTTTTAACCCCATCGTTTACCTCAATAGTGCGTTCTTTTTTATTACGATTGATAATCCATAGAGAAACACTAATAGTTGTAGAATAAAACATATTTTGTGGAAGAATCACAATCGCTTCTACCAAGTCGTTTTCAATAATTTGTTTACGGATTTTGTATTCTTCACCACCACCCGAAAGCGCACCATTGGCTAAGATAAAACCAGCTACGCCGTTTTGTGACAGTTTAGAAATCATGTTCAAAATCCACGCATAGTTGGCATTGGATTTTGGAGGTACTTCGTAACCTGTCCAACGCGGATCGTCCGTCAATTCGTTTTCTGCTCGCCAATCTTTTAAATTAAACGGTGGATTCGCCATGATGTAATCGGCTTTCAGTTCTTTGTGCTGATCGTCGGCAAAGGTATCGGCAGCTTTGTTTCCTAAATTGGCAGAAATACCACGAATAGCCAAGTTCATTTTCGCCAGTTTAAACGTGGTATTCGTCAACTCTTGTCCGTAAATCGAAATGTCTTTTTTGTTTCCCTGGTGTTTTTCAATAAACTTCAAGGATTGCACAAACATACCACCCGAACCGCAAGAAGGGTCATAGATTTTCCCTTTGTAAGGTTCAATCATTTCGGCAATCAGGTTTACAATCGACTTCGGCGTATAGAATTCTCCTTTTCCTTTTCCTTCGGCAATGGCAAACTTGCTCAGGAAATATTCGTACACTCGACCTACAATATCCTGCGATTCGTCTTTCAACGTATCGATATTGTTGATGGTATCCAATAAAGCTGAAAACTTGGATTGATCCAATCCCAACCGGGAGAAATAGTTATCAGGCAAGGCACCTTCTAACGATTTGTTGGTACGCTCGATGGTTTTAAGCGCAGAATCTACTTTTAGTGTGATATCTTCTTGCTTGGCGTTTTCGATGATGTATGTCCAACGAGATTCTTCAGGCAAATAGAAAATATTATCTGCTTGATAGAATTCAGGAATTTCCAAGAAGGCTTCTTTGTGTTCATTAATCAATTCCTGTCTGCGTTTGAGAAATTTGTCATTCGCAAACTTTAGGAAAATTAAACTCAATACAACGTGTTTATATTCGGAAGGTTCTACAGAACCACGTAGTTTATTTGCTGAATCCCAAAGGATTTCTTCTGTACTTTTGGTTTGGACTTTTTTAGCCATGAATTTATTGATGTTTGGCGTAAATATAATAAAATGTTAAATAATAACCGAAAGTAAAGCAAAGGAAAATATACGCATTGCTTTCTAACGGGTAAGGTATTTGTCTTTTTGTTCAAATAAAAGCATTTTACACGTCGTTATCTGTCGTTTTGAACAAAAAAATAAAATAAAGCTAAAGAAAGAAAAAAGCTTAGATACTACTACTCTAAGCTTTTCAATACTCCTTTTCCCTTGTTTGTTAAATAATACTTTTGATTTCTGCTTGTTGGTTTATCAGGAATGGTCAAGGCTATTAAACCTGATTCTAGTGCTGGTTGTAAATAATTATATAAAAATGTAGGACGATGCTTTATACCAACAAGTTCCATTAATTCTACACTGCTATATTTCTTATCTGCCATACTCGAAATTAATAATCGAACTTGTTCGGTATCTTGTTCGGTATCTTGTTCGGTATCTTGTTCGATTCGTGTTACAGATTCCGTTGAAAGCAATGTAACTCTTAAAAAGTTTTCGGAAAAATGAAAAGAATCTTGTGCATAAGCCTGTAAAATTCTTGGAATACCTGAACCTAATTGCTCTACCAAATCTAAATCCTTGAAAATACGCATCAATTCTTTGTTTCTGATGATTTACATTTCGTTACAACTTACAATACCAATCATAATTTACTTCCCGATACAAAAATTAGCAAAAATATTTCCTAATAGTTCGTCATTGGTTACCTGTCCTGTTATTTCACCAAAATAGAATAGGGCTTGTCTAATATCAATAGCCATCAAATCAGCAGAAATTCCCATATCCAATCCGTATTGTACTTTTTGAATTTCCTCTAAAGCTTTGAGTAACGAATCGTAATGACGGGTGTTGGTTACTATGGTTTCATTATTACGTAAAGCACCGGTGTTTACAAAAGATAAAAGCGCGTTTTTGAGTTCTTCAATTCCGATATTTTGCTTGGCAGAAATAGTTTGCAAATGCCAATTCGCTCCGCTCGGGTCAAGTTTCAGGTTTAAAGTTTCAAGTTGAGATGTTATCTCATTAAGTTCACCTTCAGATAATAAATCAACTTTGTTGATAATTACAACCAATGGTTTTAAAGGATATTTATTTTTGATTTTCTCAATTTCAATTATATATTCCGAACTTTGAACTTTGAACTTTAAACTATCAAACAAATAAAGAACAACCTGTGCCTGTTCAATTTTCTCAAAGGTTTTTTGAATTCCGATAGATTCTACCACATCCTTAGTCTCACGGATTCCGGCAGTGTCAATAAAACGAAAACCGATCCCGTCAATGACCAATTCGTCTTCGATCGTATCACGGGTTGTTCCGGCGATGTTTGATACAATGGCTCGTTCTTCGTTTAATATGGCGTTTAATAAAGTAGATTTTCCTACGTTTGGTTCGCCCACAATCGCTACTGGAATTCCGTTTTTAATCACGTTTCCTACGGCAAAAGAATCGATCAAACGTTTCAGTACAAATTGAATTCGGTTTATTAAATCACGAAAAGCAGAACGGTCTGCAAACTCGACGTCTTCTTCTGAAAAATCCAATTCCAGTTCAATCAATGAGGCAAAATTTAATAATTCTTCACGCAATCTGGCAATTTCATTTGAAAAACCGCCACGCATTTGCTGCATTGCCAATTGGTGTGCCGCTTCGTTGTCCGATGCAATCAAATCAGCCACCGCTTCGGCTTGGGATAAATCCATCTTTCCATTTAAAAACGAACGCATTGTAAATTCACCGGCAGTCGCCATTCTGCAACCTTTACGCAATAATAATTGTATGATTTGCTGCTGAATAAACGTAGAACCGTGACAGGAAATTTCCACAGTTGGTTCTCCGGTATAAGAATTTGTGCCTTTGAATAAAGACACTAATACCTGATCGATGATTTTTTCTCCATCTTTAATATATCCCAAATGCAGGGTATGCGTTTTTTGTTTACGCAAATCTTTGTTTTTAATCGATTGAAATACATCGGCAACAGTTTCTATGGCATCTGGTCCGGAAACTCTTACTATGGCAACAGCTCCGGCTCCCGATGGAGTGGCTAATGCTACAATGGTATCTTTTAAAATCATACAAACGAATTTTGAATTACAAATTTAAGCTAACTTTATATACTTTGCCAATTTATACCCGCTGTTATTATTTTTTTCAAAATTAGCATACAGTTTACATTATTTTTTTGTAATTTAATAACGCCTAATTAAACCCTTTTTTTATTATGAAAAAGATATTATTTCCAACAGATTTCTCAGAAACGGCAAACAATGCTTTTGTTTATGCCTTAAAACTGGCTAAAAGCATTGGTGCCGAAATATATGTATTAAATACTTATGAAATGCCGGTTATTTCGACAACCTCTGCTGGACAACCCGAACTGATTCAAAACGTGTATAATTCTATTGAACTGAATCATTTTGAAAATTATAAGAAAGAGGTTCCTAAATTGCGAAACATTGCTGAACAAATTGATTGCCCGGATATCAAACTAACATTTCTTTTTGAAGAAGGAATTATGCTTTCAATCATCCAGAAAATAATCAGTCAGGAAACGATTGATTTTATAGTGATGGGAACCAATGGGAACTCTGGGTTTGAGAAAAAGCTGTTGGGTTCTAATACCGTTCACGTGATGGAAAATGTTGACATTCCCATTTTAAGCGTGCCAAGAAAAGCAGAGTTTAAACGTTTAAATAATTTTGGATTTGCGACGATGTTACGCGATAGCGACAAACCGGGATTGCACCAGATTATTAAAATTGCACAATCACTAAATGCCGATATGAAGGTGTTACATGTTTTAAGAAAGGAAAATCCAAAAACAATGGAGGTTTTAGAGGATTGGAAAAAAGAATTTAACGAACATAATGTGAGTTTTCATACCGTATTGAATGAAAAATTAGACGACAGCGTGTTCTTTTTTATAGATGACCAGCTGATTGACGTGATGTGTATAGTAAAAAGACATTTGAACTTTTTCGAAAAATTGTTTACCACCAGTTTAAGCAAACAATTGTCTTACCATGCCGATGTGCCGGTTTTGGTGTTGAAAGAAGCTAAGATTAAGTAAAAAATAAAACCGTCTTCTTGATAAGCTTAAAAAACATACCGGAAAGTTATAAATAATTACCCACATGGTTTCTTTGTTTTTAGAACGAAGCGATTCTGTGGGTGAAAGTTAAAATAAATATTCTTTAAGCTGTTTTTTACCTCATTAAAAACGCTTTAAAATCATGAAAATTTTGTGGAGCTACACCGTGCCCCACAGGATATTCCTTATACTCAAAAGAAATATTAAAAGGCTTTAGAAAATCTGTTGTTTGTCGAGCCCATTCTACCGGAATTACCTGATCAACGGTTCCGTGGGAACCAAAGATTTTTAAATGACGGTATGCGTTAATATCCGTTTTTGGAGTCATGATCTCTTTATGAAAATAGCCACTCAATGCTGCTACTTTATTGATCTTTTCAGGATAGGTAAGGGCTATGGCGTAACTTAAAATAGCACCTTGACTAAAACCTGCCAAATTTACATTATTTGGATCAATAGGATATTTTGAACATAATTCATCAATAAATTGTACCAGCAAATCACGTGATTGTATTGCCTGTTGGTCGTCGGTAGATTTATTCATATCGGCATCAAATCTAATGGCGTACCACGCAAATCCATAAGGAGGAACCTGATAAGGAGCCCGAACGGAAACCACATAATAATCATCAGGTAATTCTGAAACAAATGAAAACAAATCTTCTTCGTTACTGCCATAACCATGTATTAAAAGAAGTAACGGATTTTTATCTTTCACTTCTTTTGGGGGGTGTATCAGGTAATTCAATAATCCGTTTTCCATTATTTTTTCTTTGATGTTAATGCTTTTTGAATGAAATTTCCAATTAAGGGTAACAATTTGTACTCATTAGAAATGGCTCCCGAAAAACTGTAAATCCATAATATAAATAAAAAGAGGTTGAAACCAATAAAGGCGTACATATTAGGAATCATTGCAACGAGTGATCCCAGTAAAAAATAAAGACATACTAACCCAAAAGATTGCTTAATATAGAAAGAACCAAACGGATCTTTTTCTTCCTGATTGATAAACCACGCAATAATTGGTCCGATAAATGTTAAATGAGCAATGATTGCTGCTAATTTTCCGTCTTTTGAGATATTATGTTCTTTCATTATTTGATAATCAGCTTGTTGTTGTGATAAATTCCGTACACAAACCCTTTCATTGGATGATTTAAAAAAGCAGTGTTTTTTGATTTAGATAAAATATCAGTTTTGGCAAACGTCCATTCTTTTGAAGGGTCAAACAGCGTTAAATCTGCTTTTTGTCCTACTTTAATTGTGTTAGATTTTTTTAAAAACAAATGTTTTGCTGCCTGTAATTTTTCAACAACCAATTCTAATGGAAGCTTTGTCATCAAGGCTCCGAAAGCAGATTCTAAACCAATAGTTCCGTCTTTTGCCATGTCAAACTCCATCTTTTTGTGTTCAATATCCATTGCACAGTGGTCTGATGTAATCACATCAATGGTTCCGTCTAAAACACCGTTAATCAATGCTTGTTGATGAAAAGCATCGCGAAGGGGGGGATTGACTTTGAAGCGGGTATCAAAATCTGATAACACCTCGTCTGTCAATACCAAATTATGTACTGCTACGCTACAAGTTACATTCAATCCTTTGGCTTTGGCTTCTTTAATCATTGCAACCGATTGTGCGGTAGAAACGGTAGGTACGTGCATTTTGCCGCCGGTATATTCTAAAAGGAATAAATTACGGGCTAAAACCACTTCTTCTGCTAAAGGCGGAATTCCTTTTAATCCCAATCTGGTAGATTCAATACCTTCGTGAACCACACCTTTCCCTTTAATAGTTGCATCATTGCAAAAAGCAATAACGGTTCCGTCAAAATCTTGTACATATTGCAGGCCAATCTTTAATAAGTTAGCGTTTGAGATGCTTTTTTTATAGTCACCAAAAGCAATGGCACCGGCATTTTGCATATCAAACATTTCTGACAAATCGTTTCCTTCCTGATTTTTTGTAAAAGCTCCAATAGGATATAGGCTGGTTGCGTGGTAATTTGCTTTTGATTGAACAAAACTTACAACCGATTGATTATCGATCACTGGTGAAGTGTTGGGTTGATAGGCAATGTGCGTAAAACCACTTTTTGCAGCAGTTGTTAAACCGTTGTCAATAGTTTCACGGTCTTCAAATCCGGGATCGCCAAATGATACGGAAGCATCCATCCAACCGCCCGAAATGTGAAGATTTTCTAAAGAAAGTGTGTCAAAATCACCAGAATTGATCTCTGAAGCAATTTCAGTAATAATGCCGTTCTCTATTTTAATATCGACTTGTTTTTGATGAAATTCATTTGAAGGATCTACAATTGTAGCATTTTTTATAACGATATTCATTGTGTGAATGGTTGTGTTGTTTTTAAAATCTTACAAAATTACATATATAAACAATATTTTATATATAAAATGTACAATATTTTGAAAACGATTTCATTTTCATTATTTTTAGTAAAACATGTAAAACCTTAATTTTCAATTATTAATAATCAAAAAGTTTTATTTGCAGGCGAAAGTTAGGTCGTCCCGTAAAAAAATAGTATATTAGCACGTTAATTTTAGAACTAAAAATAGTTATATATGATCTCTGACGGAGAAAAGTTAATTCCTATTAACATCGAAGAAGAAATGAAATCGGCATACATTGATTATTCAATGTCTGTTATTGTTTCCAGAGCATTGCCAGATGTTCGCGATGGATTAAAACCGGTTCACCGCCGTGTATTATTCGGAATGTATGAATTGGGTGTTACAGCAAACAAAGCACATAAAAAATCTGCAAGAATTGTAGGTGAGGTATTGGGTAAATACCACCCTCACGGAGATTCATCTGTCTATGATGCCATGGTGCGTATGGCTCAGGAATGGAGTTTACGTTACTTATTGGTTGACGGACAGGGGAACTTTGGTTCGGTTGATGGCGATAGCCCGGCGGCTATGCGTTATACCGAAGCCAGAATGAAGAAAATTTCTGAAGAAATTTTAGCAGATATAGATAAAGAAACAGTTGATTTTCAGTTGAACTTCGACGACACTTTAGAAGAACCTAAAGTGATGCCTACTAAAATACCAACGCTTTTAGTTAACGGAGCATCAGGTATCGCTGTGGGTATGGCAACCAATATGGCTCCTCATAATTTAACCGAGGTAATAAACGGTACGTTGGCATATATCGATAACAGTGATATTGAAATCGATGAGTTGATGCAGCATATAAAAGCACCCGATTTTCCTACAGGAGGAATCATCTATGGTTACGAAGGTGTTAAAGAAGCCTATAAAACAGGTCGCGGACGTGTGGTAATGCGTGCCAAAGCTAACTTTGAAGAAGTAGATGGCAAAGAGTGCATTATTGTAACCGAAATTCCTTATCAGGTAAATAAAGCCGAAATGATTAAAAAAACGGCTGAATTGGTTAACGATAAAAAAATTGACGGAATTTCTACCATTCGCGATGAATCTGACCGTAAGGGAATGCGTATTGTTTACGTATTGAAACGTGAAGCGGTTCCAAATATTGTACTGAATATGCTGTATAAGTTTACACAGTTGCAGTCGTCGTTCAGTATCAATAATATCGCATTGGTAAATGGTCGTCCGCAATTGTTGAACTTAAAAGAGCTGATACATTATTTCGTAGAGCATCGTCACGATGTGGTAACTCGTCGTGCAGAATACGAATTGAGAAAAGCTCAGGAACGCGCACATATTTTAGAAGGATTAATCATAGCTTCTGATAACATAGATGAAGTAATAGCAATCATCCGTAGCTCTAAAAATGCCGATGAAGCTCGAGAACGTTTAATTGAGCGTTTCTCGTTATCTGAAATCCAGGCACGTGCCATTGTTGAAATGCGTTTACGTCAGTTAACCGGACTGGAGCAGGAGAAACTTCGTGCGGAATTTGACGAAATCATGAAGTTAATCACCCATTTACAAGAATTATTAGCAAGCAAAGAATTGCGAATGAATCTTATTAAAGAAGAATTAGCTGAAATTCGCGATAAATACGGTGATGACCGTCGTTCGGATATTGAATATGCCGGTGGCGAAATGAACATCGAAGATTTAATTGCTGATGAACAGGTGGTAATTACCATCTCTCATGCCGGATACATCAAACGTACACCTTTATCTGAATACAAAACACAGAATAGAGGGGGCGTTGGGCAAAAATCGGCAGGAACACGCGATCAGGATTTCTTAGAGCACATGTATGTGGCCACAAACCACCAGTATATGTTGTTCTTTACTCAAAAAGGAAAATGTTTCTGGTTGCGCGTGTACGAAATTCCTGAAGGAACAAAACAAGCCAAAGGTCGTGCAATTCAAAACTTAATCAATATTGAAAACGACGATAAAGTAAAAGCATTTATCTGTACACAGGATTTACGTGACGAAGAATACACCAACAATCATTATATCGTAATGTGTACCAAACAAGGGCAGGTGAAGAAAACGGCTTTAGAGCAATACTCTCGCCCACGCCAAAACGGTATCAATGCCATTACCATTAAAGAAGGTGATGAATTATTAGAAGCGAAATTAACCGATGGAAATTCAAAAGTGCTTGTAGCTGCCAAAAATGGTAAAATGGTACGTTTTGATGAGTCTAAAACCCGACCAATGGGTAGAACAGCATCAGGAGTTCGCGGTATTAAATTAGCCGGTGAAAATGATGAAGTGATTGGTTTGGTGACTGTTTCCGATTTAAATTCTGAAATTTTAGTGGTTTCTGAAAACGGTTACGGAAAACGCTCTTCTTTAGAAGCATACCGCGAAACAAACCGTGGTGGTAAAGGGGTTAAAGCAATGAATATTACTGATAAAACCGGAGCCTTAATATCCATTAATTCAGTTAACGACAACGACGATTTAATGATCATCAACAAATCGGGCTTAACGATTCGTTTACGCGTGTCTGATTTACGTGTAATGGGGCGTAATACACAAGGAGTTCGTTTAATCAATATCAAAGGAAACGATTCTATTGCTGCCGTTGCTAAAGTAATGCGTGACGAAGACGAAGAAAATGAAATGGACGATGAATTGAAAAAAGATCTTTTAGCGGTAGATGAAAACGACATTATTGAAGATGTGGTTGATGAAATCGAAGAAGAAGATGATGATTTAGAAGAAGATTCAGAAGAAACAAATGAAGAATAATTTAATAATGATGAGCATGTTTATAACATGCTCATCTTCTTTTGCTCAAAAAAATGAGTTAAAAGAAATAGAAAAACTCGTAAAAAAAAACAATACCACCGAAGTGGTGAAATTGCTTGAAAAAGTTGAAACAATGTTGCCCGAAGCTACAGATGATCAAAAGGCAGCATACTATTTTTTTAAAGCAAAAAACGAAGTTAACTTGGCAAAAAACGGAATTGACTTTAATGAAAACCGCTCTAAGGCAGTTCGTTCAATCAATCAGTTAATCAAATTTGAAAACGAAACCAAAAGCAAGAAATATACTACTGAAATTCTACCGGTAAAAAACAACTTGCTTGCGGAATTGGTCGATGATGCCATTGATAACAATCGAAATAAAAATTATAAAAAGTCAAGCAGATTGTTTGAACAAGCGTATAATTTAAATAACGTGGACACAGTATATTTGTACAATGCTGCAAATGATGCCGTAAATGCCAAAGACTATGATTTTGCCGAAACAAAATTTAAAGAGTTGATCGCCCTGAAATACAACGGAAAATCAAAGACTTATGTAGCTACTTCGCAAACTACAGGTAAAGTAGAATCGTTCGGTATCGATAAAAAAGTACGTGATTTAGCTGTTAAGAGCGGAACACATTCAGCCCCCGAAACCATTTTTAATAAAAGTGCCTTGCCTACGATTTACAATAGCTTAACCCATATTTTATTAAATAAGGAAAATTATTCTGAAGCGGAAGAATATGCGTTAAAAGCATACGATATGGATAAAGAAAATATCAATAATTTATTGAATGTTCTGTATTTGTATTACAATACCAATCGTTTGGATAAATATGAAGAATATGCTAACGAAGGTGTTGAAAAATTCCCTAAAAATGAGTTGTTACTTTATAATTTGGCTGTTATTCACATAAAAAATAATGAAAACGAACAGGCGGTAAATTATCTCAACAAAATATTGACATTGAATAAAAACAATTTTGATGCGCTAAAAACCCTTGGAAACCTTGAATTACAAAAAGATGCCGAGGTGACTAATAAGATCAATGCGCTGCCTAATACAGCATCAGCAGATAAAAAACGTAACCAATTAATGCAAGAAAAACGAACGGTTTATATAAATGCTTTAGAATATTACCAACAAGCAAAAGCTGTAAATGATAAAGACGAAAGTTTAAACGAATTAATCATGCAAATTCAGGATTTTTTAGATAAAAATTAAAAGAAAAGTCGGCTGTTTGCCGACTTTTCTATGTAACTGAATGTCGTTTTTAATTTTTCATAGCATACAAAATTCCTTAACTTTACCATATATTCTTTTAAAAATAAATGATGTTCGAAAACAACCTCTTATCAATAGATCATATTCCAAAATATCAAGACGTAGAACTGTCTGATTTGCATAAAGATTACAAAAAACTAGTGATTCTGAATACCCTGCTGACTATAATGATTGGGTTGGCAATATGCTGTTTGTTATTTTTTACCATAGATGACAACGAAAAGTTTTATGCCATTATTCCTGTGTTTCTTGGTACAATCTGGCTTGCCGTGTTTTCGTTGTTGGCTTACAAAAAGAAAAAATATGCTTTTCGCCAGCACGATGTCATTTTTAAAAAGGGATTGATTGTCCAAACCACACATATCACACCTTATATTCGTTTACAACATGTAGTTATTAAACAAGGGTGGTATGCTAAAAAATTAGGTTTGGCAACGTTGGCAATCTATACGGCTGCAAATAATTTTTCTGATATTTCCATTCCCGGACTTACCTTGGCAGAAGCTGAACGCTGGAAAAGTTTTTTATTAAACCGCATTCAAGAATTAAATGATGAATCTGAAAGCTAATTACGATTTTTCGCAACCCAATAAATTAGAACGCAAAGCTCTTTTTTTAGTTTTAAGTAAGGCACTCTGGGCAATGTTCAAAGGTTTTTGGCCCATTTTTGCGCTATTTGCCATTAAAGGATTTCCTGCCGATGCATGGTGGGTATATCTTGCGGCGGCTTGTGTTGTGATGTTAGCTTTTATAAGGGTTTCAATAAACTATTTTTACTTTTCGTATCAGGTGATACATGACGAGTTTGTTATAAAAAAGGGATGGCTTAATAAATCAACCACGGTTATTAAATTAGATAAAATTCATGAAATAAATCTGAATCAAAAATTCATTCATAAACTCATTGGATTGTATCTCGTAAATATTGATACGGCTGGTAGCAGTAAAACCGAGATCGAAATCAACGGGATCGATTTTAAAAAAGCACTAGCATTAAAAGATGTTTTAGCACAAAAGGTTGAGGTTGAAAGTGATTCAGTTATTTTGGAAGAAGATATTCCAAACCAGACAGCTTCAAACGATAAGATAAAGATTGATCTTTTCAGTTTGATAAAAATCGGACTTACGAGAAATTATTTGCAGACTTTTGGTTTGATGATCGCTTTTTCGTTTCAGATAATTGAGCAGTTACAAGACTTTTTTTATGAAGACGACACTTCGGTTTACGACAATATTATAAATAATTCGTATCAGGAATATTTGGGCATTTTGGGAATTGTGCTCTTTTTGGGATTGATCATTTTAATCATAGCTTTTAATTTGGTCAGAACTTTGTTGACTTATTTCAACTATCAATTAAATTTAAAAGATAAGCATCTTACGGCTTCCTACGGCTTGACCGATTCCCACATTGTTTCGGTGCCTGCCAATAAAGTTCAGATGTTCCAGTTTCAGCAAAATTATTTTCAAAAAGTAATGAATCTGTTTGAGGTGAAAATCAAACAGGTAGAATCAAGCGAAGATAATAAAAAGAAAAAAGGGTTGATAATTCCTGGAGCGAATCAGTTGGAATTAAATAAAATATTCTGCGTTATCTTTGGTGATAATTTAATTGATTTTAGCAGCTTTTACAAACCCAATCAAAGAGTGTTGCTGATAAAATTTCTTTGGTTGTGTGTACCATTTTCTATTGCTTTAACGGTGTTGTATTTTACCGGTTCGTTTTCTTTTGTATGGATCGTTTTACTCTTTTTTGTGTTGTTTTTTGTGTTGATATGCATTGGATATAAAAACGAAAAAATGATCTTTAAAAACGATTTCATAGTGTTAAAAAAAGGTATTTGGGATATTTCTACGATGTATCTTCCGGTTGATAAAATTCAAAAAGTAACGATAACTCAGAGTTATTTTCAGCAAAAAAGTCAAATAGGCTCTTTAAATTTGCACACTGCTGCCGGAACAGTTACTATGTATTATTACGATTTTACAATGTTGCAACCTTTGGCAAACGAAATTCTTTATAAAATTGAAAAAAATAATCGTTTATGGATGTAATCCGTTCAAGTGAACATACTGTTTTTGTACAAACATCGAACATATATTATAAAAAGTGGGAAGTTGAAAATCCTGTAAATACGATTGTTTTACTACACGATTCATTAGGTTGCACGGTTTTGTGGCGTGAATGGCCCGAAGAATTGGCGAAAGCATTGAACTGTAATGTGATCTCGTATGACAGAAGAGGATACGGAAAATCAGATAATTACACGGTAAAAAGACCCATTGATTATTTAGAGCAAGAAGCCTCTATCCTCAATGATTTGCTGGTACACTGGCAGGTAGCACAACCGGTTTTGTTTGGTTTTTCAGACGGTGCTTCGGTAGCGACCATTTTTGCCGGAATGCATCCGCATAAACTAAAAATACTTATCATAGAAGGGGTCCATGTTTTAATTGAACAAGAAACGTTAAAGGGTATTGTTGAAGCCGAACACATTTTAGAAACAACGGCTATTGCAAAGGCTTTAGAAAAATATCACGGCGATAAAGTGTATGATTTATATTATGCATGGACAAAAACCTGGCTTTCAGAAGAACATCAATCGTGGAACATCGAACATTATATTCCGAATATCTTGGTGCCTACGTTGGTCATTCAAGGCGAATTTGATGAGTTTGGCACAATGAATCAGGTCAATGCGTTTGATAAATCGTCGGGTATCGTTCAAAAATGTATCGTAGAAAAAGCGAAACATACTGCCCATAAAGACCAAAAAAAACTGGTTTTTTCAACGATCACCGATTTTGTAAATAAATATATCTAAAAATGAAAAAATGGATTAAAGCTGCTCGTTTGCGTACATTGCCTTTATCAATTTCCGGGATTTTAGTCGGAAGTGCAGCTGCTTTTAAAGAACATCACACGCAAGATAATTATTACATTATTGTAATTTTGTGTTTTCTGACGACTTTGTTTTTTCAGGTATTGTCTAATTATGCAAACGATTATGGCGATGCGGTAAAAGGAACCGACAACGAAAACAGAGTAGGACCAAAACGGGCTGTTCAAAGTGGAGAAATCACTCGAAAACAAATGAAAAACGCCATGGTAATTACTTCTTTGTTGTCGTTAATCACTTCTGTTGGTGTTATATATGTTTCGTTTGGTCAGCAAAACTTTGCTGCAGCGTTGGCTTATCTGTTCCTGGCACTTGCCAGCGTGGGTGCCGCGATAAAATATACGGTTGGTAAATCGGCTTATGGCTACAAAGGAATGGGCGATTTGTTTGTCTTTATCTTTTTTGGATTGGTCAGTACCCTGGGAACGTATTATTTGTTTGGACACACTTTAGATCTGCATATTATTTTTCCTGCCATCGGAATTGGTTTGCTAAGTATGGCGGTTTTAAATATGAACAATATGCGCGATGTGGAAAACGATACCATTATGAAAAAACACACTTTGGTTGTTAAAATGGGATTTGAAAAAGCCAAACAATATCATTATTTTTTGATTGTTTTTGCGGCAATTGTTTTTAATTTGTTTGCAATTAACTCATTTTCAAAATGGTATCAGTATTTGTATGTGATTGGATTCATCCCTTTACTGAAAAACATCGGAACGGTAGCCAAAACAAAAAATCCACGTTTGTTAGATCCTGAGTTAAAGAGCATCTCGCTAACAACATTTTTAATATCTTTATTGTTATCAATTGCACTAATTTTAAACTAAAGAATTATGAAAATAACTTATTACGGTCATGCCGCATTAGGACTTGAAATAGCAGGTAAAAACATCATTGTAGATCCGTTTATATCAGCTAATGAACTGGCAAAGCACATTGATGCCAACACATTAAAGGCTGATTATATTTTAATAACGCATGCACACGGAGATCACATTTTAGATGTGGAAACCATAGCTAAAAATACCGGTGCAATCATTGTTTCAAATGCCGAAATTGCAGGATATTACGAAAACAAAGGTTTTAAAACCCATCCTATGAATCACGGCGGTACCTGGGATTTTCATTTTGGAAAAGTCAAATATGTAAATGCCATTCACTCAAGCAGTTTTCCCGATGGATCTTATGGCGGACAACCGGGTGGATTTGTCATCGAAACAGAAAACAAAAATGTTTACATTGCCGGAGATACTGCGTTAACATACGATATGAAACTGATTCCTATGAAAAATCCGTTAGATTTAGCAATTTTACCCATTGGAAGCAACTTTACCATGGATGTGGACGATGCAGCCATTGCCGCTGAATTTTTAGGTGTTACCAAAGTGATGGGCTATCATTATGATACCTTTGGATACATAAAGATTGATCACGAAATAGCGAAGCAAAAATTTGCAAACAAGCATAAAGAATTAATTTTATTACCTATTGGCGATTCAATAGAAATTTAATTAATACTAAAATTGTCTGAAAGTTGTTTTGTTGACAAGTTGAATTTACTTTGTCAAGCTGAACTTGTTTCAGCTTCAATAATATGTATATGAGGTTCCGAAACAAGTTTGGAATGACAAAATGATAATCTTTCAGGTAGTTTTGATTCAAAATGATACCTATGAAATCAAAAATGCAATGGAGTTATTTATTTAAACATTGGTTTGCAACTTTGTTGATTGCTCCGTTTTTGTATGATTTTTATGTCTATGTAGATATGACTGACCATTATATTGGATATTTGGTAGGAGATTATCCAATAGTTTTAATAGATAGCTTGATTTTTTCAGTGCCAACTTTTGCTATTTATACTTTGATTTTTCATTTTCTTGAAGAAAAAGCTGCCTCTATAACTTTTTCAAAAATAATGCTAATAGGAATTTCAGTAACGGGGGTTTTGATAACATTTATGGGGATAGGATTATTAGATTTTCCACTAATTATAGCTTATACGCTCACTTCTTTATTTACCGGAATTTTCTTCAGATTAGAAAAAAAAGCTTCCGACTGAAAACCAAAAACTTAATAAAATGACAGCAACATATAAAAAATATATTTTAAACTTTAAGCAGCCATCAGGTACTTCGCGCGGTGTGTTAACCACCAAAGAAACGTATTTCTTAATTATTGAAAAAAACGGTAAAAAGGGGATAGGTGAGTGCGGTTTGTTCAGAGGATTGTCTTATGATGATAAGTTGGATTATTCAGACAAATTGGAATGGGTATGTAATAATATTCATTTAGGAAAAAATACGCTTTGGGAAGCATTAAGACAATGGCCTTCGATACAATTTGGTGTGGAACAGGCGTTCTTGTCGTTAGAAAGTGACTATCCAATGATTCTTTTTCCGAGTGCATTCACAAAAGGACAAAAAGCAATCCCTATAAACGGACTGGTTTGGATGGGAACACCCGAATTTATGAGTCAACAAATCAGTGAGAAAATACAAGAAGGTTTTAATTGTATCAAACTTAAAATTGGAGCCATTGATTTTAACCAAGAACTACGGTTAATAGCAAACATACGAAAAGAATTTTCGCCGGAAAAGATAGAAATAAGGGTAGATGCTAACGGGGGATTTAATGCAAGTGACGCTTTATATAAAATAAATCAATTGTCTGAATATAAATTACATAGCATAGAACAACCTATTGAAAAAAAACAATATGACAGTATGTCAGAGTTGTGTAAAAAAACATCTTTACCAATTGCTTTAGATGAAGAGTTAATCGGCGTTGTAAATTACAACGATAAAGAAAATCTATTGCAAAAAATACGTCCGCAATACATTATTTTAAAGCCTAATTTGGTGGGTGGTTTTAAAGGTTCTCAAGAATGGATAGAAATTGCCGAAAAATTAAACATCGGTTGGTGGGTAACATCGGCTTTAGAATCTAATATTGGATTAAACGCTATTGCACAATGGACATTTACTTTAAATAATTCAATGCCTCAAGGATTAGGTACTGGCGGTTTGTTTACCAATAATTTTGAAAGTAATTTAGTTGTAAAAAACGGACATTTGTGGTGTGAAGATTTTAAAGAAATTTCTGCCGATAAAATCATAAATCAATTAGAATCTAACTAAGTTTTAAAAACATCTTTAATGAATATGAAAACACCCTATCTGTTCTTTATCAGTTCCATTTGTTATTTTTTAATTTCGGTGATTTTCTCTGCAGATTTAAATTCTACTATTGATATAAATGTACACGATACTTATTTTGTTATATCAAATGTACATTTATTAATAACAATATCGATTTTTGTATTATTTCAAGGATTATTGTATTTGATAATTGAAAAACTGAACTTAAAACTTTATTCATTACTCATAAAACTACATTTTTTGTTTGTGGTCATTTTTCTTTCAATACTATTATTTCTTTTGAATTTTGAAAGTAATTATGCTAATTTAATGTGGTTTAATATCGGTATTGTTATTGCTTTTTTAGGCAATATTTTAATTCCGACAATTAACTTGCTATTCTCTGTTTTAAATAGAAAGAAAATATGAATCATTCGAAAGATAAATTGCATCCGCGTAGTTTTCATAACAAACCTTATAATTTTCAGGAATTAACTGTAAAAGTTCCTGAGTTAAAACAGTTGATCGTTAAAAATAAAATGGGAAATGATACGGTTTTATTTTCTGATCCCAAAGCGGTTTATTTTTTAAACAAAGCCTTGTTGCTACATTTTTATCATTTAAATTATTGGGATATTCCCGATCAAAATCTGGTTCCACCAATTCCGGGCAGGGCAGACTATGTTCACTATTTAGCCGATTTATTAAATGTTGGTGATTGTCATAAAATAACTGTTTTAGATATTGGAACAGGTGCAAGTCTGGTGTATCCGCTTATTGGAACTTCGGTGTATTCTTGGAATTTTACAGCAACCGATATCGAACCTAAATCATTAGAAGTTGCCCAGGCAATTATCAATAAAAATCCTCATTTAACCTCAAAAATTACGTTACGGCTTCAATCAAATAAAAAGAATATACTTTCAGGAATTATTACTAAAGATGATTATTTTGATGCTGTAATGTGTAATCCCCCGTTTTTTAAATCGAAAAAAGAAGCCGAAGCACAAACCATTCGCAAGCTAAGAGGATTAGACAAACAAAAAACACCAAAACTGATTCACAACTTTTCAGGCGAAAGTAACGAATTGTGGTGCAATGGCGGCGAATTATCGTTTGTACTGAACTATATAAAAGAAAGTATTTTGTATAAAAAACAGGTTGGCTGGTTTACATGTTTAATATCTAACGAAGATCATTTAGAGCCTTTGCAGGTGCAGCTAAAAAAATCGACCAGAGAAATTAAGGTAATCGAAATGGCACAAGGCAATAAAAAAAGTCGGATTTTAGCTTGGAAGTTTTAATACAGAAGTTTTGTTTTTATATTTGTTACTATGAAAAGAATATTTTTTACACTATCTGCCTTGTTTTGTGTAACCGCCTTGTTTGCACAAACAATTACAAAAACGCACGTGGTTGCTAAGGGCGAAACCATTACGCAAATTGCCAAAAAGTATCATACCACCAATAATGTATTGTTTCTGTTAAATCCGGAAGCTGTTGACGGGCTTAGTGAAAATCAGATTTTAAAGATTCCTACCACAAGTGATATTCAACACACAGTAAAATCTAAAGAAACGGTTTACGGCATTGCCAAGCAATATAATATCGCTATTGAAAAGCTGTACGATTTAAATCCGGGATTGAAAGAATATGGTTTAAAAATTGGACAACAACTGAACCTTACTGAAACAACAGCAATAAACAATGTTCAGCAATTAACAGGAAAAATAAATGCTTCAACCGTAATTGTTGAAAAAGGCGAAACCATTTACGGTATTGCCGTTAAAAACAATACCACGGTTTCTGCTTTGTATGAACTGAATCCTGGTTTGCAGCAAAACGGATTAAAAGTAGGGCAACCTATTAATATTCCCGTAGGAGACAAACAGACGGAAACGGCTTCTGCCAAACCTGCAACAAAACCAAAAACCATTACTATTCAACCAAAAGAAACACTTTACAGTATTGCGAAAGCGTATGGCGTTTCGCAGGAACAGTTATTACAATGGAATCCTGATTTGAAAAATGGTCTGAAAGAAGGCGCTGTAGTTATTGTAGGATATTCTTATGAAAAAGTTCCGTTTAATGATCATTCTGCCTCACAACCAGTCGAAAATAGAACAAATTATACTAAAAAAGGAATTGATTTGACTTTGCCAAACGATGGATCAATCAGAAATCTGGTTTTGTTGTTGCCTTTTAATGTGGCGCAGAACAATTTTAATAATCCATCGATTAATCAAAACATCAAAGAAAATGTGTTTTTGAATATGACACTCGATTTCTATTCGGGCGCTAAATTGGCAATTGAACATTTAAAAGATAAAAATTATAATTTAAATGTAAAATTTGTCGATTCAAAAGAAACGAATCGGGCATTGGACGTAAGTACTTTAAAAAGCGATTTTGATTTTTCATCTACCGATGTTATTATTGGTCCGTTTTTTCAGAAAAATGTAGATGCCGTTTCCGAATCGTTTAAAGACCAGCAAACAATCATTGTTTCGCCGCTTTCTACCGATAAAGGAAAACCATATCCGCGTCAGGTGCACACCATGCCTAATGCCGATATTGTAAAAAGTGAATTGTTAGAATATGTGGTTTCTAAACAAGGACAAATGGTAGCAATTACCGATGGTAAAAAAACACCGGCAACGTACTTTAACACTAATTATCCGTCGATTACAACATTAACCGTAAAAACTGACGAAAAGGTAAGTCCAACGGTGTTAAAAAATCTTCTTTCTGAAAACGAAATGAATTACATAGTGTACGACGCTACTTCGCTGACAACTACGATAGAGTTAATCGGTACGTTAAAATCATTGCAAAAAGAGTATCAAATTCAACTGGTTACTTTAGAAAAGCTAGATGTTTTAGATTCGTCTGATATCCAGATGAATGATTTAATCGCTTTAAAATACACTTTTCCGTCAGTTACAAATGATTCAGATACCAATAAAAAAGACAAGTTTGCACAAGAATATCGAACCATTTACAAGAAAAACCCGAGTCGTTTTGCAACCCGCGGTTACGATGTAACTTATGATATCATTACAAGAATGTTTGAATCTGACGAAAATTCGAATATTTTTGATTACGGATCACAGCAAATCGAAAATAAATTTGCCTATATAAATGAAAACGGTGGTGTATATAACAATGCGGTTTACATTTTGTATTACGATAAAGATTTAACCATTAAAGAAGCAAAATAATGAGTACAAGTAAAGTAGTTTATAAAGGTGATTTAAGAACCGAATCAACACATTTACAATCGGGAACAACCATTTTAACCGATGCACCAACCGATAACCACGGACGAGGCGAAGCTTTTTCGCCAACCGATATGGTAGCAAATTCACTGGCAACCTGTATGTTTAGCATTATGGGTATTAAAGCAAAGGCAATGGATATTGGTATAGAGAATTCTACTGCCGAAGTAACAAAAATAATGCAGGCAGAACCCAGAAAAATCAGTGAAATTATTGTTTCGTTTGAAATGAATTCAGTTGTTGATGAAAAATCGAAAACCATTTTAGAGCGTGCTGCAATGACCTGCCCGGTGTTTTTAAGCTTGCATCCTGATATTAAAAAAAAGGTTCGTTTTAATTGGAAATGAATAAATGATCAGGTGTTATCTGTGTTAAAAAATAATATGTTGCCATATAGTATTTTTTATGTTAAAAAAATATTAACTTTATAATAAAATTCAATATATGAAAAGACTTTTATTTTTTGTTTTTATTGCTATCACCTTTATTAATTTAGAAAGTTGTGCAAATTACGGAGACGATAATGTAACTCCGAATGGAAATAATAACGGAGGCGGTTCCGGAAATAACTCAGGTGGAAATAGTGGGGGTGGTAATAATAACTCATCCATACCAAATCTACCTATAAAAATTACAAGAGACTATAAAAGGTATGAAACCTTTAAATATGACGATAAAGGTAGAATTGTTCAGCAAAATATGATATCAGATATTTATTATTTGCGAAAAATGTTTATTAAATATTCTAATGATACCATAGTAAGTATTAAAGAGTTTGATGAGTGGTTCTATGAAGACACTATTTATTATAAATTTATTTATTCAGGAAATACAATTCGTTATGATTATGCAACTAATAATGGTAGTGTTAGCGGATATAATATAATGACAATAGATAATAATGGTTTATTACTTGAAGACAATTTAACCTATGGATTAAAAAGAGAATATTTCTATGATAGTAACAAGAACCTTATAAAAATAAAGGTAAAGGGAGGAAATCAAGAAGTAAATTATAGTTATTTCGCAAATACCAATGGCGTTTTTAAAAATGTAAATATGCCGCAATGGTTTTTTTATTCAGTTTTTAATACAAGAGCAACAAATTCTATATTTAATAATATGTCTAAAGCGATTGGCCAAACAAATATTTACGATACAATTAATTATCGTTATAAATACAACAAAGATGGTTATCCTATTTACATTTATAGTGATAGAGAGGATGATCTTGAAATTGAGTATTCAAAATAGGTTAGAATTAATAGTGTTTTTAATAATAATTTTTCTGATAAATTTAGATATTTATAAAATATTGATTCATTAAGCTTTGTCTGTAATATGGAAGATCAAAACAAAGAATTAATAGAACTAGCACATACAAAAATGCCCTTTGGTAAATACAAAGGGCGTTTTCTTGTTGACATACCCGAACCGTATTATGTTTGGTACAAAAACAAAGGTTTTCCGGCGGGTAAGTTGGGTAAGCAATTAGCAATGATGTACGAAATTAAGTTGAACGGATTAGAGGTTTTAATACGAAATATTAAAGATAAATTTTTAAAAGAGTAAGTAGTTATAATTGTTAATAGTAAAACTTTCATAACCCAAATTATAATTGTAATTTTGCCGGGTTTAGAATACAACAACGCAACACACTTATCACAATGAAACAATGTAAATATATTTTCGTTACCGGCGGTGTAACTTCATCACTTGGAAAAGGAATTATAGCAGCATCTTTGGCAAAATTGTTACAAGCCAGAGGATACAGAACTACTATACAAAAATTTGATCCTTACATTAACGTAGATCCGGGAACGTTAAACCCTTATGAACACGGCGAATGTTTCGTTACCAACGACGGTGCCGAAACCGATCTAGATTTGGGGCATTACGAACGTTTTTTGAATGTTCCCACTTCACAAGCTAATAATGTTACCACCGGTCGGGTGTATTTATCGGTAATTGAAAAAGAACGCCGTGGCGAATTTTTAGGAAAAACCGTTCAGGTGGTTCCGCACATTACCAACGAGATTAAAGAACGTATGCAACTGTTAGGCAAATCGGGCGATTACGATATTGTAATTACCGAAATTGGCGGTACAGTGGGCGATATTGAATCGTTACCTTACATTGAATCGGTACGTCAATTGGTTTGGGATTTAGGTGATAAAAACGCGATTGTTGTTCATTTAACTTTAGTGCCTTATTTGGCTGCTGCAGGTGAGTTAAAAACAAAACCAACGCAGCACTCTGTAAAAACCTTGATGGAAAGCGGTATTAAAGCCGATATCTTGGTTTGCAGAACAGAGCACGAATTATCCTCAGACATTAAACGTAAACTGGCAGCTTTTTGCAATGTGTCACAAGAATCGGTTATCCAATCGTTAGATGCATCAACCATTTACGAAGTGCCAAACAATATGTTAGAAGAAGGTCTGGATACCGTGGCATTGAAAAAATTAGATCTTCCTGAAAAAGGATTACCTGATTTAACCAAATGGAATGATTTCTTACATCGTTTAAAAAATCCGAAACATACCATTAACATTGGTTTGGTTGGAAAATATGTAGAATTACAAGACTCTTATAAATCTATTTTAGAATCGTTCGTTCACGCGGGGGCATCGAATTTTGCCAAAGTAAACGTAGTAAGTATTCATTCAGAATATTTAACAACTAAAAACGTTGCCGACAAAATGAAGAATTTAGACGGTATTTTGGTGGCACCCGGTTTTGGTTCAAGAGGTATCGAAGGAAAGATAGAAACCGTTCGTTATGCCCGCGAAAACAACATTCCGTTTATGGGAATTTGTTTGGGAATGCAAATGGCGGTTATTGAATATGCCCGAAATGTTTTGGGATATGAAAATGCCAATTCTACCGAAATGAACGATAACACACCGTATCCGGTAATTACGTTTATGGAAGAGCAAAAAACAATTACCGATAAAGGCGGAACCATGCGTTTAGGCGGTTGGGACTGTGAAATTAAAGAGGATACCAAAGCCTTTGATATTTACGGAAACACTTTGATTAACGAACGCCACCGTCACCGTTACGAGTTTAACAATTATTATCAGGAAGCTTTTGAAAAAGCCGGAATGGTATTTTCGGGCGTAAATCCTGAAACAAAACTGGTTGAAATTATCGAATTGCCAAACCACCCGTTTTTTGTGGCTGCTCAGTACCACCCGGAATATAAAAGTACCGTGGCGAACCCGCATCCAATATTTGTGAATTTTGTAAAAGCAGCGGTTGATAAAAAATTAAACTCATAGTTCGCTTACTCTATTTTAAAAAGTAAAAATTTTCTCAAGAATGGAAGAAAAAAAATTAGACAAAAGTAGCCTGATTGGAATGGCTTTAATCACCGTTTTATTGGTTTGGATGATGTCGGGAAATATGTTTTCTGATAAAAAAGACGATAAAACAAAAGAAACAACAACTACCGAAACGGATGCTAAAACACCAATTGACCAATTGGCTGCAACGGCACAAAACGATACATTGGCTCACGAACAATTAAAGAATGAATTAGGTTTGTTTGCATACGGTACTACGTTGCCAAGTGTTGCAAATGCTAAAGACGTTGAAGTTGATAACGGTGTGTTAAAAATTGTTTTTTCTAATAAAGGCGGTTACATCAAAGAAGCTACGGTTAACAATCAAAAAAGAATTTCAAGCACTAACGATGATTTGGTAAAAATCATTGCGAACAATAATTCAAAGTTAGATTTAAAAATTGCTACAAAAGACAATCGTGTTCTTAATACAAAAGACATGTTGTTTGAACCAACTGTAACAAAAGAAGGCGAAAACACGGTAGTTTCAATGAAATTAAAAACTTCTGAAACAGCTTATTTAGAATACCATTATGTGTTGAAACCGGATGATTATATGTTAGATTTAAGCATAAAATCAGTAGGTTTAAGTTCGGTTTTAAACACGGCAAATCCGGCAGAATTAACATGGCAGTTAAAAGCAACACGCAACGAAAAATCGAATACCTACGAAAATCGTTATGCTGAAATTGTTTATGAATATGATGGTGGTAAAGACGATTATTTAAATCCTGCTAAAACCACTACCGAAGAAGCAAAAGATGTAACTTATGTAGCATTTAAACAACACTTGTTTACATCGGTTTTATTGACTGATACAGCTATTAAATCAGCAAAATTAAGTCAGCAAAATTTAGTAAAAGAAGAAAACGACGATGCTTATTTAAAAGATTTTGAAGCCGTGTTACCGTTAGAATATAAAGGTGGTGAGCTAACATACAATATGAATTTGTATATGGGGCCTACCGATTATAACGTGTTAAACAAATACGATAGAAACTTAGACGAAATTGTTCCGTTAGGTTGGGGAATCTTTGGTTGGTTAAACAAATTAATCATCATTCCTTTGTTCACTTTGTTAACAAATTTAATTCCACACGGAATTGCCATTGTATTGTTTACCATTGTGATCCGTTTAATTATGTCGCCAATTCAATACAAATCGTATGTATCGCAGGCAAAAATGAAAGTTATTCGTCCTGAAGTAAACGAAATCAACGAAAAGTATGCGAAAGACCCGATGAAAAAACAACAGGAAACAATGAAGCTGTACAACAAAGCCGGAGTAAATCCAATGGCAGGCTGTATTCCAATGTTTATTCAGTTGCCGGTTTTCTACGCATTGTTCAGTTTCTTCCCGTCAGCGTTTGATTTAAGACAAAAAGCATTCCTTTGGGCAGACGATTTATCATCTTACGACAGCGTGTTTACCTTACCGTTTAAAATTCCTTTTTATGGAAATCACGTAGCTTTGTTTCCAATTTTGGCGGCTTTGGCAACTTTTGTCTATATGAAAATGACTACAGGCGATCAGGCAGCAATGACTCCACAACAAGAAGGTATGCCTGATATGAGCAAATTAATGAAGGTAATGATTTACATTTCGCCTTTAATGATGTTGTTCTTCTTTAATAATTACGCTTCCGGTTTATCGTTATACTATTTTATCTCGAACTTAATCACCATTGGAATTATGTATGTGATTAAAAACAAAATTGTTACAGAAGATAAAGTAAAAACGATTATCGAAACCAATAAGTCAAAAGAAAAGCCAAAATCTAAATTCCAGCAAAAAATGCAACAAATGATGGATCAGGCACAGCAACAGCAAAATGCTCAAAAGAAAAAGTAATTTATTTTTGATTATATTTAAAGCACTCTATATTAGGGTGCTTTTTTTAATAATGTGGTATGCAAAAAATATTCGTTTTATTATTTTTATCTAACTCTTTTATAAGTTTTGGTCAAGAGGAAGTTTCTATAAGCGAAATTTTAAAACAACCAACAAAATATCATCATACCTATGTAACTGTTAAAGGATATTTTGATAATAGATATAAAGAAGGTAGAGCTATTTATTCAACCGTAGAGGATTGTGATATAAAAGCAATGAATAAGGCACTATTCTTATACGAATCAAAAATAGGTTTAGAAAAATTTAATATTTCAATTGAATGGAGCGGATATATTGAAGTAACAGCATATTTTTCATCAGAAAGAAAAGGAAGTTATGATTTTTTTGGAGGCGGTCTTCTTGATGTGCAAAGTATTAAAGTCTTACACGATGCTTGCTATATTAATGATCAAATTATCACTAAATATTATGATTCAATTAATGTTGAAAAACAACGGCTTGATGTAGAGTTGTTTAAAGAGAAATTTATTTGTCTGAAAGAGAATTTTGCATATAAGAATGAAGATAATCGTGTGTATTAAATTGCTCAAAAACTTTGGCAAAAAAATTGCAATACCTAAACCATAAAACGTATTTTTGAAACAAATAAAATCAAGCAGAAAATGAAACAATATATTTTAACATCATTAACCGTATTGGCATCCGTTGTGGCGGTTTATGCACAAGATGTTAATAAAACCAATGCACAGGGAGAGCGAGAAGGTACATGGATAGGATATTACCCGAATACCAATTACGTAAAATACGAAGGAACTTTTAAAAACGGTAAAGAAACCGGAACCTTTAAATTTTATGCCGATGAACCTGAAAAAAAATTAGTCGCTACCAAAGAATTTAAGGCAGATGGTTCTGTTTACGCTGTTTTTTTTAACGGGAAAAAGAAAATGTCTGAAGGTGTTTATGTCAATAAACAGAAAGAAGGAATCTGGAAAACATATCATTTTGACGGACAAAGTGTGATGGCTGAAGAACCTTATACAAATGGCAAAGTACACGGCATAAAGAAAATATATTATCCATCGGGAAAATTATCTGAAGAAATTGAATACAAAAACGGAGTAGAAGACGGTGTTTCTAATCAATACGCTGAAAATGGCGTGAAAATTAAAGAAACACAATATAAAAACGGAATATTAGAAGGAAAAATCATCATTCGTGATGAAACCGGAAAAATTACCGACGAAGCCAAATATGTTAACGGAAAGCTAATTGTACCTAAAAAAGATAAGAAATAAATCGCAACTCGGTCAATTGTTGTAACTTTGCAGTTCTATTTTTAAACAATGAAAAAACGAGTAGTAGTAGGTCTTTCCGGCGGAGTAGATTCCAGTGTGGCAGCACAATTGCTGATAGAGCAGGGATATGAAGTTATTGGCTTGTTTATGAAAAACTGGCATGATGATTCGGTTACTATTTCCGATGAATGTCCGTGGTTAGAAGACAGTAATGATGCACTTTTAGTAGCCGAAAAATTAGGAATTCCTTTTCAAACGGTAGATTTAAGCGAAGAATATAAAGAACGTATTGTAGACTATATGTTTAACGAATACGAGAATGGTCGTACGCCAAATCCGGATGTTTTGTGCAACCGTGAAATTAAATTTGATGTGTTTATGAAAATCGCATTAGATTTAGGGGCTGATTATGTTGCCACCGGACATTATTGCCGTAAAGAAGAAGAAACAATCAATGGCAAACCTGTTTATAAATTATTGGCAGGAAAAGATCCCAACAAAGATCAATCTTATTTTTTATGTCAATTGTCGCAAGAACAGCTGGCAAAAGCTTTGTTCCCAATTGGTGAATATTTAAAACCCGAAGTACGCGAAATCGCTGCGAAATATGACTTGGTTACAGCCGAAAAGAAAGATTCACAAGGCCTGTGTTTTATCGGAAAAGTACGCTTGCCCGAATTTTTACAGCAACAGTTAAAACCCAAAAAAGGAATCATTTACGAAGTTTCAAATGAACATTTGGTTTATACAGCTGAAAAACCTCTATTTGATTCATTAACAGATGAGTTAACTTGGGAAGCAACTTCTGTAAAATATACACCGGAAATGGGTAAAAAAGTTGCCGAACATAATGGGGCTCATTATTTTACCATTGGTCAGCGCAAAGGGTTGAATGTAGGCGGTACTCAAGAACCTTTGTTTATTATCGATACCAATGTAACCGAGAATACCATTTACACTGGGCAAGGTAACGAACATCCGGGATTGTTCCGCAAAACGCTGTTGGTACAACCGCACGAAATACACTGGATTCGTGAAGATTTAAAGTTGAAAAACAATGAAACAATGGACGTTATGGCACGCATTCGCTACCGTCAGCCATTGCAAAAAGCAACATTACACCAAACAGAAAAAGGCTTGTTCGTAAGATTCGATAATCCGCAATCAGCCATTACCGAGGGGCAGTTCGTATCTTGGCACATAGGCGAAGAATTGATAGGATCTGGAGTTATTTCGAAGTTGTAAATTAAATTGAAATAAAATTGCAAAACCAAACTAATTTTTTTAGTTTGGTTTTTTAATTTTTACGCCTTGAAAAAAATAGTATCTATTTGTGTTTTAACCAGTTTTGTTTCTTGCAAAACGTATGAACTTACACCTTTAAGTTTAAAAAATCAGTTAGAAAATAGTTCGTTAGAAAAAAAAGACATTCATTTAAATAACGCATCTATTTTTTTTAATTCAAATTATATGGCGGTTAGCCTTGATTCTTTAGAAGTTTTCGATAAAAAAGGAAATAGATATTACTTGCAAAATTCACCGTCTATAGAAATGCGTCTTATAAATTTTGAAGGCGAAAAATTTACAATGTATTTTGATACTGTTGTAATTAAAAACGACACATTAATAGGAAGCAGATCCAGATTTATGTCTGGTTTTAAGTATAAAGTTCCTTTTAATACCATATCCAAAGTTTTTGTACAAGACGGTCATAAAGATTTTAAAAATTAAATTCTGAATAAAATGAACAGAATCACACAACTATTTAATATAAAATACCCGGTTATTCAAGGTGGAATGATTTGGAACAGCGGATACAAATTAGCAGCAGCCGTTAGTAATGCCGGAGGATTAGGTTTAATAGGGGCAGGGTCTATGTATCCTGAAGTGTTGCGGGAACACATCCAAAAATGCAAAAAAGTGACCGATAAACCTTTTGGTGTTAACGTACCAATGTTGTATCCCAACATAGAAGAGATCATGAATATTATTGTCGAAGAAGGCGTAAAAATCGTATTCACTTCGGCTGGAAATCCCAAAACCTGGACATCCTGGTTAAAAGAAAAAGGTATAACGGTGGTACACGTGGTAAGTTCTACCAAATTTGCTTTAAAAGCACAAGAAGCCGGTGTTGATGCGGTGGTTGCCGAAGGTTTTGAAGCCGGCGGACACAATGGAAGGGAAGAAACTACAACTTTTACGCTGATTCCTATGGTAAAGCAACAAGTACAGATTCCATTAATTGCTGCCGGAGGTATTGCAACCGGTAAAGCCATGCATGCTGCAATGATTTTGGGTGCCGATGGGGTACAAATGGGAACCCGTTTTGCAATGACGATTGAAAGTTCTTCACATCAAAATTTCAAAAAAGCCTGTGTAGAAGCAAAAGAAGGCGATACCTATTTAACGTTGAAAGAATTAGCTCCGGTTCGTTTAATCCGCAATAAATTTTTTGATGAAGTACAAACGGCGTATCAAAATGGTGCTTCGATTGACGATTTAAAAGCATTGTTGGGAAGAGCACGTGCAAAACGTGGAATGTTTGAAGGCAATTTGGAAGACGGCGAGTTAGAAATAGGTCAAATTGTAGGATTAATAAACGAAATAAAATCAGTTAGTGATGTAATGACCGAAATTATCAATGATTTCAAGCAATCGGCAGCTACCCAATATGAATTTTAAATTCTAATTCACGAAACAAAATCAAAGAATATCGTTAAAAGGTATTCTTTTTTTTATTAAATTTATTTTCCTAAAAAGAAATCATCACTATGAGTTATTATAAAATTGAAGATTTGGAACAATACTTTAAACATTATAAAAAATCTGTTCGCGAACCAAGAAAGTTTTGGAGTAAGATTGCTGAAGAAAATTTTATATGGTACCGGGTTTGGGACAAGGTTTTTGAGTTTGACATGACCAAAGGCGATATTAAATGGTTTGTAAATGCCAAGCTGAATATTACAAAAAACTGTATCGACAGGCATTTGTCAAAACGCGGTGATAAAACAGCCATTATTTTTGAACCCAACAATCCCAACGAAGAAGCACAGCACATTTCTTATAACGAACTTTATACAAGGGTTTCAAAAACAGCAAATGTATTGCGATCGTTAGGGGTTACAAAAGGCGACCGCGTGTGTATTTATCTTCCAATGATTCCCGAACTGGCAATAACCATGCTGGCTTGTGCGCAAATAGGAGCCGTTCATTCAGTTATTTTCGCAGGATTTTCAGATGCTGCCATCAAATCGAGGGTAGAGGACTGCGGAGCTAAAGTTATTGTTACTTCCGACGGATCGTTCAGAGGAGAAAAAACAATCAAAACTAAAGAGGTGGTAGATAAAGCGGTTGAAAACTTGCCTTTAGTAGAGAAGGTATTGGTGGTAAAACGCACCAATGAACCCGTTGCTTTTAATGAAAAAATTGATGTTTGGTTTGATGAATTGTACGAGAAAGCCGACATTGTAAGCCGTACAGAAATTATGGATGCCGAAGATCCGTTGTTTATTCTTTACACATCGGGTTCTACCGGAAAACCCAAAGGAATGGTGCATACCACAGCAGGGTATATGGTTCAAACTGCTTATACATTTAAAAATGTATTTAATTCTGATAAAGACGATATTTTTTGGTGTACCGCCGATTTGGGTTGGATTACCGGGCATTCGTATATTTTATACGGGGCTTTGTTAAACGGAGCCACCACTGTGATTTTTGAAGGTGTTCCAACGTATCCTAATCCGTCAAGATATTGGGATATTATTGATAAATACAAAGTAACGCATTTTTATACAGCTCCTACAGCAATCAGATCATTAATGACTGCCGATTATTCGTATGTTGCATCACATGATTTATCATCGTTAAAAGTTTTAGGATCGGTAGGAGAGCCTATTAACGAAGAAGCCTGGCATTGGTTTAACGATTTTATCGGTAAAAAGCGTTGCCCTATTGTTGATACCTGGTGGCAAACTGAAACCGGTTCCATAATGATTTCTCCGCTGGCATTTATCACTCCAACCAAACCCACTTATGCCACTTTACCCTTACCGGGTATTCAAACCGTTTTAATGGACGAAAAGAATAATGAAATTGAAGGCAATCAGGTAATGGGCAGTTTGTGCGTTAAATTTCCGTGGCCTTCTATTGCACGAACCATTTGGGGAAATCACCAACGGTTTATTGAAACCTATTTTTCTGATTATCCGGGGATGTATTTTACCGGCGATAATGCTTTGCGAGATGAAGTAGGATATTACCGAATTACAGGCCGTGCAGATGATGTGGTTATTGTTTCAGGGCATAATTTAGGAACAGCACCTATCGAAGACGCCATAAACCAACATCCGGCGGTTGCAGAATCGGCAGTAGTAGGTTTTCCGCATGATATTAAAGGAAATGCACTTTACGGTTTTATTTCGTTAAAAGTAGAAGGAAGCAGCCGTGACCGCGAAAATTTGAAAAAAGAAATCAACCAGTTAATAGCAAACCATTACGGGCCCATTGGAAAATTAGATAAAATCCAGTTTGTAGATGATTTGCCAAAAACACGTTCAGGCAAAATTTTGCGCAGATTACTGCGTTCAATCGCTACCAATCAGTTAGATAATTTTGGAGATACTTCTACGATGATCAATCCGGAAGTTATTCAAACCATCATCGAAAACAGGTTGTAAGCTTTTAGAACTTTTTTACAATCAATGCTTGGACTGATAAAATAAATTCAATGTATTTAAAAAGGCTGTTCGTATTATTTGGACAGCCTTTACTATTAATTTTACATGTTGGCTTGAAACACAGGTGGTGTGGCTCTTCTTTGCTTAGCGATTCTTTTTCCTCTGAAAAAAAGATACATGTTAATAAACAGCATAATTCCTAAATAGATGCTAAATCCACCAACTTTATAGCTCAGTTGCTCTATAAGTTGTTGCATACCGGCATCATACGGCAGACGCATTCTTAAGATATACAATGCAAAACCCACATTCAGCAAATAAAATCCAATGCGAAACAAATTGTTGGTTGCACTGGCAACATCGGGTCTGTTTTGAAAAATATCGTTCATATAAACCGTACTGTTTTTAAACAATGTATAAGCTACATAATAAGTAAGCCCAACGGCAACCGGTAAATAAATAAAATAAGCGGTGACAGTTAAATTTTCCATGATGTTATTGATTTAATGATTAATTGATTTTTGTGTTTTATTTGAGATAAGATAAATTATAAGCATGTTGTTATAGTGCAATGCCGCCAGAATAAAAATTAAAATTCCGGTTTTAGAGGCAATACTGCTAATCATTTCGGTTACATTTTGAACTCTTTCCCAATAACTGAATTGGATAATGGCATAACCAATATTGAACAGATAATAAGCAATCAGCAGCAGATTATTGGTTGTATCGGTAAGATCTTTCCGGTTATGAAAAAAAGACAAAATAAATACCCTTCCGTTGCTATGGAATAACCTGCCTACCCATATAATAATATAACAGGTAATAAGGGCAAAAATACCGTATGAAAGGATATTGTAATTCATCACATAATAAGTTTGATTAGTTTTACCAAAAGTTCTCCCCGGTTGGTACTGAAAATTTTATTGGCAATAGTCTCCAGCTGATCCGTTAAAATTTGAATGTCTTTTACCGTTTGGTGAAATTCTTTGCCCTCATCGGTTGTATCTTTTTCAGTGGCAGCGGTAATGTCTTTCAAAATATCCATAACAGGATCCAGTTCTTTCTGTTTGCGCATTAAGGCAATTTTCATAGCCCATTTAAGCACTTCTTTTTCTGCAACAAAATATTCTTTTCTATCGCCGGCAATATGTTTTTTATACACAATTCCGTATTCAACCAATTGCCTGATACTCATATTGGCATTACCTCTTGATATAACCAAACGTTCCATAATCTCATCTGTTGACAAGGGATTGCCTGATGAAAGAAGTAGGGCATGTACCTGTGCGACCGATTTGTTAATACCCCATTCAGAACCTAAGGCTCCCCAGGTATCTATAAATTGTTGTTTTGCTTCAGCTAATTCCATTTTCTCTTTTTTGATTCAATTTTACAATTCAAAGATAATTAAAGTTTTTGTATTTTCAAAAAATATTGAAAATTAAATAATTTATTTTTTAAGATTATTTAGAAAAAGTAGAGGAGAATTACAAAAAAACAGTTGTAATAAGCATTACAACTGTTTTTTATTTTTTGGAGATTATGAAAGCTATTTCAACCTCTTTATAAAATCGGCATTAATTTTATAAAAATCGTCAACTAAGATGCTTGCACCTTCCAGATTTTGGAGTTTAGAATTTTCGCTGTTGTATCCCAAACAGTAAATTCCGGCAGCACAAGCCGCTTTAACACCGTTGGTACTGTCTTCAATAATAATACACTCCTCTTTTGTGTTTTTAGACAACGAAGCGGCATGTATAAAAATGGTAGGGTCGGGTTTAGATTTTGGAAAATCTTCACCACTTACCTTGTATGAAAAATAATCATCAAGATGAAACCTGTTAAAAACCCTGCTGATGGTACTTTTTGATGCAGACGATGCCAAAATCAGTTCAAAACCATTAGCGTGCAAATCTTTAATTAAATGTTCCACACCAGAAATCAGCTCCAAATCGGGTTTTGTGTCAAAAGCATCGTTAAACAACGAACGTTTTCTTTGTATTAAATCTTCCACTTCTTCGTTCAATCCAAACTGATCTTTCAGCTTTTGAAAAACATTCCGGGTAGAATTCCCTGTAAAAGTAGCATATAATTCATCGGAAACAGTAATTCCCAATTCGTCAAAATGCTTAAAATAAGCGTATTTATGTACGGGTTCTGTATCCACAATAACTCCGTCCATGTCAAAAATAACGGTCTTAACCATAGTAATTAAACGTTTGTGCAAAGATACGTAAAGCTGCGGTAAAAAAAGTATTTCAAAGCCCACATATAAATTGTAACTTTGTAGGCTTATTTTATTTAAAATGCGTTTACACAGAAATTTGGTTTTTGCCGTTATCGATTCCCTTCTAAATATTTTTAATGAAGGTGAATATGCCGATAAAGAAGTCGCAAAAGCTTTGAAAAGAGATACTCGTTGGGGAGCAAAAGACCGTAAGTTTGTTGCAGAAACCATATATGAAATTGTTCGTTGGAAACGATTGTACACCGAAATTGCCGAAGTAAAAGAACCTTTTACCCGCGATGCTATTTGGAGGATTTTTGCAGTTTGGGCAGTGTTGAGAGGTATTACTTTGCCCGATTGGAAATATTTTGAAAACACACCGGTTCGCAGAATAAAAGGTCGTTTTGACGAATTGTCTAAAATCAGAAAATACCGCGAATCTATTCCCGATTGGATGGATGAATTGGGTGTTCAGGAATTAGGCGAGGAAGTCTGGACAAAAGAATTAACGGCTCAAAACCAACAGGCACAGGTGGTTTTACGTGTAAATACCTTAAAAACAACCAGACAAAAACTGCATGCGCAATTAATGGATTTGGATATTGAAACGTGTTTTGATGACAAATATCCTGATGCATTGATTTTAAAGGAACGTGCCAATGTTTTTATGACTCCTTTATTTAAAGAAGGATTGTTTGAAGTACAAGATGCTTCTTCGCAAAAAGTGGTTCCGTTGTTAGACGTAAAACCGGGAATGCGTGTAATAGATACTTGTGCAGGAGCAGGCGGAAAAACATTGCACATTGCGGCAAAAATGCAGAACAAAGGGCAAATCATTGCAATGGATTTGTACGAAAGCAAACAAAAACAACTAAAAATTCGTGCAAAACGTAATGAAGTCTTTAATGTAGAATACCGAATTATAGATTCAACAAAAGTCATCAAAAAACTGCACGACAAAGCCGACCGGGTATTGATCGATGCTCCGTGTTCTGGTTTGGGTGTACTGAAAAGAAATCCGGACAGCAAATGGAAATTGCAACCGGAATTCATTGATGAAATAAAAAAAACACAATGTGAAGTTTTAGAAAATTATTCAAAAATGGTAAAAGTAGGCGGAAAATTGGTTTATGCAACATGCTCTATTTTACCTTCAGAAAACGAAAAACAAATTAACCATTTCTTAAAAACCGATTTCGGACAAAACTTTAAATTTGTGAAAGATGAAAAAGTATTGGCACATCAATCTGGTTTTGACGGTTTCTATATGTGTTTAATGGAACGTGTAAAATGATTCAGTTATGAAGAAAAATATATTCGCAGTTTTAGCTTTATTTCTAAGCATAAGTATAGTCGGACAAAATATTCCGGCTTATTATAACGGAATAGATTTTTCATTAAGCGGTGTGCCTTTAAAAAGTGAATTAACCACTTTAATTACCAATACGCATACCAATACGTTGACCTATAGCCAAATTTGGAATGCCTTAAAGATTACAGATTTAGACCCTAATGACAATTCTAAAGTACTATTAGTTTATGGTTGGTTGGGTACTACAACAGGTCAGCAAGCATTTAGCAGAGACAAGAACAATAACGGAGGGAATAATGGTCAATGGAACAGGGAACATATTTATGCCAAATCTATTGGAACACCAAATTTAGGCGAATCCGGACCGGGAGCTGATGCACACCATCTCCGTGCTTCGGATGTGCAATGGAATAACAACAGGGGCAATAAAAAATTTGCTTCCGGTAGCGGAAATTCAGGAAATGTGGGTTCTAACTGGTATCCGGGCGATGAATGGAAAGGTGATGTAGCCCGAATGATGATGTATATGTACGTGCGTTATGGTTCACAATGCCTGCCTTCAAATGTTGGTGTGGGATCTACAACTAATACTCCTGACGCTATGATTGATCTGTTTTTACAATGGAATGTTGAAGATCCGGTATCAGCAGTTGAAATTCAACGAAATAATTATTTAGGTGGAAACGGTACGTATGCACAAGGAAATAGAAATCCGTTTATTGACAACCCTTATTTGGCCACTAAAATTTGGGGTGGAGCACCTGCCGAAGATAAATGGGGATTATTAGGTAATGAGAAGTTTAATAAATTCACATTTAATGTCTATCCTAATCCGGCTACAAATAATGCCGTTTTTATTTCAACTGATGAAAAGATAGAGTTAATTACTGTTTACAGTTTAGACGGAAAATTGATTAAAAAGATAACAAAACCACAGTTTACCAAAGATGTTTATCAAATCAAGGAATTAAAAAGTGGCACTTATATCCTTAATTTAAAATCAGGCAAAAACATAAGTACAAAGAAATTGATAGTAAAATAAAAGAGTTTAACAAACAAAAAAATCCGACAACTGTCGGACTTTTTTGTTTGTTACTTACATTTAATTAATTACTCTTCATCTTCATCAATTAAATCCTGTACCTCGTCAATATCGTCAAAGTTTTTTTCAACCAGGGCATAACGTGCTTTTTCTTCGTCTTCTTCTAACACAAAAATGTGTACGGCTTTATCAGCAGAACCAAAACCGGCAGTTATAGCCGATTCAATATCGTTTCGTTCAATATAAGAAATGTTATTTTCTTCTAACGTATTTTTTACTGCCATAGCCATAATTGCACTTCCGGCAAAAATTTCAATATGTTTTTGTTCCATAATTTTTTATTTAAATATAAGGATTATTTTTCAATTTCAAAAATGGCTTGTTCTCCGTAATAAATTTTATAATCATTGTTAGGATATACAATAATTAATGCTCCGCATAGTGCCGGTTGGTCAAATAAATTAGTTTTAAAATAGCCATTAGAATCAATTAAGATAAAATCTTTTTGATATTTCACATCTACGTCTTGTTCAAACACCTGGTAATAGTTTACAGCTTGATGTTTTTTGCCTAATTCATTTAAGGCAATTTTTTTCTGATCTTTTAAAAAACTCTTGTTTAATGGATTGTTATGGCAAATGTCATCTTTAAAGTTATAAGCTAATACAATAGGTGAATTGTCGTAAGCAATTTTTAATTGGTGTTTTTGTATTTCAGAGTAAATACGTTTATAAATCACTTTGTCAGTAGAAAGAGGTTTAGTTTCTATAGTTTGGTATATAATGGAATCATTATGGATTGTTCCCCATAAATGATGCGTTTTATGATCAAAGTTAAATAAAGAATCTACCGAAGTCAACTTTCCATTACTGTTGTAAACATATACACTATTCTTTTGTTGACCAATTGCTACTAACGGAATGAGCGTAAATAAGTAAATTAATTTTTTCATTTTTAACTACAAAATACAAAAAAATAATTGTGATTTGAATAAAAATGTCTAACAAAAAATCAATAAAAATTAAGTAGTTGAGACAATTAATTATCACAAAAAGCGTTACATAACTATAGATATTTTAATATATTTGGTACTTAAAAAAATAGTTGAAATGCGAAAAGCGAATCATTTTTTATATTTATCTTTTTTGCTGGGCGGATTGTCGGTACAGGCACAGCAATCTTACAATTACACAAAAGAGAACAAAGATTTTTACGATGCTGTAAATCTTTACAATGAGCAACAATACGCTATGGCTCAGATTTTATTTGACAAAGCCACTATTAAAAATAATAACAACGAAATTCAGGCAGAAAGTGCGTATTATAGTGCCAATTGTGCTATTCGTTTGCGACAACCCGGAGCAGAACAAAAAATAAATCAGTTCATTTACGATTATCCCACAAGTAGCAAACAAGCCCAGGCGTATATCGATGTGAGCAATTTTTATTTTTCCCAAGGCGAATATGATGAATCATTGCGTTATGCCGAAAAAATCAATGAAACGATTTTAAGTCCGGCAGATAAAGACCGAATGAATTTCCAAATTGGATACGGGTATTTCATCCAAAAAGATTATGCCAAAGCCAATACCTATCTGCAACAAGTAGATTTAGACGGAAAATATGGCAATCAGGCAAAGTATTATTTAGGATATATTTCGTATGCCAACAACGATTATGCGCAGGCAAATGAATATTTCGCCAATGTGGAATCGGTTGAAAAGTACGAAGAGCGTATGGGATACTACAAAGCCGATATGCAGTTTAAAAGCGGAAACTTTGAAAAAGCTATTGAAGAAGGCTTGGTTCAAATGCCAAAATCGACCGAAATGGAAAAATCAGAACTTTCAAAAATCATTGGCGAAAGTTATTTTAACCTGAAACAATACGATAAAGCGTTACCTTATTTATTGGACTATGAAGGGAAAGAGGGTAAACTAAGCAATGTTGATTTTTACCAATTGGGTTATTGCTATTATCAACAAAAAGACTACACCAAAGCGGTTTCAGAGTTTAATAAAATCATTAGCGGAAAAGATGCTGTTGCACAAAACGCTTATTACCATTTAGGGGAAAGTTATTTGAACTTAGATCAAAAAACACAGGCTTTAAACGCTTTTAAGAATGCTTCTGAGATGAATTTTTCTGCGAAGATTCAGGAAGATGCTTACGCCAATTATGCGAAATTGAGTTACGATATTGGTAATCCGTATAAAAGCGTACCCGAAGTAATTACCGATTTTTTGGTTAAATATCCTGAAACACCTTACAAACAGGAACTGAACGATTTATTGGTAGATTCATATATCTCAACCAAAAATTATCAGGCTGCTCTAGAAGTATTGGAATCAAACCGTACGCCTTTAAATAAAGCGGCTTACCAGAAAGTTACTTTTTACCGAGGTGTGGAATTTTTTAACGAAGGAAAATTCAGTTTGGCAAACGGTATGTTTAACAAATCAATCGCCGAACGTCAGGATAACAACTTTGTAGCCCGTGCAACTTATTGGCGTGGCGAAAGTGAATATGCCCTGAATCGTTTTAACGATGCGTATCAAACCTTTACCACTTTTAAACAGTTGCCACAGGCAAAAAATACACCCGAATATAAAAATGTAGATTATAATTTGGGATATGCAGCTTACAAACTAAAAAATTACAGCGATGCCAACACCCATTTTAAAAGTTGTTTGTCGGTTGTTACAGATGATGCAAAAAAAACAGATGCTACGCTTCGTTTAGCCGATGGCTATTTTGTGACCAAACAGTATTGGCCGGCTATGGAAATGTATAATTCCATTTTAAACAGCAATTCGGCTTATAAAGATTATGCCGCGTTTCAAAAGGCAATTGCTTATGGTTTTGTAGATAAAACACCGACAAAAATTGAGGAATTACAAAAATTTGCTAATAATTATAAATCGTCAATTTTGGTTGATGATGCTATTTACGAATTGGGAAGTACCTATGCCAATACCAATCAAACCAACAAGGCTATTGAAACATTCAATCAGTTGATTACAGACCATCCGCAATCAAATTTGATTTCAAAAGCCATTTTGCGTCAAGGGGTGGTTTATATCAATGCCAATCAGGTAGATCAGGCCATTGAACGGTTCAAAAAAGTAGTAAATGATTATCCGGGATCGCAAGATGCGATCGAAGCCGTTCAAAATGCACGTGTTGCTTACTTAGATTCGGGCAGATCCAATGAATTTGCCGCTTGGGTTAAAAATTTAGATTTTGTGGATATTTCTACTGCCGAATTAGAAAACGATGTATACATTTCGGCAGAAAACCAAATGGCTCAAAACAATAGCGATGCAGCTTTAAAAAGCTTAAACGATTACATCAGTAATTATCCAAACGGACTGCACGCAACCAAAGCGTATTTTAACATAGCCGAGATTTATTACGGAAAAAACAAGGTTTCAGAAGCTAAAACAAATTACGAAAATGTTTTAAAACGGGGCAAATCAGAATATACCGAACAAAGTTTGGTTCGCTTGTCGAATATCTATTTGGCAGAAAAAGATAAAACCAATGCACAACGCGTTTTAGGTCAGTTAGAAACGAATTCAAGTAACGATTCCAACAAATTGTTTGCACAATCAAACTTAATGAAATTAGCGTTTGATGAGGGCGATATGACCACGGCGGCAAAATATGCAAATATTTTAGCTGCAAATACCAAAGTTGACAAACGCATTAAAGCTGATGCAACCGCAATTAGTGCCCGTGTTGCCCTTAAAAATAACGATACGGCAAACGCACGTAAGTTATATGAGCAGCTAAATACCATTGGAACAGCTGAATTAAAAGCCGAGGCTTTATATTACGACGCGTACTTTAAAAATGCAGATAAAAAATATGAAGCATCTAACAAAACAGTTGAACGATTGGTTAAAGAATATTCAGCTTACAAATATTACAATGCCAAAGGATTGGTGTTGCTGGCTAAAAACTTTTATCAGTTAAAAGACAGCTATCAGGCAACTTATATTTTAGAAAGCGTAATTGACAACGCTGCCGAGTTTACCGATGTGGTAACTGAAGCACAAACAGAATTAGCTAAAATAAAATCAGAAGAAGCCAAACGTAATTCATCGGTAAAATAAATTGTTATGAAAAAATACTTATTAAGTATCACTATAGTAGCTGCATTTTATGCCAATCAGGCAAATGCACAAGACGATAAAAACAAAAATAATAATACGGTAGGAACAGAGGTTGTTAACGTAACGTCAGAATATCAGGCAACGTTAAACGATGCTTTTAAAATCAACGATAACCCATTAATTGAAGACGAAGACATCAACCAGAAAAAAGAAGTAAAATACACCATTTTCTCTGTTCCGGTAGCTTCAACATTTGCACCGGCTAAAGGCGAGGCTGCAGCGGTTGATAACGATTCGCTGGCTAATTTTTACAATAATTATGCGTTGTTAGGTTATGGTAACTTTAACACCATTCGCGGAGAATTAGGTATTGTAGAGCAAATTGGATCTAAAAATATGTATGTAGGCGGTTTGTTAAAACATCTTTCGTCAGACGGAGACAAAAATTTAGATGGCGTAGAACTCGAAAATTCTTACAGTAAATCAAATTTAGATTTTACTTTGGGGCAGCACAATGTAAACAATCAGTGGAGTGCCCAGTTTGGTGCAATGATGTCTAAATACAACTGGTACGGAACGCCATCTGATTTTTATGTGTCGAATTTTAACTTTGATATGGTAGATGCGTTGCAAAAATACGGCGATGTTCACGTAGGAGCTTCTTACGAAAATTATACAGGTGCTTTTGAAAAAGCAGATGTTTCCTACAAATATTTTTGGGACGATTACAGCAGTAAAGAAAGCAGATTTATCTTTGAACCAAAGTTTAATGTAGAACTTCCTGAGCAAACAGTACACATAAATTTTGAAGCCGATTATTTAAATACTCAATTTGCTAATAATGGTATTGATAATAATCAAGATAAATATAGTTACTTAAATTTATCAGTTAACCCAAGTATTAAGTTTTTTGATACAGATTATTCAGTAGAATTAGGTGCCGGCCTAACCTATTCATTAGGTAAAATAAAGGGGGTGGAAGACAACGCACTGGTAATTTATCCAATGGTTAAGGCAAACTTTAATCTGGTTCCTGATATCGTTCAGGCGTATGTGGGAGCTGTTGGTGGCGTGAAACAAAATTCGTATGCCGATTTAGCTGAAGAAAATCCGTTTGTAGCACCTTCTTTAGAATTAAGACCCACTCAGACAAAATTTGATCTTTATGCCGGAATGAAAGGGAAGCTGTATCACAATTTATCGTATAATGTACGTGTTAACTATAAAACCGAAGACGATAAGGCGATGTTTACCATTAATCAATATGATATAAATCAACCCAACAAACAAGGCTATCAATACGGAAACTCGTTTGGTCTAATTTATGATAAAGTAAACACGTTAAGTTTATTCGGAGAACTGAATTTTGATTTTTCAGATAAAGCAAAAATCGGAATTTCGGGCGAATACAATAATTACAGTGTAGAAGATTACGAAAATGCATTTCATTTGCCACAAGGAAAAATCAATTTAAATGTATTGTATAATTTTACCAATCAATGGTTTGCAAATGCCGATTTAGGATACGTGGGACAACGTTATGAGTTTGGTGGCGGAACGGTTAATGATTTGAAATTAGGCGATTATTATGATTTAAATCTTACCGTAGGTTACAGACCCACAGCTCAGTGGACAGTGTTCTTAAAAGGTATGAATTTAGCCAATGAAAATTACTATCGTTTCAATCAATACCGTGTACAAGGTTTACAGATTTTAGGCGGAGCAATGTATAAGTTTGATTTTTAAAATAATAAAAAAACTCCGAAGATGATTGTCCCAATAAGTTATAACGATACCAAAGATTTTGTATAATTAACTTTCTTGAATATTAAAGTATCTAAAAAATAGTTTCATCTCATAACAAAATCGGGTTTCAACCCGATTTTGTTTAAATGAAAATTAATCTATTTCCCTTCAATCCAATCTATAATTTCTTTAGCATCTGGTAAAACCCGCGGGCTGATTACTTTATCAATGGTTCCGTTTTCGTTGATTAAGAATTTTTGAAAATTCCATTCAATATCAAAATCATCAATTTGGTTTTGTGATTTTTCTGTTAAGTATTGGTATAACGGGTGTTTTTCTTTTCCTTTTACTACAATTTTTGCCATCATTGGAAAAGTTACACCATAATTCAATTTACAAAACTCTGCGATTTCTTCATTGCTTCCCGGATCCTGGCTCATAAAATCATTTGTGGGAAATCCGATGATTACAAAATTTTGATCTTTATATTTTTGATATAAGGCTTCTAACTGTTCAAATTGCGGAGTTAATCCGCATTTAGAAGCGGTATTTACAATTAAAACCTTTTTGCCTTTTAAACTTGATAAATCAAAAGTTTCTCCGGTAATGGTTTCTACTTTAAAATTGTAAATTGTTTTATTGTTTTCCATATCTGTTATCTTGTTTTTTGTTGTTTCGTCTACCGTATAAATTTTTTTGCCGCCAAAACAGGCAAACATAAAAAGGGAACTTACCGATAATAAAATATTTCTCATTGTTGTTGTTTTCATAATCAAACGTTTTGTTAAAGGTAAAAAAAGCTCCCGAATTTTCGGAAGCTTTGTTGTTATTTCTTATAGTATTTTTTGTATTTAAAATAAGCCGGAATTGCAAGTAATGCAATGCAAGCAACTGAAATCCATACAAAAGAAGGTGTGACCACCTGATCTCCTTTGGCATAAGAGTGTAATCCTGATAAATAAAAGTTCACACCAAAATAGGTCATCATAATACTGTAAAACGCCAGTACTGAAATTAAATTGTAAATCCATAAGCCGCGTAATGCAGGAACAAATCGCATGTGAATTACAAAGGCATACACCATAATTGAAATCAATGCCCAAGTTTCTTTAGGATCCCAACCCCAATAACGTCCCCAGCTTTCGTTTGCCCATTGACCACCCATAAAGTTTCCAATGGTTAGCATTACCAAACCTATGGTTAGCGCCATTTCGTTAATATAAGTAATTTCTTTCAGGCTTAATTCCATTTTGGTTTTGTTGTTTTTGGTTGTAAAAACCATCAAAAGTAGTGCAACAATACCTAAGATCATACCTAAAGTAAAAGGACCATAACTACCAACAATAATTGATACGTGAATCATTAACCAATAAGAATTTAAAACCGGTTGTAAATTTCCTATAGAAGGATCCATCCAGTTCCAATGTGCGATCATTAGGATCATACCTGCAACAAAAGCAGTTGATGCAATGGTTAGTTCTGATTTTCTTCCAAATAGCAATCCAAATAACATGGTTGCCCAGCCAACATAAATCATTGATTCATAAGCATCGGACCACGGAGCGTGCCCTGAAATGTACCAACGGAAAATTAAACCGGCTGTATGCAATATAAAAAGTAAAATATTGATGCCGATAAAAATTTTGGTAACTGCTTTAAGTGTTTTGTTGTCTTTAAAAATACGAACGATGACAACAACGAAAAGCAATACAGAGACATACATATAATACGAAAACAACTTTTTAAAGATATCGTACTTGTTGTATGAAATTTCGGCTTTAATCTTCTTTTCAGAAGGCATTACATTGCTTCCAAATTTCTTTTGATAGTTTTTAATCGATGTTAATAATTCGTCTGATGCAGTAAAATCTTTTGATTCAATAGATTTTAATAAAGACGTGGTGTACATCGGTAAAATATTTTTGGTATAAAGGGAATCTGTACCGGTGATGCCCGATTCATTCAATTCTAAATACGAAACCCATTTGTCGTTTTCGTGTTTGGGAATAGGGAAAATCTTTAAAATTTGTCCGCTGATTGCAGAATATAATAAATTTACTTTTTCGTCTGCCGCAATAAAATCTTTTTGAAACTGGTCTTTAACCGCTGCCTGATGTGCTTCGTCTAAAAATTTATCCAATTTATAATTTCCTTTATCATCGAAGAAATCAGCTAATGCAGCATATTTAGCATCATTAGCAATTCCAATAACCGAACGGATACTGTCGTTCCCTTTTGCTAAGTTGATGATTGGTACGTGATACCATAATTGTGGAAATTGTGTGATAGAAAGCATTACCTGATCAGAATCCATACCTCGGAAATGGTCGTTTTTACTTACTTTACGCAATAATTCAGATGAAAACGTATTGATGGGTTTCATGCGCCCGCCGGCATCCTGAACAATGATAGAGCCAAACAAATCTGCGTGTTCTTGTGACACCGTTGTTTTAATTAACAAAGTGTCAATTTGTTCTGCTGTTGGTTTATTGTGCTGGTGCTGTGCTGTTGCTGAAAACAATCCAAATAATAAAGCAATGGTTGTTAAGGTTGCTTTTTTGTTGCGTACTTTATTCAGTTTTTTTCTTAAATCGTTAAAACGGGTGTTTTTAGTAAATAAAATGCACAACATAGCAATATATAATAAGGTATAACCAATATAGGTAATCCAGGTGCCCCACCAGTCATGGTTTACAGATAAGTGTGTTCCCAATTCATCAGGATCGTAAGAAGCCTGAAAAAATCGGTATCCTTTATGATCTAAAACGTGGTTCATATAAATTTGGTAATCAAATGTTTGATCCGGATCAATAACCGTTACTCTGCTTTCAAATGAAGAATAACTTTTTTCGGTTCCCGGATATTTTTCTGCAATGAAATCGTTTAGTTTTATCTGGAAAGGCGTAGTATAAACTTTTGATCCGTATATGAACGTAAATTCTAAATCACCTAATTTAAATGATTGAGGGATACCCATTTGTCCTTTTGATCCCATTAAAGTTATTTCTTCTTCCTGACCTTGAGAACGGACAGTTAAAATCAAAGCATCGGTTGTGTTTTTTGCTTTAAAATCTCCGTTCGATTTTAATACTTTTTTACCCTTCATTGGTCTGTCCATTACAAACTGAACACCCTCTAAATCGTACATAGAACGATAGTTTAACGGTGTGGTTGAATTGGCTTCAACTTCACCTTTTGCCTGCGTTGCCATAACAAGATAATTACCTGCAAATGGAGTGTTCATCTGCATTTCGCCGTTTTCATCGGTAAAAAAGTTTACAGCGCCTTCGGTTTGTTGATTGTACGAATATAAAATACCGTGGATGCTTTCAATAGTTCCTTCTTCAATAAAATGTTCGTGGCGTTCGCCGTGGCTCGATTCTACTAATTTTAAATAACTTTTCCCATCGGGTGTTTCCTCAAATATTTCTTCGGCACCCATAATAAAGTCCTTAAACTCTACTTCAAACGGAATGTTGTTAAAGTCTTTTTTTAATTTAAAATGATTGGATGCAAAGTTGCTGATAAAATTATCCTGGTCTAAAGCAGCCGAGAAAAAACGCTGGTCTTCAAAAGTACGGCGTTTCATTTCCCCGTCATATTCACCATCAACCATAAATGATAAAAACGTTTTATCGGAATAAAACTGGTTAACGGTTTCGCCTTCGCGTATAGACATCATTCCTTCAAAACTGATATATCTTGTAACAAACGCACCAACTAATATCAAAATAAAAGAAAGGTGTAGAATAAGAGTATCTAACTTTTTTTTGCTGAACAACTTATACCTTTTAATATTGCCAATAAAGTTAAAAACAAAAATCAGCATAATTGCCTCAAACCATTTGGTGTTATAAACTAAAATTCGTGCTGTGTCGGTGTTGTATTCATTTTCTATAAAAGTTGCAATACCCATAACGGCAGCAAAAACAATGAATAGAACAGCCATTAACTTTGTAGATGACAAAAACGATATAATTTTGCTCATAGTAAATAGTTGTTGTGTTCTTAGAAATTGCACAAAAATACTTAAATTAAATGGGGCAGTCAGTATTTTAACTTTATTTAAACAAATAAAAAACAATGAAATTTCCTTTTAAAAACCTAAATTTGTTTTTTCTAAAATTAATAAGATTTTACGATGCCTAAAATTTCACATAAAGGCTTACTTATGCCTGAATCACCAATACGTAAATTGGTACCTTTTGCTGAAACAGCAAAGAAAAAAGGGAATAAAGTGTATCATTTGAATATTGGTCAGCCCGATATTAAAACCCCCGAAGTAGCTTTGAACGCTGTAAAAAATGCCGATATTACGGTTTTAGAATACAGCCATTCTGCCGGATTTGATTCGTACCGCGAAAAATTGGCGCATTATTATCAAAACCAGGGGTTGCCAATTAATAAAGAAGACATTATTATTACCACAGGTGGATCCGAAGCATTGATTTTTGCCATGGGATCTACAATGGACGAAGGTGATGAAATCATTATTCCGGAACCTTTCTATGCAAACTACAACGGATTTTCTACTCAAAACGGTGTAAAAGTTGTTCCGGTTATGTCGGGAATTGAAAGCGGATTTGCTTTACCACCTGTCGCCGATTTTGAAAAATTGATTACCCCAAAAACAAAAGCTATTTTAATTTGTAATCCGGGAAACCCTACAGGATATTTATACAGCAAAGAAGAAATTCAACAGTTGGCTGCATTGGTAAAAAAACACGATTTGTTTTTAATTGCCGATGAAGTGTACCGCGAATTTGTGTATGATGGATATGAGCATTTTTCGGTAATGAATGAACAAAGCATTGCTGAAAACGCCATCATGATTGATTCAGTTTCAAAACGCTTCAGTATGTGTGGAGCACGTATTGGGTGTATCGTTTCTAAAAATAAAGAATTAATGGCAACGGCAATGAAATTTGCACAGGCACGTTTATCACCGCCAACCTATGCTCAAATTGCATCTGAAGCGGCTTTAGACACTCCACAATCTTATTTTGATGATGTGATCACCGAGTATAAAGACCGTAGAGAAACATTGGTAAATGGTTTAAATAAAATTGATGGTGTTCAGGTTTCAATGCCTAAAGGTGCATTTTATTGCATCGCTAAACTGCCGGTAGAAAACGCAGAGGATTTTGCCAAATGGCTATTAGAATCGTATGATTTGAATGGCGAAACGGTTATGGTCGCACCTGCAGCCGGTTTCTATTCAACCCCAGGTGTTGGTTTAGACGAAGTGCGTTTAGCTTATGTACTTAATAAAGAAGATTTAATAAAATCAACCGAAATTATTAAAGAAGCACTGAAGGTGTATAATAACTAAAAAAAGAGCTGCCATTGGCAGCTCTTTTTTTTAATCATTTTTCTTAATTACATAGGTATAGACCCATGTTAAGGTAAAGGTTGGGATGAAATCTAATCCTGGTAAAGCTTCTTCTACAAACGATACAATTCCGCCAATTGTTCCTATTTTTCCTTTATAAAGTGTCTTTAATAATAATGCCGAAACAGGTGCCCAGATAACATCTGAAAATTCACCCAACAACGGAATAGCAAAAGAAAGTGTTCCTATAAAATCAAATAAAACACTTAAAAATAACACACGATATTTACTTTTATCGGCTGTTCTTTCTTTTTGCTGAATAACAATTTCGTTCATTTTAATTAGTTTTTAACACATTAAATACTAACAAACTACGTGCCATTATTTAGTAACGTATTCTTGGAAAAACTTTTCAAATTTTTTAATTTTAGGAGCAATAACCATTGCACAATATGTTTTATCGGGATGATTGTTGAAATAATCCTGGTGATAATTTTCAGCAAAATAAAAAGGAGTAGCTTTACTTACCTTGGTAACAACAGGTTTATCAAAAATATGTTCCTCATTTAACACTTTTACAAATAGTTCTGCCTGTTCTTTTTGATGCGGAGTGGTATAAAAAATTTCGCTCCGGTATTGGGTACCAATATCGTTTCCCTGTCTGTTTAAAGTAGTTGGATCGTGTGTAGCAAAGAAAACTTCTAATAATTGCTGATAACTAACCTGTTTGTTGTCAAAAACAATCTTAATGGCTTCGGCATGGTTCGTAGTTCCAGAACAAACTTCCTCGTAAGTAGGGTTTTCTGTTATTCCGCCAATATATCCGGGTAAAACTTCTTTTACTCCGTTAATTTTTTGAAAAATGGCTTCTGAACACCAAAAACAACCATTTGCAAAAATTGCTGTTTCATTGTTGTCTGAATTCATAATGAATAATTTTATCAATTAAAATTACGATTAAAAAGCTGAATCACTAATGTTATTTAATAAAAGTTTAAGTAAATTCGTCAGTAAATTTACAAGTATGATTAAAGCTGAAAATATAAGCAAACAATTTAATGGTTTAGCGGTTTTAAAAAATGTTTCGTTATCAATTGATAAAGGCGAAATTGTTGCTATTGTTGGTGCATCCGGAGCTGGAAAAACTACCTTGCTGCAAATTTTAGGTACTTTAGATGCTCCTGAAAAAGAACACCACGTACGATTGACAATTAATGAAACCGATGTTTTAAATCTTAAAGATCAGCAGTTGGCAACTTTTAGAAATAAAAATTTAGGCTTTATTTTTCAGTTTCATCAATTATTGCCTGAATTTAATGCGATAGAAAATGTGTGTATTCCAGCTTTCATTGCGGGAAAATCAAAAACAGAAGCCGAAAAAGAGGCAAAAGAACTATTAGATTATTTAGGATTAAGTCACAGAATACATCATTTTCCGTCTGAATTATCGGGAGGAGAACAACAAAGAGTTGCCGTTGCACGCGCTTTAATCAACAAGCCAGCTGTAATTTTTGCCGATGAGCCTTCGGGAAATTTAGATACCAACTCTGCCGAAAATTTACATGAATTGTTTTTTAAACTCCGCGATAATTTTGGTCAAACCTTTGTTATTGTTACCCATAATGAAGAATTAGCAGATTTGGCTGACAGAAAACTGGTGATGAGTGATGGGAAATTTGTAATTTAATAATAGAACAAAGTGATAAAAAATTTTATAGAGAAAATAATTAAGAACGATAGTGTTTATATAATTGAATATAAAGATGAAATTGCCATTGCAGAGTCGTTGTTATTTAAAACCGATGCAAATGAGCCGGTAAATGTAGTTTGTTTTTGGTCAGATAAAGAACAGGCAATGAAATGTTGTAATGAAATCTGGAAAAATTATAAACCAAATGAGGTTTGTATTGCCACATTTATTGAAGACTATTTAGTAAATATCTACAATGAAAGTTTTATTGTTGGTATTGATTTTAATGAAAAAATAGAAGGAATTGAAGCCGATCCGTTAGATGTAATCTCTGAATTGATTAAAGAATTGAAAAAGCAAAACATCAATTTGGAACTTGAATATTTCAAAAACCTAACCGATTTAGAAAACCAATTACAAAAATTACTTTGACAAAACTTAAGCAATAATTGTTCTTTTTTATTAGAAACACTACATTAGCGAAAATCATTTTTTATGAAAAAAATCTCCCTATTTGCTTTTATGCTTGCCGGATTTTTATCGCAGGCACAAAATAATTTAACAATAGAAGAAGCTACTTTGGCTGCTCAAAAAGGTTTTGGCACCAAATCTTTTTACAGTGCGCAATGGCGTACAAACAACGAATTAACGTATATTGATGCACCTTACAATGCTTTAATTGCAAAGGATACAAACGGCACAGCGGATGAAAACCTTGTAACAGCAGCCGATTTAGAGGCTGCAATAACCACAGCAATTAATGAAAAGGTTTCTTTAAGAATGATTCCTTTTGATTATCATTGGGAAAACGAAAAAGAACTTTCTTTCACTTATCAGGGTGAAAGCGATAAATACTTTATCGTTTATAATATCGAAACAAAAAAAGTATCAAAAAACATTAAATTTGATGCCGGTTCAACGGAAGAAATTATCGCTCCAGCCAAAAATTATATTGTTTATTTGAATAAAAACAATGTTGAAATAGCTTTTGAGAATGGAAATGTGGTTAAGGTGACAAATGATCCGGAACACGTGGTGAACGGAAGCAGTAACACACATAGAAATGAGTTTGGTATAGATCGTGGATTATGGATCAGTCCCGATGGGAAGAAAATTTTGTTTTATAAAAAAGATGAACGAATGGTTGCCGATTATCCGTTGATTGATTTTGGTACAAGGATCGCTGTAGAAAAACCAATCAAATATCCAATGGCAGGAATGAAATCTGAGGAAGTTTCATTGCATATTTATGACATCGATTCCAAAACTACAACCCAACTGAATATTGAAGGAGATAAAGAACAATTCTTAACCATGCCAACGTGGTCTCCGGACAGCGAAACAGTCTATGTAGGTGTTTTAAACCGCGGACAAGATCATTTAAAATTACAAAGATATTTTGCGACAAACGGAAAATTAGATAAACAGCTTTTTGAAGAAAAAAGCAAAACGTACGTGGAACCTAACACACCGCTTAAATTCCTGAACGATAAAGAATTTATCTATATTTCTGAAAAAGACGGCTACCGCCACATGTATCGTTACAATACCAATGGCAAACAAATGAACAGTTATGTATATAACGATGTGGTTTTTAAAGATTTTGTAGATGTTTCGTCAAAAGAAATCTACTATATGGGTACAGCAAACAAAGGAATGGATAAGTTGCTGTATAAAGTAGATTTAAAATCAGGCAAAACCCAGCCTGTAACTAAAACTTCGGCGACTTACACCGTTGAAATGAATAAGGATAAGACGTGGTATTACTCGCAATACACTAATTTAACCACACCTAACAATATTTCTTTAAATGCGGTAAATGGTAAATCTACGGTAGAATTGTTGAATGCTCCTAATCCGTATGAAGGAAAAACGGTGTTGCCAAAAATAGAAATGGTAACGATTAAAGCTGCCGATGGAAAAACCAATTTAAACGGACGATTGTTGTATCCTACCAATTTCGATGAAAATAAAAAATATCCGGTAATGGTTTACGTTTATGGCGGTCCACATGCACAACTGGTTACCAACCGATTTGGCGGAGGTGCCGGCGGATTTGACTATTATATGGCTCAGCAAGGTTTTGTGGTTTTTACATTGGATAACAGGGGAAGCGAAAACCGTGGTCGCGATTTTGAACACATAATTCACAGACAACTGGGACAAAATGAAATGGCTGACCAAATGGAAGGAGTGGCTTTTTTAAAATCTAAAAAATTTGTTGATGCTGATAGAATAGGGGTGTACGGATGGTCTTTTGGTGGCTTTATGACAACAAGTTTAATGCTGAATTATCCCGAAACGTTTAAAGTAGGTGTAGCAGGTGGTCCTGTGATTGATTGGAAATGGTACGAAGTAATGTACGGTGAACGTTATATGGATACTCCTGAAGAAAACCCCGAAGGTTACGAAAAAGTATCTACTTTAAATAAAGTACAAAATCTAAAAGGTCGTTTGTTAATGATACACGGTGCACAAGATCCGGTAGTGGTTCAGCAGCACAGTATGGAATTTATAGAAACCTGTATAAAAGCAGGCAAACAAGTTGATTATTTCTTGTACCCAACCCATGAACACAATGTTTTAGGTAAAGATCGCGTTCATTTAAATGCTAAAATAGCTGATTATTTTATGACACATTTGAAATAATAAAGTTATATTATTAAAAGAGGTTATTTCAAAAGTACTTACTACTGTCATTCCGAACTTGTTTCAGAATCTCAAAATAATGATTTTCATTGTTTATGAGAAAATTGAAACAAGTTCAGCTTGACAAATGTGGACTTTTTGACTGTCTCATTTTTTATCATCCTTTAGTATTAAAACAAGAAAACCTGCTCTATAGAGCAGGTTTTCTTTTATATGTAAGTAAGATAAACGGGTTTTACAAAACGTTTTATTTAATTTTATTAACGATAGCTGTGAAAGCTTCAGGGTGGTTCATTGCTAAATCAGCTAAAACCTTACGGTTTAATTCAATGTTGTTAGCTTTGATTTTCCCCATGAATTGAGAATAAGACATTCCGTGTAAACGTGCACCAGCGTTAATACGCATGATCCATAACGCACGGAAATTTCTTTTCTTTTGTTTTCTGTCACGGTAAGCATATTGCATTGCTTTTTCTACCGCGTTTTTAGCTACTGTCCAAACGTTTTTACGTCTTCCGAAGAAACCTTTGGCTTGCTTCAAAATTCTTTTTCTTCTTGCTCTTGATGCTACTGCATTATTTGCTTTTGGCATAATTCTTAAATTTTTTGTAGTAGGGCGGATGTGTGTACATCACTTGCGATCTAATGGTTTAATGATCAGCCCACTCCAGGGTTATTAAATTGTTTTAACCGAAAGATTAATTAAGATTAAATGATTCTTAATTGTTCTTTGATGCTTCTTTCGTCAGACTGATGTACTAAACCAGAATGAGTTAAAGCTAATTTACGCTTTTTAGACTTCTTTGTTAAGATGTGGCTTTTAAAAGCGTGTTTTCTTTTAATTTTTCCAGAACCAGTAACGGTGAAACGTTTCTTAGCACTAGATTTAGTTTTCATTTTAGGCATTTGTTCCTAGGTATTTATGTTATCTTACTTAACAATATTTTGCAAAAATACTAATTTTTCTTTTTAGGTGCAATATACATTGTCATTCTTTTACCTTCAAGAACAGGCATGGCTTCTACCTTACCAAATTCTTCAAGATCCTGAGCTAAACGCAACAACAAAATCTGACCTTGTTCTTTATAAATGATTGATCGTCCTTTAAAAAATACAAATGCTTTTAACTTTGAACCTTCTTTTAAGAACTTCATGGCATTTTTCTTTTTAAATTCGTAATCATGTTCGTCTGTTTGAGGACCAAAACGAATTTCTTTAACAGTAATTTGAGCTGTTTTAGCTTTCAACATTTTATCACGTTTCTTTTGCTCGTAAAGAAATTTTTTGTAATCGATAATTTTACAAACAGGAGGTGCTGCATTTGGTGAAATTTCTACCAAATCTAAACCTTGAGCATCGGCCATAGCCATTGCTTCGGTTGTTTTATAAACTCCGGGTTCAACATTATCGCCTACTAGACGAACTTCGGGCACACGAATTTTCTCGTTTATTCTGTGCGCATCTTCCTTTTTTTCTAGAGGTTTAAAACCTCTTCTGTGATGTACTGCTATGGGTATATGAATTTATGCTTGTTGCCAAGCGGTTAAACTTAAAATTGTTTTAACGTTTTATTTACTTCTTCTTCTATCAAAGATATGAAATCTTCAATTTTCATAGAAGTATTTGTTTTTCCTGATTCTCCTTGTTTTCTAACAGAAACTGTACCATTTTGTTCTTCATCTTCGCCAATAATCAACATAAATGGGAATTTTTGTAACTCTGCCTCGCGTATTTTTTTACCAATGGTTTCGTTTCTGTCATCAAGTTTGGCGCGAATTTCGTTATTTTCCAACAAATTTAAAACTTTTTTCGCATATTTTTCGTATTTCTCGCTCAAAGACAGGATAATAACTTGTTCTGGCATCAACCATAAAGGGAAATGACCGGCTGTATTTTCTAACAAAATAGCAACAAAACGTTCCATTGATCCAAATGGTGCACGGTGAATCATTACGGGGCGGTGCAACTTGTCGTCAGATCCTTTATAGGACAAATCGAAACGCTCTGGTAAATTGTAATCAACCTGAATGGTTCCTAATTGCCAACTGCGACCTAGAGCATCTTTCACCATAAAGTCTAACTTAGGACCATAAAAGGCAGCTTCGCCAGATTCTACAACGTAATTTAAGCCTTTGTCTTTTGCCGCACTGATGATGGCATTCTCTGCTTTTTCCCAATTTTCTACGGAACCAATGTATTTATCAGGATTATTTAAATCGCGTACAGAAACTTGTGCCGTGAAATTTTCAAAACCTAACGATCCAAACACGTACAATACAAGGTCGATTACTTTTTTGAATTCTTCGTCTAACTGATCCGGAGTACAAAAAATATGGGCATCGTCTTGAGTAAAGCAACGAACACGTGTTAATCCATGCAATTCACCTGATTGTTCGTAACGGTAAACAGTTCCAAATTCGGCATAACGTTTTGGTAAATCTTTGTACGACCACGGTTTCGCGTTATAAATCTCACAGTGGTGCGGACAGTTCATTGGTTTTAACAAATATTCTTCTCCTTCTACTGGTGTATGGATAGGCTGGAATGAATCGGCACCGTATTTTGCATAGTGACCTGATGTTACATACAATTCTTTATGACCAATGTGAGGGGTTACTACTTGTTCGTAACCTGCTTTTTTTTGTGCTTTCTTTAAAAATTGCTCTAAACGCTCGCGCAAAGCGGCACCTTTTGGTAACCATAAAGGCAACCCTTGACCTACTTTTTGAGAAAAAGTAAATAAATCTAACTCTTTACCTAATTTTCTGTGATCACGTTTTTTAGCTTCTTCTAATAAAGCCAGATATTCCGTTAAATCTTTTTGTTTAGGGAACGAAATTCCGTAAACGCGGGTTAACTGTTTGTTTTTCTCGTCGCCTCGCCAATAAGCTCCAGCAACAGAAAGAATTTTTACCGCTTTAATAATGCCGGTATTTGGGATGTGTCCGCCGCGACATAAATCGGTAAATGTTGAATGATCGCAAAATGTAATGGTTCCATCTTCTAAATTTTGGATCAATTCTGTTTTGTATTCGTTGTCTTTATATAATTCTAATGCTTCTGCTTTTGTGGCAGCACGCATTTTAAACTCGTGCTTTTCTTTTGAAATGGCTAAAATACGGTCTTCAATAGCTTTAAAGTCATTGTCAGAAATTTTATTTTCTCCAAAATCAACATCGTAATAAAAACCATTATCAATTGCCGGACCAATGGTTAATTTAATTCCGGGATATAGCTCTTGTAACGCTTGTGCCATTACGTGAGAGGTAGAATGCCAAAAAGCTTTTTTACCTTCGGCATCGTTCCATGTATATAAAACCAAACTACCATCGGTGGTTAATGGCGTAACGGTTTCAACGGTGGTACCGTTAAAGTTTGCTGAAATTACGTTACGTGCTAAACCTTCGCTTATGCTTAAAGCGACTTCGTGCGGAGTTATACCTGAAGCGTATTCGCGCACCGAACCATCTGGTAATGTTATTTTAATCATCTTACTATTGAAATTTTATCAGGCAAATATACTAAAGAATTATTTTAGGTTAACAAAAAATAGTAAGGTTTCATTATGAAATGTTGTAGTTTTTGTGTTATTTCGTTGCTACAATGACTAAGGATATTTCTTTGAAGGTTGTTCGATACGAAAACCGCTATAAAAATGATTGGGACAAGTTTGTAGACGAGGCAAAAAACAGTACCTTTTTGTTTCGCAGAGATTTTATGGAATACCACAAAGATCGTTTTGAAGATTTTTCGTTGTTGCTATTTAAAAATGATAAATTAACAGCTGTTTTTCCGGCAAATATTAGAAACAACGAAGTGTTTTCGCATCAGGGATTAACTTATGGAGGATTGGTTGTTTTAAAAAAGCTACGAACAACTGATTATTATTCGATTTTCAGAGAATTACTGTTTTATTTATACAATGCCAATATCAATTATTTTTATTTAAAAGAAATTCCTTTTTTTTATAATTCTATTCCTAATGATGAATGGAAACATCTAGCATATATTACTAATGCAGAGTTATACAGAAGGGATTTATGTTCTGTTATTAATCTTAAAAAAGATTTTACTATCTCTAAATCTATTATACGTGATGCTAAAATGGGGGGAAAACATATAGATTTATTTGAAAGAACTACTAATTTTAAAGAATTTTGGGAAGAACTACTAATTCCTGAGATGTTTGCTAAGTATCAAACAAAACCCGTTCACAGTTTAAATGAAATGGTTTTACTGTCCGAAATGTTTCCGGAAAATATACAATTGTATTGTGCGTTTAAAGATGAAAAAATCATTGCAGGTACAGTATTGTTTATTTTCGATGATGTGGTACATGTGCAATATATATCAGGATTACAGCATTACAGAAAATTAGGTATTTTAGATTTTATATTTCACGAACTTATTAACAATAAATTTAAAAATTTTTCTTATTTTGATTTCGGAATATCAAATGAGCAAAACGGAAAAAAAACAAATAAAGGATTGCTTTTCTGGAAAGAAAGTTTTGGAGCACGGGGTATTAGCCAGGATTTTTATAAATTTTCCACCTCAAATTATCCTTTAATAGACCAAATGTATTTATGATTCCTTATTTAAACTTAAAAAAACTAAACCAGCCTTATCAGGAAGCTTTTATTCAGAAAACTAACCAATTTTTTGAAAAAGGGCACTATATTTTGGGAGACGAAGTGCTGCAGTTTGAAAATGAATTTGCGAATTATTGTAATGTTTCACATTGTATTGGTGTTGGTAATGGCTTAGATGCTTTGGTTTTAATTTTTAAAGCGTATATTGAACTTGGAATTTTAAAAGAAGGCGACGAAATTTTAGTTCCTGCAAATACTTACATTGCAAGTATTTTAGGAATCATACATGCCGGATTGGCGCCAAGACTGGTAGACACTAATTTGTTGAATTACAATTTAACAATTGAGGTGTTACAACAACAAGTTACCCAGCACACAAAAGGCGTATTAATGGTTCATTTATACGGACAGGTTACCGATGCTTTAGCAATAAAAACATTTTGTAAAGATTTTGGTTTATTACTAATCGAAGATGCCGCACAAGCTCACGGAGCCGTGGCAGATCACATGAGAGCAGGAAATATTGGTGATGCCGCCGGATTTAGTTTTTATCCTGGAAAAAATTTAGGCTGTATAGGCGATGGCGGAGCGATTACTACTAGCAGCACTCAATTGGCTAATTGTATCAGAAGCTTACGGAATTATGGTTCTGAGTTGAAATACCACAATATTTATAAAGGAATAAATTCCCGTTTAGATGAAATTCAGGCAGCGTTTTTACGTTTAAAATTGCCCGATTTAGATTTTGACAATAAAACCCGCCAAGGTATTGCCAAACGGTATATTTCTGAAATAAACAATCCGTTGGTTGTAGTGCCTTTTGTAACTCATTATGAAGCCCATGTGTTTCATGTTTTTCCGGTTCGGGTTGAAAATAGGGGTGAGTTTCAACAATACTTAATGGAAAATGAAATACAAACACTGATTCATTACCCCATTGCACCTCACAAACAAGAAGCAATGAAAGAATTTAACCAATTACAGTTACCTATTTCAGAATTAATTCATCAACAAATCGTTAGTATTCCGTTAAATCCATCGTTAACTATTGATGAGCAAAATTTTATAATTGAAAAGATAAATAACTGGTAACAAACAGGCTTATTTTTTAAATGGTTGTAGATCCGTTAATATAAAAATAGAATGAAAACAAACATAATTACACTTCCAAAGATTGAAGATCCGCGTGGCAATTTATCGATTATTGAAGGAAATATCATTCCGTTTGCCATAAAAAGAGTGTATTTTTTATATGATGTACCCAGTGGAGCAGAACGTGGCGGTCATGCACATAAAGAGTTACAACAGTTTATTATCGCTGTAGCCGGAAGTTTTGATGTGGTTTTGAATAACGGAAAAGAAGAAACAGTACACAGATTGTTTAAACCAAACGAAGGCTTGTTGGTTCCTATAAACACCTGGCGCGAACTTAGAAATTTTTCGGCAGGTGCCGTTTGTTTGGTCATAGCGTCTGAAGAATTTAGTGAGGACGATTACATTCGTGATTTTAATGAATTTAAAAACTATGTCAATCAAAATAATTAGTATTTAATGAACCAATCAATTATATAACCACTGATAAATGCGTTTCCAATTTAAAGATACCTTTTTCAAAATTGTAGGTTTAAACAGTATTAGTATGTTGTTAAAAATACTAATGGGGCTTGTTTCTACCAAATTGGTTTCGTTTTATTTAGGGGTTCAGGGTATTAATACATTAGAATTTTTTAGAAACTTTACCACGGCATCTAACGCTGTTGCACAAGGCGGAATACAAAACGGTATCATAAAGAATTTTGCTTTATCGTCTGATAAACGACAAAATCAACGAATATTAACTACTTCAGTAGTTTTAATGTGGGCAATAACTTTTATAATTGCTTTTTTTATATTTTTATTCAGATCTTTAATACAAAATTACCTGTTTCAGTCTGATGAATTTGAAAATTTAATCCTGCTGTATCTTTTATTTTTGCCGTTTATTGCCATACAAACAGTCACATTAGGGTATCTGCAAGGGAAACAATTTTTTAAGAAAGTTATACTGATAAATTGTTTAGGTTATTTACTCAACATTATTTTAGCATTCCTGCTAATTATAAACGGTGGATTAAAAGGGGCTATGTTACAAATTATTATAACACCTTTTTTTATAGCTTTTCTTTCGATTTTTGCCGTTCGAAAATCCCTTAAAGGATATGCCATTTTCTCTCTCAAATATTTTGATAAAGGCATAGCCAAAAACTTTCTGGATTTTTCATTAATGAACGTATGTAGTTCGTTGCTAACACCTGTTTCATTCATACTTATAAGAAGCTTTATTGTGAATCATCTGGATACAACAGAAGCCGGAATTTGGAGTTCAGTTGTAAGACTTTCAGGGTTCTATATGTTGTTTATTTCGTCATTATGTAGCTTGTACTTTTTTCCGAAACTTTCTAAAGATTTAAAACCCAATGGTCAAAAAAAGGTCGTCACTGAATATTTTGTGAAGTTTGTTCCAATTGTTTTATTAGGACTCTTATTTTGTTTTATTTTACAAAAATATATTGTCTTATTTGTTTATAATGAGGATTTTTTAGCAATAACAGAGGTTTTTTACTTACAATTAGTTGCCGATCTTATAAAAACGTGCTCTCTTATTTTTGGTTATTTCTTTGTGGTTCATCAAAAAACAAGGTATTTTATCTTTTTTGAGTTTATATCTACCGGATTGTATATTGGTTTATCGTTTATTTTTATATCAACTTACGGATTAAAAGGCAGTTATTTTGCTTTAATTGCATCGCTACTTGTTTATCTTTTTATAACGGCTATTTGTTTTAAAAAATTGAATGTTTAGATTTTAGACCGGTATTTTTCTACATATAATTGAGCAATTTTTCTATAATCATGGTAATTTTCTATAAATTTTCTTGCGTTGAATCCTATTTCAATTATTTTTTCAGGATTTTCAATAAGCCATGATAGCTTCTCTACCAGATAATCTACGTTTGACAATGCGTTGATGCAAACTTCGTCTTCTTGAAGCTTGTAATAATCTAAAAATTCTGTTTCTGCTCCGGTAAAAACCACTTTTCCTTTTGCCATTGCTTCTAGCGCATTGTATCCTTGGTCATACGCATAAATTTGATCTAACAGAATATGTGCTTTGTTGTACGAATTTATATATTCATTATAAGGTACATTTTCTGAAATAATAATCTCTGTTTTGTTGGGATATTTGTTTTTAATGACTTTGAGGGCCTCTTCAAAAAAATCGTTTCCTTTTTTGTAAAAATTCGCTTTATTAATCCCATGAAAAATAATGATTTTATCATTAACGGGATTTTCTGTATAACTTATTTTATCGGTATTTATTGGGTTAGGGATCAATCCTAAATATTTAGGATGATCTTTCATAGGCAAATGATAATCCATATCAGAAGCAATGACGCCCTGAATATTTTTATACACAAACTGATGATGGTTTAAATAAGTCGGTTTTATATAACTCAATACATTGTTGTATTCTTTTGGGGTTACTTTACCCTTAAAAAAAGGAGTAAGAATTGAATATCGGAAATTTTTATCGTAAGCATATTTTACGCTTAGATAATCGGTACCGCAGCAAAGTAAAAAAAGTTTAGAATTATGTTCTTTTAAAAAGTGAATAAGCTTCTGTTCGTCTTTAGGTTGTGCGCCCAATGCCCGTTCATTAATAAGTTGTACCACATCGTGGTTTTTTAATAAATTTTTGTATTTAAAAGCCTGTTTGATTAAAAGTATCGAAGTAATGTCTTTTTTAAACAATTTGTAAACAGCGATTTTAATTTTTCTTCCCAAGCCTTTATCAAAAGAACGATGAAGTTTAATATCAGCAGGATAGTTTTTGAAATAATCGCCACTGGCAATAATCGTTACCTGATGCCCAATAGCTTCAAGACCTTCTTTTAATGAATTATGCAGTCTGCTGTATTCGCCTACAAGTAAAATTTTCATCTGTTTTGCCTATATTTGTATTCAAAAGTATTTAATTAAATGCAAATAAAGCAGCATACGCCAAAAATAAAAATTTGTTTGGTAAATTTATCGTTAGGTAAGGGCGGATCGGAACGATCGACTGCTTTACTTTCACAAATTTTATACGATTTGGGTGTGGATGTTCATTTAGTTATTCTTACAAATGAGATAAGTTATCCCTACAAAGGTAAATTACTAAACCTTGGCGTATTTAAAACGGAAAAAGATAATCTTTGGAAAAAAATAGGTCGGTTTAAAAAATTCAAAGCATATATCAAAAAGGAAAAATTTGATTTTATTATTGATAATCGTCCCAAAAATAATGCTTTACGAGAATTATATTATTTACTGTATTTGTATAAAAAACAAAATATTATAAATGTTGTAAGAAGTTGTTTTATTGATAATTATATTCCTTCAAGTTCAAAAATAGTACAACAAATTATATTTAAAAGAACAAAATGTTTTGTGGGTGTTTCAGAAGAGATTACAAATAAAATTAAAGAAAAATATAAGATAGATAATGTTGTTACTATTTATAACCCTATTGATGAAGTTAATATAACAAATAATGATATTTTAAATAAAACAGAAAGGTATATTGTTTTTTTAGGAAGAATTGATGATAACGTTAAAAATATTACTCTTTTATTAAACGCTTATAAAAAATCGAGAGTACCTTTAGCAGGTATAAAATTAAAAATTATAGGAAGCGGACCAGACGAAACAATCATTGCTAAAAAAATTCAAACCTTAGGCTTGTCTGAACATATAATACGAATAGATTTTACGCCGAATGTTGAGGAATATCTGTCTCAAGCTTTATTTTTGGTATTGACAAGTAGATATGAAGGATTTCCCAGAGCTTTAATCGAATCTTTATCAGTAGGTACTCCTGTTGTTTCAGTAAATTGCTCAAGCGGACCAGCAGAAATTATCCAAAATGAAATCAATGGTTTATTAGTTGAAAATGATGATATATATGCCCTAACAGAAGCAATGAACCGTATGGTTGACGATGATGTTTTATATCAGTGGTGCAAAACAAATGCTCAATCTTCTGTACAAAAGTTCTCCAGGAAAATCATTGCTGAGAAATGGAAAAAACTTATAGAAGAACTTACCTAAAAGCAGTAAGGTAAATGTTGTTTTTAATTAAAAAAGTATGTGCTTTCTTAATTAATTTTACCAAAAATGCCGGACAGTTTAACAAAAAACGTTGTTTTTTTGTAAGAGATGATAGATGAATATCTTTTTTTAGACGTTTCAATAAATCATAGTCGTTATAATATTTACACTGAATGGCAATGGCGTATCGGTTGATGTCTAAAAATTGTTTAAACCCAGGAAGTTTATCGTCATTATTTTTATAACGATTCAAAAACTGATACTTTACTTCTCTGATATGTTTTTTTGAAAGACTTGCTGGAACCGTTTTGTCATAGCAAGCTGTGTAAGCAGGGTTGAATATAATTGTTTTGTTCAAACCAAATTTTATCCATAAATCAATATCCTGACCTGATGGTATTTTGATGTCAAATCCCCCTAAATCCCAAAAATCATCTTTATTGAAAGCAACTCCTGAACTCATTGCTAAAGGATGAATAATGCTTGCGTGAAAATAATCTTTTACAATTTGTATATCACGTAAATTTTGGAGATTATAAGTAGCATTGTGTGTGAAGTTTTGTTGCAATTTAAGTTGGTACGCATTACAAAAAAGAGCTCCGTTAGGATATGTACTGATGCTTTTATGTAATTCTTCTAAATGATTTCTTTGCCAAACATCATCCGCATCTAATAAAGCGATATAATTACTTTCTGAAAGCTCAATTCCTTTATTTCTTGCTGTGGATGGTCCGGAATTTTGTTGTTGATATATCTTAATGCGGTGATCATTAAAACTTTGTGCAATGGCAAAGCTATTGTCGGTTGAACCGTCATCTACAATAACAATCTCAAAATCTTGAAAACTTTGCTGTAAAACATTTTCAATTGTATTGGCAATAAAGTTTTCTTTATTATATAACGGAATAACAACAGAAAAAAAAGGCATCTTTTAGTGTTTATAATGTTCAAAAATACGCTGAAAAACAGCATCGGCAGCAATTAATTTTTTATCTGTAATAAAACCTTCAACTACTTGTTTGGTGAAAAATTGATGTAGAAAATCAATAATTTTATTTTGATCAGGCTGATAATTTAAGACCTCTTTTAGTAATTCTTTTAACTCATTTCGATTGTTCATTTTTAAACAGATTTCACTATCATCATAATAAGAATTTGCCAAAACCAATACGTTTTTGTTGTGTGAAATAGCCTCTAAACCAACTGTAGAATTATTGACAATAACAGCATCTGCAGCATTTAGAACATCAGTAAAATTTTTACTGCTATCTACATAAATATTTTCATGACTGACTATATATTGATAAAAGTTGTCTTCATATTTTCCTGAATAAACAGGATGTTCCCGCACAATTAAAATACTCTTTTCGGGCAGATTTTGATGAACATCACGCAGAATATCAAAATGATTATTGTAATGTGGGCTGTGATGCGTCATATTTACATCATAAGGCACCTGACAAATTAATAAATAAACATTTTTGTTAGGATGTTCGGTTGTTTTAAATATTTTTTTAGCAATTTGTTTACTGGAATTCTTAAATAACGGATGATCAATTTTTAAATCAGGCGGAAAAAATAAGGTTTTCTTCAACAATAATTCTAACAAATAATCTAAGCCTCTGTAAACAGGAGAACGATGATATTTTTTATGTTTGCTACGGTTTAAAAAAGCGGTTACTTTATCTTTTTTGTTTTTATTGTATGCAGAATTGGGTTTGTAACCTCTAATATTTGCATTGGCATTTACTCCATTTGTATCGATAAAAGTTGTAGCAAACGGACCTTGTTCTAAAAAATAAACCGGAATATTATTTTTAAATGCAATTTTTTTTGCGATTTCAAAAGGCAAACGTAAATCACCGATCATAAGTAAAACATCAATATTTTGAAGCTTTTTCTCAAATAGGTCAATATAAGCCATTGCTTGCCATTTTAAATGATTGGTAGCATGTTGGTTTAAAAATAATTCATCAATATTAAAACCTTTGTAAATAGTATTTTTATACAGATGATTTTGGTAATAGCGATGATGTTTCCAAGCTTTAATCCATGCATTTATATTTATCCATTTACAAGATTGCCAACGAATAAAACCATACAAAAAACCACTAAAATAAGTACTTTCTATAGTCAATTTTGAAAGACGGTTTTGTTGTTTTAATTTCTTTTTTATTTGAAGAAAAAAACGCGAAAACTTATCGTAATATCCAATACAAAGTACATTCATACCATTTTGGTTTTTACACCGTTTTTTGAACTACTTCAAAAACTTTTCCTTCATCGCATTTTAATGTTTTTGCAGGATATTTCAACAATAACGCATAATCATGAGTAGCCATTAAAATGGTTCTGCCATTTTCATTGATTTTTTGTAACACTTCCATCACTTCAACACTAGTTTGCGGATCTAAATTTCCGGTTGGTTCATCAGCTAAAATTAACTCCGGATCATTTAATAATGCACGGGCGATAGCTACCCGCTGTTGTTCGCCACCTGAAATCTGATGAGGCATTTTGTTGAGGTGTTGCAACATTCCCACACGGTTTAAAACATCTTCTATGCGGTTGTTCATCTCTGTTTCATTAGTCCATCCGGTAGCTTTTAAAACAAAAAGTAGGTTTTTATGTACATTTCTGTCAGGTAATAATTTAAAATCCTGAAAAACAATTCCTAACTTTCTTCTTAAAAAAGGAATATCGCTTTCTTTTAATGTGCGTAAATCATAGTCAACAATTATACCTTCGCCTTGTTTTAATTGTAAATCGGCATAAAGTGTTTTCATTAAACTACTTTTTCCTGAACCTGTTTTCCCAATTAAATAAATAAAATCACCTTTTTGAACATCAATGTTTACATCGGTTAATATAGGTTCTGACTCTTGATATATTGTTGCGTTATGGAGTTTTAATATAGATGCTGACATGATTTTTTTTGTAAAAATATCAAAAGTTATCCTTTAATAAAAATACATTATAAAAAAGGTTGGAATTTATTTTGGTGTTTTAGAATTATCTATAAAAATAAAGTGTTTATACTGCAATCTATACGGATTGTTTTCTTCTTTAAAAATAAAAAATAATCAATTCTCTAAAGGTTAAAATCTTTTTCAGTAAATTAGCTACTATGAACTTTTTGGCACACATTTATCTTTCGGGTACCAATCCACGCATACAAATCGGGAATTTTATGGGTGATGGCATTCGTGGAAAAGATTACAAACATTATCATAACGATATACAAACAGGCGTGTTACTGCATCGGTCTATTGATAGTTTTACCGATTTTCACCCCGTTTTTCGTCAGTCAAAATACCGTTTAGTTCCAAAATACAATCATTTTTCGGGGATTATCATCGATATGTTTTACGATCATTTTCTGGCAAAAGAATGGCATTTATATCATCACAATCAATTAGAGGATTTTGCAGCAGATTTCTATCAGAATTTAGAAAAATATAAAGACGAGCTAAACATCAAAACCCGTGAATTATTACCGTATATGACCAAACAAAACTGGTTGATTCGGTATGCTAATTTGACCGATTTACAACAAATCTTAAAACAAATGGATCATAGGTTTTCGATAAAATCTAATATGCACGAAGCTGTTGAAGATCTGTATGAACATTACGAGGCGTTTCAACGGGAATTTCATTTGTTTTTTAAAGATTTAATGGTGCACGCTGAAACCGAAAAACACCGTATCGAAAAAGAGCTGAAAAAATGATTGGTTTTAAAATTTAGTCCATTATTTTTGCGGTATGAGTGCAGCCAGAAACAACACCAAAAGATTAAAAAAGACCTTTCGCTATCTGGAAGGTATTTTGTATTTGCTTAAAACCATTATCTCTGAACGGCAATTTTTGTATGTTTCATGTGTATTGGTTGGTGTTTCATCGGCTTTGGCAGTAATTCTCTTAAAAACCTTTGCACATTCTGTTTTTGAATTTGCAACCTATATCGATACACTTCTAAAACTACCTTTTTCAAACAGTATTTTACCAATAATAGGTATTTTACTTACGGTTTTTGTAATTAAGAAATTTTTAGATGGATCCATAGAAAAAGGCACCAGTCAAATTATGATTGCCGTTGCCAAACGTTCGGGATTTATGCCTCGAAAACAGATGTTTGCACAAATAATTACGAGTTCATTAACTGTGGGTATGGGCGGATCTGCAGGTTTAGAATCGCCAATTACCATAACCGGTGCTGCGTTTGGTTCTAATTTTGCACAAAATTTTCGTTTTAATTATAAAGACCGCACCTTATTACTTGCTTGTGGCGTGGCATCTGGTATTGCAGCGGCTTTTAACGCGCCCATTGCAGGTGTGTTGTTTGCCATCGAGGTTATTCTGGCAGATATGAGCGTTACAGCGTTTATCCCTTTAATGATTTCGTCGGCAACCGGAGCCATTGTATCAGGTGTTGTTTTGAAAGAAAGCGTGCTTTTAAACTTTAAAAGTAATTTTACTTTTGATTATTCTAACATTATTTATTACGTTTTAGTGGGAATTGCAGCTGGTTTTTTCTCTATCTATCACGCAAGGATGTTTCGGAAAATAGAACATTTTACCTCAGAACTTCCTTATAAAATCTACAAAAAAGCATTTGTTGGAGCGGGAATGCTTGCTATTTTAATTTTTCTTTTTCCCACACTTTTTGGTGAAGGATATGAAAGTATTAAATCGTTGGCAAATAACGATGCTGCTACAATTCTTGAAAACTCATTGTTAGAAAAATTTAATCAGAATCCGTGGATTGTACTGATTTTTGTTGGACTAACCGCTTTTATAAAAAGTATTGCAACCGGCTTAACGCTGGGATCGGGCGGAAATGGCGGAAATTTTGCGCCATCGCTTTTTGTAGGATCTTATTTAGGATACGTAATCGCTAAATTCATTGAATTGATAGGATTAAAAAAGTTGCCTATCGAAAATTTTACCGTTGTGGGCATGGCAGCTGTGTTAAGCGGTTTGTTTCATTCGCCATTAACGGCTATTTTCCTTATTGCCGAAATTACCGGCGGTTACGGTTTAATGGTTCCGTTGCTTATTGTTTCTTCGATAAGTTTTGCCATTTCAAAACGATACGACAATTATTCGATGGATATTTTCACCATTGCCGATAAAGGTCTGGTTTTCACCTCTGATAAAGACAAAAACATCCTTAATAAGATCGAATTGCATACCATTTACAACAATTCTATTGAATCTGTAACAGTAGAAAATTCTATGTACGATGTTAAAAATCTGTTTCTAACAACTAATCAAATATTTGTTCCTGTTGTTAATGAAGATCGAAGTATTTTAGGGATCATTTATTTTAAAGAAGTCCGCGATATATTGTTCAATCACTATAAGTTAAACACCACTTTAATCGCAAATGAAATGAAACCTGCGCTATCGGTTTCGCTTTCAGAAAATACAGGGAACGCAATCCAGCTAATGGACGAAAATCATTTAACAGAACTTTTAATAACTCAACACGACAAATTAATCGGATTTGTTACCAAGGTAAAGATTTTAGAAGTGTATCGCGAGAATTTAAAGAATTTAAGGATTGAGTAAATAATCATACTATAAATTATTTTACCAAACCTTTAAGCTCTTAAAAACAAAGCAATTCGTATATTTGCACTTTGAAATTTTCTATGCAAAAAACCGATGATAATATACAGGTTCTGGGTGCACGCGTTCACAACCTAAAAAATATAGACGTTACCATTCCGCGTGAAAAACTGGTGGTTATTACCGGTTTGTCAGGCTCGGGTAAATCGTCGTTGGCGTTTGATACCATTTATGCCGAAGGACAGCGTCGCTATATTGAAACATTTGCTTCCTATGCCCGTCAGTTTTTGGGTGGTTTGGAGCGTCCTGATGTTGATAAAATAGACGGACTTTCTCCGGTAATTGCCATTGAACAGAAAACGGTAAACAAAAATCCGAGATCTACCGTAGGAACCATTACCGAAATTTACGATTTTATCCGTTTACTTTTTGCCCGTGCTTCAGACGCTTACTCGTATGAAACCGGCGAAAAAATGGTCAGTTATTCCGATGAGCAAATTCAAGAGCTTATTACAGAAAATTATAAAGATCAACGAATTAATATTCTGTCACCTGTAATACGTTCTCGTAAAGGTCATTATCGTGAATTATTTGAACAAATTATTAAGCAAGGGTTTGTAAAAGTTCGGGTTGATGGAGAGATCCGTGATTTGGTTTCAGGTATGAAATTAGACCGTTATAAAACCCACGATATTGAAATTGTCATTGATCGTTTGGCGATAGACGGCAATGAAGAAACACAAAAACGATTAGCAGAAAGCATTAAAACAGCAATGTATCACGGTGAAGATATTCTAATGGTCATTCCGCACGACAACGATACACCACGTTTTTTTAGTCGTCATTTAATGTGTCCGGGATCAGGAATTTCTTACCCTATTCCCGAACCCAACAGTTTTTCGTTTAACTCGCCAAAAGGAGCTTGTCCGGTGTGTAACGGCTTAGGTACCATCAATGAAATCAATCTTAAAAAGATTATTCCAAATAACGAATTATCCATAAAATCGGGTGGTATTGTTCCCATTGGTGAGCAAAAAAGTACCTGGATTTTTAAACAGCTGGAAATCATTGCGCAACGATACCATTTTAAACTGACAGATGCCATAAAAGATATTCCTGACGATGCAATGGAAATGATTTTAAACGGTGGAAAAGACAGTTTTTCGGTAGCTTCTAAAGTTTTAGGAATTACCAAAGAGTATAAAATTGATTTTGAAGGAATATCGAATTTTATCAAAAATCAATACAACGATGCACCTACATCTGCTATTAAACGCTGGGCATCTGATTTCATGGATGAAATCGTTTGTCCTGAATGTAATGGCTCCCGTTTGCGTAAGGAATCATTGTATTTTAAAATTAATGATAAGAATATTTCCGACCTTGCTTTGATGGATTTAGACCAGTTGGGCGATTGGTTTAATGATTTAAGTAGTTATTTAAGTGTTAAACAAAAAACAATTGCAAACGAGATAATTAAAGAAATTTCAACTCGCTTGTCCTTTCTGTTAGACGTGGGCTTAAATTACCTTACTTTAAACCGTTCGTCCAGAACCTTGTCGGGTGGTGAAGCGCAACGCATTCGATTGGCAACACAGATAGGGTCGCAATTGGTTGGCGTATTGTATATTTTAGATGAACCAAGTATAGGATTACATCAGCGAGACAATGAAAAATTGATTCGTTCTTTAAAGCAGTTGCGCGATGTAGGTAATTCTGTTTTAGTGGTTGAACACGATAAAGACATGATTGAAGAAGCCGATTATGTAATTGACATCGGTCCGGAAGCAGGTGCCAACGGAGGACAAATTATTAGTGCCTCTACACCAAAAGAATTGTTGAAGAGCAATACCATTACAGCAAAATATTTAAACGGTCAATTAGAAATTCCGGTACCTGAAGAACGACGCAAAGGCAATGGAAAATCATTAAAACTAACCGGTGCAAAAGGTAATAACCTTAAAAATGTTTCGGCAGAATTTCCTTTAGGAACGTTGATTTGTGTAACGGGCGTATCGGGTTCGGGCAAATCTACCTTGATTAATGAAACATTGTATCCCATTCTCAATACTCATTTTTTCCACGCTGTAAAAGTTCCGCAGCCTTACAATAAAATTATAGGTTTAGAACACATTGATAAAGTCATAGGTATTGATCAAAGCCCGATTGGACGTACACCGCGATCAAACCCGGCAACATATACCGAAGTTTTTTCAGAAATCAGAACCTTATTTACCAAAACACCTGAGGCAAGTATTCGTGGTTACAAACCCGGTCGTTTCAGTTTTAACGTGAAAGGTGGTCGTTGTGAAACCTGTGAAGGATCGGGTTTAAGAACAATAGAAATGGGCTTTTTGCCAGATGTTTATGTGGAATGTGAAACCTGTCAGGGTAAGCGTTTTAATCGGGAAACGCTTGAAATTCGTTACAAAGGAAAATCAATTGCAGATATTTTAGATATGACGATTGACGAAAGTGTACCATTTTTTGAAAACATCCCTAAAATTTACCGTAAATTAAAAACCATTCAAGATGTTGGCTTAGGTTATTTAACATTAGGTCAGCAAAGTACAACGCTATCGGGCGGAGAAGCACAACGTATAAAACTGGCTTCAGAATTATCTAAAAAAGATACCGGAAATACCTTTTATATATTAGACGAACCTACAACCGGACTTCATTTTGAAGATATACGGGTATTGATGGAAGTGTTGCAAAAATTGGTTGAAAAAGGAAACACGGTGTTAATCATCGAACACAATCTTGATGTGATAAAAATGGCTGATTATATCATTGATATTGGTCCTGAAGGCGGAAAAGGCGGAGGAGAAATAGTTGCAAAAGGAACACCCGAACAAGTTGCTAAAAGTAAAAAAAGCCATACGGCAAGTTTTTTGAAAAATGAATTAAATTAGTAGAAAAATCAACTTTCATTTCAAAGTTGAATAATAAAAATATCATGCAATCAGAAAATAAAACAGAAAATATGGAGGAGAATTTATCAGAAGAAGATATCAGAATAAAAGAAAGTTTTACACAAAAATCGTGGAACGAAATAAAATCAAACGATTCGTGGGCAATTTTTAAAGTGATGTCTGAATTTGTCAATGGATATGAAAAAATGGGACGTATTGGGCCGTGTGTTTCTATTTTTGGATCGGCTCGTACAAAAAGCGACAATCCGTATTATAAACTGGCAGAAGAGATTGCGTTTAAGATAAGCAAATCTGGTTACGGTGTGATTTCTGGTGGCGGCCCCGGAATTATGGAAGCAGCTAATAAAGGCGCGCATTTAGGTGGTGGAGCATCGGTAGGGCTAAATATCGATTTGCCTTTTGAACAGCATTTTAATCCGTACATTGATCACGATAAAAACCTGCAGTTTGATTATTTCTTTGTCCGCAAGGTAATGTTTGTAAAATATTCGCAAGGATTTGTGGTAATGCCCGGCGGTTTTGGAACTTTAGATGAGATGTTTGAAGCAATCACACTTATTCAAACCAAAAAGATAGGGAAATTTCCAATTATTTTAGTAGGAAGCGAATTTTGGTCAGGCTTGTTTGAATGGATCAAAACCGTTTTATTGGAAAAATATTTCAACGCCTCACCAGAAGATATGAATTTGATTAAAATTGTTGATACAGCAGATGAAGTAGTAGCAATAATTGACAGCTTTTATAAAAAATACAATTTAAGTCCGAATTTCTAATGTGTTAAATCCGTTTTGGGTTACATCCAAAAGTTTGGCAGCTAAAAATATTTTTTCTACCAATGAATAGAAAAGAATTAAAACAGCAAATGTTAACGGCTTTAAAATGCCAGATAGTTGATATACAAAATCAAATTGCAGCTTTGGCAGAAGATGCACAAAACGATGCCAAAAGTTCCGCAGGCGATAAGCATGAAACCGGATTGGCCATGATGCATTTAGAACAGGAAAAGCTCAATAGTAAATTAAGTCAGCTGTTACAGTTAGAACATTCCGCAAAACAATTACCAGAAGAAAAAACGATAAACAAGGTTACTTTAGGATCTGTGGTGAAAACTAACCATGCGGTATTTTACATCGGCGTACCCATACAATCGTTTGTATATCAAAATGAAACAGTTATTTGTGTATCGGCACAAGCGCCCTTAATTCAAAAAATACTGAACAAGGAAATCCATTCAGAAATCAACTTTAATAATTTAACCTATAAAATCCTTGAAATTTTTTAGTTTCCACTCTTTTAAGTGTTGATAACTTCAAAAGGAATAAAAGCGTTTAAATATCAAAAATTCATTAAAATTTCGTATATTTGTAGTTTAGTTATTATTTAGTACACATATTATTATGAGTGAAGAAATAAAGAAAAATTCGTATTCTGCCGACAGTATTCAGGCATTGGAGGGAATGGAGCACGTTCGTATGCGCCCATCAATGTATATTGGCGATGTTGGTCCGCGAGGATTGCACCATTTGGTTTACGAAGTTGTTGATAACTCGATCGATGAAGCTTTAGCGGGCTATTGCGATTCTATTCAGGTAATCATAAATCAGGATAATTCTATTAGCGTTCAGGACAATGGTCGTGGTATTCCGGTAGGCATTCATAAAAAAGAAGGTGTATCGGCATTAGAAGTGGTAATGACCAAAATTGGTGCCGGTGGTAAATTCGATAAAGATTCTTATAAAGTTTCCGGTGGTTTGCACGGAGTGGGTGTATCTTGTGTAAACGCGCTTTCTGACCATTTACGTGCCGAAGTTCACAACGAAGGTAAAATTTGGGAACAGGAATATGAGCGCGGTAAAGCAATGTACCCGGTTCGCAGCATTGGTGAAACAAATGTAACCGGAACCAAGGTAACTTTTAAGCCAGATGCTTCTATTTTTACGCAAACATTAGAATATTCTTACGATACCTTGGCGGCTCGTTTACGCGAACTATCGTTTTTAAATAAAGGAATTACCATAACATTGACCGATTTGCGTAACATTGACGAAAACGGTCATGCAAAATCTGAAATTTTTCATTCTACCGAAGGTTTAAAAGAATATGTTCGCTTTTTAGACGGAAACCGTGTGCCGATTATCAGCCATGTAATTAGTATGGAGAATGAAAAAAGTGAAATTCCCGTAGAAGTGGCGTTGATTTATAACGACAGTTATTCAGAAAATATCTATTCATACGTTAATAATATCAATACCCACGAAGGAGGTACACATTTACAGGGATTCCGTATGGGATTGACCCGTACATTGAAAAAATATGCCGATGCTTCGGGCTTGTTAGATAAACTGAAATTTGAAATTACCGGTGATGATTTCCGTGAAGGTTTAACAGCAATTATTTCTGTTAAAGTAATGGAACCTCAGTTTGAAGGGCAGACCAAAACCAAATTAGGAAACCGTGAAGTGGTATCGCCTGTATCACAAGCGGTAGCTGATATGTTGGAGGCTTATCTGGAAGAAAATCCGGCTGATGCGAAAACCATTGTTCAAAAGGTTATTTTAGCAGCACAGGCACGTCACGCTGCAAAAAAAGCTCGTGAAATGGTACAACGTAAAACAGTTATGAGCGGCGGCGGTTTACCGGGTAAATTATCAGACTGTTCAGAACAGGATCCTGAAAAATGTGAAATTTTCTTTGTTGAGGGAGATTCAGCAGGTGGAACCGCAAAACAAGGTCGTGATCGTAATTTTCAAGCAATTATGCCATTACGGGGTAAAATATTAAATGTTGAAAAAGCAATGGGACACAAAGTTTTTGAAAACGAAGAAATTCGTAACATTTTCACTGCTTTGGGGGTAACCATTGGAACAGAAGAAGACAGTAAGGCGTTGAACTTATCAAAACTGCGTTATCACAAAGTGGTAATTATGTGTGATGCCGACGTTGACGGTAGCCACATTGCTACATTAATTTTAACATTCTTCTTTAGATATATGCGTGAACTGATTGAAAAAGGATACGTATATATTGCAACCCCGCCGTTATATATGGTTAAAAAAGGTACCAAAAAACAATACGCATGGAATGATGAAGACCGTATTGGCTTAATGGAACAAATGGGGCAGGGGTCATCTGTTCAACGATACAAAGGTCTTGGGGAAATGAACGCAGAGCAGTTGTGGGAAACCACAATGAATCCTGAACACAGAACACTTCGTCAAATCACTGTAGATAATCTGGCAGAAGCAGACCGTGTATTCTCTATGTTAATGGGTGACGAAGTACCGCCACGAAGAGAATTTATCGAAAAAAATGCAGTTTATGCAAAAATTGATGCTTAAAAATACTTGAAAAATCGATAATTTGTTGGTTTTTTATTTGCAACAATTGTTAACAAATACCTAAAAAGATGTTCAAATAAACATCTTTTTTTATTGTTAAATCTTTTGTGAAGTTATATATTTGTCCGTTTTATAACATTTTTTCGTTTTTAAGACGCAAAAAAGTATCAAACAAAATCATTTAAAAACTATTAATTTTTTAAAAATGCAGAATAAAGGACTCGTTAAGTTTATTGCGATTATTTTTGCGTTGGTAAGTATTTACCAATTGTCCTTTACGTTTGTAACGGATCATTACGAAAAAAAAGCAAAAGAATTTGCTAAAGGTGATTTAACCAAAGAAGCTCGTTATTTAGATTCAATTGCAAACGAAAAGGTTTATTTAGGTCAAACCTTTGCTGAAGTACGTTCTAAAGAGGTACAAAAAGGGTTGGATCTTGAAGGAGGTATCAACGTGATGCTTCAAATTTCTGTTAAAGACATTTTAAAAGGATTGGCAAACAATTCTAAAAATGCGGTGTTCAATCAAGCTTTAGTAGAAGCTGAAAAGAACCGGGAAGGTAACCAATCGTATTTAGAATCGTTTTATGTTACTTTCGATAAATTGTCTAAAGGCAGCGTAAAATTATCTTCTTCAGAAATTTTTGCAAACAGAAACTTACAAGAAGTAAACACTTCAATGACAGATGCACAGGTAAAAACTATTTTAAATAAAAAAGTTGCCGAATCTGTAGAAAGTGCTTTCCGTGTAATTAGTGAACGTATCGACAAATTTGGTGTAGCATCGCCAACTATTCAAAAAGTAGGTGAATCGGGTAGGATTTTGGTAGAATTACCTGGTGCTAAAGACATTGACCGTATTAAAAACTTATTACAATCAACTGCTCAGTTAGAATTTTGGGAAACTTTTAAAGGCGATGAAGTTGGACAGTTTTTAATGGCTGCCAATAATGTTTTAAAAGAGAAAAAAACAAAACAACCAGAGGTTTCAAAAGATACGCTTAAAGAACAAAAAGCCGAAACAGATGTTGATAAATTATTAACAGGTGTTTCTAAAGACACCACTGCAAATGCACAACAAGATTTAGGACCAATTGTTTCTTTAATCAAAGCTCCGGGGTATCAGGGATCGCCGATTATTGCATTTTTTGCAACAAAAGATACGGCACAAATTAATTCGTATTTGAAAGATCCTCAGGTTCGCAGTTTGTTAAACGGAGATTTACGCTATGTGAAATTTGCCTGGGGTAAAGCTAAAAAAGACGCAAACATTGTAGAATTATATGCTTTAAGAGGTAACGCGCAAAACGTTCCGCCTTTATCAGGAGCAGTTATTACTGAGGCAAGACAAGATTATGATAATCTTAACAAAGCAGTAGTTTCAATGCAAATGAATCCTAACGGAGCTAAAATATGGGAGGATTTAACTAGAAAAGCAAACGCTCAACAATCAAATATTGCAATTGTTTTAGACAATATTGTTTATTCTGCACCTGGGGTAACTCAACAAGGTGGTATTGCAGGAGGAAGCTCAAGTATTTCAGGTGATTTTACCGTTCAAGAAGCCAAAGATTTAGCAAATATCTTAAAAGCGGGTAAATTACCGGCTTCGGCTGATATTGTTTCTTCAGAAGTTATTGGACCATCATTAGGTCAGGCTGCAATTGATGCCGGATTACTTTCATCTGTTGTAGGGTTAATCTTAGTAGCTGCCTGGATGGTTTTCTATTACGGAAAAGCAGGTTGGTACGCGAACATTGCTTTAATGGTAAACTTATTGTTCTTATTCGGAATATTAACAAGTTTAGGTGCTGTATTAACATTACCTGGTATTGCCGGTATCGTTTTAACAATGGGTACGGCGGTTGATGCGAATATCATTATCTATGAACGGGCGAAAGAAGAATTACGTCACGGAAAATCATTAAAAGAAGCCATCACTTCATCATATAGCTGGCACGGAGCAATGCGTGCTATTGTAGATGCGAACGTAACACATATCTTAACAGGTATTATCCTATTCATTTTTGGTATCGGACCAATTAAAGGATTTGCTACTACTTTGTTAATTGGTATTTTCACTTCATTATTCACCTCAATCTTTATTGCACGTATCTTTTTAGACAAGGATGCAGCCGCAGGAAGAATTGTGAATTTCTGTACATCGATCACCAAAAACTGGTTTACAAACTTCCATTTCGATTTCTTAAAAATGAAAAAAGTAACTTATGTAATTTCTGCACTTGTAGTTATTATCAGTTGCGTTTCATTTGCAGTAAACGGATTAGACGAAGGGGTAGATTTTGTAGGTGGACGTACATTCCAGGTTAAATTTGAAAAACCGGTTGATCCTTCAAAAATTGGTGAGGATTTATCGGCTACATTTGGCGTTACCGTAGAAGCAAAACAGTTTGGTAGTGCAAATCAAATGCGTATCATCACTAAATATAAAGTTGATGAAGAGTCTGCAAAAGTTGATCAGGAAGTAAACGAATTATTATATAAAGGTTTAAAGAAATACTATACTGGCAACATGACTTATGATGATTTCATTAAAACATCAGAAACTAAAACATTAGGAGTTGTTTCTGCCTCTAAAGTAAGTGCTACGGTTTCTGAAGACATTAAAACAGACTCGGTTTATGCAGTAGTGGGATCTATGATCGTTGTGTTTATTTACTTAATGGTATCGTTCCGCAAATGGCAATATTCATTAGGAGCCGTTACGGCAGTAGTTCACGATGTAATCTTTGTATTGGGAACTTATTCATTACTATATAAGTTTATGCCGTTTCACATGGAAATGGACCAACACTTTATTGCGGCAATTTTAACGGTAATTGGATATTCAATGAACGATACCGTAATTGTATTTGACCGTGTACGGGAATTCCTTTTAGGAAAAACAAAAGGAGATTTCAACCACATTGTAAACGATTCGGTAAACACCACGTTGTCAAGAACCATCAATACATCGTTAACATTAATTTTAGTGTTATTAATCATGTTTATTTTTGGTGGAGAATCAATCCGCGGATTTGTATTTGCAATGTTGGTAGGTATTGTTGTAGGAACATACTCATCTTTATTCCTTGCAACGCCAATTTTGGTTGATACCATGCCAAGAAAAGATAAAAAAGAAATTGAAAGATTACACCGCGAAGCTCAGGAAGCAGAAGCATAGTAAAAACTGATTTCTCAAGCTAAAAACCATCCTATTGGATGGTTTTTTCTTTTACACATATACTAAAAAAGGATCAAATTAAGGCGTTTGATTTTATATAAAATTAGTTTTTCACCGAAAAAATACCTAAATTCGTAAATTATTTCAAGTTAGAATTAAAACAGTTTCTATATATTATGAGTGAAACAGCTACAAAAGAAGCGTTAACTTTCGAAGATTTTAAACAAGAAGTTTTAAACGATTATAAAACAGCCCGCATTTCGAGAGAATGCAGTTTATTAGGCCGTAAAGAAGTATTAACCGGGAAAGCAAAATTCGGTATTTTCGGTGATGGAAAAGAAGTGCCGCAACTGGCAATGGCAAAAGCATTTAAAAACGGTGATTTCCGTTCAGGATATTATCGTGATCAAACCTTTATGATGGCAATCGGGGCGTTAAACATCCAACAGTTTTTTGCAGGATTGTATGGTCATCCGGATATTGAACAGGATCCAATGTCAGGTGGTCGTCAAATGGGCGGACATTTTGCAACCCACAGTTTAGATGAAAACGGAAACTGGAAAAATCTTACACAACAAAAAAATTCAAGTTCAGATATTTCTCCAACAGCAGGTCAAATGCCCCGTTTGTTAGGATTGGCACAAGCCTCTAAGATTTACCGCGAATTTCCAAATGCAGACAAAAACCAAAATTTTTCTGTAAACGGAAACGAAGTTGCCTGGGGAACCATTGGTAACGCATCTACTTCAGAAGGTTTATTTTTTGAAACGATCAATGCTGCCGGTGTGTTACAAGTACCCATGGTAATGAGTGTTTGGGATGATATGTACGGAATTTCAGTTCACGCACGCCATCAAACCACCAAAGAAAATATTTCTGAAATTTTAAAAGGATTCCAGAAAGAAGAGGATACCAACGGATACGAGATTTTAACGGTTCACGGTTGGGATTATCCTGCCTTGGTCGATACCTATGCAAAAGCATCGCAGATAGCTCGTACCAGTCACATACCGGTTTTAATTCACGTAAAAGAATTAACACAACCACAAGGACATTCAACTTCTGGTTCGCATGAACGTTATAAATCACCAGAGCGTTTGCAATGGGAAAGTGAGTTTGACTGTATTGCAAAAATGCGTTCCTGGATGATTGAAAGCAGTATTGCAACGGCCGAAGAATTAGATACGCTGGATGCAGAGCTGAAAAAAGATGTTTTAAACGGTAAAAAAGCAGCTTGGGAGGCTTATTTAAATCCTATCAAAGAAGAAAGAGCATCGTTAATTGCTGTTTTAAATCAGGTAGCGTCTTCATCAGCAAATAAAGTGTTCATTGAAAAAATGATTGCTGATTTAAACGCTATTAAAGAACCTATTCGCAAAGACAACTTAACCACAGCCCGTAAAATCTTACGTATGGTTGTGGGTGAAAACGGTAAGGATCTTTTGGCAAATTGGATTAAAGATTACATCGACCAAAACCAGCCGAAATTCAGTTCGCATTTAATGTCGCAATCATCTAATAAATCAGAAAATATAACAGAAATTTCACCGGTTTATGATGAAAATTCAACAGATGTAGATGCACGTTTAATCATCAGAGATAATTTTGATAAAATATTTGAAACTTATCCCGAGGCCTTAATTTTCGGAGAAGACTCTGGAAATATTGGCGATGTAAACCAAGGTTTAGAAGGCTTACAGGAAAAATATGGAGAAAGCAGAGTGGCTGATGCAGGTATTCGCGAAGCAAGTATTTTAGGTCAGGGTATTGGTATGGCAATGCGTGGTTTGCGACCAATTGCTGAAATTCAATATTTAGATTATTTATTGTACGCTTTACAAATTATGAGCGATGATTTGGCTACTGTTCAGTACAGAACGGCCGGTAAACAAAAAGCACCGCTAATTGTTCGTACCCGTGGACACCGTTTAGAAGGTATTTGGCATTCAGGATCGCCAATGGGTATGATCATCAATGCCGTTCGTGGTATGCACGTATTGGTTCCAAGAAACATGACCAAAGCAGCAGGTTTTTATAATACCTTATTAAAAGCTGATGAACCAGCTTTGGTAATTGAATGTTTAAACGGTTACCGCTTAAAAGAAAAAATGCCGGTAAACATTGGCGAATTTACAACGCCAATTGGTGTAGTAGAAACCATTAAAGATGGAACCGATTTAACTATTGTTTCTTATGGATCTACTTTGCGATTGGTAGAGCAAGCTGCAAAAGAATTGTTAGAGACAGGTATTGATGTGGAAATCATTGATGCACAATCATTATTACCATTTGATAAAAATCACGACTGTGTAAAATCACTTCAAAAAACAAATCGTTTACTGGTTGTTGACGAAGACGTTCCTGGTGGAGCTTCAGCTTACATTTTACAGCAGATTGTTGATACACAAGAAGGTTATAGATATTTAGACAGTAAACCGGAAACACTGGCTTCAAAAGCACATCGCCCGGCTTACGGAACCGATGGTGATTATTTTTCAAAACCATCTGCCGAAGATATTTTTGAAAAAGTTTACGCCATAATGAACGAGGTAAATCCAACGAAATATCCAAGTTTATATTAATAGTGAAAAAGCACCTTTTTTTAGGTGCTTTTTTTTATATTTGATAAATTATACATTTGGAATGAAGTACAATCCGTTTAAAATAATTCTTTGGATACTGTTTTTGGTCTTTGTATTGCTAAACAGCTTGCGGTTATTCATTTACGGGTTTATAATCAGTTTTATGATTGTAATTATTGATCGTGCTTTTTTTGGAACAAGAAAAAGATCCGACCACCAGTTTTTGAATTTATTTTTTGCCTTTACCTCAATAGTTGCTTTGTTTTATACATTTTCTCCCTTTTTTAGATCATTAGAATTTAAAATTTCACATCCAAAATGGCAAAAATTAGAGGTGTTGTCTATTCAAAGAGGAGCAACCAGTAATGTTTCTACTCCGTTTAACTTTTTAGAAAAAACATATACTCCTGTAACGATAAACTATTTAGATGTTGATGGTAAACTGCAATCAAGAAGAGAAGAAATCAAGCATTATGCCATTTTAGGATTTGAACCTTTATTCAAAAAAAAGGTAATTGAAAAGGAGCTCGACTATATTCACAACCGCGGTTTAAATAAATTGATCGATAAAAAAGCAGTTAACCTTTATCAACACCCGTTTAAGGATAGTATAAAAATGTTTAAAGGAAACGACGCATTTGCCCTGCGGCATTCTATCGGGTTTCAAATCGCTTTGCTTTTAACCTATCTGTTATTTATTGGTTTAACCATTTATTGCGTGTTGCGCTACCAACAGTTAAAAACCGCAATAAAATCAACTAACATCAAAGAGCAAAAAAAAGCTTACATAATACTATTTATTGTAATGTGCACTTATTTAGTTTTGGCGATCACTGTTTTACATTATCTAAAGTTTTAAATAATTGTAACGAAACAGTTTATAATCTTAATAAATTAAGCCTTTTACATTAAAAAAAACATTAACTTTGCACCGTTAAAAAAACAAATAAAAATGGTTAAAGATTTATTTGAAAGAATTCACGATAATAAAGGTCCGTTAGGAAAATGGGCTTCTCAGGCAGAAGGTTATTTTGTATTTCCAAAATTAGAAGGAAAATTAGGACCAAGAATGCAATTTCAGGGAAAAGAAGTATTAAACTGGTCTATTAATGACTATTTAGGTTTAGCTACACATCCCGAAGTTTTAAAAGCTGATGCTGATGCTGCCGCTGAATATGGTGCCGCTTATCCCATGGGAGCCCGTATGATGTCCGGACACACAGACTGGCACGAAAAATTACAAGATGAATTAGCAGCTTTTGTTCATAAAGAAGCAGCTTATTTATTAAACTTTGGATACCAGGGAATGGTTTCAACTATTGATGCTTTGGTAACTAAAAACGATGTGATTGTTTATGATGTTGATTCTCATGCTTGTATTATTGACGGTGTGCGTTTACACATGGGTAAACGTTTTACTTATAAACACAATGATGTTGAATCATTAGAAAAAAACCTGCAACGTGCAACCAAAATGGCTGAAGAACAAAACGGTGGTATTTTGGTTATTACCGAAGGTGTTTTTGGAATGCGCGGACAACAAGGAAAAATAAAAGAAATTATTGCATTAAAAGAAAAATATAATTTCCGTTTATTGGTTGACGATGCACATGGATTTGGTACGTTAGGTAAAACAGGTGCCGGAGCAGGTGAGGAGCAAGGTTGCCAAGATGGAATTGATGTGTATTTCTCTACATTTGCAAAATCAATGGCATCTATCGGAGCGTTTATTGCAGCTGATAAAGATATTATCGATTATTTAAAATATAATTTGCGTTCGCAAATGTTTGCAAAATCATTGCCAATGATTTTAGTAAAAGGTGCGCTGAAACGTTTACAGTTGTTAAGAGAAAATCCAAGTTTAAAAGATAAATTGTGGGAAAACGTAAACCGTTTACAAAATGGTTTAAAAGATCGCGGATTTAGCATAGGGGATACCAATACCTGTGTTACGCCGGTTTATTTGGAAGGATCTATTCCTGAAGCAATGATTATGGTAAACGATTTACGTGAAAATTACGGAATCTTCTTATCAATCGTTGTATATCCGGTTATTCCAAAAGGAATCATTTTACTACGTGTAATTCCAACAGCTTCACACACATTTGAAGACATCGATCAAACTTTGTCTGCTTTTGAAGCAATCCGTAGCAAACTAACCGATGGTACATACAAAAAAATCGCTGCTGAAACCACAGTGGATATGGAGGCACAATAAAATTTAAATTTATATCATATTAAAACAAACAGCACTTTAATTAAAGTGCTGTTTGTTTTTTGTAAGATCCGTTAAAAGGAGCAAATTTTAAACTGTCATTGCATTTAAACCGTACAGAATCTTTTGCAATTTTTTCAAATAAAACGTGGGCTTCTTTTTGTGTAAAAATAACTCTTAAATTACCTTCACTCTTATTTAATGCGGCATTTAACTGAAACCTTTTATCTAACGTAGCTTTTAAATTTACGGTACAGTTGGTAAGAGAATCCATCTTGTTGAAGTGTGTCAACTGCAAATTATAAGTATCTTTTTTGTCGTGTTTTACGACTAATTTGTTGTATAAATTTATGGTATCGCCTGATAAGTAAACATTTTCAATGGTTTCAGGTTTAAAAGAACTCTTTTTACGTAGAATATAATCAGGAGCAAAAGTTCCCTTTACTTCTTTTAAATCACTACCCACACGTAAAATAATGTTCTGATTTTTTATTTTATAGAATAACTTTTCGCGGTCAAACGTTGCGATAAACACGCTGTCTTTTCGTTTCCAGGTGCCAATTCTTGTTTCGGGCAGTTCATTTCTTTCCTGATAGTAAATGGTTCTTGAAATCGTACTGTCTTTATAAATTCTCAGTGAAGTTTCAATACCTGGGCAATCAGGACAAGGAATAACCCCTTCATAGGTATTACAAAAAATAGTATCTAAAAGCGATTGTTCAATAACAACAACAGCTTTATCGTCTTTTTTGCAACTTGTAAAAAAGATAATCGCAATTATTATGTTTAATACAAGAATATTTTTTTTCATAGTAGTATAGATAGAAGTTATTAAGTGCTTATCAAAAATAATTCCATTTTTTAACAAATCAAAAAAATAATTGTAAAAAAGACTATTACTGTTTTAAAAATGCAAGAATTAAATTACTTTTGCATAAAGATAAACATCACAATGACACAAGGAATAATTATTTTAGATTTTGGTTCGCAGTATAATCAGTTAATTGCGCGTCGGATCCGAGAATTCGGGGTTTACACCGAAATCATCCCTTACAATACACCGATTTCTGAAATTAAAAAACACGATCCCAAAGGAATTATCCTATCGGGCGGACCTTCTTCAGTTTTTGGAGACGAGGCGGCTTTGGTTGATAAAGAATTGTTTGAAATGGGCGTACCTGTTTTAGGAATTTGCTACGGAATGCAGCTGATTTCACATCTTTTAGGCGGTGAAGTTAAGAAAGGTGTAAAAGGTGAATACGGTAAATCTGAATTAACAGTCTTAAAACAAAATAGTTTATTTAACGGTATTGCTGAAAAATCAACCGTTTGGATGAGTCATTTTGATGAAGTAATAAAAGCTCCGGAAGGATTTGTGGTTTCTGGAAAATCAAACATAGATATCGCCGCTTTGGCAAACGAAGAGCAAAAGGTTTACGCTGTTCAGTTCCACCCGGAAGTTACCCATTCTGAATTTGGTTCTAAGATGTTAGAAAATTTTGTTTTCGATATTTGTAAAGCCGAGAAAAATTGGGTTTTAACAGATTTTATTCAAACAGAAATAGCCCGAATAAAAGAAGTGGTAGGTGATAAAAAAGTAATTTTAGGGCTTTCGGGCGGAGTAGATTCTTCTGTTGCAGCCGTTTTAATCCATCGTGCAATCGGCGATCAGTTAACGTGTATTTTTGTTGATACGGGTTTGTTGCGCAAAGATGAAGGTAAAAAAGTAATGGAAAATTACGGAAAACACTTCCATATGAACATCAAAATGGTTGATGCATCTGAACGTTTTCTTACTAATTTAAGAGGAATTGACGAACCGGAAGCAAAACGAAAATCTATCGGACGTGATTTCGTGGCGGTTTTTGATGAAGAATCTAAAAAGTTCGACGATGCTTCTTTCTTGGCACAGGGAACTATTTATCCCGATGTTATTGAATCACAATCAGTAAAAGGACCGTCGGCAACTATTAAATCACATCACAATGTAGGCGGATTGCCCGAAGATATGAAATTACAGTTGTTAGAACCATTACGTGAGTTGTTTAAAGACGAAGTCCGTAAAGTAGGGGTTGAATTAGGAATTCCAAGAGAATTGGTTTATCGTCATCCGTTCCCTGGACCAGGATTGGGAATTCGTGTATTAGGTGAAGTTGACGCTGAAAAAGTACGAATTTTACAAGAAGCCGATCAGATTTTTATCGATGAATTATATGCACACAATTTATATGATGAGGTATCACAAGCCTTCGTTGTTTTGTTACCTGTAAAATCAGTAGGAGTAATGGGTGATGAGCGTACATATGAATATACAGCGGTTGTTCGTTCTGCAAACACTATTGATTTTATGACCGCGACATGGAGTAAATTACCTTATGAGTTCTTAGAACTGGTTTCAAACCGAATCATAAACGAAGTAAAAGGAATTAACCGTGTTGCTTACGATATTAGTTCAAAACCACCTGCAACTATTGAGTGGGAATAATAATATGAAACCGTTGTGAAAACAACGGTTTTTTTATGGTTATCTACTTCCAAAAATACTACTGTTAATTCGTATAATGGCAATTTCGGTAATTCCTTCTTTGTTAAATTGCCCGCCGGTGGTTTCTATATCTATTATTGCGTACACTTTGCTTGTTTAGCAGTTATAAAGATTAAATGGTTTTAACCTAACTGATTAAATGGCTAAATTAAGAAAAAAGAGAATGTACTTTTTACTT